>Ga0116187_1000081_pt1 | contig 105678 bp, 89 predicted proteins | sample AD_JPNNA6_MetaG_FD_89755 | JGI IMG/M metagenome (GOLD analysis project Ga0116187, IMG submission 89755) | Active sludge microbial communities of municipal wastewater-treating anaerobic digesters from Japan - AD_JPNNA6_MetaG | ecosystem: Engineered > Bioreactor > Anaerobic > Digestate | place... | reverse complement strand
GCCGTGGCTGTGGATATGTGGGCGGTGCTCTTTCCGTCCACATATCCACAGCCTTCTTCTCCGTACCTTAACAAAACCTCGGTATAACCTGTTCTATTTTACAGAAAATCGCTTGCATAATCCCAGGGCGCATTCGCGTCCTATCTATTCAAAGGAGATATTGTATGAAAAAAATAACGGCATTACTGGTATCGATCCTTCTGATCACGACCCTGGCGGCCTGTTCAGTAATTCCCACCGCCACCACCAGCGCAACTGAAACATCCAGCCAGAACACGCCAGTCGTGGCGGCGACTTCTGATAACGCAACAACCGCTTCTCAACCGGTTGCTGCCGCCGATCCTGCTTCCGCGATCATCTACCAGGATACCCATGAAGACACCTCGGATTATGTCTGGGATGCTGCGGTCGTAGTCCCAATTACCCTGGATGGGAACATCATTACCGCCTCGAGTGCCGGGGTCTCCATCAATGGCAGTGTGGCCGCCATTACCGCTGCTGGGGTCTACAGTCTCAGTGGCTCGCTCACCGATGGACAGATTATCGTGAACGCTCCTGATGACGCCGTTGTTCAATTAATCCTTAATGGAGTCAATCTGAGCAATTCCACCGGCTCACCATTGGTGATTGAGGAGGCCAACAAAGCTATCCTCGTTCTGGCGGATAACACCCAAAACGTGATTTCAGACAGCTCCGCCTATGTCTTTGCCAGCGCCGATACCGATGAACCCAACGCGGCCATCTTCAGTAAATCTGACCTGACGATTTATGGCAGCGGATCCCTCACCGTCACCGGCAATTACAATGATGGCATTGCCAGCAAAGACGGCCTGCTCATTGCCAGCGGCACAGTGTCCGTCACGGCTTTAGATGATGGTATTCGCGGCAAGGATTATATCGTGATCAAAGACGGAACCATCACCGTTTCATCGCAGGGCGATGGCCTTAAATCGGATAACGAGGAAGAAGCCGACCGGGGTTTCATCACTATCGCGGGGGGTACCATCACCATCACCTCCGGCGCGGATGCCATCCAGGCCGCTAAAGAGGTCTTTGTCACCTCTGGTGCACTCACACTGGTCACGGGCGGCGGCAGCCAGAGCTGGACGGCGGACACCTCCTCTGCTAAAGGCATTGTCGCCACGGTTGGCGTAACGGTTGATGGCGGCGCCGCATCTATTGACGCGGCCGACGATGCCATCCATTCTAACGGCAGCATCACCGTCAATGGCGGTTCGCTGACCCTTGCATCCGGCGATGATGGCCTGCACGCTGACGCTGACCTGACCATTAACGGCGGCGATATCCGCATCACCCGGTCTTACGAAGGTCTGGAAGGTGGCGTTATCACGGTCAATGCCGGTAATATTCTCGTCACAGCCAGTGATGATGGCTTCAATGTAGCCGGCGGCGCCGATGGCTCTGGCATGGGCCCGGGCATGCTCCCGCCCGGTGGACGCCCCGGGGGGCAGGATTCTTTTGCCAGTGTTGGCAGCTACTATCTCTACATCAACGGCGGCTATATATTTGTGGATGCTGGTGGTGACGGTCTCGACTCAAACGGCGCCATTGTAATGACCGGCGGCACCGCAATTGTCAATGGTCCCACCGAAAATATGAACGGCGCGCTGGATTATATGGCCTTTACAATCTCAGGCGGAACAATTATTGCAGTCGGCAGCGCTGGCATGGCACAGGCCGCCGGCAGCGACTCTTCGAGCCAGTACGCTGTCCTGGTGAACTATGATAGCGTCCAGCCAGCAGGAACTCTGCTCCATATCCAGAACAGTGCTGGTGAAGATATCCTCACCTTTGCTCCTACCAGGCAATATCAGTCTATCACCTTCTCCTCCCCGGCCCTGACCAATGGTGAAACCTACACCCTCTATTCGGGCGGCATTTCCACTGGCACTGCTTTGAATGGCCTGTACCAGGGCGGTGCGTATACCCCCGGCTCTGAGGTCACCACGCTGATCGTCTCTGGCCTGGTCACCTGGTCTGGTGCTGCGGGCATGGGCCCCGGCGGCGGTGGCCCTGGTGGCCGCGGCGGGCGCCCGTAATCCGAATAGCTTCATGCGAGGGCTGTTTCTATCTCCTCCAGGGGCGGCCCTCGCCACCCTGCCAATAACCTTTATACAAAAAATAAACCACTTCATCAGTCATAACAGATAACATCAAGATAGTCCAATGCACTCGTATCTAAAGGAGATGGATTTGAAACCGACAGCCCACCTTACCGAAACTCAGAACCAATCCTGGCAGCAGTCCTCCCTCGAATGGTATTCGGCCCCGTCTGAACTGGCCGTCATTACAGAAGGCTTTGCGCCCATCAGCCTCAAACAAATGGACGCCGTGGCCCTGCTCAACCGCGTGGATACCAAGTTTGTCCTCACCACCGCGCAGTTGCTGCAAGCCCTGATCGCCTTGCAGTCAGAATACTGGGTGCTGGCGGTCAAAGGCCATCGCCTCAACCATTATCGCACTCTTTATTTTGACACCCCCAATTTTGATCTTTACAATCTGCACGTCAATGGCCGCGCTGATCGCTATAAAGTCCGCAGCCGTGAATATACCGACTCGGGCGATTCGTTCCTGGAAGTAAAACACAAAACCCGCAAAGACCGCACAATCAAAGACCGCATCCCCACTTCGCGCCCAATCACGCACATTCCTCTTGAAGCCGAAGACTGGCTGCAGGCTGTTTTCCCTTTTGATAGCCTTGAGTTGGAACCCAGGCTCTGGAATACCTTTACCCGCATCACCCTGGTGAGCAAGCAGTGCTGCGAACGCGTCACGCTGGATGTGGACCTGACCTTTTACACACCCACCCGGATAGCGCGTTTGGATGGCCTGGCAATTGCCGAGGTCAAAATGAATCTGGGCCATACGGGCTCCCCGTTTCTGGCGCAGATGCGTGCCCTGCGCGTGCGCCCCCAGGGCTTCAGCAAGTACTGCATTGGCGTCTCTATGTTATATGATCAGGTTAAGAAAAACACGTTGAAGCCCAAATTATTGTGGCTGGACAGAATGGTTGCAGGAGCTGCTTACAATGAGTAATTTTACTAACTTTATTTTGAACTTTGGCTTTAATTTTCTGGTCGCCTTATTGGTGGTGCGGTTTATCTACTACCCATCCACCCATAACAAACGTTACGTCTTTACTTTTCTGGCGTTCAATACCGTCATCTATTTTGTGTTGAGCTTCATGACCAGCATTGAACTGGGCGTTGGCGTGGGCTTTGGCCTGTTTGCCATCTTCTCAATTCTGCGCTACCGCACAGATCCAATTCCGATTCGTGAGATGACTTACCTGTTCATCATTGCCGCCCTCCCTGTGATGAACTCTGCTGGCGCCAGTGGCACAATCTGGCCCCAGTTGATTGCCGCCAACCTGGCAATCATGGCGATTATGTGGATCCTGGAGCGCGAATGGGGCTTCCACTATGAATCTTCCAAACGGGTAATTTACGAGAAGATCGAACTCATTCACCCTGACCACCGGGCTGAGCTGATTGCCGATCTCGAAGCCCGCACCGGCCTCAAAATCAAACGCGTGGCCATTGGCAAAATCGACTTTGTCCGGGATATCGCCGACCTGAAGGTCTTTTACAGCGATCCCGCCCAGGAAGACTGGTTGCATAACGCCGAACCCGATGTGGTTGTGGTCACCAGCAGCAGCGATGCCCAGCAATAATCCGCTGTTCTCCTCCTCTGACTGCGCAGCCGGAGGGACCGGGCAAACCCTTCGGCTGCGCCCCAATCCGGTCCAAAAGTAAGGCCACTTGTGCCGTCAATGACCCGCTGAGATTGAATATAATAGCGTTATGACCCGTAAAATTTTGGTTGTGGATGATACCCGAAATGTGCAGGTGCTGTTGAGCGATTTCCTCAGCAGTCAGGATTTTGAGGTCCTGAGCGCCTCGGATGGCCGTGAAGCGCTGGAGATTGCTCATCAGTCTAACCCCGACCTGATTCTACTGGACATTATGATGCCCAACATGGACGGCTACCAGTTCATCACCCACCTGCGCCGGGAATCAAACATCCCCGTGATTATGATTACCGCCAAACAGCAGGAAGCCGACATCATCCACGGTTTTGACTTGGGCGCGGATGACTACATTACCAAGCCCTTCCGTCTGCGCGAGCTGCTCGTGCGCATGCGGGCGGTGCTGCGCCGGGCTGCCCCGCGGGAAGCCGCCGGTTCCACATTGACCATCGGCGATATCGCCCTGGACAGCGCCAAACACGAAGTGAAACAGGCCGGCCAGGCCATTGACCTCACCCCTCTGGAATTTCAAATTCTCCAAATCTTGATGCAGTCTCCCGGTCAGGTTGTGCGGCGCGCCGAACTGGCCATGCGCCTGATGGAGAACGGTTACAGCGGCTCTGAAGCTACTCTCAAAATTCACATCCGCAACCTGCGGCTCAAATTGGATGATGATCTCGATCAGCCGCGCTATATCGAAACCGTCTTTGGCGTGGGCTATCGTTTTATGGAGGCGGCTGAATGAAACGCTCTTTGCAAGGCAAGCTGATCTTCTCCTATCTGGTTATTGCACTGATTACCGTGCTGGTGGTTTCAGCCCTCATCCGCCTCACGTCCGGGCAGTCCTTGATGAACCTGGTCATGGAACAGCAGACGGCCATGCTGAATGAATCAGTGCAATCCTACTATACTGAAAACGCCACCCTGGATGGCTTTTTCGATTATTACCTCCAGCAAAATCGCCGCGACAACCCGCCCCCAACCCAGCCCGATGGCATTCCCGACAAAGGCCCCGGCATGGGTGACATTCGCGGCGTCCACGGCCTGGTAGATCTGGAATATCGCGCTCTGATGCCGACCTTCAATTATGAGATCGGTCAAATCGTCCCCGCCGATCTTATTAAGCAGAAAATTGCCGTTGAAGTAGATGGACAAACCATCGCCTGGATTTTGCCAGACACCAGCTTTCAATTCAAGCTCAGCGCTGAAGAACAGCTTTTTCTGAAGCGCACCAACCTTGCCATTGGGCTGGCCGCCCTGGCGGGGGTGCTGGCCGCGGTTGCCATGGGCTTCTTCCTGTCCAGCCGCCTGCTCAAGCCCATCCGCCGCCTGACGCAGGCCTCGCAGGCCCTGGCACGCGGTGACCTGCAGCAGCAGGTGCCCGTCACCTCCCAGGATGAACTTGGCCAGTTGACCGCCACCTTCAATCAAATGAGCGCCGATCTGACTCGGGCCGATCAGCAGCGCAAGCGCCTGACCGCCGACATTACCCACGATTTAAGCACCCCGCTGCAGATCATATCCGGTTACATTGAAATGCTGGAAGATGGCGAAGTCACATTAACCCCGCAGCGGATTGATATCATCAAGACCGAAATCGAACACTTGCGCCGCCTTGTGGGCGACATGACCACCCTAACCCAAGTGGAAGCCGGCGCACTGGAAATCACCCTCCAGCCCGTTTCGCCTGCTGCGCTCCTCCAGCGAATTTACCAGGCCTATCAACCCATTGCTGCCCGCAGCGGGGTCGAACTGATACTGGAACAATCGGAACCCTTGCCATTCATCCAGGTGGATGAGGGACGCATGTTGCAGGTGTTGAAGAACCTGGTGGATAATGCCTTACGGTACACGCCCGCTGGCGGCTCGATTATCCTCTCGGCTGCTGCTGACGCCCGGGTGCAGTTACGGGTCAAAGATACCGGCACTGGCATCGAGCCCGAAGACCTGCCCTATGTCTTTGACCGCTTCTACCGCGCCGATAAAGCCCGCAGCGGCAGTTCCGGCAAGCTGGGGCTGGGCCTGGCAATTTGCAAAGCACTGGTGATGGCCCAGGGTGGCACAATCGCCGCGGAATCAGCCGGTAAGCATCAGGGCGCCACCATGGTTATAACCTTTGCTCCTGTCGCAGAACCCAGCAGCAACCCCGGTTGAAAAATTTCTATCCCTGGGTATAATTCTCCCCATGGAAAACGCTGCCCCCAAACCTCTTCCCCATTGGCGTCGTTGGTGGCTGGCAATTCGTCCGCGCACCCTGCCTGCCGCCACCGCCCCGGTTCTGATCGGCCTTGCGGTTGCCTTCTCCCAGGGCTATTTTAAATGGCTGCCCGCCCTGGTGATTTTGCTCTGCGCCCTCCTGCTGCAAATCCTCGCCAACCTGGTCAACGATGTGGCGGATTTTCAAAAAGGAACCGATAAGAGCGGGCGCCTGGGTCCAACTCGCGTGACCCAATCCGGCCTGCTCACATCTCGCCAGGTCTGGACGGGTGCAGTAGGGGTGGCACTGCTGGCAATGCTGGGAGGCGTGTATCTGGTTTTTGTCGGGGGTTGGCCTGTGCTGGTCATGGGCGCTGCGTCTATTTTAGGCGCGGTGCTTTACACCGTTGGCCCCTATGCCCTGGAAGATTACGGCCTTGGCGATCTCTTCGCCTTGATCTTTTTTGGTTTTGTGGCAGTCTGTGGAACAACCTATATCCTCGCCGGGCAGCTCTTCCCGCTGAGCTGGGTGGGAGGGCTGGGCGCTGGTTCCTTGGTAACCGATATTCTGGTGGTTAACAACGTCCGCGATATTGAATCAGACCGCCGCTCCGGACGCAAAAATATCCCGGTCTGCTGGGGGCGGCGCGCCGGAGAGATCGAGTACCTGATCATGCTCATTCTGGCCTACCTCGCACCCATCCTGGCGATCATCCTTGGCTGGGCGGATCTGTGGCTGCTGCTGCCGCTGCTCAGCCTGCCCCGGGCTATCTTCCTCTGGCAGCAGATTCGCTCTTTGCCTGCGGGCCCCGGTTTTAACCGCCTGCTGGCGCAAACTGCTCAGTTGGTTTTGCTGTACTGCCTGCTCTTTTCTGCCGGGGTCTTGCTCAGTCGCTAGGGCTTCTGGAGTGTTTTCCGGCCCCAGTGAATCGCCATGCTGCCCAGCATGCGCCGCACAAATCCATCAACAACATACCCTGCCTGCATAATGCGCATAGCAAGCGTCTCGGCGGTCAGAAACTGCGCTGTCGTTTCCGGCAAATAGGTGTAGGCTTCTGAGTCCCCGGCTACCAGTTTGCCCAGCAGCGGGATGATGACCTTTAGATAAAATCGGATAAACGGCAGCAGGATATTGCGCCGGGGTGGGGTGGTATCCAGCGAGACCATTCGCCCTTCATCGCCCGTCACCCGATACTGCTCTACCAGCGCCGCATCCACATCGGGGACATTTCGCAGCAAATAACCGGAGATGACCCCATCAAACGCACCATCACAAAAGGGCAGGTGTTGGGCATCGGCAACCACCCACGCCACCCGTTCCCCGTTCGGGCGCTGCCTGCCAATCGCCATCATCTCGGGCGTCAGGTCGGCAGCTACTACGCGCACTCCCGGCGTCTGATGAACAATCTGTAAGGCAATGTCCCCCGTGCCGCTGCCGGCATCCAGAATCCGCTGCCCCGGCTGGACCGCCAGATGTTGAATTGCCTCGGTGCGCCAGGCGCGGTCTTGCCCAAACGTCATCAACCGGTTGAGCAGGTCATACCGCCCGGCAATCCGGGCAAACATGCGGCGCACATAGCGGGTTCGTTCTTCACCCTGGGGTGGTTTCATGCAGCGTCCTCCGAGGTTTGAAATTGCCAGGGGCACAATTTGCGGTGCAGCCAGTCGGCTGCAAAATACAAACCCAAACCCAGCAGGCTCATCGCCACTACCCCGGCATACATCTTGGGGTAATCATAAAGCGTGGTGCCATAAAGGTAGATATAGTAGCCCAGCCCGCGAGTGGTGGCAATCAGCTCCACAATATACAGCACCGCCACCGCCGTCCCAATTGACTGGCGCACCGCTGTCAGGATGGCAGGCAGGCTGGCAGGCAGATAAACATACTTGAACAGCCCGCGCCGTCCGGCTCCCAGGCTGCGCACCGAATAAATCAGCTCCGGGCGAATTGCCGCCGCCTGATCGCGTACCAGCACCAGAATTTGAAAGAACAGGATCAAAAAGATCATCACAATTTTGGATAAATCGTTGATCCCCAGAAACAGCATCACAATTGAGACCAGCACAACCTTGGGAATGGGATAGAGGATATACACCAGCGGCGAGAAAAACGCATTCAGCCGCCGCGACTGTCCCAATACCAGCCCGGCTGGTGCAGCCAGGGCAATCGAGAGCAGCAGCGAGGCGATCACCCGCCACAGCGAAGCCAGAAAATGCCCGCCCAGTTCTCCGCCCACCTCGCTGAAGAAGGCCCCCAGCACCGCCAGCGGCACCGGCAAGATATCGCGCTGCACAATCATGGCTAATAATTGCCAGACTGCCAGCAGTCCCAGCGAAGCCCACACCAACTGCAAACGTTTCATGCGGTGGTTTCCTTCAATTCTGCCCGCATCCGCGCCGTTAGCTTGGTATAACCTTCATCCTGCACCGCCGGAATCTGTCCGGCGTAGGGGTTATCCAGAATCAACGGGGTGGTATTCGTACGGTTTGCCAGCACCAGAATTTTCTCGCCAATAGTCATGGCTTCTTCGATGGTGTGCGTCACCAGCACGGTGGTCAGCGGGCGCTCGGTGTGCAGCTGCAAGATCAGGCTTTGCAGGTTTTCGCGCGTCGGCGCATCCAGCGAAGCAAACGGCTCATCCATCAACAGCAGATCTGGCTCCAGCACCAGGGTGCGCGCAATTGCAGCTCTTTGCCGCTGCCCACCCGATACCTGTCCCGGATACTGATTAGCCACACCGGCAATCCCCAGTCGTTCCAGCCAGTGTGTCACGCGCTGCTCCGGATTGCCCGGCAGTCCATCAATCGGGGCATGCCGCCCATCCGGTCCGTAGAAGCGCCGCAGGTCCAGCCCCAGCGTCACATTCTGACGCAGTGTGGCCCAGGGCAGCAGCCCGTAATCCTGCAGAATCAGTCCGGTCTGCGGGCGCGGTCCCTGGATGGGTTGGTCATTAATTAGCAGCTGCCCGGCATCGGGCTGCCGCAATCCCGCCAGCAAATACAGCAGGGTCGACTTGCCGCAGCCAGATGCACCAATGATAGCCCAGGTTTGTCCCTGCGCCACTGTCCAGTCAAAGTTCTGGAAAATGGGCGGGCGTTTGGAGTAGTGAAACGTCAGGCCAACAGCCCGGATCATCTTGTTGGCTTACTTTGGCAGAAAACTGGCGTCAATATTGTCGCTGTATTTCAACTCAACCGTCACCATCCCCTTATCCATAACCCACGCCAGTGCGTCATTGAACTGTGCTTCGCTGGGCACACTGGCCGTCGGGAAGGTGGGGATGGGGTAGCTGCCCACCAGTGCGGCAGGCACCAGCTTCAATTCCACCATCAGGTCCTGATACTTGGCCTTATCTGCATTAATATCAACCACTGCTTTTTCAACCGCGGTCATAAAGGCCGCCACATCTTCCGGTCGGGCATCCAGCGTCTCGATGCTGAAGGCATACACACTGTTGCTCACCTCTGGCAGGCTGGTGTCGTCAATCACCAGCACAGCGCCTTTTTGCATCAACAGCGATGCCAGTGGGTCGGGCATCACGGCGGCTTTCAATTCCCCCGACTCCAGCAGTGCCGAGCGGTCAGCAATTTTTGGAACGGCAATTTTACTAATCTCTTCAGGCGTCAATCCAGCATTCGCCAGCACCCGATCGGTCATATATTCAATCACCGTGCCCTCAGAAATCCCAATCTGCACGTTCTTAAGATCTTCAACGGTTGTTATGCCGCTGTCTGCCGCTGCCAGAATCCGAAAGACCGGATATTCTGCCGTCGCCACACGGGCAAAGCGCACAATTTTGATCTGGGCCTCGTTGCGATTGTAATTCAGCGTTGTCACCAGTTCCGTCAACATCCCATCAATCTGACCCGACTGCATCAATTGATCGCGCTCTGGAGCCGACCCCACCGGCACCAGTTCAACCGCAATGCCCGCCTCGTCAAAATATCCCTGGCTTTCAGCCACATACAGCGGCAGCGAATCCAATACGGGCAGCACCGCCACCTTCAAAGGCTGGGTTTCGACTGGTTTGGCTGTGCAGCCGCTCAGTACCAGAACTGCCAGAATCAGCAGGATTTGAACTAATTTTTTCATCGTCTGACCTCGTTAATCATCGATTATTTTTGTCTAGATTTATCATATGCTCTGAGCGCCATTATAACAATAATGACCCATAGAATCCAAATAAACAGGCCCGCACAAGGCGGACCTGTTATACAAAAATCCTGGATCTCGCTGTCTGCCTAGAATCCCAGGAACCCCAGCAGTTCATCCATTTTGGCAAATGCCAGTGCGGTCACGGTATCGGCGCCGCCGTAATAGATGGCAACCCGTCCAGTCGGCTCATCGTAGAGCGTGGCGCAGGGGAAAGCCACATTGGGCACATCGCCAACACACTCATACAGCGTTTGCGGCGAGAGCAGATAAGGCTCGCCGCGCGCAATAACCTTCCAGGGTTCATCCAGGTCCAGCAGCGCTGCGCCAAAGCTGTACACAAACCCGTTACACGAGGTCAGCACCCCGTGATAAATCAGCAGCCAGCCCTGCGGTGTCTCAATTGGAATCGGTCCTGCCCCGATCTTGGTGGATTGCCACCCGCCTTTGACCCCCATCACAAAGCGGTGTTCGCCCCAGTGAACTAAATTAGGACTTTGGCTGATGAAGATATCCCCAAACGGAGTGTGTCCGTTATCGCTGGGACGGCTCAACATCATATACCGCCCGTTGATTTTTCGCGGGAACAAAACTCCGTTGCGGTTAAACGGCAGCAGGGCGTTTTCTAAAAAGTGAAAGGTCTCAAAATCAAATGTGTACCCAATCCCGATGGTCGGCCCATGGTACCCATTGCACCAGGTCACATAGTAACGATCTTCCAGCCAAACCACCCGGGGATCATAGCGGTGTTCAAACCGGCTTAATTCCGGGTCGGCATACTGCCATTGGATGGGGTCGTCTTCCAGTGTCCAATGAATGCCATCCGGACTGAAGCCGCGATGGATGTTCATTTCTCGCTTGCGATTATCGCAGCGGAACACCCCCGCAAAATTACCCTTGAAGGGCACCACCGCACTGTTGAAAATGCTGTTAGCTGAGGGGATCAGGTTGCGTGGAATGATGGGATTGCCGCTGTACCGCCAGACAACATCTGAACAGTCAGCCGGGCGTTCTTCCCATGGAATATTGGGGAGGGGCGGATAAGTCATTCGATGATTGATTCCTTTGCAAGTGGTAGTTTGGGCGCAACCCCGACCGACTCGCGTTCGACCAGGGTTGGGTGGATTGTCAGAGTCATTCGGGAAGCGTCTGGCGTCTCCAGGCGCAGCGCCAGCAGCCGCACTGCTGCGCGCCCCATGGCGACCGTGTCCACATGCAGGGTGGTCAGCGCCGGGCGTGTATTTGCGGCAATATAAGTATCATCATACCCAATCACCGACAGATCTTCTGGTACCCGCCGCCCCAGTGCATGGGCTGCCCGCAGCGCAGCATTTGCCACATCATCGTTGACGCAGAACAGCGCCGTTAGCTGTGGGTTGTCTTGCAGCAGGGTTGTAATTTCCTCAAACCCCTTGGTTTTGTTAATGTTGAAGTTTGCCACACAGGGGCGGCTGATCCCGTTATCTTTCAGCGCCCGCAGATAGCCATTGCGGCGCTCGCGCAGGCTGACAAAACAGTGTTCGCAGCTCCCGGCTAACCCGATCTCCCGGTGCCCCAGGGCAATCAAATGCTCAACAGCCTGATAAGCTGCCCCAAAGTTGTCCGAGACCACCGTATCATAGCTGTTGGTACTGGAGTACCCATCCACCAGCACAATCGGGGGCGTCCGGCGCCCGGCGCTGGCAGCAAATGTCTCATCCATGCTCACACCCACCAGCAGCAGCCCGTCCACGCTCTCGTTGTACATCAGCGGCGGAATTTCCAGCAGGCGGTTATTCTCGTCAACGGGCAGCGAGGAAAACAACAGGTTGATCCCGCTGCGCCGGCAGGCGTCTTCAATCCCCATAATCACTTTGGAATAAAACGGGTTGGCCTGCGGCAGGATATCCCGGTCAATTTTGACAATCATGCCCACCGTCAGCAGGGTATTGCTGCCGTTGGGCGATGTCAATGGTCGTACCGGGTAGCCCAGCTCGGCAGCCACATCCAGCACGCGTTCGCGGGTTTCATCCGAAACCCCTGGTTTGTTATTCAGAATCAGAGAGACCGTGGAAGGGGAGACCCCGCTCTGTTCGGCAATATCGCTGATGGTAACTTTTTTCTTCAAGGCTTCCGGCTCCCGATTGTTTTACTGAAATATTTACTGGAATATTTATATATTTTAGCAGTTAACGGCCCCCTGTCAAGCTAAAACCCCCATTTGCTTGCTAAATCAGAAAAAGCGCTGAAATTTTAAGGTTTAGTTACTAAATTGCCGTTAAAACCTGTTGACTCTTTAATAAAAACATTTTATAATATTTTTGAAATATGGGAGCGCTCCCAAATGCGCAGCACCACCCAGATTTCAAATCCCCCTCTCGGAGCCACTGCGTGTCCGATCTCACTTTGGAAGATATTGCCAGACTTGCGGGCGTTTCCCGCTCCACCGTCTCGCGGGTGATCAACAATCACCCCAGCGTGCGGGGCAGTGTGCGCACACGCGTACTGGAAGTCATTCAAAACACTGGCTTCCACCCCAACCTGGCTGCCCGCGCCCTGGTTTCCAAGCGCTCTTGGATGCTTGGGTTGGTGGTGCCTCGCAGTGTCAGCTCCTTCTTTACCGATCCTTATTTCCCCTTCCTCACCCAGGGCATTGCCCAGGCCTGCAATCAACACAACTTCACCCTCGGGTTTTTCCTGGTCAGCACCAAAGAGGATGAGGACAAGATCTTCCCCCGTGTATCTCGCAAGGGCTATCTGGATGGCATCATTGTCCAGTCCGGCCAGATTGGCGAAGGCTTGATTGATCGCCTGAACAACGCTGATATTCCGCTGGTCATTGCTGGTCGTCCCCTCCAGCCGAATAATCTAAGCTATGTCGATGTTGATAATGTGACCGCCGCTGCCATCGCCGTCAACCATCTGATTGGCCTGGGCTATGCCCGCATCGCCACCATCACCGGCCCCGTGGATAACACCGTCGGCATTGACCGCCGCGCCGGGTATGAGCAGGCGCTGGCGCAGCATGGTCTCCCTGTGGAAGCCGATCTGATGATCGCCGGAGATTTTACCGAACCCGGCGGCTACGCGGCCATGAAAAAACTCCTGCCTGCCCGCCCGCGGGCCGTCTTTGCCGCCTCTGACGGGATGGCCATTGGCGCCATGCGCGCCATTCAATCTGTTGGGCTGCGGGTTCCGCAGGATATCGCTGTTGTGGGCTTTGATGATCTGCCCATGCCCACACCCCCCACACCTTTGTTAACCACCATGCGCCAGCCCATTCAAGAGTTCGGTGCGCGTGCGGTTGAGGTCCTGATTGACCTGATCGAAAACGGCAACCTGCCGCCCCGCAAGGTCATCATGACCGCTGAACTAATCATTCGGGACTCGTGCGGGTCGGCGCAAATGCACTAGCCTGGTTTGCGCCCCCCGCCGAGGTACATGAAAAGCAATCCGGCTTTTCATAAGGAGGTGACCGTATTACATCCGATCTTTTAAAAAGTTTCCCCTGCCCTTTTCCAAAATTCCCCCAATATTCCTAAAAGGAGAAAGAAAATGCGTAAGTCAATCATGCTCGCCCTTGGTGTTCTGATCGCACTCAGCCTGGTGCTGTCAGCCTGCACCACCCCGGCACCCGTTGTCACGGATGCCCCCACCGATGCCCCTGTGGTTACCGAAGCTCCTACCGAAGCTGCCACTGAGGCCCCCACCGAAGCCCCCGTCGCCACTGAAGCTCCCGCCGCAGTGACCGAATACCCCCGCAACGAGACCCTCTACGTCTCGGGCGCGGCCTGGGGCCCTGCTTCCACCTGGAATCCCTTCCAGCCCGGCAGCCTTGCCAACACAACCGGTACCATCGGTTTTGTGTATGAGTTCCTCTTCTCCTACGATCCCATGTCCGGTCAGATGACCCCCTGGCTCGCCGAGAGCGGAACCTGGAAAGACGCCAATACCTATGATGTGACCCTGCGCGAAGGCCTCACCTGGTCTGATGGCCAGCCCCTGACCGCCGACGATGTCAAATTCACCTTCGAACTGGGTCAGCAGTACGCCGCCCTCTGGTTCGCCCCGGTTTGGAATTACCTGAAGAGTGTCACCGTCATCGATGCCACCCACCTCGAATTCGCTTTCGAAAACTGCCTCTATCAGGAATGGGACAACAACCTCTACAATATCCCGATTGTCCCCAAGCACATCTGGGAAACCAAGACCGAAGAAGATATCACCGCTGGCGCGAATGAAAAACCCATTGGTTCTGGTGCCTACATGTACCTGACCCATGCTGAAGATCGCAATGCCTGGGTTCGCAACGAAAACTGGTGGGGCATCAAAGAGTTTGGCCTGCCCGCTCCCAAGTACATCGTTGATGTCCGCACCTCCAGCAACAACGTTGCGATGGGCATGGTCCTCAAAGGCGAACTTGACCTGAGCAACAACTTCCTGCCCGGCATCGCCACCCTCGCTGATAAGGGCTACATTAGCACCTACTATGCTGGCGCTCCCTACATGCTCTCTGCCAACACTGCGGTCCTGTTCCTCAACACCACCAAGAAACCGTTGGATGACGCCGCCTTCCGCCGCGCCCTGGCCTTCGCCATCGACACTCCCTCCATCGTCAACATTGCCTATGCCAATCTGGTCAAGGCTGCCGATCCCACGGGCCTCCTCCCCACCCTCGGCCGCTTCTCTGACCCCGATGTCGTTGCTGAGCTTGGTTACACCTTCGATACCGAAAAGGCCAAGACCCTCCTTGCCGAGGCTGGCTATGTTGATACCGACGGTGATGGCTTCGTTGAAGCTCCCGATGGCTCTAAGATCGAACTTCAGGTCACCTGCCCCAGCGGCTGGTCTGACTGGATGGCTGCGATTGATATCATCGCCACCAGCGCCCAGACTGCCGGCATCAACATTCAGGCTGCCACGCCCGACTATGGCGCCTGGAATACTGCCCTGCAGAGTGCCACCTTCGATATGACCCTCAACAACTGGGCTTCCATGAGCAACACCCCCTGGACGCTCTACAACCTGCTCTTCAACCACCCCATCCGCGAACAGATGCAGAGCGGCAACTTCGGCAAGTACGACAACCAGGAAATGTTTGACCTGGTCGATGCCCTCGCCGCCATCCCCACCACTGACGAAGCCGCCATGAAGGAAGCCTGCGCCCAGATTCAAACCCTCATGCTGACCGACATGCCCATGATCCCCCTGTGGTACAACGGCCTGTGGGCTCAGTTCAGCACCTCCACCTGGACGAATTGGCCGACTGAAACCTCTGCCAATCAGACCCTGCCCACCACTTGGTCTGGGTACTGGCAGCTCGGTGGTCTGATGACCCTCATCAACCTCAAACCGGCAAATCCGTAAATCTGATTTCTTCCTGCCGCCCCTCCCGTTCGGTTGGGAGGGGCGGCCCTTACCGGGATGCGCCGGCAACCGAATCATCCATTCATCAATCCCGGCGCATCCCAGTCCCCACCATCTTACTTATTGTACGCCCCAGCATCTTACCCGTCCGGGGAGGAACTTTCGTGAAACGTTACTTCTTGAGAAAGATCCTGATTTATCTTTTGACCTTTTTTCTGGCGGTTACCATCGACTGGATGATCCCGCGCTTCATGCCGGGAGACCCCGTAACCAACATGATCGCCCGGGCCTCCATCAATTCAAACGCCGCCTCGGTGATGTATGAGTATTACACCCACGTTTTTGGATTGGATCTGCCCCTGTGGCAGCAGTATCTGAACTTCTGGGGCTCATTATTCCGCGGCGACCTCGGCATCAGCGTCTATCTCTTCCCAACCCCCGTGGTGGATATTCTGAAGCGCGCCGTTCCGTATGATCTGGCCTTGTTGCTGCCCTCCATTCTGCTGAGCTGGATTGCCGGTAACAAATTCGGCGCTCTGGCGGCCCGCTCCAAGTGGCTCGACAACACGGTTTCGCCCCTCAGCTACATCCTCACCGCCACCCCCTACATGTGGCTGGGCATCCTGCTGGCCTGGTTCTTTGGTATTGTTCTGGGAATTTTCCCCATCGCCGGTGCTTACAGCTTCTCACTCAGCCCAAGTTTTTCATTCGCCTTTATTTGGGATGTTTTGAAGCACTGGTTTTTGCCTTTTGCCTCGCTCTTCCTGGTTGGCTTTGGCGGCTGGGCCATTGGCATGCGCAATATGATCATTTATGAACTGGAATCAGACTACTCTCACTACCTCACCGCTCTGGGTGCGCCCACAAAATTGATCCGCAAGTACGCCTTCAACAATGCCATCCTGCCGCAAATTACCGGCCTGGCGTTACAGTTGGGGGTGGTGGTTGCCGGTGCCCTGGTGACCGAGGTGGTGTTCTCGTATCCCGGAATTGGTTATCTGCTGCTGGCTGCCATTCAAAACCAGGATTATTTCCTGGTCCAGGGCTGCTTCCTCTTTATCATCATCGGTGTGCTGTTGGCTAACTTTATCATTGATATTGCCTATGTGCTGGTGGATCCTCGCACCCGCGCCGGCATGCAGGGAGAATCAGCATGACCAAGCCCAAAAAGATCAATGAATTTCTGTACTTTGCACTGCGCAACAAAAAATTGCGCCTCAGCCTGATCGTCTTGCTATTCTTTATCCTGCTGGCAATTTTTGGCCCGCTGCTTACCGAATACGGCCCCAAGGATTTTGCCGGTCCGCCAGCCCAATCTCCCAATAGTGACTACTGGTTCGGCACCACCACCTTTGGTGAAGATGTCTTCACGCAGTTTGTGATTGGCCTGCGCGCCACGTTGATTGTGGGCCTGGTCGGCGGTGGCCTTGGCACCCTCATCGGCATCCTGATTGGTTTTACAGCCGGTTACCGCGGCGGCCTGGTGGATGAAATCCTCAACGTCCTGACCAATATCGTGCTGGTCATCCCCACCATGGCGGTCTTACTCATTATTGCGGCCTATCTCGAAGTCCGCAGTGTGGCGACCGAATGTCTGTTCATCGGCCTCACCGCCTGGCCCTGGGCTGCGCGTGCCATTCGCGCCCAGACCTTTTCTCTGCGCAACCGTGAATTTGTGGACCTGGCGCGCATGAGCGGCAAAAAGTCCTTCAATATCATCTTCACTGAAGTCGCCCCCAACATGATGTCCTATCTGGTCATGACCTTCATCCTCCAGTTCGGTGGCGCCATCCTAACCGCCGCCACCCTCGACTTCATCGGTCTTGGCCCGACCAATACCATTTCCCTCGGCCTGATCATGCAGTACTCGGTTTTATGGGGCGCCTTGCCGCTGGAGATCTGGTGGTGGTTTGTTCCGCCGGGTCTCGCCATCACTCTGATCGTTGGCAGCCTTTACATTATGAACGTTGGTCTCGACGAAGTCTTCAACCCCAAGCTGCGGGAGATGTAACCCATGAGTTTACAAGTAGAAAACCTCCGAGTGTATTATCAAACCCTGCGCGGGGACGTGAAAGCCCTGGACGGCGCCACCTTCAGCCTGAAAAATGGTGAAATTATGGGCCTCGCCGGCGAATCCGGCTGCGGCAAATCGACGCTGGGCAATAGCTTTGTCCGTCTGGCGCCCCCCATGCGTTTTGTGGAAGGCAAAGTCACCCTGGATGGTCAGGAACTGCCCATCTGGGACCAAGACAAAATGATGCCGCACCGTTTTCGAGACATATCCATTGTGCCTCAGTACGCCATGAATGCCATGAACCCGACCCGCAAAATTGGCCTCATGGTTTCTGAGCTGCTGAAAACCCGACAGGTCAATTACGCCGAAATGCTGCCCGAACTGCACCGCCGCCTTGATCTGGTGGGCTTGCCGCACGATGTTCTGGGCATGTATCCCATCGAGCTTTCGGGCGGCATGAAGCAGCGCATGGTCATGGTGATCTCCACCCTGCTTAACCCCTCGCTGCTGATCGCTGACGAAATCACCTCCGCGCTGGATGTTTCCACGCAAAAAGCTGTTTCAGAGATGCTGGTGGAATTCCGTGACCAGGGCTTTGTCAAAAGCATGATGGTCATTACCCACGACATTTCCATTCTCTATCAAATTGCCGACACCATCATGGTCATGTATGCAGGCAAGCTGGCTGAAAAAGCCCCCACCGAAACCATCATCCATGCCCCCCGGCATCCCTACACCAAACTGCTGATCTCGTCTCTGCCCAAAGTTGGCGTTACCTACACCCAGAAGAAGTTAACCGGCATCCCCGGCAACCCGCCCCTGCTCCTCACCCCGCCAACCGGTTGCCGCTTCCGCGAGCGTTGCCCCGTTGCGTATGAAAAATGCCTTGAAGAACCGCCGTTTGTAGCAATTGGCAAAAACCATTCCATCGCCTGCTGGCGGGAGGCTGCCCCCCATGCTTAAATTAGAGAACGTTTCCAAAATCTATCGCATCGGTGCTTTTGGCAACCGTGAACTGCGCGCAGTCAGCAACGTGAGTTTTGAGGTTGCCCCCGGCGAAGTGATTTCACTCATTGGCGAAAGCGGCAGCGGCAAGAGCACCATCGGCAAGATGATCCTCCGGCTCATCTCCATCAGCGGTGGCAAAATCACCCTTGATGGTGTCGATATCTCGCAGCATCGCGGCCAGGCGCTCAAAGAGTATTATCGTTTGGTCCAGGGCGTTTTCCAGGACCCATTCAGCTCCTACAATCCCATCTTCAAAGCTGACCGGGTATTTGAAATTGTGCGCCAGGAGTTTTATCCCCAGGTCAGTGCTGCCGATTGGTATCCCCGCGTCATCAACGCTCTCGAGGCCGTGGGGCTCAATCCCGAGCATGTGCTGAACAAATTCCCCCACCAGCTCAGCGGCGGTCAGTTACAGCGTTTTCTCATTGCCCGTGCGCTCCTGCTCGATATCAAATTTCTGGTGGCTGATGAAATCATCAGCATGCTCGATGCCTCCACCCGCATTGATGTGCTGAACCTGCTGGCCAGCCTCAAATCCCGCGGCCTGTCCATCCTGTTCATCACCCACGATCTCTCTCTGGCGCACTACATCAGCGAACGCGCCATCATTTTGTACCGTGGCTTCATGGTCGAAATGGGCGCCACCGGGCGCATCTTTGATCATCCGTTGCACCCCTACACCCGCATGCTGATGGCCTCTGTGCCCCGCCTTGACCAGAAATGGCAGGAAGTTGAAATTGACGCTGTCGCCAACCTGCCCGGCAACGGGCGTGGGTGTGCTTACTATGACCGGTGCCCGGTTGCCAGCCACCAGTGTACACAGAGCCCGCCGCCGCTTGTTGAGGCTGAACCGGGTCATTTCGTTGCCTGTTTTAACTACAGTTCTCAATCAGGTTAGCCTATAATCAGCAGATGCCCTCGGCTTGCTTCTCTGCCGCTTATGGGTCTGCTTTCTCCTCCGCCTTGCAGGGGCGGCTCCGGTGACCGCCCCTGCGGGGACATCTTCAAATAATAGTAACAGGAGCCACAATGCGCTACGGTTATTTTGACGATCCCAACCGCGAGTATGTGATTACGCGTCCAGACACCCCCCTGCCCTGGATCAATTACCTCGGCTGCGAGTCTTATTTTGGCCTCATCTCCAATACAGCCGGCGGCTATTCCTTTTATCGAGATGCCCGCTTACGCCGTCTGACCCGTTACCGCTACAACAACGCCCCGCTGGATGTTGGCGGGCGCTACATTTACCTGCGGGATAATGCCACCGGCGCGGTCTGGTCGCCAACCTGGCAGCCCACCCAGACGCCGTTGGATCAATATGAATGCCGCCATGGCCTTGGCTACACCACCATCCGCTCGCAGAAAACCGGCATTGAAGCCCACTTGCGCTATTTTGTGCCCCTGGGCCAGAACCTGGAAGTCTGGCAGCTCACCCTCACCAATCACCGTCCCGACCCGGCTCAGCTTTCCGCCTTTTCTGCGATTGAATTTTGCCTCTGGGATGCCATGGATGATTCCGCCAACTTCCAGCGCAATTTCAACATCGCCGAACTGGAAGTTGAAGACGGCGTTATTTACCACAAAACCGAATACCGCGAACGCCGCAACCATTATGCCTTCTTTGCCTGCTCGGAGCCGCTGGCCGGCTTTGATACCCAGCGCAGCGCCTTCTTGGGCCCCTATCACGGCTGGGATGCGCCCCAGGTTGTCAGCCAGGGGCAGTCTGCCAACTCGTTGGGCATTGGCTGGGCGCCGATTGGCTCGCATCATATCCAATTGACGCTGGCGCCCGGCGCGTCCCATACCGTGGTCTTTCTGCTGGGCTATCAAGAAAACCCTGTTGCCGAAAAATTTGATCCCCCCGCCTCTCAGCGCATCAACAAGCGTACGGCCCTGCCAATCATTCATCAGTACCTGCAGCCCGCCGCAATTGATGCTGCCTTTGCAGATCTGCGCCGCTATTGGGATGGGCTGCTCGGTCAGCTCCAGGTGCAAACTCCCGATGTGCATACCAATCGCATGGTCAACATCTGGAATGCCTATCAATGCATGATCACCTTCAACATGTCCCGCTCAGCATCGTACTTTGAGTCTGGCATCGGGCGGGGGATGGGCTTTCGTGATTCCAATCAGGATTTGCTCGGCTTTGTTCAAATGGTCCCTGCCAGCGCTCGCCAGCGCCTGCTTGACCTGGCATCCACCCAGCTTCCCACCGGCGGTGCCTATCACCAGTACCAACCCCTGACCAAACGCGGCAACAACGAGGTTGGCGGCGGCTTCAACGATGATCCCCTCTGGCTGGTGCTAGCGGTTGCTGCCTACTTGAAGGAAACCGGCGATTGGGCCATTCTGGACGAACCCACGCCTTACGACAATCAAACCGGCACCGAGCAGCCGCTCTATGAACATTTGCAGCGCTCCATCCAGTACACCCTCGAGCGCCTTGGCCCCCACGGGCTGCCGCTCATTGGCCGCGCCGATTGGAACGACTGTCTCAACCTCAATTGCTTCTCGGATACGCCCGGGCAGTCCTTCCAGACCACCACCAATTTTGATGGCAAAGTCGCCGAGTCCGTCTTTATCGCCGGGCTGTTTGTGCTGGCAGCCCATGAAATGGCTGGGATCGCCAGCCACTGCCATCACCCCGCCGAAACCGCCCAACTGCGCGCCGATGCCGAAAAAATGTCGGACACCGTTGCCCGGCATGGCTGGGATGGTGCCTGGTTCCGCCGCGCCTATGATAATTACGGTAATCCTGTCGGCTCAAGCGCCTGTACAGAAGGTCAGATTTTCATCGAACCGCAGGGCATCTGTGTGATGGCCGGGTTAGGCCATGGCGATGGCCGCGCCCGGCAGGCTCTGGACTCGGTGCGTGAGCGCCTGGCGACCCCGCACGGCATTGTCTTGCACCAGCCCGCCTACACCCGCTACTACCTGCACCTGGGCGAAATCTCCTCCTATCCGCCCGGCTACAAGGAAAACGCCAGTGTCTTCTGCCACACCAACCCTTGGATTATGATCGCTGAGGCGCAGCTCGGCAATGGTGCTGCCGCCCATGATTATTACCTGCGCATCAATCCCTCTGCCCGCGAAGACCTCAGCGAGCTGCACGGCTGTGAGCCCTATGTTTATGCCCAGACCATTGCCGGAAAAGATGCTCCCACCCACGGCGAGGCCAAAAATTCCTGGCTGACCGGCACCGCAGCCTGGAATTATGTCGCCATCACCCAGTGGATCCTGGGCATCCGCCCCACGCTGGATGGATTATCTGTCGCTCCGGTTGTCCCGGCTGAATGGCCCGGCTTCACGGCTGTCCGGCAGTACCGCGGCGTACGCTATGAAATCACCATCACCCGCCGGGGCCCCGGCAGTGCCATTCGTCTGGAAGTGGATGGCCAGCCGGTCATTGGCAGCGTTATTCCACTGCCGCCCCCGGGTGTCACTCTGGTTCAGGTTCAGGCCTGGGTCGGTGGCGAGTAAAGGAGCAGCCCATGCGCTACGGTGAATTTGACCTGGAACAGCGTGAATATGTCATCACCGATCCCCGTACCCCCGTCAAGTGGATCAATTACATTGGCACGCGCCAGTTTGGCGGCTTTGTTGACCATACTGGCGGCGCGTTGATCTGCAAAGATGACCCAACCTTCAACCGCATCACCAAATACTTGCAGCAAATGCCCGCCTCCGATTTCAAAGGCGAGACGCTCTACCTGCGCCTACATACATCTGCCGGTTACCAGGTCTACTCACCGTTTTTTGTTCCCAGCCTCAACCCGCTGGACCGCTTTGAGTGTCGGGTAGGCCCTGGCTATACCCGTCTTGTGACTGAAGGCGGTGGCCTGCGCACTGAGGTGACCATCTTCGTCCCACCGGGCGGCCTGTGCGAACTGCGCGAGATCCAGGTCACCAACCTGTCCTCTGCCCCCCTTACGGTGGATGCTGTTCCCGTGGTGGAGTTTACCCATCCCGATGCCCTTAAGCAGTTCACCAATGCCGACTGGGTGCCCCAGACCATGCAGTGTCACGCAGCCCAGGTAGATGGGCTGACTGTCCTGCTGCAGTACCCCTTTATGCATCGTGACCGGCAGGTCAATCTCTTTTCCGCCAGCCTGCCAGCCTCATCTTATGAAACTGACCGTCGCCGTTTTCTTGGCGAGAATGAATATGGCAGCTTCCGGCAGCCGCTCAGCCTCCTGCAGCCGGAGTTGAGCAGCCAGCCAGCCCTGCGCGGCGATACCCTTGCCGCGTTGCTCATCCCCCTTGGCACGCTGCAGCCCGGCGAAACCCGCCGCCTGATCACCCGCCTGGGCCAATCCCCCAGCCTTGCCGCCGCTGAGTCAGATATTCGCCGCTGCCGCCAGCCCCAGGCCGCGGCTGCTGGCCTTGCCGAACTACGCTCCTTCTGGGATGCCTACTTCGCCACCTTCCAGGTTGCCACGCCCGATGCACCCATGAACGCCATGCTGAATGTCTATCATCCCCGCCAGTGCTATGTGGCCAAAACCTGGTCGCGCTACCTGTCTTATTACCAACTGGGCCTGGGCTCCCGCGGCATCGGTATGCGCGATTCTGCCCAGGACTTACTCTCGGTCATTGCTGCCGTTCCCGCTGAAGCGCGTGATTTTCTCTCGCTCCTGCTGGCCTTTCAAAAGCAGGATGGCTCAGCCATGCACCAGTTCAACCCGCTGACGCTGGAAGGCTCTGCCGGAGATTCCATGGAAATGGAAGACCGCCCGCACTACTACAGCGATGATCACCTCTGGCTGGTTTTGGCCGCCTGCGCCTATCTCAAAGAAACCGGCGATCTTGCCTTCCTGTCAGAAAATATCCCATTCTACGAAAAAGATCGTCAGGGTCAGCCGTTGGAAATCGCTCCCGTGTTGGAACATTTACGCCGCGCTGTGGCTTTCACCCGTGGGGATGTGGGCGCTCATGGTTTGCCGCTCCTCGGCTTTGCTGACTGGAACGATACCATCAACCTGCCCCGCGGCGCCGAATCGCTGTTCTCTGCCAACCTCTACGGCCGCGCCCTATTGGAACTCATTGCCCTCTACGAACACATGGGCGACACCGCCGCAGCAGATGAAGCCCGCGCTGCCCATGCCGAAATGCGCGCCCGCGTTGAATCTGCCGCCTGGGATGGCGCCTGGTACGTGCTTTATTTTGATGCCGAAGGTCAGCCCGTAGGCTCAAATCGCAACACCTATGGCAAAATCCATCTCAACGGGCAAACCTGGCCGGTGCTCTCCGGCTTTGCCTCGCCAGAACGCGCCCGCATTGCCCTGGATGCCGTCTATCAACACCTGAACACTCCCTTTGGCATCAAGCTCTCTTCCCCCGGTTTCAACGGTTATGATCCCCACTACGGCGGCGTGACCACCTACCCGCCGGGCGCCAAAGAAAACAGCGGCATCTTTGTTCACCCCAACCCCTGGGCTATGATTGCCGAAGCCATGCTCGGCAATGGTGACCGGGCGTTTGAATACTACGCTCAAATCAATCCTGCCGCCCGCAACGATCAGATGGAAATCTACGAATGCGAGCCTTATGCCTATGCCCAGAACATCCTCGGCGATGAACATCCGCAGTTTGGCCTGGCGCGCAATTCCTGGCTCACTGGCGCTGCCGCGTGGAGTTATCAGGCCGCCACCCAGTGGATTCTGGGCATTCGCCCGGAGTTCAGTGGCTTACGCATTGATCCCTGCATCCCCGCCGCTTGGGATGGTTTCAAAGTCACCCGCCGCTATCGGGGCAGCCTGCTTCATATCACCATCCATAACCCCGACCATGTTTGCAAGGGCGTTTCCCGCCTGTTTGTTGATGGTCTGCTGCTGTCGGATAATATCATCCCTGCCAATTTGCCCCCGGGTGAGCATTACATTGAAGCTCGAATGACCGCGTAACGACCAATGATTTAGGCTGAGAACTTTGTAGTGGGGGACTGCTGGCTTCGTCCATTAAAACCAGGCGAAGTTGTTTTTGTATTTAATTGACCCGCTTTATGAGCAAACTTTAATCTAAATCGCTTGACCTGATTGTCTTGTTCTCATATATAATTACTTTGTTCCCCCTTGTTTACTAACAATTCAGAGAAGGAGGTGCGCGCGATCAGATAACTCGCCTGACCGAATTTGTCGTATTTTCTTTCGTTTTTCACCAAGTCTAGAGGAGAGAGTTATGCAACGCAAATCCCTGTTTGTTGTGCTGGCCATCATCTTGATCGCCAGCATGGCTCTGACGGCTTGCACCCCCAAGCCCGATGAAACCAATGCAGAACCTGTTGTCTTCGTCTTCGGACGGGGCGCCGATTCCGTCCAGCTTGACCCGTCCATCGTGACCGATGGCGAGTCGTTCCGCGTCACTGGCCAGGTGCTGGAGCCGCTCTACCAGTATGAGCCCGGCAGCACCAAACCAATCCCGGCCCTGGCCGAAGAATGCACGCCCAATGAAGATGCAACCGTATGGACTTGCAAGCTGCGCAAAGGCGTCAAATTCCATGATGGCACCGATTTCAATGCCGATGCTGTGATCTTCAACTTCGAGCGCTGGCGCTTCACCACGCACCCCAACCACTACGCCAGCCAGGTCTTTGAATATTACGAGGCGATGTGGGGTGGTTTCGATGACGCCAGTATCATTACCGAAGTCAAGAAAATTGACGACTATACCGTTGAATTCGATCTGAGCGCGCCACTGGCGCCCTTCCTGGCGAACCTCGCCATGGATATGTTCGCCATCTCCAGCCCGGCTGCCATCGAAAAAGCTGGTGAAAGCTATGGCACGCCCACCGGCGGCTGCGTGGGAACCGGCCCCTTCAAATTTGTTGAATGGGTTGAAGGCGACCACATCATCGTTGAGAAGAATGCGGATTACTGGGGCGGCGCACCGAAGATTGATCAAATCCTCTTCCGCGTGATCCCCGATGACTCTGCCCGCTTCCTGGCCCTCAAGGCTGGCGACATCCAGGGCATGGAACAGGCTGTGGTCGAAGACCTGACCGCTGCAGCCAATGATCCTAATCTCTATATTATGACCCGCCCGGCGCTCAACACCAGCTACCTGGCCTTCAACTTCAAAATCAAAGAATTCCAGGATGTTCGCGTGCGCGAAGCCGTTGCCCATGCCATTGACAAAGAAGGCCTGATTAAGAACTTCTTTGGCGATTACGGCACGGTTGCCACCAACCTGCTGCCTCCGCTGGTCTGGGGCCATAACGATGCGGTTGAAGATTGGGCCTACGACCCCGAGCTTTCACGCCAACTGCTGGCCGAAGCCGGTTTCCCGGATGGCCTGAGCGAAGTCACCATTGCTGAAGACATCATGGATGCCGATGGCAATGTGGTCTACAAAGCCGGCGATGTCATTCCGCTGCGCCTCTACTACATGCCCGTGACCCGCTTCTACTTCCCCGCTGCCAAAGAAATTGGCGAGGCTGCTGCCGCTAACCTGGTAGCTGCTGGCTTCAATGTCGAGCTCTACCTCGAAGGCGACTGGCCGACATACCTCGGTTCCCGCCGCAATGGCCTCCTGGTTGGCCTGTACTTCCTCGGCTGGGGCGGTGACAATGGCGACCCCGACAACTTCACCGGCTACTTCTTTGGCTCCGGCACTGAACCCATCAAACGTGAGGGTTGGTACCAGAACGCCGAACTGGCTGAACTCCTGCAGGAAGCCGCTGTAACCCCCGATTATGCCACCCGCGAAGCCCTGTACAAACAGGCTGAGCAGATGATGCATGACGATGTCACCCGTGTCTGGCTGGGCCACAACAACACCCCGTTGATCTTCTTGAAGAGCATCAAGGGTTATGTGCCGCAACCAGTCGGTGCCGACTACTTCGAGTTTGTGGAGATCGTTCCCTAATATCCGTCCCAGACGGATCCATTGATGCATTGCTGGCCTGGGGGGATTTTTCCCCCCAGGCCACTGAGTAAGAGAGGAGCCCCACTTGGGACGCTACATCCTGCGCCGGTTTATCTCTGTCTTGCCCACCCTGCTTGGCGTTGCATTCATTATCTTTATGTTCCAGCGCCTCATCCCCGGTGATCCTGCTGTGGCAATGCTCGGTGAGCATGCCACCCAGGAGAACGTGGAACGCATTCGCGAACAGTTCGGCCTCAACCGTCCAGCCTTTTTAGATCGCGAAGCGCTGCGCAATGGCGACCTGGCTGGCTTTTTCGACAGCCAGTTTATGCGCTACCTGGGCCGCCTGATCCGCCTTGATCTGGGCACCTCCATCCACCGCCGAATTCCCGTGTCTGAAACGCTGGCTGAGCGCTTCCCGGCCACATTGGAACTGGCGCTGTTATCCATTTTCATCGCGCTGTTGGTCGGCCTCCCTGTGGGCATAGCCTCAGCATCTCGGCGCAACTCACTGCTCGATGGCGTTACTATGGTTGGCTCGCTGATTGGCGTATCCATGCCAATCTTCTGGCTGGGGTTGATGGAGATCATGCTCTTCGCCATCTTCCTCAACTGGCTGCCAACTGGCGGCCGCCTCACGGTTAACTTTGATGCCAACATCACTCACCTGTTATTGATAGATACACTCTTGAAAGGCAACCTCCCCGCCTTTTGGGATGCGTTCAAGCACATCATCATGCCTGCCCTGGCGCTGGCTACCATCCCCATGGCCATCATCGCCCGCATGACGCGCTCCAGCATGTTGGACGTCCTGCAGGAAGACTACATCCGCACGGCTAAAGCCAAAGGCCTGGTTGAGCGGGTAGTGCTTTATCGCCATGCGCTCAAGAACGCCTTCCTGCCAGTCATCACCATCATCGGCATTCAAATTGGCTCCCTGCTGGCGGGTGCCGTTCTGACAGAAACAATCTTCTCCTGGCCTGGCATTGGCAAATGGGTTTATGACTCCATTCTGGCCCGCGATTATCCCATTGTGCAGGGCGTCACCCTGCTGATCGCGATTATCTTCCTGTTGGTTAACCTGCTTGTGGATCTGTCTTATGCCTTGCTCGATCCACGCATCAAGTACGACTGAGGATACACATGGCAGAATTACATCCTGACAGCGGCGTTGTTGATTTTGCAGTACGCGAGCACCGTTCACTCTGGTTGGACGCCTGGCGGCGCCTGATTGCCAGCAAAACTGCCCGACTGGGCATGTTCATTGTGGCGGTTTTTGTGCTTTCTGCGGTGCTGGCCCACTTCTTTTGGAAATACGATCCCACAGTGGATCTTGATTACTCCTTAAAACTAAATCCTCCCACCTTGAAGGCAACGGGTGAAATTCCCATGCCTCACCCCTTCGGTACCGACAAGCTGGGACGCGACATCTTCCGCCGCACCATCCACGGCGGCTGGAACTCGCTCCGTGTAGGTATCGTTGCCGTAAGCATTTCGCTGCTTATCGGCGGCCTGCTGGGGTTATTTGCCGGTTTTTACGAAAGTATCCACATGGTTCGCTGGGAGCGCATCTTGCTGATGGCCGCGATCGGCCTGGCGTTGGGCGCCCTGCCCGCCTGGATTGCCATTCAATGGTATCAGGCCGTCCTGTTCATGGCGCTGGGGGTCGCCTCGGTTTTGACGGTTAATGTATTGACGGGCAAATTATGGCGCATCCTCATCTTCTCCGGCGCTGGCCTGCTCATTGGCGGCGGGCTGGGGTTGATTGCCGCCCCCATGGTTGGTCTGGTCTGCGGCGTTCTGGGCCTGCTCATTGGTCTGGTCATGGCCTTCCCCCTGGGCGGGCGTTTCTTCTCCAATGTCGTCATGCGGGTCATGGATATCATTCTCTCCTTCCCCAGCTATCTGCTGGCTATTGCCATTGTGGCCTTCCTCGGTCCTGGCCTCGAAAAAGGCATGATCGCCATTGGCGTGGTGGGCATCCCCATCTACGCCCGTCTCACTCGCTCGGCGGTTCTCTCGGTAATTCAGAAAGAATATGTGCTGGCATCTCAATCCGTCGGCGAGTCGCACACCCGCATCCTCTTCCGTCACATCGTGCCCAATACTCTTTCGCCAATTATTGTTCAGGCCACCATGGGCCTGGCTAACGCCATCCTTTCAGCGGCGGCGCTGGGGTTTTTAGGACTGGGCGCTATTCCCCCCGAGCCGGAATGGGGCGCCATGCTTGGCGACAGCTACCGTTACCTGGCCAGCGGCGCCTGGTGGGCTGTGCTCTTCCCCGGCTTGGCCATCATGTTGAGTGTCCTGGGCTTCAACCTCCTGGGTGACGGCCTGCGGGATGCCCTCGACCCCAAGATGCGCACTTAGGCGCTTGCCCCACGGAGAACACATCATGGAATCTTTGTTAACGGTTAAAAACCTGCAAACCAATTTCTACACCGAGGACGGCGTGGTAAGGGCTGTCAATGGCATTTCCTACTCCATGCGCCCCGGTGAAATCCTGGGTGTGGTCGGCGAGAGCGGCTGCGGCAAGAGCGTCCATGCCATGTCCATCCTCCGCCTCATCCAATCCCCCCCCGGGAAAATTGAAGGCGGCGAGGTCTGGTTCAATGGGCGCGACCTGCTTCAACTAACTGAAGATGAAATGCGCAAAGTGCGCGGCCACGAAATCGCCATGGTCTTCCAGGACCCCATGTCCTCTCTGAACCCGGTCTATACAGTCGGTTTCCAGATCAGCGAAGCCCTCATGCTCCACAAAGGCATGGATAAACAGGCGGCTCGCAAACGCGCCCAGGAACTGCTGGTGCTGGTGGGCATCCCTGAAGCCAGCAAGCGTCTGGATAACTACCCCCATCAATTCTCGGGCGGCATGCGCCAGCGCGCCATGATCGCCATGGCGCTCTCCTGCGAACCCAAACTGCTGATCGCCGATGAACCCACCACCGCGTTGGATGTCACCATCCAGGCGCAGATCATCAATCTGGTTATCAAGCTGCAGCAAGAACTGGGCATGGCAGTCATGTGGATTACTCACGACCTCGGCGTGGTTGCCGAGATGGTCAACACCATCAACGTGATGTATGCTGGTTACATCATTGAACGTGGCCCGGTCATGGACATCTACAAAAACCCCACCCATCCCTACACGGTTGGACTGCTGGGTTCGCTGCCCCGCCTGGATGAAGCCCCCGGCACGAAACTGGCCTCCATTCCAGGCCTGCCGCCCGATCTGCTGGCGCTTCCCAAAGGCTGTCCCTTCTATGCCCGCTGCGTCTATCGCGCCGCCCAGTGTACTGAATCCATGCCCCCGCTCGAAGACACCGGCACCGCTGGTCACATTGTGGCCTGCTGGCGTTGGAAAGAAATCTTTAGGAAAGGTGCCTGATGACAACGAACTCAACTGTTTTGCTGCGGGTGCGCAACCTGAAAAAATACTTTCCAATTTACAGCGGGTTGGTGCTCAGCCGCCATGTCAATGACGTCAAAGCCGTGGATGATGTCAGCTTCGATGTCTATCGCGGTGAGACTCTTGGTCTGGTTGGCGAAACCGGCTGTGGCAAGACCACCGTCGGGCGCACCGTCTTGCGCCTCTATGAGCCCACCGCCGGGCAAATTGTCTTCGATGGCACCGATATCAACGCCCTGGGCGAAAATGAACTGCGCGCCTTCCGCCGCCGGATGCAGATGATCTTCCAGGACCCTTACGCTTCCCTGAACCCTCGCATGACGGTGGGCTCCATCATCTCAGCCCCACTGGATGTGCATACCAAACTCTCCAAAAAAGAAAAGCAAGATCGGGTTCAGGAACTGCTGAAAATCGTCGGCCTCAACCCCGATTTTGTCAATCGTTACCCGCACGAATTTTCTGGCGGTCAGCGCCAGCGCATCGGCATTGCCCGCTCCCTGGCCATCAACCCCGAGCTGATCATCTGCGATGAGCCCATTTCCTCGCTCGATGTCTCCATTCAGGCCCAGGTGGTCAATCTGCTGGAAGAACTCCAGGACAAACTCGGCCTCACCTATATCTTCATCGCCCACGATCTCAGCATGGTTCGCCACATCAGCGACCGCATGGCTGTGATGTATCTGGGCAAGGTCATGGAACTGGCTGATCGCAACGAAATCTACCTCCGCCCCATGCACCCTTACACCCAGGCGCTGATGTCTGCCGTCCCCGTCCCCGATCCCTCTCGGGCCCGCAATCGCCAGCGCATCCTGCTGGAGGGCGATATCCCCAGCCCGGTCAACCCCCCGGTGGGCTGCCACTTCCACACCCGCTGCCCCTGGGCTGATGAGCACTGCCGCCAGGTGGACCCGGAATATCGCGAGATTGTCCCCGGCCATTTTGTGGCCTGCCACTATGCGCGCATCAATTAGTGCCGCCATACTATAAAAACAAAACGCCAGCCTCTCAGGGCTGGCGTTTTTGATTTCCCGACAGGGCTAGTGACGCCCGCCTCGGGCCAGTTCCATAATCTCGTCTCGCTCGGCATAAATCTGCACCAGCTTGCCGTCTCGCATCAGCAGCACACGGTCCACAAACTCGCACATCCGCAGATCATGCGTCACCATAATGCCAGCCCGCTTCTGCTCGTGGATCAATCCGGCAAAGGTTTCCACTACCTGATAGGCGCGCTCTGTATCCAGGCTGGCGGTTGGCTCATCTGCCAGCACCAGGCTGGGGTTGTGAATCAGCGCCCGTGCAATCGCCACCCGCTGCTGCTGTCCACCCGACATCTGCCCCGGCAGGTTGTGCAGCCGCTCGCCCAGCCCCAGCCGAGCCAGCAGTTCACGCGCCCGCAGTTTTCCAGCCTTATCCAGCTTATTGTTCAGGCGCAGCATCAATTCTACATTTTCAACCGCTGTCAGATAGGGCACCAGGTTATTGGCCTGAAACGTGAACCCGATCTTTTCCCGGCGCATGTCCACGCGTTCCAGGTCGCTCATTCCCGCCAGATCATCGCCATCCAGCAGGATTTTACCTGAACTGGGCTGCAGCAGCGCCGCCAGAATCGAGAGCATGGTGGTTTTGCCTGATCCGCTCGGTCCCACCAGCGCCACAAACTCGCCAGCCGCCACCTGCAAAGAGACATCATCCACTGCATTAATCGTCCCGGATTCGCTCGTGTAGGTCTTAATCACCGATTGGGTTTCAAGTGCATATGTAGTCATTGTGTCACCCATTATGAAGACAACCCGAGCGCCTTGAGCGGTTCAATGCGCACAGCATATCGGATGGATACCAGCCCGCCCAGCGGGCCAATCAGTAGCAGGGCCGCGATGGCAATCGCCGTTGTCGTGCCGTTGAAAACAATCGGCACGGTGGGCGGGAAGGTCAGCGAGAATAAAAACGTCAGCAGCCCGCCAATTGCCACGCCAATGATGGTAATGACCACGATTTGAATGATCGATGACATTGCCACAATCGGATTGGCCGTGCCGATGGCTTTCAGCACCCCAATCTGGGCCACCTTCTGCAGAATCTGAATCTGGAAGAACCCGCCGATGACCAGAATACCAATGAACAGGGTAAAACCGCCCTGGGTTTGCAGGGTGCTTTGCTGGGCAGAATACCCTGGCAAAGACTGGATGGTCGTTTTGAGGGTTGCTGCTTCCACGTTGTTCACTTGCGCTGTCAGCCGCTGGCTCACCACCTCAAGCTGCGCTGGATCTTCCAGCTTCACCAGGATGACATTCGCAATTGGGTTTGAGCTGTTCACTTCCGCCTCAGACTTGGGGCGAATGCGATCCCAGGTAAAGAAAGGTACAAAAACGGACGGCTGCAAAGAATACTGCTGCCCGTCGGTGATGCCTACGATCTCCAAACTGAAAAACTCATCCTGCGTACCCTGCGTCACCCGCAGAGTCAAGGTATCGCCCAGCCCAAGCCCGCTGCGGATGGCCGTGTTGCTGTCAATAATCGCTTCTTCAGCCAGATCCGTGCTGAGCTGCTGCCCTTCGACCACCTGCGGCTCGCCCACACGTCCGGGTTCCACGCCCAGAATGGCAACCTTCAAGGTCTCGCCATCCTCGGGCAAAATCAGATTGGCGCTGGCAGTCCCCAGCATACCCGCGTCGGCAACGCCCTCTACCCGCCGCACGGCTGCCAGACGATCACGCCCCAGCCGGCTGGCGGCAATCAGGTAATCCGATTTCGCCTGAAAGACGATCACTTCCGCATCCAGCTTGGAGATATATTCCCGGTTGCCGTTGCCCAGGCCTTCGCCCAGCGCTGCAATAAACAACACCAGCAGCGTAATCAGCGCGATGACCAGGCTCACCAGCAGGAAGCGCCCGCGATTCCGCCAGACTTCCTTGACAGCCAGGTAACTCGCAATGGATAAATTCTTTCCCATAGAATGCTCCCGCTGCCTTATGGCAGGAACCGCGCCGCGGCTGTCATGCCCCAGCGCATTTGTGGATCAGTTTTAGTCAGGGTGATCGTCACGGTGTAGGTAATATCGCCCCGCTTTTCTTCATAGCGTTGGTTAATCTGGCTGACTGTGCCATCCAGCGTCACGGTGGGCAGCGCGTCTAACACAACTTCAACCGGTTGCCCGATAGTTACCTTAACCACATCCAGCTCGGTCAGGTTGTCCGTTTTAACAACCCAGGTCGAATAATCAACAATGGTCATCGCGGTTTGACCGGTAGTGGCCCACTGTCCCGGCTGCACATTGATTCCAACGATCGTCCCATCCATCCGGGCCTTGAGCTCGTAAGAGGCAATCTCATCCTGGGCATCCGCCAGAGCTGCGTTTGCCGTTGCCAGCCGGGCCTCTGCCGCCGCCAGTTTATCCGGGTCAATCCCATTACCGGTTTCCAGTTCAGCCAGCGCATCTTCAGCCGCTTTGAGTTGTGCCGCTGCCGCATCCAAGCGTACCTGATTGGCCTCAGTCGCGTCCAGGTCATAATCTTGCTGCGCTTCATCCAGCGCTTCCTGTGCATTGACGACAGCCAACCGCCCGGAGGCCAGATTCAATTCTGCTTCAGCGTTCAGCGTATCAAGAGCCTGTTGCGCAGCCAGCGTCTCCTGCTCGGCCCGCGCCAGCGCAGTCTCTGCCGCCGGCGGCACAACCATCCGAGCCAAAACCTGTCCCGTACTGATGGCATCACCTTCAGCCACCAGCACTTCAGAAACATACCCCATCAATCCAAAGGAATGATCCAGCATATTCACGGGCATCAGTCGGCCTTCAGCAATAATAGCAGCCGGTTGAACCACTGTCGGCGTGTCGGTCGGCTCAGTAGTTTTGGGGCTGCAAGCTGTCAAAACCAGCATCAGGATGGTCAATAAGCCAAATAGAACAGTAAACTTCTTCATGGTCTCTTTTCCAAAATCAAATTAATCTGTGCCTGTTCCCACAGGCCCGTCAAACGATTTCCCCCAGGGGGTTGAAAGCACGCCGCTCAACAACAGCTCCAGCGGTGGGTGATCGGCAATATGATCGTAATAATAAGGTAGCTCAATTTGCCCTGCCGGGCTGATAATGAACGTGCCCGACATCTGCATCGCATCCTGTCCGGCTGGCGGCGGATCAACCGGGTAGCCCTTCTTGCGGGCTCGCCCAATGGCCGACCAGACTTTGGGATTCAAGAATGTCTGGAACAGGTTTCCGCGTTCCAGTCCATAAGCTTCATAAGCTTTCCGTTCTGGATCGCAAAGTAGCAGCAGCCCGGGTGCAAACTCCTGCGCAAAAAGCACCGTTGCTTCCGGCGTGCCCTGGGTAATCACAGCAATAGACAGCCCGGCCTTTTCAATTTGCTCGCGCCCCTTCACCAGTTCATCGAGCATCTCTTTGCACTGGGTACAGCCAAAATGGCGGGTAAATGCCAGCAGCAGCGGCTTTTCGGCCCACAGGCTCGAAAGCCGCACCGCTTCTCCCGCTGTGTTTTGCAGCACCACGTCGGGGGCCGGTCTGTTGAAGTTAAGTTGTTTGTTCTTGGACATATTCCTCCTGCCTTCAAAATTTCTCAACGCAATCCATTTTATCCAGCCAGCCAGTTTTCACAATCCGAAGGGTTGGCTTTGTATAAGGTGTCTGAATTTTCTGGTTCTCAATTTGCCTGGCGCTCAAGTATAATCATATTAGTTAACTAATGTTAACTATATTGGATTATATCAAACCTGTCAATTGAGATGTATATAGTTGGTTTTGAAAAATGATGCCAAACCCGCCCGATGAATTAACCCGTCTGCTGTTGGATTGGTCTGCAATCTTTATCCGTAAATCCATGCAGGATTTCAATCAATACACCCATTCGCAGGGGTTTTCCATGGTTCACATGACCGTTCTGATGCATCTCCATTACCAGGGCGCCTGTGAAATCACTCACTTTTGTGAGCCCATGCAAATTTCCCCGGCTGGCGCCAGCCAGATGATCGAGCGCATGGCGCAGCGCGGTCTGGTTGTGCGCCTTCCACACCCGACAGACCGGCGCAGCCGCCTGGTGGATCTGACAGACTATGGGCGTCAGGTCGTCACAGACAGCATCGCTGCCCGCGAAACCTGGTTATCCCAAATTGTGACCAGCCTGTCTGCCGAAGATCGTCAGCGCATCACGTCCGCGCTAAAGGTCCTCAATGAGCACGCTGAAGGTCTGTGACCCATTCAAAACCTTTCTCAAACCCTGTGCAAGGCTTGCTTGCTTATAGAATTGCTGCTGCCGATTCGCTATAATTAAACCAATGAAACCACGTAAAAAGCCTGTTTTTCTCATGATTGTCCTCGCCCTCTTGTTGATCCCTCTTGCGGGCCCATTCCTGATTCCTGTTCCCCCGTTGGATGGTCTGCTGCCGCCTCAGGCCCTGGCAGACCCGGACAGCCAGTTTATTCAGCTTAACGGTTTGGATGTGCATGTCAAAACCCTGGGGCAGGGCGAGCCTGTTTTCGTCTTATTACATGGTTTCGGCGCCAGCCTCTATTCCTGGCAGGCAGTTATCGAGCCGCTAAGCCAGAGCGGCACAGTCATTGCCTATGACCGCCCGGCTTTTGGTCTCACCGAGCGCCCGCTGACCTGGGAGGGGCAGAACCCCTATGGCTCACCAGCCCAGGTTGATTTACTCATCGCCCTGCTGGATCACTTTGGGGTTGAGCAAGCCGTGCTGGTCGGCAATTCAGCGGGCGGCACGGTTGCCATGCAAGCCGCCATCCAGCACCCCGAGCGAGTTGCTGCGTTGATTCTGGTGGACCCGGCAGTCTATACCAGCCGCAGTACGCCCGAGTGGATCATGCCCGTCCTTCATACGCCGCAGGCGCGCCGGCTGGGCCTGTTGGCGGTCCGCAGCATCCAGACCCGCGGCCCCAAGCTGCTCAATCTCGCCTGGGATGACCCAACCCAAATACCACCAGAGTCAATTGAACAGTATCAAAAACCCCTCCAGGTCGAAAACTGGGACCGAGCTCTGTGGGAATTTACCCTGGCTGCCCGCCCTGCCGATCTGGAAGATCGTCTGGATCAGTTGACCTTACCGACCCTGGTAATCACTGGCGATAATGATCAGATTGTGCCCACGGCAGACAGTATTCGCCTGGCGGGCGAACTGCCCTCTGCACAACTGGTTGTCATCCAAAATGCCGGGCACGTTCCCCACGAAGAACGTCCCCAGGAATTTTTGGATGCTATTTCTGCTTTTCTAAGTACAATAGATCGATAGAGGAGGATTGCAATGCCCAAGGTGTCTCTCAATGCCCCTGCACCCGATTTCACCCTGACCGATTTCAAAGGTCAGCCGGTGCACCTTTCTGACTTCAAAGGTCAGGCTAACCTTCTTCTGGTTTTCAACCGTGGATTTGTCTGACCATTCTGCCAAAAGCATATGGCGCAGTTGCGCCATGACTACTCTGAATTTGTCAGCCGCCATGCGCAGATCATCATCATTGGCCCTGAAGATGCCGCCGCTTTTGCCAGTTACTGGCAGCAGCACGACCTGCCCTTCATCGGCCTCCCCGACCCCAAGGCCAGCGTTCTCAAGCTCTATGGTCAGGAAGTTAACCTGTTCAAGTTGGGGCGCATGCCCGCCCAGGTCATCGTAGATCGCGCTGGGATCGCCCGCTTTGTGCATTACGGTCATTCCATGTCCGATATCCCCGCCAACACTGAAGTCTTTGCGCTGTTGGACGAAATCAATACCCCCACTGGAGCATAATATGGATTTCTTACTGATTCTCAAAGTCATCGCTGCCCTGGCTACGGTAGCCACTGGCTTGCTGGCCCTCGTCAAACCCACCGCAGTCTACGGCTTCACCGGTCTCACGGCGCCGGGTGTGCGCGGCATTTCTGAGATCCGCAGCATTTTTGGCGGCCTTTTCATTGGCGTAGGTGTTGCCCCTCTGTTTTTGGGTCCGGTGGCTTACCAAATGCTGGGCGTCGGCTATCTGGCAATTGCCCTCGCGCGTCTGGTTTCCATTCTCATAGACAAATCCTATGACAAGTCCAACTGGATCAGTCTTGGCATCGAGATTGTTCTGGGTGTCATTCTGGTCATCTAGGAGGGTATATGACTGTTCGCATTGTCACAGACAGCACCTGCGATCTGCCAGCCGATATTATCAATAAATATCGCATCTCGGTGATCCCCCTGTACATTAATGTCGGTTCTCAGGGCTATTTAGACGGCGTTGATATCACCCGCCAGGAGTTTTATCAAAAACTACCGATCTTTCCTACCCAGCCTACCACTGCCGTGCCTTCAGCCCAAAAGTTTCATTCGGTTTATACCGCCCTGGCAGATGAAGGCGCAACAGATGTCCTGTCCATTCACATTTCAACCGCTTTGAGCGCCATCCATAACGTGGCCCAGGTCGCTGCGCAGGAAATCACCTCAACTCGGGTCACCGTGATAGACTCCCGCCAGCTCAGCCTGGGCACCGGCTTCCTGGTGGAACTGGCCGCGCGCCTGGCAGAAGCCGGGCACTCGCTGGAGCAAATTGTATCGGCGCTTAACGAACAGATCAAACGCACCTACGTCTTTGCCGCCCTCGACACGCTGGAATTCCTCCGCCGCAGCGGCCGCATGAACCGCTTCCTGGCGAACTTTGGCACCTTGCTGCAAATCAAGCCGATTCTCAGAATGCACGACGGCAAACCCGAGACTGAAAAGGTCCGCACCCGTGACCGTGCCCTGCACCGCGTGGTTGAAATTCTGCGCTCGCTGGGCGCGCTCGAGCGGCTTGCCATCGTCCACACCAATGCCCATGAGCGTGTGGCTCAGTTGCGCGCCCTCGCAGCCGATCTGCTGCCTGCTGAAGATATCTGGACGATGGACATCACGCCAGTCATCGGCGCGCACATTGGTCCCGGTGCCATTGGCTTTGGCGTGGTTACCGCGCGCTCCTGAGTGCATTTATAAAGGAAAAACACATGAGTTTCTTTTCAATTTTTCTAACCCTTGGCCTGGTCATCCTGGGCCTCATGACCCTGCTCTGGTTGGTCAGCCTCATTCTCAAAAATGCCAGCATCGTAGACATCTTCTGGGGAACCGGCTTTGTGGTCGTTGCCTGGGCTTCTTTCTTCCTCACTCCTGATGGTTTCCTGCCCCGTAAGCATTTGTTGCTCCTGTTGGTCACCCTCTGGGGGCTGCGGCTCTCTACCCATATCCTGCTGCGCAACTGGGGCAAGCCCGAAGATTTTCGCTATCAGGCCTGGCGCAAACAAAACGGAGCAAGCTGGTGGTGGCGCAGCTTCTTCAAGGTTTTCTTCTTGCAGGGTGTGCTGATGTGGATTATTTCCACCCCGCTCCTGGCCGCACAGCTCCGCCCACTCCCAGACCGCCTCATCTGGCTCGATTTTCTGGCTGTTCTTGTCTGGCTGATTGGCTTCTTCTTTGAAGCTGTTGGTGATTATCAATTGACCCGCTTCCGCGCCAATCCGGCGAATAAGGGGCAGGTGCTGCAAACCGGCGTCTGGCGCTACACCCGCCATCCCAATTACTTTGGTGATGCCACCCAGTGGTGGGCCTATTTTTTGATTGCTCTGGCGGCTGGCGGTTGGTGGACCATCTTCAGCCCCATCATCATGACCACATTACTCCTGCGCGTGTCTGGGGTAGCCCTGCTGGAAAAATCTCTGGCGGTGGAAAAACCTGGTTACAAAGAATATATCGAAAAGACCAGCGCCTTCATCCCCTGGTTCCCGCGTAAATAATCTTGTTTGGACGCACAGGTGAACACCATGCGCATTATTAAATGGGTTGCCCTGCTTGGACTGCTGGCAATGACGGGCATCATCATCTATGCCTTCGCCGTGGGTGACTTTTCTGCTGAAGGCGCCCGCTTGCTGGCAATGCCCTGGGGCATTGTTTCTCTGGTGGATCTGTATGTCGGCTTTACGCTCTTTTCTTGCTGGATTATCTACCGTGAGAAAAGATGGCTGCCTTCAATCATCTGGGTTATCCTGATGATGGTATTGGGCTTTTGGACGGGGGCCTTATATACGCTGGTCGCCCTGCAAACCAGTCAGGGCGATTGGCGGCGGTTCTGGCATGGGCGTCGGGCTTGAGTAAATCACGGGGTGGCGTTGAACCACGCCACCCCAAAATCATCGTTTTACCCCCGCGTGAAACAACACCACAGATTGGGGTTGCTCCACTTTTCCCCCGTACCGGTCAATCACATCGCCAATCCTGGCATACAGCTTTACTCGCTCAGCATCACAAATGTCTTTGTGCATCGAAAACGTCCATAATCCCTTAACATATTGATCGCGCGTCAGGATCTCTCTCCATACGTATTGCCGGGTGGTGATAGCGGTATAACACCCGCTGGTTTCAAAGTTTCGGGTGATGATTTCAATCAACCATTCCGCTGTAAACCGCTTATCCGGATTGACAAATTGCGGCGTGGCAGTTTCGTACAATCGATCAATTTCCTGTGACCACTCTGTTTGCGGATCAACTGGCACCCGCCAGAAGAATGCCGCTGAACCGGTGTCTTTGATGGCTCTGGCAGCCTTTGGATAGGCGATTTGAGGCGGTATCCAGTGCAGTGCATCTGCTGCCATCACCAGGTCGAAAGCCCTGTCCTCAACATCCCAGTCTTCAAAAGCCAGGTTTAGGATCTTCACATCCGGATAATTCTGACAGTTTTGCACAGCCAGCACAGCCAGGTTGGCCCCCAGTTCAATCCCCAGGATGGAATAACCGCGTCGGGCAAATGCAACCGTGGCATTACCTGACCCACATCCGATTTCCAAGATGCTGCCCTTATCTGGTATCCGTGAAAGGCTCAAGATATCCTCAACTAACGCTTCGGGGTAGCCAGTCCGCACCTCGTTGTAAATTTCGGCAACCGCATCAAATGATTTTCGCTTTTTGGAATCTATGCTCATCACGCTCACCTTGTCTACTTTCTTGGAACAAATTAATCCACAGCATTCAGTCGCACATCTTGAAGTATAATATCAAACTTATACAGCCATTCACATTCGGATAAGGAAACTGATTTGATGCATACCTCAAACAAAAAACCGGTCCTTTTCCCAACGATTCTTTTAGTGGTGCTCTTTGCCCTGCTTCTGTCTGCCTGTACCCCGCAGGTCCCTGAAGCATTTGAATACTCCGAAAACGACGACAAAGGCGATCTGGTCCTGTATGTCTTCTGGGGTGATGGCTGCAGCCATTGCGAAGCTGCCAAGCCATTTTTAGGGCAATTAAACGAAACTTATCCCACCCTCCGCATCCGCGGTTTTGAAATCTGGTATTCAAAGCCTAACGCTGCCCTGTACACCCAGATGTGTGACCACTATGGACTGCCAGAAGGCGGCCGCGGTACCCCCACCTTCTTCTTGGGAGAGCACAGTTGGGTAGGTTATTCTGAGGATATCAGCGTCGATATCGAAGCAGCAGTGAAAGCCTGCCTTGAGACTGACTGCCCCGATGCCGGTGCCGGCATTATGCCCGGCGCTGCTGGCGAACTATCCACATCCGACCCTTCGGCTAATCCCAATGCCGATATCATCAATATCCCCCTGATCGGCCCGGTAGACCTCTCCAAGCAGTCGATCTGGATTAGCACCATCCTGATCGCCATCGTAGATGGCGTCAACCCCTGCTCCATCTGGGTGTTGACCATGCTGCTGGCGCTCACCCTGCACACCGGCTCCCGTAAAAAAGTCGCCATCATCGGCGTCATCTTTTTGACCGTAACAGCTTTGATTTACGCCCTCTTCATCGCTGGCCTCTTCACCGTGCTCAGTGTGGTCAGCTTTATCGGCTGGATCCAGGTGGTGGTAGCCTTGCTGGCGCTCTTCTTTGCCATTGTCAATATCAAAGACTATTTCTGGTACAAAGAAGGCCTCTCCTTCACCATCGCCGATGACAAAAAAGGCGGCATCTTCAAGAATATTCGCAAGGTGATGGATGCTTCTCAATCTTTCTGGGCCATGGCCGGCGCCACAGTTGTCATGGCGGCAGGCGTCTCCCTGGTTGAGTTCTCCTGCACGGCGGGCTTCCCTGTCCTCTGGACCAACTTGTTGGTTTCTCAAAAAATTGCTGGCGGCCTGTTTATCCTTCTCCTGGTTGTTTACATGCTCATCTACCAGCTGGATGAGCTGGTGATTTTCTTCACCGCCGTGTACTCGCTCAAAGCCAGCCGTCTGGAAGAAAAGCACGGCCGCATCCTCAAGCTCATCGGCGGCATGTTGATGCTGACCCTGGCCGGGGTCATGCTTATTGATCCAAGCTGGATGAACAGCCTGTCCAAATCACTGCTCATCTTTGCCATCGCCTTTGGACTGGTGGTGCTGGTCCTGCTCCTGCACCGGGTCATTCTGCCCGCCTTCGGCATCTGGATTGGCACCGAGGCTGCCGGCCAGAGCAAGAAACCAAAGCGGCGTTAAATTTCCTGTCTCATACAAAAAACAGCAGCCCGGGCTGCTGTTTTTTGATTTATCGCCTTATCACTCTGGCGCAGATACCTTTTCTAGTGTCAGCGCGTCTGCAGGCAGTGGCGCCAGCAGGTTCTGAGCAGGCGCATGCAGCCATTCCCAGGGCTGCTCGCCGCGCAGGATGACCGGCATCCGCTCATGGATAGGTGCCACCGTTTCATTCGCGGCGCAGGTAATCAGGGTACAGCTCAGCAGGGCTTCGCCATCGGGCTGACGCCAGCTTTCCCACAATCCGGCAAACATAAATGGCTCGCCGCCTTGCAGTCGAAAGTGAAACGGCTGACTTTTACCCTTGCCGCTGGCAGGTTTTTGCCACTCATAAAACCCATCTGCCAGGATCAGGCAGCGCCGCTGCCGCAGCGCCGCCCGAAAAGACGGCTTTTCTGCCAGTGTCTCTGCCCGCGCATTGAACATCCGGCTGCCAATGCTCATATCTTTTGCCCAGGATGGAATCAGACCCCAGCGCATCCACAGCACATCCCGCTGAACGGCATCTATCACCACCGCCACCGGCTCCGTGGGCGCAATGTTCCGCCGGGGCTGCCACTCTGCCGGAATTTGCCCCAGGCGCAGGGCTGTTCGAATTTCATCTGCATCCAGCGTCAGCGTGAACCGACCACACATCTTTGGCTCCTTTCAGAACGGCCCCCCTCCAAAAGCGCTTCGCTATATTATAATTGTACCATCTCCATATACAGAGGTTACTCATGGCCAATCCGCTTGTTGAATGTATCCCCAATTTTTCAGACGCTCGCCGCCCCGAAGTCGTCGAAGCCATTCTCGCCGCCATTCAGGCAGTTCCCGGCGTTCATATTCTGGATCGCCATTCCGATCTCGACCATAACCGCACCGTGGTCACTTTTGTCGGCTCTCCTGCTGCGGTCGAAGAAGCTGCCTACCAGGGCATTGCCCGCGCCGCTGAGCTGATTGACCTCGACCACCACACCGGCGAACATCCCCGCATGGGTGCTGCCGATGTTGTCCCCTTTGTCCCGATTCGCGACATCACCATGGTCGAATGTGTGGAAATGGCTCGCCGCCTTGGCAAGCGTGTGGGAGATACGCTCAATATCCCGGTGTACTTATATGAAGAAGCTGCTGCCCGCCCTGAGCGAACCAACCTTGAAAACATTCGCCGCGGCCAGTACGAAGGCCTGAAAGCTGAAATGGGCCTCAACCCTGCCCGCGATCCCGATTTTGGCCCCCGTGCAGTCGGCCCGGCGGGCGGCACCGTCATCGGCGCCCGCGCCCCACTCATCGCCTTCAACGTTTATCTGACCACTGACGATGTCTCCATCGCCCAGAAGATCGGCCGTGCAGTCCGTAACTCATCTGGCGGCATGCGCTTTGTCAAAGGCATGGGCGTCCTGGTTGAAGGGCGCGCCCAGGTCTCGATGAACCTGACCAATTACCGCCAATCGCCCATTGCTCGCGTGGTTGAACTGGTGCGCCGTGAAGCTCAGCGCTATGGGGTTGCCATTCACCATACTGAACTGGTCGGCCTGACGCCCGAAGAAGCCCTGATTGATGCCGCCCAGTGGTACCTGCAGTTGGACGGTTTTGAACCCGATCAAATTTTGGAACGCCGCCTCTTTGATTCCGACACCACTGCTGCATCTGAAGCTGCTCCTGCTGGCCCCGACTTTCTCGACCAGTTGGCCTCTGCCACCCCGGCGCCCGGGGGCGGTTCGGCGGCAGCCCACACGGGCGCTGCCGGTGCGGCGCTTGCGGCCATGGTCGCCCGCCTGACGATTGGAAAGAAAAAATATGAGTCTGTCAAAGACCAGATGTGGGCGTTGATTGAACAGGCCGAAACCCTGCGCGCCGAGCTGACTGCCGCTGTGGATGAAGATGCCGCTGCATTTGAAGCCGTGATGGCTGCCTTCAAGCTTCCCAAAGACACCGAAGAACAGCAGGCTGCCCGCAACGCGGCGGTCCAGCAGGCCACCTTCGCCGCGGCTCAGGTCCCGCTGACGGTTGCTCGCCGCGCGGTCCAGGTGATGGATCTGGCGCTTCAGGCCGCCCAGCTCGGCAACCTCAACGCCATTTCCGATGCCGGTTCCGGTGTTGCCCTGGGGCGTGCTGCCCTCACCGGTGCGGGCATGAACGTCCGCATCAATCTGCTGGGGTTGGACGATCAAACCCCCGGTGCACCGCTGCTGCTTGAATTGGCTGAGCTTGAACACCGCGCCAACCGAATTGAGAGTGAACTGCGCCTTGCCCTGAAAGAACGCGCCGGTTTGGAGTTGAAGTAACCTATGCGCCGCCTGCTCTGGGTCGTCCTGGCTGTGCTGCTCACAGCCTGCACTGCATTTCCATCGCCCACGCCGACCGAGACGCTTCCTCCTCCGCCGACTGTCACCGCAACTGCCACAGCCATCCCTTCACCCACACCCACGCCGCTTCCCCCGGCGTTCTGGCTGGACCCGTTGCTCCCAGAGACCTTTCAAACCAAATTCGCCCTGCCCGCGGGCTGGATCGCCGCCAGCGCTCAGGGCGAATCTGTGGCCTCTCTGACCTTTGGCGCAGACCGCCCCGTCGCCACCTGGATTTATGCCCTCGTTGCCGCCTTCCCCACGCTGACCGATGATGTTCCCGGCGCCGATTTGCGCGCTTTCTGGCAGTCACGGGCGACTTTCCCGGCCAGCGCTTTGCTGCTGGATGCCAGTACGCAGGCAGCCTTGATATCTCTCTGGGGTGCCCCGCAGTGCCCGGTCAAAATCCTCCCGGCTGCCGATCTGCTGGAGGCCGCCTGGGCTGATCTGACAGCCTGGGCCGTGATTCCCTTTGAGCAAATTGAGCCGCGTTGGAAGGTTTTGAGCCTGGACGGTCAGTCGCCCCTGCACAAAGACTTTGACCCAACCGCCTACCCGTTGAGCATTTCGATATCGCTCCTGGCCAGCGACCCGGCCCTGGGTGAAACCCTGCAAACGCAGTTCAGCGCCGCCCTGCCTGTCACCAACCGGGATCCCAACCGCCTGACCACGGTGATCCTTACCGGCGTCACCGCGTTGGTGCGCGCTACCGCTTCCGAGATGGAATACTACGGCGTCACCCACCCGGCTGAATTTATCGGCCCCACGCTGGCTGAAGCGGACATCACCCACATCAGCAACGAAATCCCCTTCGATAAAAAATGCCCGCACCCCAAAGACAATACCAGCCCAGACCTGGTCTTTTGCTCGCGCGACAGATACCTGGAACTCCTGCAAGTTGTCGGCACCGATGTCGTTGAGCTAACCGGTGATCACTTTCAGGATTGGGGCGCTCCGGCCATGCTCCATACCCTCGACCTGTATAAAGAGCAGGGCTGGCCTTACTATGGCGGCGGCGCCAATATTGAAGAAGCCCGCCAGCCCGTTCTGTTTGAACATAACGGCAATAAAATCGCCTTTATTGGCTGCAACGCCAAACCCCCGGGCTATGCCCAGGCCAGCGAGCAGCTCCCCGGCGCTTATCACTGTAACATGGATTATATGACTGCCGAAGTCCAACGTCTGCGCGCCGCCGGCTATCTGCCTATCGTCACCTTCCAGCATGAGGAATTTTATGAGTGGATTGCCCGTCCATCTTTGGTTGAAGATTTTCACCTCATGGCCGATGCTGGCGCCGTGATCGTCAGCGGCAGCCAGGCGCACCAACCTCACGGCATGGAATTTTATGATGGCGCCATGCTGCGCTATGGCCTGGGCAACCTGTTTTTTGACCAGTACACCTGGTGCGATGCTTGCGATGAAGCCTTCATTGACCGCCACGTGTTTTATGAGGGTCGCTACCTGGGCGCTGAACTGCTCTCCATCCAGTTTGTAGACTTTTCTCGCCCGCGGTGGATGACCCCTGAAGAACGTCAGCAATTGCTGACCAAAACCTTCCAGGCCAGCGGTTGGCTGGAAGCCGAAGACAAATAATCAAAAAAACGGAGGATTTGAATAATGGGATTAAAACCCGACCACTGGATTCGCAAGATGGCGCTGGAACATAAAATGGTTGAACCATATGTAGACAGCCAGGTGCGCGAGGGCGTGATCAGCTATGGCCTGTCATCTTACGGCTATGATATTCGCGTAGCCGACGAATTCAAAATCTTTACCAACGTCTTCTCTGCGGTGGTGGATCCCAAGAATTTTGATCCCCGCTCGATGATCGACTTCAAGGGCGATGTCTGCGTCATTCCCCCCAACTCATTCGCCCTCGCTCGCACCATTGAATACTTCCGCATTCCGCGCGGCGTGCTGACGGTCTGTCTGGGCAAAAGCACATACGCTCGCTGTGGCATCATCGTCAACGTGACCCCCTTTGAGCCGGAGTGGGAGGGCTTTGTCACCCTCGAAATTTCCAATACCACCCCGCTGCCCGCCCGCATCTATGCCAACGAAGGCATTGCCCAGGTGCTGTTCTTTGAAGGTGATGAAGTTTGCCAGACCTCCTACGCTGATAAAAAAGGTAAATACCAGCGCCAATCTTCAATTGCCTTGCCCAAAATCTAGTTCCTGCTAATCTAATCACGTGGAGGGAGCGGTATGACCTCGCCGGAATGTTTCTTCTCTCTGGACCCGCGCAGCTACACGCTGCATGTCAATTCTCCCGATGATTCTCTTCCCTTCGTCAAGGGCGCTCCGTTCTTTGCCTTCTACTGGCAGAACGGGCGGCTTTACCGCCTCCCGGAACAGCCGCCCAAATCATCGGTTGGCGAATGGCAGCCTTTGCCATCACCGCTGGGATCGCTGCTCGCGGTCAGTCACCACTTTGCGCCAGATCGCCAGGGCATTGTCCTCACGATCACACTGGCGACCTGTGCTGACCGCCCCCTGTTTTTCTGGAAGCTGGCGATAGAAAACCAGGGCAAGCTGCCCATCACGGTGGATCATTTCGCTCTCATGCAGGTCGCCTTGAGTGATATGGGCCTGGATGTTGCTGAAGATCTGGCCTTTCACGCCAACGGCTGGCAGTCCTGGTCCCATACCGCCACCTATGGCGCCGCACAGAAGCAGCGCCAGTCGGTTTTGGGTCCGCTCCAATGCCCCATGGTCTATAACGATTCCACCCCGCGCTTTCGCGGGCGTGGGCGTTTCTCCAGTGACTTTTTTGCCGTGCTGGGCAGCCGCCGCAAACGCACTGCCCTGCTGACCGGGTTCCTTTCTCAGCAGCAGCAGTTTGGCTCGGTGGTTGCCAACCTGAAATCTACCGGCCGGCTTCACCTCATCGCCAGCGGTGACCATGCTCGTCTCGATCCAGGCTGCACCATGGAAACCGATTGGGCGGTCCTGTTCCCGTTCCACGTTGATCAACCCGATGCCCTGGCGCCTTACTTCCAGGCGGTTGCCGATTGGCATCAAGTCCGCTTTCCAGCCAACCCACCCACCGGCTGGTGCTCCTGGTACCATTTCTACACCAAAGTCACCGCTGAAGATATCCGCCAGAACCTGCAGGCCATTGTCTCTCTGCGAGATGAACTGCCCCTGCCCCTGGTGCAAATTGATGACGGTTTTGAAGCCGCCGTGGGCGATTGGTTTGACTTCCGCCCCACCTTTCCCGCTGGCGTTGCCGTTCTGGCCGATGAAATCAAGGCTGCCGGGCAAACCCCCGGCCTGTGGCTGGCGCCCTTTATCCTCGAGCCGAACTCCCGCCTCGCCAGAGAACATCCCGGCTGGCTGCTGCGAGATACCCGCGGCCGCCGCGTCAATGCCGGCTTTGTCTGGAACAATCTCGCCGCGGCCCTTGATATTACCGTCCCCGACGCGCTGGATTATGCCTGCCGGGCGGTTTCCACCGCTGCGCAGGATTGGGGCTTCCCTTATCTCAAACTGGACTTTTTGTACGCTGCCGCACTGGCCGGGCGTTACAGCGACCCAACCCGCACCCGGGCCCAGGTTTTGCGGAATGGCCTCGAAGCACTGCGTCAGGCCGCTGGCCCCGATACCTTCCTGCTCGGCTGCGGCATGCCGCTGGGATCAGGCCTCGGCCTCTTTGAGGCCAATCGGATTGGCGCCGATGTCAGCGGCTCCTGGAAGCCCAACTGGAACGGCATTTACCCGGTGTTTGAAAATGAGCCTAATGTCCCGTCCGCCAGAGTGGCCCTGCAGAACATAATCACCCGTGCCCCCATGCATCGCCATTGGTGGCTGAACGACCCCGATTGCCTGCTGGTGCGACCGGATACCAAACTGACCCTCCCCGAAGTGCAGACCCTTGCCTCAGCCATAGCCCTCACCGGCGGTTCACTGCTCGTGTCGGATGACCTGCCCCGCCTGCCCGCAGAACGCCGCCGGATTGCCGAGGTTCTACTTCCGGCCATCGGCGAGCGTGCCTGGGTGCTCGACTGGCTGGATGCTGAAACCCCTGCCCGCCTGCGCGTAGACCTGGGCGGTCCGGGCGGCGCCTGGCACCTGCTCGGCTGGTTCAACTGGGGCGATTCGCCCTCCCTGTTCAACTGGCAGCCCGAGGCTTATCAACTGCCCCCGGGCGCTTATTGGCTGCGCTCCTTCTGGGATGACTGCGTCATCCAGGCTCCCGCTGGCGAGCCGCCCATCTTCCCGGCTGTGCCGCCGCATGGTGCCCTGGTGCTGGCTGTTCGCCCGGTGACGGGCGCCCCGCAATATCTGGGCAGTGACCTGCACCTCTCCATGGGCCTTGAACTGTCTGAATGGCATGCCACCCCGCAAAGCGTTGCGCTCAGTGTCGAACTCCCCCGGCATTGTGCGGGTGTGGTTGATCTGGCGCTCCCTCAGCCGCCGATATCCCCTGCGGCCCAGTGCATCGCCCCGGGCGTTTATCGCTTCCCGGTAAAAACCGCCCCCACCGCCCACCTGGATGTCCGTTGGGCTGGCTGATAAATCCCAAATTCTCCTAATCATCCTAAAAAATACCGCCCGTGCCTCAAGCACGGGCGGTGTGATATTGCTTCTCAGAGCAGGTTATGCCTGCGGCGGCTCAACGGGTTTCCGGGCAGCCTTCTTGGCCTTATTGCGGCGCACAATCGCCCGCCCCGCCAGGAAGATCAGGAAGAGAGGCAGTGCAATCGTCAGCAGCACCGGGATGATATAGACAAACAGCATAATCATGAAGTCTACAAACCCCTGCCAGAAGTTGATCAGCGACTGGACCGCATCTCGCAGCACGCCCTTGGGCTCCCAGCCAGCCACGGTGATCGGCTTCACCGCTTCCTGGGCCTGCAGCGTGATGCTGATGGCAGACATGGCAGCCGCTTCTTGGTAGTACTGCATCTGCCCCTTGATGATTTCGATCTCCTCGGTCACACTCGTCAATTCCCGATAGACCGTCAGCACATCCTCGGTTTTGGTGGCCGAAGCCATAATTTCATTGAGCTTGTCAGCCGCATTTTCCAGGTTGGTCAGTCGGGATTCAAGATCGGTATAGGCCTGAGTAATATCCTCACCACTGATGGTTTCGGTGATGATATCCTTTTCCGGGTTTTCGACCATCGCCTTGATCTGTGACATTGCGGTAGTCAACTGTGCCACGGGCACCCGCACGGTCAGGTTCGCCGCCGGGATTTCAATCCCATCATAGGTTGTGGTTTTATACAGGTACGATGAAACCACAAACCCACCCATTCCTTCCGTCATCGCAATAATCGTGTCCATTGACTCGGCGGGGTCTTTGACCACGATGGATAAATTGGCGTTCTGGATGACCATCCGTTCAGCCGCTGGCTGATACCCCTGGCTCACATTGCTGAACTGCGCCTCAGGCGCAACCCCGCCCGAACCCGCCATGTCAAATGCGGGTACCGGCGCTTCAGTGTTTGCCACAGCGAACTCTTCAACGTAGGATTCTGTCGTGGCGCGGGCAGCGGGGGTACAGGCCGTCAGGGTGATGGCCAGCACCAGCAAAATAGAGAAATATAAAAGCGAGCGTTTCATGGGTTCTCCTCCTCAGGAGGCCGACCGCAGCAGATGCCGATCGGCAAATTTAGAATTGATTTTAGTTTATTCTGCTGTGAGTTAGACGCATCCCACCAATAAATAGTTCCACAATCAGTGTACCGGATAACGATTATATTTGCAATTTAATCACCCCCCGTAATTTCCATTGGTCATTCTTAAATCCTAAATCTCAAATCCTAAATCCTCAGCTCCCCTCCACCAGCCGCACGGCAAACCGCAGTGGCAGTTCCGCTGCCCGAATGCGGTTTTGCGTTTCTACAATATCATAGGCAATCCGCCGCTGCGTCCACCGCCGAATCTCAGGCTCATAAATGGCATAGGCTGCCCGCGGGTCGTGATCTCTGGGCTGCCCCACCGACCCCGGATTGAAAATCGCCAGCGGCGGCATTTCAACCACCTGGTCTGCCTCCGGCAGTTCGTATGTCACCGCATCCTCGCCGTTCACCATGAACACCACCGGATGGTGTGAGTGCCCCACAAACCCATACGGCGTTTCCAGCGCCAACAAATTGAGCGCCGCTGTATAAGTGTCCAGTATATACTCCCAGATGGGGCGGCGCGGGCTGCCGTGTGTCAGCGTCACCAGATCCACCACCTGCTTTTCGGGCAGGCTGTCCAAAAACGCCAGCGAGCTGGTGCTTAGCGCTGTTTTTGTCCAGCGCAGCGCCTGTCCGGCTTCATTATTAAATGCTTCAGTATCAATTTTCCCCAGTGCAGCCGCGTCGTGATTCCCCTGGACGCAAACCAGGTTGGGCAGCTCTTGAATGCGCTGCACGCACTCATTCGGATTCGGCCCATATCCCACCAGATCACCCAGACACCACACTGCATCAACAGTCCCGGCATCGTTCAGCACCGCTTCCAGCGCCGAAAGGTTCGCATGAATATCAGACATTACCAGAATGCGCATGTAGGTCTCCCCTCAGGGCAGATCAAAATCAGCTTCCCAGTGCCCCGGTTCAACCTGTTCAACGGTCGATGCCAGCCCCAGGATATACACCCAGGTTACCCCAGGTTTTAATGGATAAGTGATGCCATTGGCATCGGTAAAGATAAGCGGGTCCTGCTTGCCGGTAATTCGCCAGGTACCTTCTACAACCTGCCCGTCTCGGAAGAACAGAGCCGGTTGTCCGGCAAAATTGGTGTTCATATAAACGTTGTGCAAGGTTTCTTTATACTCGATGTATTCGGCAAACAGGATAATCAGATTATCAAATTCTACCTGATTGCCCGTGTTACGGTCAATGGATTGTACCATTACAAATTCATCTTCCGTCACATCACTTTCGTAATATCGGGCATATTTCCCGGTTGTGGGGTTGTAATACCACTCCGTCCGGTTGATATTGCTGAACTGCACCCCCAGCATATCAGCCATCAGGCTGCTCTGCGGTGCGGCCTCTGAAAAAACCATTCCGTTCAGGTCTTGCCGTGAATCATCCCAGCCCTTGGCCGCCATCCAGTCTCGCAGGCCCGGCACACTGACAAATGTGCTGGTCTTATAGGCATCATAACCATCGCAAATCGCCGGGCAGGGCGCATCGGCAATCGAGCGCGCTGGCAGCGTGGCAACAATATCATCATCCACCACCGGGTCTGCTCCCCGGTACACCAGCACCCCGCCGTAAAAATCGGTCAACTGCGCATCTACCAGCCGCCCCGAGCGCAGCGGCCCAATATTGGTGGGCTGCTGGCTGTAAAAGAGCGCCAGAAAACGATCCAGCCCCTCGCCAATATAATAATCAAAAACAAAATCGGCCTGTCCCAACCCTGCATGTGGCCGCCCGCGCCGGGGATAATTCGATATTTTGATTAACAGCGGACGGTGCTCCAGCACCTCCGGATTGCTTACCCTTAACCCGGTCAGTGGATTCACATCTGCCGGAAACGGCAGCACGCCGATTACATTGGGCCGGGGCGTTGCCTCGTACCCGGCTGGCAGTGTCCCCACAGGCATCAGCGTGGGCGTGACGCTGGCTGTGGGCGTTGGGATCACTGTGGGCAGTGGCGTGGCAGACCACACCGGGGTAGGGGGGATCGGAGACGGCATCAAGACCGCTGCAGTAGGCATCGGCTCAACCAGCGCACTCAACCCGCTGCATCCCACCAGACACAACAGTAGCAGCCAGCCCAGCACCCACCAGCGGCGCATCAAAACCATTCGACCACGTGCTGCATAATAATTTCAGCGATCTCTGTCTTGCTGCGCTTCTCCAGACTTTCCTGCCGCCCATCAGCAAACAGCAGCACCACCCGGTTGGTATCCACTTCAAACCCGGCATCTGGTGCGCTGACGTCATTGGCCGCAATCATATCCAGCCGTTTTGCCGCCAGCTTGACGTTGGCATTGGTCAGCAGGGCTTCCGTCTCCGCCGCAAATCCAACCGTTCGGTGCGGAAACCCGGTCTCAGCGCGGCGCCGGGCCACCGCCGCCAGAATATCATCTGTTGGTTCCAACTCCACATGCGGCAGTCCGCCGCTCTTTTTCATCTTCTGTACAGCAATCGACTTGGGCCGAAAATCGGCCACGGCTGCTGCCATAATCAAGGCATCTGCCGCCTCGGTTTCCTGCAAAACCGTGGTCAACATCTCAGCCGCATTGACCACCCGCCGCACGGTGGCTCCTATCGGGGGTGCCAAAACGGTTGGGGCCGTAATCAATGTAACCTCGGCGCCCAGGTCAATGGCTGCCTGTGCCAGCGCATAGCCCTGCTTGCCCGATGACCGGTTGGTCAGCACCCGCACCGGGTCCAGCGCTTCCTGGGTTCCCCCCGCCGTAACCACCACCTTGCGCCCGGCCAATGGACCGTTGCGTCCGAGAACCTGACGCACAAACCCCATAATCTCAATCGGTTCAACCATCCGCCCTTTACCAATCAATCCCGAGGCCAGATGCCCTTCAGTCGGTCCGATAAACTGCGCTCCGCGCTGCGCCAGAATCGCCAGATTGGCCTGGGTGGCCGGGTGGGCATACATATCGCCATCCATTGCTGGTGCAAGGATCAGTGGACAGGCTGCCGCCAGTGCGGTTACAGAGAGCAGGTTGTCGCCGATTCCGTTCGCCAGTCGTGCCAGTGTATTGGCGCTGGCTGGAGCAATCAATAAGAGATCTGCCTGGTGCCCCAACCCAATATGCGTCACATGCCCTTCGCCGCCCCACAGATCTGCGTCGGTGTAGGCCTTCCGCCCGGTGACCGATTGGAACGTCAGCGGCGTGATGAAATGCAGTGCCCCTTCTGTGAGGATGACATCCATCAACGCCCCGGCCTGATGCAGCTTGGAGGCCAGGTCAGCAGCCTTATAAGCCGCGATTGAGCCAGTTACCCCCAGGATGATTCGTTTGCCTGCGATTGGATTCATGGTTTCACCTCCCCACCTGTGTTCATTTCGTAGATAATTCGCAGCCCGTCCAGCGTCAGCCAGGGTGCAATAATGTCAATCGCCGGTGTATGGGTGGCAATTACCTCGGCCAACCCACCTGTGGCAATCACCTTCATCCGCTCGCCCAGAATCGTCCGAAACCGGGCGGTCATCCCTTCCACCAGCGCAACATATCCAAACACCAGCCCGGACTGAACCGCGTGTACCGTGTTGCGTCCAATCACGCTGGGCGGTGCCACCAGTTCCACTGGCGAGAGCCGCGCGGCGCGTTTGAACAGCGCATCGGCTGCCACGCCTACCCCCGCGGTGATCGCCCCGCCCAGGTATTCCCCTTCTCCCGTCAGCGCGTTGAAGGTTGTTGCAGTGCCAAAATCAATAATACACGCCGGACCGCCGTAAATCTGCTGCACGGCCACGGCATCGGCTATTCGGTCAGCGCCAACCGCCCGCGGGTCTTCGTATAAAATCGTAATTCCCGTCTTCAGGCTCGAATCAACCACCAGTGGTTCCTGGTTCAGGTACTGCTGGCAGGCCGATAAAATCCGCCCGGTCAACTGCGGCACTACCGAAGACAGGCAGATACCGCTCAGCTCTTCCGGGGTTCGCCCAATGGATTGCAGCAGCCCCATCATTTGCAGGCCATATTCATCCGGCATGCGCTCATGGTCCGTTGCCAGCCGCCAGTGCGGCCCCAGTGTGGCATTGTCATACAACCCAAAGGTCAGGTTGGTGTTGCCAATATCGATTGTCAGCAGCATGGCTTATCTCCAGCAGAAGTTTACGCGCGCACCTCACTGAACCGCACAGCCTCAATCACTTCTGCTGCATAATCAAACCGGCTGAAAGCCGGCATAATGTATATGCCCTGGATGGAAGTGGCTGCGCGCATCTGCTCCACCAATTCTATCGCAATTTCGATTCCCGCGCGCGCCGCATTTTCTCCAGCGTTGTCCATACGGGCCCGCACACTGTCCGGGATCAAAATCCCCGGCACTTCGTGGTGCAGAAAAGCCGCGTGCCGCGCCGATGCCAGCGGCAAAATACCCACCAGAACCGGCACACGCAAACCATCCAGCGCTTCTCGGATGGCGCATAACGATTCAACCGCCTTCGATGGATCGAAAACCGGCTGTGTCAGGATAAAATCGGCTCCGGCATTCAGCTTGCGCCGTAGATTTTTAATCTCCTCCGTCAGATTATTGGGCGTCAGGTTGAGGGCGCAGCCCGCAAAAAACGATGTGGGCTGCCCAATATCAACGCCCGCATGGTCCACGCCTTCATTAAATCCTTGCTTGATTAGCTTAATCAAGCCCGATGGCACCAGGTCATAATTATCCATTGCATCCGGGTAGTCACCAATTGCGGTTGGGTCACCCATCACCACGAAAACATTGCGCACGCCCAGCGCGTGAGCCGCCAGCAGGTCGCCCTGCACCCGCAGCAGGTTGCGTCCCCGGGTGGGAAAGTGCAGCACCGTCTCCACTCCCACCTGTTTTTGAATCAGGCTGCACACTGCCCATGGACTCATCCGCATCCGCGCCATTGGGCTGTCTGCCACGTCAATGACATCGGCGCCGGCATCGCTCAGCAGGCTGGCGCCAGCCAGCAGTTTGTGCATGGAAAGCCCGCGGGGCGGGTCCATTTCAGCCGCAATTACAAATTGCCCCGCCGCCAGCTTTTCGGCCAGTTGCGTAGGTGGCTGCGCGGCCTGTGCCTCTTCGCGCTCAACCACCGCCAGACTGAAAGCGGGTTCAGCCATCGTTGCGGGCGCCGCGTCGACCGCCCGCCGCATAGCTTCGATGTGCCCCGGCGTTGTGCCGCAGCAGCCGCCAATCACTTTGGCGCCTTCCTGCCAGAACGCCAGCGCATATTCGCCAAAATATTCAGGTCCCGCCGGGTACATAATCCGCCCGGAGGCCTGCTGCGGCCAGCCGGCATTTGGCATCACAGAATAATGGATATCCGGCGCTGCCTGCCGCATCTGCCGCAAAATGGATAAAATCTGGCTTGGCCCGCCCGAGCAGTTCACCCCAATCACATCCGCGCCGGCTTGCTGCAGATACCGCGCCACTTTGGCGGGGTTATCACCCAGCAGCGTGCGGTCGTCACGCGTGAAGGTCATGGACGCGATGATTGGCAGTTGGGGCGCCACATGCCGGGCTGCTGCAATCGCCTCATTGACTTCATACAGATCGGTCATGGTCTCAATGATCAGCAGGTTAACCCCGGCATCGGCCAGGGCCCCAATCTGTTCAATAAATGCCAGCCGCGCCTGCTCAGGCTGCACCCGTCCAAACGGCGCCAGCCGCACACCCAGCGGCCCCACATCTCCCACAATCAACACATCTCTGAAGGATGCCAGCACGATTCGCCTCGCCAGTTCCACACCGGCAGTGTTGATCTCCGCGACCTGTTTTTCCAGCCCATGCTGGGCCAGTTTGAACCGGTTGGCACTGAACGTATTCGTCTGAATCATATTGGACCCGGCTTCAATATATTCACGGTGGATGGCTGCCACCATCGCCGGATTGCTCAGGTTCAGCAGATCAAAACACTGCTCAAAATTTACCCCGCGTTGATGCAGTAACGTCCCCATGGCTCCATCCGATAGAATCGGGCGGGGCTGTTGTAGTAAATCGAGAAAGGCTGTTGTTGTCATCTTCTTACCTCATCATTTCTGGAGCGCCACGCGCTTGGCTTGCAGGCTTCAGTCTGCTTTTCAACTTGCGCTTCCCATCAACTGATCCACCCGGCTCTCGCCAATATTGAAATAGCGCGCCTGTGGGTGATGTAGAATAATCGCCGCTGTCGATTGCTCCGGCACCAGTTGATAAGCTGGCGTCAGGCTCATGCCTAGCTCACGGCGGGCGGGCAGCAGCGCAAAAACCTTCTCGTGGTCGCCCAATTCCGGGATGGAAGGATACCCCCACGAATAGCGCTTACCCTGGCCAGCCGCCAATCCCAACTCCCGCCGCACATGTTGATGCAGGTATTCTGCTGCCGCCTCGGCCATTTGCACTGCCAGCCCATGTGAAAAATACGCCGCGCTGTACTCGCCTGCAGCTTGCAGTCGGTCAAAGCGTTCGGTGGCTTCAGCGCCCACCGTCACCACTTGCAGCGCCGCCACGTCCATCATCTTTGAATCTACCGGCATGAAGTAATCTGCCAGGCACAGGTATTCACCCCCGGGCTGCCGGGGGAAATTCAACCGCACAATCTCTGTCGGGCGCCCCACCTCAACCGATGCCGGGTCGTAGATGATCAGGTCATTGCCATCGGCCTGGGCGGGCCAGTAGCCGTAAATCCCCTGCGGCTTCAGCCAACCCTCTTTCAGCGCCGCGCGGCGCATTTCATCCAGCCGCACTTCGTATTCAGCCTGAAGCTGCGTCCAGGCTTCGCCGTGGGTATTCTTGGCCCCCCACGACAATCGGAAGAGTTCATTCTTGTTCAGGCAGGCAAATACCGCTTCCAGCGGCATCGAGCGCACCACCCGAACACCCCATTCAGTCGGGCGTGGAATCGCCAGCGCTGGGCTGACCGCCGAGCGTTTACCCGCGGCTGGCTCCACTCGCCCGGGAGTGATGCGCCCCAGCTCCACCTCAGACTCTCGCCGGATTCGTTCCAGTAATGCCGGGCGCTGCTGTGCATCTACCAGCGCATCCATTGTATTGAGCCCTTCAAACGCATCTTTGCAGTAAAACACACCCGGCGCGTAAAATTCGCCGGTCTCGGTCAGCAGAATCCGTCGCCCAAACCGTTGATTAATCGCTGCCCCCCCAATCAACACCGGGAAATTTAATCCCCGCCGCTGTAGTTCGTTCACAATCAGCGGCATTTGCTTGCTGGTGCTCACCAGCAGCGCCGAAAGCCCGATTGCATCCGCCTTTAGCTCCACTGCCTGGGTGATGATCGTCTCGGCGGGCACCTGCTTGCCCAGATCCACCACCGTATAGCCGTTGTTCGAGAGGATCGTCTTGACCAGATTTTTGCCGATGTCATGCACGTCTCCATAAACCGTTGCCAGCACCACGGTACCCTTGCTCACTCCCGCTTTGCGCTCCAGGTACTGTTCCAAATACGCCGCTGCCCGCTTCATCACTTCAGCCGATTGCAGCACAAACGGCAGAATCAACTCGCCGCTGCCGAATTTATCGCCCACGGTTTTCATCGCTGGCAGTAAGACCGTGTTGAGAATATGCACTGCATTCTCCCCGCGCGATGCCGCACTCTCGCGGCTTAGAATCTCCTCAATGGCTTCCTCCACACCCTCGCGCTGCCGGTGTAGAATGCACCAGTGCAGCCGTTCTTCCGGGCGCATTGCGTCAAACGCTGCCTGGCTGTGTTCGCTGCCGGGGGTACTTTTCACCTGCTCAAAATGAGCGATCAGCCGTGTCAGCGCGTCCGGCCTCCGGTTGAAGATCAAATCTTCTGCCAGTGCTCGTTCTTCGGTGGGAATATCGGCATACGGGTTAATCTGCGCTGGATTGACAATTGCCATGTCCAGCCCTGCCTGTACTGCGTGATACAGCATCACGCTGTTCAGCACCGCACGCGCCGCTGCCGAAAGCCCAAACGAGCAGTTGCTCACCCCCAGCGAGGTCAGCACGCCCGGCAGTTCAGCTTTGATCCGCCGGATACCCTCCATTGTTTCCACTGCCGCAGACGCGAATTCAGCCTCGCCGGTTGCCAGCGTGAAGGTTAACGCATCAAATACCAGGTCGCCCGGTCGCAGCCCAAATTCAACTGTTGCCATCTCATAAATCCGTCGGGCTACCGCCAGCTTGCGTTCAGCAGTTTTAGCCATCCCCTGTTCATCAATCGTCAGGCAGATGATCGCCGCGCCGTACTGCCTCGCCAGCCCAAAAACGCGCTCTGCTTTGGTGCGCCCACCCTCCAGATGGGTGGAGTTAATCAGACAGCGGCCCGGCGCTGCTTTCAGTGCGGCTTCCATCACGTCCGGCTCGGTCGAGTCAATCACAAAGGGCACCCGCGTGGTCGGCGCCAGCGTTTTGATCAACCGGGTCATCAGGGCGGTTTCTTCCGGGCGCTCGGTCAGTGCCACGCACAGGTCCAGCGCATGTGCCCCGCTCTCAACCTGCTGCTGGGCAATCGTCAGTGCGCCTTCAAAATCATCTGCCAGAATCAGCTTCTTGAACTTGGCGCTGCCGGCTGTGTTCAGCCGTTCCCCAATCAGGAACGGGCGCGGCTCCTGCTGCATATCCATGGCCTGTACCGATGAAGCCAGCCGCGGCAGTTCCAGGGTTGGGCGTTCTGGCGAGCTTTGCCCGCGCAGTCGTTCCACCAGCCTTTTGAGGTGTGCCGGGGTGGTGCCGCAGCAGCCTCCCACCACATTGATGCGGTTGCGCTCCACAAACTCTGCCAGTGTCTCGGCAAATGGCTCCGGCTCCAGCGGGTACACTGCCTGCCCATCCACATTCAGCGGCAGCCCTGCATTCGGTATGCACGATACCGGGCGGCGGCTCTGCTCGCCCAGGTAGGCAATCGCACCCCGCATGTGTTCCGGTCCAGTGGAGCAGTTCAACCCGATGACATCCACCGGCAGGCTCTCCAGAATGGTCAGCACCGCACCGATGTCGGTGCCGAGCAGCATCCGCCCGGTAGTATCCAGCGTGACCTGCGCCTGTACTGGCAGCCGCACACCGCTTTCCTCAAAGGCCTGTCGGATGCCCTCCAGCGCCGCTTTGACTTCCAGAATGTCCTGCGAGGTTTCAATCAACAACAAATCAACACCCCCGGCAATCAGCGCCAGGGCCTGTTCTTTAAAAATGCTTGCCAGTGCATCAAACGAGATTGCCATTTCTGGATCATTCATTGATGGCAGTTTACCCGATGGCCCCATGGACCCCGCCACAAAACGCGGCTGCCCGGTTGCGGCGGTAAATTCATCGGCTGCCTGCCGCGCCAGCTTTGCCGCCGCCAAGTTAATTTCGGCCACCCGCTCCCCCAGTCCATACTCGCCCAGCGTCAGCCGGTTGGCCCGAAACGTATCGGTCTCAACCACGTCCACGCCCACTTCCAGAAAAGAGCGGTGCACCGCCGCCACTTTGTCCGGTGCGGTGATGACCAGGTAATCATTGCATCCCATTGTCTGCTCGCCGCCAAAATCGGCCGCGGTCAGGTTCATCTTTTGCAGGCTGGTGCCCATAGCGCCGTCAAAAATCATCACGCGCTCAGCCAGGGCGTCCAGGTATCGGCGGTTGGTATAAGTTTTGGTCATCTTAGCCTCCTATAAAAAATGCCTCTCTGGATGGAGAGGCAGAATGCGTCACGCGCAGTCTAGCTCATCTTCCAGAATCCCCGCGGTTTGCGGGTTCTGCCGGAATTGGCACCAGCGATTTAGCTCGCGGTTGCCGAGGTATCAACGGGCCGGTCCCTCCACCTCTCTGGATGAGATTTGCATCATTGTACCACAATTTGATAGCCCGCGAACACCCGCTCTCTTCTATTTCTGGGATATAATTTCTTCAATCACTATGGAAACGCCCAAAACACCTCCCTTTTTGCCTGTACTGCTCACCAGCCTCTTGCTGACCCTCGTTGGAGCAGGGGGCCTTTTAGCCCTCTTTTATTACACGCTACCTTCCCTTGGCCCGCGCTGGCTGTTTTTCTTTTTGATTACCGTTGCCTTCAGCGGCCTGATGCTCCCCGTGACACATTTTCTCAACCGCCGCTTCCCTTCCACACCGCCGGCAGATGCCGCGGTGGTCATTCGTCAGGCCATCTGGTTTGGCGTCTTCGCCAGCCTGCTCACCTGGCTGCAGTTGGGGCGGGTGCTCAACGTCCCGGTGATCATCTTCATCGCTCTGGCGCTCGCCGCCATCGAATTCCTGCTCCGCCTGCGCGAGCGCAGCCGCTGGAAGCCCCCGGAAGAGCCTGCCGATGAGTGACCTGCGCAACCTCCCGGCGGTAGATGCCCTGTTGCAGCAGCCGGAGGCGCAGGAACTGATCGGACAATTTGGCCGCCCGTTGGTCCTGGAAGCCATCCGCACCACGCTCGCCGCTGTCCGGGCTGAATTTATCCCCGGCGCGGCCATCCCCTCCGCCTCTGATCTGCTCACGCAGTCGGGGCAGCTTGCCGCGCAGTGGCTTGCACCGACCCTGGTCAGCGTGATCAATGCCAGCGGCGTTGTACTACACACCAACCTGGGCCGCGCCCCGTTGAGCGCCGCTGCTACCCGGGCCGCGGCGGGTTTATCGGCCGGGTACTGCACCCTGGAATACGACCTGTCCCGCGGTGAGCGCGGCTCCCGCACTGTTCACGCCGAGGCCTTGCTGCGCCGCATCACCGGCGCCGAAGCTGCCCTGGTTGTCAATAATAATGCGGCGGCGGTACTGCTGGCGCTCAGCGCCCTGGCGCGCCGTCATCGAGTGATCATCTCCCGTACCCAGCTGGTCGAAATCGGCGGTGGCTTTCGCATTCCAGATGTCATGGCACAGTCGGGCGCCCGTCTCGTTGAGGTTGGCACCACCAATCGCGTCCACCTCACGGATTACGAGACTGCCCTGTCCGAACCCGCCGCCCTGGTGCTGCGGGCCCATTCCTCCAACTTCCGCATTATCGGTTTTACCAGCGAACCCGCCCTGTCTGAAATCACCGCCCTGGCCCATCGCTCGGGCGTCTTTATGCTGGATGACCTCGGTTCTGGCGCCCTGTTGGATACCGCCCGCTACGGTCTGGCCCATGAGCCCATGGTGCAGGAATCGTTGTCTGCCGGGGTTGATCTGGTTTGCTTCTCCGGCGATAAGCTCCTGGGCGGCCCGCAGGCGGGCATCATTGTTGGCCGCGCCGACCTGGTTGCAAAACTCAAGAAACATCCCCTGGCCCGCGCTGTGCGTGCGGATAAGCTCTGCCTGGCGGCGCTTGCCGCCACTTTGCAGCACTACCTCAAAGCTGAAGCTGAACGCGAGATCCCCATCTGGCGTATGATTGCCGCACCATTGGACGAACTTGAACGCCGCGCGGCTGGCTGGGTAGCCGCGTTGGGAGTGGGCAGCGTCATCCCTGGACAATCTACGGTTGGCGGTGGCAGCTTGCCCGAAGAAACCCTCCCCACCCATTTGCTGGCGCTTTCCACAGCTCAGCCCAACCGTCTCACCGCCCGCCTGCGTGCAGCGCAGCCGCCCATCATCGCCCGCGTTGAGGCAGATCAGGTCTGCTTTGACCCCCGCACCGTTCTCCCTGAACAGGATGATGCCCTGCTTGCCGGAATCCGCCGCGCCTTGCCCGGCAAGTCATAGGATCCGGCCTGATGGATTGACGCCATCAGCTTCTCCCCAAATTTTGAATTGCTCTCATCTTGCGGGTATAATTCAAAGCGAGAGTATTCAAAGGAGAATTGCCCATGAAAACCGATCTTGATGCCCTGATGCAAGCGCAAAATATTGATGCCCTGCTGGTACTTGGCCCCGGGCAGCATAACCCTGCAATGGTCTACCTTACCGGCGGCGGCCATTTGACCGGCGCCGATCTCATCAAGCGCCGCGGCGAAACCCCCGTCCTCTTCCATGGCATGATGGAACGCGACGAAGCTGCCCGCACCGGTCTGCCCTGCCACTCCTATACCGAATATCCCTGGAATGACCTGATGCGCGGCGCCGATAACAACGTCGCCGAAGCCCTGGCGCTCCGCTACCAGAAAATGTTCGCCGATGCCGGCGTCACCTCTGGGCGCGTAGCAGTCTATGGACGCGTTGAGTTTGGCCCCTCGTACGCGGCCCTTTCGGCCCTCCAGCGCCGGATGCCCGACCTGACCCTGGTTGGTTTCCCGGTGGATACCCTCCTGACACAGGCCATGATGACCAAGGATACCCCCGAGGTAGAGCGCATCCGCAATATGGGCAAGATTACCACCGGCGTGGTTGGGCGCGTCGCCGACTATCTAACCGGTCACGCCGTGCGCAATGAAATCCTCATCCGCCCGGATGGCGAACCCCTGACCATTGGTCATGTCAAACGCCTGATTGATCTCTGGTTGGCTGAAGCTGGCGCCGAAAATCCCGAAGGCACCATTTTCGCCATCGGCCGCGATGCCGGTGTGCCGCACTCAACCGGCACCGCCACCGATCCCCTGCGCCTGGGCCAGACGCTGGTCTTCGATATCTACCCCTGCGAAGCCCAGGGCGGCTACTTCTATGATTTCACCCGCACCTGGTGCCTGGGTTATGCCCCCGATGCCGCTCTTGCGCTGCATGAAAACGTCTATGCCGTTTATCGCCAGGTGGTTTCTGAACTCAAGGTCAATGCTCTCTTCTCGCAGTATCAGCTCCGCACCTGTGAACTTTTTGAGGCGCAGGGTCACCCCACCATCCGCCAGAATGCCGCCATTGAAGAGGGTTATATCCACAGTCTGGGACATGGCGTGGGTCTCAAGGTCCACGAAATGCCCTTCAGCGGTGGCAGCGCCTCTGCTGCCGATGCCCTCAAACCCGGCACCATTTTTACCATCGAGCCTGGCCTGTATTATCCCGAGCGCGGTCTGGGTGTCCGCATTGAAGATACCTACTGGACCCGCCCGGATGGTACGTTTGAAGCCCTGGCGTCCTTCCCCTATGACCTTGTTCTGCCGATGAAATAAAATGACTGACCAGCCCGCCTTTCCCCCTGCCCGCATCCTGGGCATTGAAAGCTCTTGCGACGAAACCGCCGCTGCCGTGCTTGAAAACGGGCGTGCGCTTGTTGCCAGTGTAGTTGCTTCACAAATTGATCTCCATGCCCAGTACGGCGGTGTCTTCCCGGAGGTGGCCTCGCGCCAGCATATCCGCACCGTCTATGGCGTGGTAGATCAGGTGTTGCAGCAGGCCCACATGAGCCTCAGTGATATGGATGCCATTGCCGTGACCCGCGGTCCGGGGCTGGCGGGTTCGCTGGTTGTCGGCATGAATCTTGCCAAGGGATTGGCCCTGGGACGCGGCCTGCCGCTCATTGGCGTCAATCACCTCGAAGGCCACATCTATTCCGCCTGGGTGCACGATGCCGCCGCTGCGCCGCCCCCCGAGCCGCAGTTCCCCCTCATGGCCTTGCTGGTTTCAGGCGGCCATACCGAGTTGAATTTGATGAACGGTCATCTGCAGTACCGCCGCCTGGGCGCCACACTGGATGATGCCGCCGGCGAAGCCTTTGACAAAGTAGCCCGGCTGCTCAACCTGCCTTACCCCGGCGGTCCGTCCATCCAGTCAGCAGCATCAGAGGGCAATCCCAAAGCTTTCTCGTTCCCCCGCTCCCGCCTCGAAGGCACCTGGGACTTCTCCTTCAGCGGCCTCAAAACCGCGGTTCTGCGGGTGGTGCGCCAGTTTGAAGCCGAACACCGCCCCTTGCCGATAGCCGATCTGGCTGCCAGCTTCCAGGCCGCCGTGGTGGATGTGCTGGTCACCAAAACACTCAAAGCCGCCGAATCTTTTGGCGCCCACCAGATTCTGGTGGCGGGCGGCGTGTCGGCCAACCGCGCTCTGCGCGCTGCATTTCTAACCGACTCCTCCCTGCCGGTGCATATTCCTCCGCTGTCCATCTGCACCGATAACGCTGCCATGATCGCCGCGGCGGGCTTCTACCGCTTTGCCCTCGGCCAGCGAGACCCCCTCGATCTGGATGTCTTGCCCACCTGGCCGCTGTCGTAACTTTTCATAGTCTCCTGCATCTATCTAAATGACTGAAGCAACGGCACCTCAACCCTTCTCTGTGGCAGCGCTTCTGGCGGGTGACCGCACCGAGTTTGCCCGCCTGGTCGATGCCACTTCCGGCCCGATTTACCGCCTGGCCTTGCGCATGGTGGATAATCCGCAGGACGCCGAGGATATTCTTCAGGAAACCTACCTGAAAGCGCTCAAGGCGCTGCCGGGCTTTGAAGGCCGCTCCAGTTTGACCACCTGGCTCTATCGGATTGCCGTCAACGAGTCGCTGATGCACCTGCGGAAGCGCCGCCCCGACGTATTTTCTCTAGATACCTCCGAGAACGAATCCGATGAAGAAGCCGACGAGCCCGTCCAGGTTGTGGACTGGTGTTGTATGCCCGAGGCTGAACTGCTGTCCACCGAAACCCGCACTTTTCTCGATGCCGCTGTGCAGCAGCTTTCGCCCAATTTGCGAGTGGTGTTTCTGATGCGCGATATTGAAAAGCTCTCAATTCAAGAAACTGCCGAAGCCCTTGGCCTGAGCGAAGTAGCCGTCAAGGCTCGCCTGCTGCGGGCTCGCCTCCAGCTCCGTGAGCAGCTCTCTGCTTATTTCGCCGAGCGCCTGCCGCGTCCCTCGGAGGTGGCCTGATGGAAACCCATCGCTGCTGTGATTTTCTCGACTCCCTCGGCGATTATGTGGATGGCGAACTCAGCCCGGCGCTCTGCGCTGAACTGGAACAGCATATGGCTGAATGCGAGCGCTGCCGCATCGTGGTAGATACGCTCAAGCTCACCGTTGAGATTTACCATACCCCTGCCGACGCCGCCGAGGCTCCGCCCGAGGTTCGGCAGCGGCTCTTTGCCCGCCTGAACCTGCAGGATTATCTTCAGCCCGCCGACCCGGCATCAACCCCGGCGGCCCCCGCCCTGGCACTACGGGCCGGCGATCCCTGTCCCCACTGCCATCAAGGGGCGCTGGATTATGATGGGCAGCTCACCCTCAAATGCCCGGTCTGCGGCTTTGCTGAGGGTGGTTGTTTTACCTGATAAAGACCATTCTCATCCCCGGCGGGGATATTCTTACCAACCCAGGAGGTGTTGAAACATAATGGATAAGTTACTGAACGAAGCTGTTTCTAAACAGGTGCAGGAAGTTCTGGGCAGCATGATCCACCCGGTTGAAGTGCTCCTCTTTACGGATCCAGCACATCCCTCCAATGCCTATCTCCAGCAGTTATTGGAAGAAGTCTCCGCACTCTCGCCAAAAATCGGTCTGAGCATTCACACGGCTGCCACCAATCCGGAACCGGCGGAGCGCTACCATGTGGATAAATTCCCCGGCTTTGTGATTGTCCGCCGCGAGGGCAGCCAACTGATAGATGTTGGTGTGCGCTTTGCTGGGCTGCCTGCCTCGCACGAGTTCAACTCCCTCATCCGCGGGCTGATCCGTGTTTCACTCGCCGATTCTGGCCTGCAGCCCGCTACCCGTGAGGCGCTTGCTGACCTGAAAGAACCTGTCCACTTGATGGTGTTTGTCACCCCTACCTGACCCTACTGCCCGCGAGCCGTGATGCTCGCTCACCAGATGGCTGTAGAGAGCCCCTATATTGAGGCGGAGATGGTTGAGGCGACTGATTTTGACGCCCTATCCGAGCAGTATGGCGTCTCCAGTGTGCCGCACACGGTGATTAACCGGGGTGCTGGCGAAATTATTGGCGCGCCGGCAGAACCCTATCTGCTGGCTGAAATTCAACAGGCAATCAGTAAATTATAGGAGTAGATCAAATGGGAGCAAAAGTAACCTGGAAGAGTGGTTTCTCGTTCACCGCCACAGCCGATTCCGGCTTTGAACTGCCGCTGGGCGTTTCCTCCGAAGCTGGCGGCGCCGATGACGGCTTCCGCCCGATGGAACTGCTGCTGGTAGGTTTGGCGGGCTGCACCGCCATGGATGTCATCTCAATCTTGGAGAAGAAACGCCAGCAGGTCACCGCCTTTGAAGTCAAGACCCAGGGCCAACGTGCCGCCGATCACCCGCGCATCTTCACTGACATTGAAATTGAGTACATCGTCACCGGTCATAATATTGACCCCGCTGCCGTCCAGCGCGCCGTGGAACTTTCCGAATCGAAATACTGTTCAGCCCAGGCCATGCTCTCCAAAGCTGCCCGCATCACCAATAAAATCACCATTCTCGAAGCCTGACGCATTGGTCTGATAAACACACAGAAACAAAACACCCCCGCCTGAAAATCGGGGGTGTTCCTGTCCGAAACCCAAATCCTAAATCCTACCCCCTCATCCCCCTCGCCTTGAAAAATATCGATAGGCTGCATCAGAAATCCGCCCAATAATCCCCATATCGGTTTCAAAATCTACCCATTCCACCTGGTTGGCAATCACCACAATGGCATAGGCGCTGCCATCCAACTCCACCAGCCCCGCGTCTGAAACAATCCCCCAGCCATCTTCAAAGACTGTGCCAGGCTTGTGCGCCAGACGCCAGCGTTCCCACTCGGGCAGACCGGCGCCCAACCGCAGCTCATCATTGCGTGATGGCTGCCGCAGCAGGGCCAAAATCTGTGCATTGGCTTCGGGTGACAGCGCTTCACCTGTGTGCAGCAGCCACAGCAGCCCCGCCAGGTCAGTGGGCGTCGTCCGGCGCGGGTCCAGCGTAGTATTTTCAGCTCCCCACGAGCGCCAGATATCCTCCATCGAAAAATCCGGTTGGGCTTCCAAAAATTCAACAATCTCAGCCGTAGCCTCCTCTTCAGAAACCACCAGCATAGCCTCGGTCAACTGCTCAAAAGAGCGATTTGTGCCACCTTCTGGCCCTGTGGTGAGTGAAATATCGGGATGCAAATCATGCCACCTGTAAAACGCCATTCCAATCGCCAGCTTGATGGAGGAAGCCGGGTGAAACACCTGGTCAGCATTAATCGCCACCACCTCGCCCGTGGTGCGGTTTTCGATGTAAATACCCCAGTCGCCGGATGGCGCCATCGCCAGGATATCCTCCACCCGGGCTGCCAGATTATCCGGCGCAGCCATAAACACGGGCTCCGGCTGGTTGAGGTTCACCGGAATGGTCAAAATCGTTCCCACCGTCAAGCGGGTCAGATCCATACCGCTGTTATTGACCACAATCGCATCCTGCGGCGTATCAAACTGATTCGCCAACTGCGGCAGCGTATCACCGGGGCGCACGGCATAGGTATAGGGTGACCCCGGCAGCAGGCTGATGCCCTTGCGCCGCAGCACATCAAACCCGCCCAGGCCCGTCACCCCCACCTCTGGGCGGCTCACCCAGTCATTCTTGAAGACCCCCGCGCTGAGATCATTGGGATCGTACAGCAGCAGCCGCTCAATTTTATAGTTCGTCGCGTCGTATGGATTGTTTGTGACAGTGTAAGCTCGCCCGGTGTCATCCACCTCGGTGACGATAAACATATGGTCATACCCGATCCCCTTGGCATAGGTGTATAAAAAATCACCAGGCCGGAGCGGGAAGCTGAAAAAATCAAACTTGTTGATTTCTGTCTCAAAATGATACCGGTCATAATCCTGCGCCGGGAAGAAAGACCACGGCTGCGGCGTTTCGCGGGGGTTCGCCAGCCAGTAATTGTGCAAATCCTGCCCGGGCCCATACAGAGGCAGCAGCCCGGCATCTCGCAAAATTGCCGCCGCCAGCGGCCCGCACATCAACGCCGGATGCTCCGAATTGGTTTCCAGGTAATCCAGCCGCTGTGCCACCACGGTGGCGGCTTCCATACTCGGTGCTAGATACGCATTCGCCGCTTCACGCAGCCGATCCATCCACCCCGGCTGAGGCCATTGGGCTACAGCTTGCTCCAGAATGTCGCCACTCCGCAGGTCGGCATAGCCCATTTCAAGCATCCACCCGCACACCACCGGCCCGCCGTGCGGGTCCACTGCGGCGCGGCCCGCCACCGGTGGCAACCCTGTATACCCGCGAAAATAACCGTAATCCCCGCTCAACTGCGCCTGCGCCGCATCCGAAAGCCCCGGGTCGCCGATGGCAACCGCATGAATGTGCGCTGGTGATCCCGCATAAAGGCTGTCTGCCGGGCGCAGCCAGGCGGCAAACCCGGCCGCGCGCAGCGCCGCAATCAAGCGCTGCATATCCTCAAACATCACATCCAACCCTCGCGGCCGAATGGCTGAAATGTCCACAATCCCGCTGCCATCATGGGGGTCCGGGCTGTTTTCCGGGGCATTAAGCTGGAGGATGGCCTTATCGGTCAAATCAATCGTGCCGCCGTACAGCCCTGCCGCTGTTTTCAACATGGCATAAGTTCTCGCATTAAGCGTATAGCCATTAACTGTCACCGGGGTTAAATCATCAATCGGCTGCTGGCAGCCGGCTGGCTCGTAAAATACCGGCACTGGCGTCGCCGTGGCGGTGGCCGTAGCTGCAGCGGTGGGGCTTGGCAGTGCGGTTGCTGTCGGCGGGAGTGTCGTTGGGGTTGCTGCCTGCACTGTCGGCGTGGGGGGCGCTGGCGGGGTTGGGGTAGGGGTACACGCGCTCAATATTATCGCGGCCATCCCCAGGCATAAAAGGATTTCGAATGTAAGGCGTTTCATTGTGTGTTTTAACGTCACCTGAACCCGCTAAGCGTCCTGTACTGCTGCCGGGGCAGCCGCGGGCGTTTCAGCGTCAAAGTCTGGAATAAGCGTTTCCACATTGCGGATGCGCGTATTCACCAATCCAAAGACACCTGCCAGAACCGTCAGCAGGCCCATCACCAGCACAATCATAAACATTCCCACGCCAGGCCCAGTGCCAAAAATGCCTCCAAAAATTTGCGCCATTGCCGATCCCGGATCACGCATGGCGGGTTCAAACACTTTGTCTGCCAGCGGCCCGGCTATCAGCATGGCAGCCGGCGCCGTGATGGTGGCGATCACCAGCCGCACCGAAAACACCCGCCCTTGCAGATTCGGCGGCACCTTTGACTGCCAGATGGCCTGGTTAGACGCGTTGATAATCGGCCCAAATAACGCTCCCACCAGAGAGGCTGCAATCCACACCGGCACATAGGGCGTGGCGCCCAGCAGCGCGTACCCGATCACGCCGACAAGAATCCACCCAATGGTAACACCCAGTATCCGGCGGCGCGGCCCGCCCCAGGCAGTGATAATCAGGCTGCCGGCCACCCCGCCAATGGCCCCTGCCGATTGGACGAAACTGAGAATGCTGGTGTTATCCCCCGTCCGCGCCAGCACCATCGGATTAATCAATGTCCCGGCCAGGCTGGTGAAGAAATTGCCCAGGAAAAAGACCATTTGCAGCCCCAGCAGCGGGCGGCGGTCTAGAATATATTGGAATCCCAGCAGCGCATCTTTCCACAGGCTGCTCTGGTGGCCATCTGACGTTGGTGTGGGGTTCGGCACATGGACACTGAGCAGTGTCACAATGGCAATGCCCAATGTCACCAGGTCAATAATCAGAATGCCCTCAATCCCAATTGGTTTGATCAGTGCTGCCGCCAGAACCGGCGCAAAAATCCCCGATCCCCACTGCGCCAAAGACATCATCCCGCTGGCACGCCCAAATTGTGATTTGGGAATCATTTGCGAGATCGCCGCCGAATAAGCCGGCCATTGAAAGGACTGAAAGAATCCACTGAAAACCCCAATGGCATAAATATGCCAGATTTCCAGTTTCCCGGTCAGGTAAAGCACCAGCACCACCACTGTGGTCAGGCCGGTAGCCAGATCGCTCAACATCATCGTCAGCTTGCGGTTCCACCGATCCACCAGCGCTCCGGCAATCGGGCTGAACAACACCATCGGCGCCATGAAGAAAAAACCCACCAGCGCCAATGCCGTGGCCTGCCCGGTTTTTTGCCATGCCCAGATGGTGAACGCAAACCCAACCATGGCCGAGCCAATTAGTGAGAAAACCTGTCCGCCCCAAATGAGCGTAAACGCTGGCATGCCTTGCAATGATGATCGTTTCATGGTGCCTCAGATTTGATTGCGGATTGTAAATTCGATTTGTCGCTGGCCTGCACCACCCGCCCCTGCCGGGTCAGAGTTCCCAGATAGGGCGCACTGCCCTCGCGTGCAATCCAGTTTTCCATGTTTAACGCCGGTTCCCCCGCAGCCGGGATCCATTCCCCGTTATATTTGCGGGCGATGTGCACATGGGTGCCGGTCGCCTGCCCGCCATCACAAGAGGCATAGCCAATTGGGTCGCCAGCTTTGACGGCGGTTCCAACTTTGGGCAAAAAATCGTTTTCCAGGTGCAGGTAAAAAATGACCCAGCCGGTCTGTTCCAGGCCATCCCCATCCAGGTCAAGCACCACAATGGCATCGCCGGTTCGGGCAATTACGCCGTCTGCCACCGCCACAACCGGCTGATCCATCGGGCTGACCGTGCAGCCCCCCACTACCAGAGATGGTGCAAAGTCAATCGCCGCAAAGGGCTCGCCCTCACCCCAGCCGGTGTGCGGCCCGCCGGTATAGGCCCAGGTTTGCCCCAGTTTGAAGGGCAGTCGCAGGGCAGGCTGCTCCAGACTGCCCGGGATGGGCGCCGGGTCGTTCACCCAGCCATCCCCAAACAACGTCCGATAGGTTTTTTCCAACCCTTCAGAACTGATGGCAATGGCGTAATCATCACTGCTCAGCACCCGGGCAAAATAATAGTGCAGCGCCACAGTCGCGGCATTTTGCCAGGGGTCTGGACGCTCCAACCGTCCATCCGGAAATTCAAACAGAGTCAGGTTGCCGTTTCGCCAGGCATAGAATCCGTTGTTCAGGTAATTCGCCGCCCAGGTCAATTGCGAGGCCAGCCCGGTATGCATGTATTCCACATACCCCAGCGGATAGTCCTCCAGGTTCACCGGGGGCTCTGGCTGGCTCAATGCCCCGGTCTGATACTCCAGAATTGCCAGCAGCAGCTTGGGATTGATGCTGAAATTGGTGGCAATATGATCAACAATTGCGCCGCCTCTGCGGGTGGCACCGCCAATAAAAAGGGAATAATCTTTCAACCAGCCGGGCTGTGCCGCCACAAATGCCGCTGCATCAAACCCCACCTGCGCTGGCCCATAACCATACTGGCTGTCAGGCAAAATCTGATAGGGGCTGCCCCACAGAATCTGATAATAGATTGGGATCTGCATCGGCAAACCCGGCGGCAGGGTGGTCACATGATCCGGGATGATAGGGTTGGCCTCCCGGATTTCCGTCACGGTGGTATTAAACCGTGCTGCCAGTGCTTTCAATGTGTCGCCGGTTTGAGCGGTATATTCCACCAGTGTGCCGGGGGGATAGGGCGGGCGGGTTGGCAGCGCCGTGGGAGTGGGCTGGTCTGGCGTGGGCGCCGCCTCAGTCTGCATCGGCGCAAGTGTCGGCGCTGCCGGGGTCACGCAGCCCGCCAGTGCAACTACAAGCATCAGCATCCAGCCGATCAGGCGCTTATTTCGTTCGAACAATGACGGCCTCTACCGAACCAACGGTACTGGCTGTAACGATCACCCCGTCTTTGATCAATAGCCCTTCGTAATTTTTCTCCCCCTGAACGGCCCGCCATCCGCTCAACACAAACGGCGCCGGGCTGTCGGCCGGCATCCACTCGCCATTATACTTGCGCGCCATATGCACATGCCGCCCTGTTGCCGATCCCCCCTCGCAGGAGGGATGCCCAATTTGCTCATCCTGATCCAGCCACTCGCCAACCGGCACCCGCCCCATGGTGGCAATATGCAGGTATAAAATCACCCAGCCCGTCTGCTCCGACCCATCGCCATCCATATCCACTACAACCAGCCCGTTATCCGAGCGGGTCACCAGTCCGGGCGCCGCCGCGGTAATCCAGTACATGGATGCCTCGCAGCTTCGTTCGTCTGATGGCGGGGCAAAGTCGAGCGCGGCCATGGGGGTGCCTGTGCCCCAGGCGGGGTGCGGCCCGCCGGTATAAACCCAGGGCAGTCCGGGTGCAAAGGGCAGTTCCATCGGTGGCTGTGAGAAGCCCGCCGGTAGCAGCGGTTCAACAGTCTGCGCCCGCTGCCAGGGGCTGTCAAACATTTCTTCATACCGCACGCCCAGGCTTTCGGTGCCGTACACCGCACCGGCCCAGGCCAGCGGCTCATAGATCTGACTGAATAAATACAGCAGCCCCACCGTCCCGGCATTGAGTTCCGGCCACAGCCGCCGGGTTTCACTGTTGGGGAAGCTGAGGATTGTCACCGTGCCCAACCGCCAGCCGTAATACCCCAGCGACATCTGGCGCGCCGCCCAGGTGAGCTGGTGATACAGCCCCTTTTGGCTGAAATCTACATTACCCGCCGGATAATTGGTTTCTGCCAGGCTCTGCGGCTGCCCGGTCACCCAGTGTGATTGATATTCAATAATGGCCAGCAGCAGCCGGGGATTGATCGAATTTTCTTGCGCCACCCGCTTGACCACCTGCGCCCCGTCATACCACCCATCGCTCAGATACTCGCGATAACTGCTCAGGTAGCCACCGGCTCCGGCAACGTACCCATCCAGGTCAAAATCCAGCGCCGTTGCCGAATACACCACCTCTGAATCTGGCATAACGCGTTCCATGACCTGCCGGTCTGGCAGAACATCCGGGATCACCAGCAACTGGCCCGGGTCAATAAAGCCTTCTGCTGGCAGCGCCTGGTTGCATTCAATTTGATCCACGCTCACCCCGAACCGGATCGCCAGCGCATTCAATGAATCACCTGCCTGCGTGGTGTACAGCAGCGGTGGGCGCGGCGTAATTGGCACAGTGGCTGTTTTGGTGGGCGCCGGCGTATATGCCAAAAATTGCACCGATGGCGTAATTTGTGGCGTTTCAGCGTTGGGCGTATCCATCCCGCCGATGCCCAGGTCATACGTTGGCACGGGGGTAACCGTCTCTGGCCCCCAGGCGCAGGCAAGCAGCGAAATCGCCCACGCTGCCAGCACGGTCAAAGTCAGCCAGCGCTTAGCGGGTAATTTGATTTTGGGGTACGAAACGATCCCAGGCTTCAATCACAACTCCATCACGTGTCAGGCGGCCATTATACTCGATCCCGTCGCCGGCAGAGACCCAGCCATCCATCACAAATGGCAGGTCACCATCGGCCGAAATCCACGCTCCATTATACCGCCGGGCGATGTGCAGGTGTGTTGCCAGTGAGTATCCACCTTCACAGGAAGGGTGCCCAATCCGATCTCCAGCTTGCACAATATCGCCCACCGGGGCCCGTTGCCAGCTGTCCACATGCAGGTAGAGCACCGTCCACCCGGTTTGTTCCAACCCGTCGCCGTCCAGGTCTAAAACCACCATCCCATGGCCCGAGCGTACCACCACACCGTTAGCAACCGCCGTTACCCAGTTGGGCGAAACCACGCAGCCTTGCGGTTCGCCGGGGGGGGCAAAATCCAGCGCAGCCCAGCCCGACCCATCCGTCCATCCGCCGTGCGGCCCGCCCGTAAAGGACCAGGTTTCTCCGACATTGAACGGCAGTACCATCGTCGGCTGTGACATTTCCTCTGGAATCAGCGGTTCAATCGCCAGGTCAAACGGATAGCCAAACAGGCTCTGGTAAGTGGCAAACAGCCCATCTTCGCTCACGGCGTGCTGCCAGTCTGCCGCCCCATAAAGCTGCCCCAGGTAATACTGCACCCCGGCTGTCCCCGCGTTGAGGGTCGGATCAAGCGGCACGGCGCTGCCATCGGCCAGCGGAATTTGCCCCAGCGCTTCAGCGCGCCACAGATAATACCCCCGATTCAAAGCATTAGCCGCCCATGACAGTTGATGATACAACCCCACCCGCCAGTATTCCATCGTTGCCAGCGGATGCTTCTTCTGATCTTCACTGGGGTCGCCCCCGGTAACCCATCCGCTCTGATATTCCAGCACTGCCAGCAGCAAGCGTGGATTGACTGAGTTTTCCTGCGCCACACGTTCCAAAACAGCCGCGCCGCTGGTCTCCATCTCATCCACAACTTCCCAGTGCCGGCTCAAGTACCCGCCTTGCTGCTCAACAAATTCTCCCACGTTAAAATAAGCGCTGACCGGCCCATACACCAGTTCGGAATCCGGAATAATCTTGAACCCGGAGGCCCCAATTTGAACCTCCGGCGGAGGAATGATCAGCACTTGCCCGGCATACAACCAGTCTGCCGGGTTGATGCCGTTAGCCTCTGCCAGCGTATTGACGCTGACGCCGTAGCCCTGCCCGATCCCCGCCAGCGAATCCCCTGCCTGAACGGTGTAATAGATCGTCTCGCTGCGCTGCCCGGGCAGCTCGCGCGGCGCATCAGGTGTCGGCGTCAGAATGGGTGCTCCCGGCACCCGCGTGGGCGGCAGGAAGGGGGTTAGTGTCACCGTCCCCTGGGGAATGGTCTCGGATGTGGCATTCAACCACCAGAGTGTGCTTTCTTTATCCGGCTTGCCACAGGCCGATAAGAGCAGCCCCAGCATCACGAAGCTCATCAGCACGGCAGAAAGGCGTTGGGGTTTGAGTCTCATGCGGGTTGCTCCTGGTTGTCTGGTGTATCAATGAAAATGGATGGGTAAATGTCGTCCGCCCAACAAATGCAAGTGCAGGTGGTAAATCGATTGTCCACCATCATGCCCGGTATTCATCATCAGCCGGAAGCCGCTCCGGTCAATTCCCCGCTCAGCCGCCAACTTCTGTGCTACTGTAATCAGATGCCCCAGCAGCGCCTCATCAGCCGGGCCGATTGCATTCACTGAATCAATATGCTGGTTCGGAATGATGAGGATATGCACGGGCGCAATCGGGTGTGTATCTTGAAAAGCTGTCACCCGGTCATCTTGATAATAAATTTTTGCCGGTGCTTCACCGGCTGCAATCTGACAAAAAATACACGCCATTAATATACCCTGATAAAAGTTACTGCCCTGGCCGCACCTTCAAGTGCGGCCAGGGCAGCGCATGATAATCTTACGCCTCGCCGCGGATGAAGGCTTCAGTCATTTCGCGGCACTGGTCATCTTTGAACTGCCGGGGCGGCGTCTTCATAAAGTAAGATGCCGGACCATACAGCGGGCCTGCAATCCCCCGGTCACGCGCCAGTTTGATGCAGCGTACCGCATCAATCACCACACCTGCCGAATTGGGCGAATCCCAGACTTCCAGCTTGGCTTCCAGGTTCAAGGGCACCTCGCCAAAAGTCGTCCCTTCCATCCGCAGGTAGCACCACTTGCGGTCGGTCAGCCACGGCACATAGTCGCTGGGGCCAACGTGAATATTCTCTTCACTGATCGGGTAAGGCAGCATACTGGTCACTGCGCCGGTCTTTGAAATCTTCTTGGATTCCAACCGTTCACGCTCCAGCATATTCATGAAATCAGTGTTGCCGCCGAAGTTGAGCTGGTAGGTGCGGTCCATCCGCACACCGCGGTCCACAAACAGGCTGGTCAACACCCGGTGCAAAATCGTGGCGCCCACCTGGCTCTTGATGTCGTCGCCGATGATCGGCAGCCCGCGTTCGCGGAAGCGCTCTCCCCAGTATTCAGAGCTGGCAATGAACACCGGAATGGCGTTCACAAACCCAACCCCAGCTTCCAGAATCTGCTCCACGTACCACTTGGTCGCCATTTCAGAACCCACGGGCAGGTAGCTCACCACCACATCCGTACCGGTATCTTTAAGGATCTGAACGATATTGGCGGTTGGGCCTGGGGCCTTTTTCAGAATCTGCGAAAGGTACTTGCCCAGACCGTCATGCGTCATGCCCCGCTCAACCCGCACACCCAGCCGCGGCACATCGCAGAACTTGTAGGTATTGTTGGGGTATGAAAAAATCGCCTCAGAGAGGTCTTTCCCTACCTTGGTATCCACAACGTCAAACGCCGCGCTGAATTCAATATCGCGGATGTGATAACCACCCAGGTTGACGTGCATCAATCCGGGAACGCGGTCGGTATCGGCTGCATTGCCATAAAAATGCACGCCTTGCACCAGCGAAGAGGCACAGTTCCCCGCGCCAATAATTGCCACTCTTACCTTTTTGTCTGCCATAGTGTCTTGCTCCTTTAGAAAGCCTTCTCCTTGATTGAAATATGTTCGTGCCGCCTATGCTATAATCAAACCGAGGAGCTTGTTGTGCAGCATGGGCGTGGACACCATTGATTATACTCGCCGTCTCACTCGTTTGCTTGAAGTTTGTAAAAATTTAAGCTCGAATCTTGAGCTTGAACCGCTTTTACAATCCTTACTCGAGGTGGCCTCTGAGCTGACCCACAGCGAAAGCAGCTCCATTCTGACCTATGACGAAGAAAACGGCCTGCTCAAATTCCTGGCGGTTCCCTGGCACCTCAAAGAGCGCGCCAGCGCCATCGGTGTTCCGCTGGATGCCAGCGCCGCGGGCTGGGTCTTCCTCAATCGCCAGCCCATGCTGGTTCAAGATGCCCAGAACGACCGCCGGATTTTCCGGGCTGTAGATCTTGAATGGAACAACCAAACCCGCTCACTGCTGGCTGTGCCGCTTTGTTTTCGCGGCCAAACCATCGGCGTCTTTGAATGTACCAACAAGGCCCAGCAGGCTAATTATACCGAAGAAGATGTTTTTATACTGGAAACACTTGCGGCGCAGGCAGCAATTGCCATCCGCAACCGTCACTTACTCGAGCAGTCTCGCCAGGCGTATGAGAAAGCCCTGGAAAGCGATCGCCTGAAGGGCGATTTTATCGCCATCATGTCTCACGAACTGCGCACCCCCCTGGGGGTTGTGCTGGGGCATTCCGCCCTCCTGCGCGATATGGCGCCCGAAAATCTGCGCGTCGACCTCGATGTGATTGCCAAATCGGCCATGCGCCTCAAAGAAATCATAGAAGATTTTTCCAATGTGGACCGTATTGAAGCCGGTCTTGCCTCACTGCGCCGCCAGCGGGTCATGATCTCCACTTTGGTGCAGAGCGTGGTCGATTCTTTCAAAGACCTGGCCCGTGACCATCAAATCGCTCTGGATTTCCACGTCTCACAGCGCAACCTTGCTCTCGAGGGTGATGAATCCAAAATCGCCATTGCCCTCAGCAACCTGGTGCGCAATGCGCTCACCTTCACCAATCCCGGTGGGCAGGTGCAGGTTCGTGCAGAACAGGTGCCTGGCTATATCAAAATCGCCGTCATTGATGATGGTATCGGCATTCCCGCAGCCGAACAGGAAAAGATATTCGAGCGTTTTTATCAGGTTGAAAAACACCTGACGCGCCGGCACGGCGGCATGGGGTTAGGCCTTTCCATCGCGCGTGAATTTATCGAACTGCACGGCGGGCGCATCTGGGTTGAAAGCACCGAAGGCAAGGGCAGCCGCTTCACATTCCTCTTGCCCAAAAGCCAGGCCGAAGCCGCCGCCGCCGGGCGCGTATTTGGCAGCTAGCGCCGCGTCAGATGTTTGTGCACTGGCGTTTGCCGCCAGGGCGAAACATGGTGCACCGGTACTGAGATAGGGGGCATATTCCAGGCTGCTCGGGCGTGGTTGCAGCGCTCCAGGTCCCCTGGTCGAATGGACATCTGCCCGCCCTGCCACTGCACCCCAAAATCGCGGCAGGGGCTGGGCCGCTGCTCGTAGATGGTGCAGCGCGTGGGCCCGCCCGGCTTGCCTTCCAGCGCAATGCACCGCCGTGAAAGCTGATTGGTCCCGCGCATGGCGCAGTAATATTCAGTCACATTTTCTGTCAATTCAACCGGCACCTGCCCACCTTGCGCCGGGTCGGTTTCTCCCCAGTAGAACGATACGCGAAAGAACGCACAGCACGCCCCGCAGTTCAGGCAGGGGTTTGCGTGAAGCTCACCATGCAGTGTTATTTTCTTCATCGGTTATCTGGAGATATCTGCCGCCCCGCCCACTCGGTAACTGGCTTATCCGCAGCCTTTCAATACAAAGTCGTAGTTTTTAGAGTTGGTCACGTCGCGGTTCATATCCACAACAATAAACTGAATCTCCAGCAGTCCGCTCCAGGAACCCCCATAAGTGCTGAAGCGATCTGCAATCCAGCCATTGAGACCCATCTGCCGGAGCGCGGGCATCGTCATGGTATAGTGGTCGCCGGTTTGTTTTTCCATCAAAATCGGCACCAGCGCCCAATCGGTCATATCACCGGTGCCCTGGTCAACAATCCGGTAATAGACATTGATCAGGTAAATGCCATCCGGGTCAGTCACATCCATCTCAATCCCCAGTTGATCATTCGCGCAACCGGCATAGTAACTGACGGTGGTTGTAGTGAAGGTCGGCTCGCCCAGGGCTGCTTTTGCCGGGGTAGGGCTGGGTGTCTTGCTCGGCGTCTGCGTGATGGTCGGGGTAGGGGTGATGGTGGGCGTCTGTGTGATGGTCGGTGTGCGTGTGATGGTGGCCGTGGCGCTCGGCTTGAGTGTGGCTGTAGCCGTGGCGGTCAGGCTGGGTCTGGGTGTTGCTGTAGGCTTCGGCGTTGATGTGACCGTCGCCGTATAGGTAGCGGTCGGTCTGGCAAACAGCGCCGGCAGTTGAAAATCGCCCCCTCTAGAGAAATATTGGCTGAGCCCCACAATCAACGCTGCGGCAATCAACACCGTAACCACCAGCCCGCCCCCCACAAACCACGCCCAGCGGGGGATGGGTTTGCGGGCTTTCTTGGGGCGCGCCGCCGGGGCCTCCACCTGAGCCCGCTCCACCAGGGTTGGCGCACTCAGGCTTGCAGCCGTTTTAAGCGCTGGCTCAATCACAGCCGGCGGGTCCATCACCGGGATGGTCGGGGCGGCTTCCGGCACCTCAACTGCCGCTGCCTGCACGGGTTCTGTCGCACCGCCGGGCTGCATCAGCAAGCCCTCCAGCACGGAGATAAACCCGTTCATGTCTGCGTACCGATCATTGGGTTGTTTTTGCAGCGCTCGCGCCAGAGCCGTAACCACGGCTTGCGGCAGGCTGGGCACAAACTGTCGCGGGTCAGGCAGCGGTTCAGTGATGTGTTTGAGCATCACCGCCATCGGCGTGTCAGCCTGGTAGGGCGTCCGCCCGGTGAGCAGTTCATACAGTACCACGCCCAGCGCATACACATCGGCGCGCCCATCCACCGGATTTCCCATTGCCTGTTCGGGCGCCATATATTCCGGCGTTCCAATCCCCGTACCAGCGCCGGTCAATGTTGCCCCACTGCTCAAATCCAGAATCTTGGCAATCCCAAAATCCATCAGCATCGGCTCGCCGCTCTCGGTCATTAAAATATTGGAGGGCTTGATATCTCGATGCACAATATTTTGCGCATGCGCATAGCTGAGGGCGCGTGCCACCGGCAAAACCAGCCGGATGGCCTCCTGCCAGGGTATCGGTTTGCCGGTCCGCTGCCGCAGGGTGCCGCCCGGCACATACTGCATCACAAAGTACGGCGCACCTTCATATTCTCCATAATCATGCACATTGACAATGTTTGGATGCGTCAATCGCGCCAGCGCCTTGGCCTCACGCTCAAACCGCGCCAGCACCTGCTCCAGCAGCTCAGTGGTAAAAGCATCCTTGCGAATAAACTTGATTGCCACCATCCGGTCCAGCCGCGTATCCAGGGCGCGATAGACAGTTGCCATGCCGCCTTCGCCCAATTGCGCTTCAATTTGATATCGCCCAATTGTCTGACCGAGTAAATTCATAAGGTTGTCCAGCCGGGGATGATTATCTCAATTATATGCGAAAACCCAGACTTGATGAGGGACATCCATGCCGTGTTTCTCGGGCTGTCACTCTGGTTTCTGCGCGTCAGGCGTCAACGCCGCGCCTGCGGCTGAAGCCTGGATGACCTTTTCTCGCATCGCCGCCAGACCGGCCGCGGCCAGGGCTAAACCCGCCCCAACCAGCAGCCCGGCTTGCACAGCGCTGAATAGGGTGTCTGCTTCTGCCGGTCGGTAGATGGAAGTGAGAATGGCGCCAGCCAATCCAATGCCCAGCACCATACCCACATTGCGAGCCGTTGCCAGCATCCCGGCGGCAATCCCTCGCCGGTGCCCCGGCGCTGACCCCATCAATGCGCTGTTGTTGGGCGAGGCAAATAAGGCCATACCCAGGCCAACCACAGCCAATCCGGCAATAATTTGTCCTGTAGGGGAGCTGGCTCCCACAAAGCTGAGCATTACCATCCCGCCGCTGACAGTCAGCATGCCCAGCGCGGTCAGCAGGCGCGACCCAATTTTGTCCGACAGACTGCCGCTGATTGGCGCAATCAGGGCCATCACAATCGGCTGGGCAGTCAGGATCAACCCGGCCTGTGCGGGTGAAAAATCGCGCCCGTGAATCAGATAATAGGGCAGCAGGAAAATCACCGCATACAGGCACATATATGATAACAGCGCCGAACTGACCGCCGTGCTGAACGTCCGGCTGCGGAATAGCCCCAGATCCAGCATCGGCGCAGGTTGCTTTCGTTCCCAGGCCATAAAACCCGCCAGCAGTCCAACCGCTGTACCCAGCAGCCCCAGCGTCGGCAGTGAGTGCCATCCCCAGGTCGCCCCCTGATTCAATCCCAGCAGCAGCGCCACCAGACCAACCCCAAAGAGCGCGGCGCCAACCAGATCAAACCGTTCCTTGCCATCCGTCTTTTGGTCAGCCGGGATAAAGCGCAGGCTCAAGGCCAGCGCCAGCAGCCCAACCGGAATGTTAATGTAAAACACGGCCCGCCATGAAAACTGCTCCGTCAACCAGCCACCCAGCGATGGCCCCACCGTCAAACCCAGGTAGGTCATTGTGGCTTGCAGCCCCAGCGCCCGACCTCGCTGCTGGGCCGGAAACACTTTGGTCAAAATGGCCGGCGAATTGGCAAATAACATCGCCGCGCCAATGGCTTGCAGCGCCCGCGCCAGAATCAATCCCGTGGGGCTGCCAGCCAGTCCACATAACGCCGAACCCAGCAGAAAAATCACAAACCCCAGCGTATAGACCCGCTTGTTGCCATTCATATCCCCCAGCCGCCCCACCGTCAGCAGCAGGCTGCTAACCACCAGTAAATAGACCGTCACCACCCATTCAATCGTCGCAATATTGCTGTCAAAGCTGGTCTGCAGCACCGGTAAAATCGTATTGACCACGCTGCCATCCAGTGCCGACATAAACGTCCCCAGCCCAATGGAGACCAGCACCCACCATTTTCGAGGCGAATTTTCAGTATTCTCTAGCGGCAGCATCAGATATCCTTACGCAAACGGGTTGGCCGTGGTGGGCGGCGGTTCAAGATTATATCGCGAATTCAGCCCCTATCCACCCCCACCTGCTGTCAGTTTTCCGAACCGCTTCGCGTCGTCCGGGTGCTGCTGATGTTCGGACAAAAGATCGGACATAAAGAAAAAAACAAAAAGCCTCAAAGAAGATAAACTTGATTTTCCAAGACCATCTTTATCAACTCAGAGGCTTCATGAACAAGTTTATCAATAATTGCGAATTTATGGAGGAATTGTTTGACGATGTTGAACAGGCAGAACGGGCAGGAGAAATCGGGGCGGCAATACTTGAGGCGCGCTCGTTACGCTTGACCGACATCGTTGTGAAAATGGAAGGCGAAAGCGCAGCAGGTTACAAAAGGATACAACGCTTCCTTGGGAGAGCGGACCCCCGGGCAGCCCTGTGGCGGCTGTTTCAAGAAGATGCGGAGTTCGTCATTGGCGACCCAACCGAGATTGAGCGACCGCATGCCTGGAAAACAGAATATGTCGGCAAGCTGAAAGATGGCAAGACCAGAGGGTTCTGGGCCTTGATCTTGGCCACACCCTATCGAGGCCGGGCAATCCCGTGTGGGATGGTGACGTATTCATCGAAAACAATTGCCCAGGGCCTGGATTCGCGCAATCTCAATCATTTTCGGGCATTTGATGGGCTGAAAGATATGTTAGGCGGACGTCCGTTGGTGTTGGATCGAGAATTCAGTTACCTGGAATTGATGCTCAAGCTGTTCGAAGAGGATATCAATTGGGTGATCCGTCTGAACCTGCGCGCCAACCCACCCAAATTCTATGATGATGACGGCCAGGAAGTGGCCTTGACGATTTCACCTGGGGAGACGGTGGTTCTCAACCATGTCTGGTACATGGGCAAGGTGTGCCTGAACGTTGTCGGCACCTGGAAGAAGGGGTTGAGTGATCCGATGTGGGTGATGACCAACCTGGAAGCCAAGCGAGGCTTGCAGATTTACTTTGCCCGGATGAAAATCGAAGAAACTTACCGCGACCTCAAAAGCTTGCTGGGTTTGACCAAGCTCATGAACAAGCAGCAAGTCTACATGGAGAAAATGGTTAGCTTGTTGTTACTGACCTTCACCATCGGCCTGCTGGTCGGCGAAGAATTGCGCGATTTGCTTTATGGTGAGCCAATCGCTGAAGATGAGCCTGTCGAAGACAGGGAGCGCATCCCAGGATCGTCTTCGCTTAAAAAGGGTAAAAAATGGAAACGCTATTCTGGTTTGTTTGTGCTGCTCAAACAGAAATGGTCTCTTTCCGATACTCAGAAAGCTGCCGTTCTGTTTGCCGCTCTGACCACCTTTCGCAGTTTGATTTACCCAAATGTCCGAACTTTTGTCTGAACCTCAGGGTGCTGGGCTTGACACATCCTCAAAACCTTGATAAACTGACAACCGTTAAGGAAACCTGATGAATGGCGTTTTACTCTGGAATGGTGATTAAACAGGCTCTTTGCCCTCGCACCGGGGGCGGGTCTTTTACCTTCTCGGAGTGCGCCTGCTGACTGTTTTGTACAATGTATAATGTATCAACGGCCACGGCACACCCCAGCCTGTGGCCGTTTTGATTTTATCGCTTAAGCTGTTTGTTTCTTTTTGGAGGTCGTTCATGTCACTCATCACTACTGAAAATCTGGGGTTATCCTTTGGTGCTTTTGATTTATTCCTGGGCATTACCGTCCATGTGCCCAACGATGGCAAAATTGGCCTTATTGGCCCCAACGGAATTGGTAAAACCTCTCTGGTCCGCATCCTTGCCGGGTTAGATCAACCCACCGCCGGCCGGGTCTATCTGGCCCGCGGCCGCCGCATTGGCTATCTGCGTCAGGAGGCAGTGGATGCCTTTGCTGACCGCACCAACACCGTTTACGAAGAAATGCTCACCGCTTTTGAAGATTTGCGCGCCCAACAGACCCGCCTCAACGAGCTGGAAGCCCGCATGTCCGCCGGAGATCACGCCGAAGCGCTGCTGCAGCAGTACGGTGATCTGCAGCACGCCTTTGAGCAAAACGGTGGCTACAACTACGAGGTTGATATTCAGCAGACGCTGGAAGGCCTGGATCTTGGCAAAAATTACTGGCACATGCCCCTGGCGCATCTCAGCGGCGGACAGAAAACCCGCGCCCTGCTGGCCCGCCTGCTGCTCGAAAAACCCGACCTGCTCATTCTGGATGAGCCCACCAACCATCTTGATACCCAGGCCGTTGAATGGCTGGAGCATACCCTCGGTGATTGGCGCGGCGCCGTTCTGATCGTCAGCCACGACCGCTATTTCCTGGATAACACCGTCAATACCATCTGGGAGATGAGCCGGGCTGGCATCGAAACCTACTCAGGCAACTATTCGTCATATCTTGTCCAGCGTGAAGAACGCTGGGAGTATTACGAGAAGGTCTTTGAAGAAGAAAAAACGCGCCTCTTGAACGAGGTGGATTATATCCAGCGGAACTGGGTGCGAGACAGCACCCATGCTCAGGCGCTGGGTCGCTTGCGCCGCCTGAGCCGTGACATCGCCATTGTCGAAAATTTCGGCCTGATGGCGCTGCGCAGCGGCAAGAAATGGTCTGAAATGGACCTGCACGTCGAGCGTCCACTAGACGTCATTGAAGCCATCCGCGCAGTCAATGCCATTCAAATGCCTGGCAACCGCCCCACCCACATCCGCCCCCGCCTTGCCTCTGACAAGGTCAGCGGCTCCATCATCCTCCGTGCTCAAGACGCAGCCATCGGTTATCCCGGCAACAACCTCTTCAACATTCGTGAGGTTGAACTCCGCCGCGGCGAATGTGCCGCCCTGCTCGGTCCGAACGGCAGCGGCAAAACCACCTTCCTGAAAGTGCTTCTCGGACAGTTGGACCCCCTCAGTGGCAGTGTCAACCTGGGTGCCAGCTTGCAAATTGGCTACTTCGCCCAGTCACACGACGCGCTAAAAGGTGACCACAACATCCTGGATGAGCTTGCCCGCCACAAACCCCTTGAGATGGAGCAGGCTCGCAGCCATCTGGCGCAGTACCTTTTCCGGGGTGATGATGTCTTCAAACAGCTCTCCTCCCTCAGCGGCGGCGAACGGGCCCGGCTGGCACTGGCGATCCTGGCGCTGGACGGCGCCAATTTCCTGCTGCTGGATGAGCCCACCAACCATCTGGATATGCCCGCCCGCGAAGCGCTTCAAGATGTTCTGGACAGCTTCCCCGGCACCATTCTGCTGGTCTCGCACGACCGTTATCTGGTGGACCAACTGGCAACTCAGATCTGGGAAATCCGAGATGGCGCCCTGAACGTTTTCAAAGGCAGCTATCGCGAATTTGTTTTGCGGCGCGCAACTGCGCCGGGGGCCGCCGCTCGGACTATCGTCATGCCGCCCAAGCCCATCATGCGCGGCAATGATAAAGAAGAACGCCGCCGGGTTCAGGCCCTGAACCTGTTAGAAGAACGCATCCACGAGCAGGAAACCCGCATCCAGCGCCTTTCCAGCGAACTGCAGCGTGCCGGGCAATCCCAGGCTTTTGAGCGCATCCAAAAGCTCAGCCGGGAAATTGGCCAGGCTCAGACAACGCTGGAAGAACTGATTTCTGAATGGGAAAAGCTGGCAGCCTGACCATGCCCGACCACCAGACCATCTATCAGCAAGCCGCCGGGCGTTATGACCGCCTGGTAAGCTGCGAAGATGCCGCCGGGAACCTCCTGATCGAACTGAATAAGATCACATATTTTGAAGGTCAGCAGATTGTCGAGTTGGGCGCCGGCACCGGCCGCCTGACTCGTCTGCTGGCCCCTCTGGCGCGCACCATTCACGCCTTTGACCTGTCACCCCACATGCTCGCCTTTGCCGCACAGCGCCTGAAAGGACTGTCTATCCATAACTGTACCCTGGCTGCGGCCGAGCATCGTGCCATCCCCTTGCCTGCCGCCTCAGCCGATGTCGTTATCTCTGGTTGGAGCCTGTGCTATCTGGCGCAGGGTGACCGCCGTATTTGGCAGCCGGTTGTTCAGCAAGTTTTGGACGAAACCTACCGCCTGATCCGGCCGCATGGCTGGCTTATCCTGATTGAGACCCTCGGCACAGGTTTTGAAACCCCCACCGCCCCCGAAAAACTGCTCCCCTATTACGATTTCCTGGAAGCTCAAGGCTGTGCCCAGACCTGGATCCGCACCGACTACCGCTTTGATACAGTCGCCGAGGCCGTTGACCTGACCCGCTTCTTCTTCGGTGATGAACTTGCCGATCAGCTTGAACGCAGCCACCAGTGCACTCTGCCAGAATGTACTGGCTTTTGGTTTCTTCAAGTCTGATGAAATTCACCCCTGTTCAAAGTGCCCTGCTTTTGATATGATGTAACGCTTGTGCGTTCAGCACTTGAAAGGGTTTATAAATATGCAGCAAGCCAGACTAGATATTCGTAATGTTGCCATCATCGCTCATGTCGATCATGGCAAAACCACTCTTGTGGACCAGCTTCTCCGCCAGGCGCGTACCTTCCGCGAGAACCAACAGCTTGTAGAACGCGTGATGGACTCCAATGACCTGGAACGCGAGCGCGGCATCACCATTCTGGCGAAAAATACCTCCATTACCATCCCCAACCCCAAGACCGGCGAAATGGTCAAAATCAATATTGTTGATACCCCCGGTCACGCCGATTTTGGTGGCGAGGTTGAACGTATCATGAACATGGTGGATGGCGTCTTGCTGCTGGTAGATGCGGCCGAGGGCCCCATGCCCCAGACCCGCTTTGTGCTCAAGAAAGCCCTCGAAATGGGTCACCCCGCCGTGGTCGTCATCAACAAGATGGATCGCAAGGATGCCGAACCCGACCGCACCCTGGATGACACCTTCGATCTTTTCATCGAACTGGGCGCTGATGATCTCCAGGCGAGTTTCCCCATCATTTACGCCAACGCCATCACCGGCCAGGCTGGCACGACCCCGCAATTGGAACCGGATCTGTCGCCGCTCTTCAATGCCATCCTTGATTTTATCCCCCCGCCCAATGTGGACCCCGAAGCTCCGCTGCAGATCCTGGTTGCCAATCTAACCTATGACGATTATCGCGGCAATATCGCCATTGGTCGTATTTTTGCCGGTTCAATCACTGCCAACCAGCCGCTGGCGCGCATTGGCGTCACCGGCCAACTTTACCCCGAGCGCGCCCGCTACCTCTATGTATATGAAGGCCTGGAACGAGTAGAAGTATCCAAGGCCTTGGCTGGCGAAATTGTTGCCATCGCCGGTCTCGAAAACGTCAACATTGGCGAAACCCTCGCTGACCCCGAAAATCCAATTGCCCTGCCGCCCATCGCCGTCGAGGCCCCCACCGTCAAAATGACCTTTGGCGTCAACACCTCGCCCTTCTCCGGGCGCGAGGGCAAGTGGAGCACCTCTCGCAAGCTCCGCGAACGCCTGATGGCTGAACTGCGCAACAACGTGGCCCTGCGGGTTGCCGAAACTGACACTGCCGATACCTTTATCGTCTCCGGTCGCGGTGAACTGCACCTGGCTATTCTGATCGAAACCATGCGCCGCGAGGGCTATGAGTTTCAGGTCTCGCGCCCCGAGGTCATCTTCCAGCGCGATGAAGCCGGAAATATCCTGGAACCCTTTGAAGAAGTCCACATCGAAGTTCCCTCTGAGGCTGTTGGCATTGTGGTTGAGATGCTGGGCAGCCGCCGCGGGGTCATGCAGGAAATGCTCGATAACCCCGATAATACGGTTCACCTCACCTACCTTTGCCCTACCCGCGGCCTGTTGGGTTTTCGCCACAACTTCCTCACTGCAACCCGCGGTACGGGCATCATCAACGCAATCTTTTACGGTTATCAACCTCATGCCGGGCCTATCGGCGGGCGTTCCACCCATTCCATCATTGTCTGGGAAACCGGCGTCACGTCAACCTATGGCCTCAAAAACGCTGAAGAGCGCGGCCTGCTCTTCCTGGGCGCCGGCGTGGATGTTTACGAGGGCATGGTGGTCGGTGAAACCCAGCGCAGCGAAGGCGATATCCCGATTAACGTCTGTAAAAAGAAGCACCTCACCAATATGCGTCAGTCCAACAAAGATATCGAAATTCGCCTGACCCCACCTGTGCAGATGAGCCTGGATGAAGCCATTGAATACCTGCAGGAAGATGAGCTTTTGGAAGTCACCCCCCTCACCTACCGCATTCGCAAGCGCATCCTTGGCACCGAAGAGCGCGGCAAACTGACCAAAAAAGCCAAAGAAGGTCTCGATTAGCAAAACAGTCAAAAACCCGTTGTAATCGCAACGGGTTTTTGCTACAATAACTTAGCGGTCAATTCTGACCGATCTGACATTCCCTCACAGCTACATCACAGCCAATAGACCTCCGATTCTCTGATTCCCTCCGGGATAAGTGAACGATAAGGCCTGGGGAGCAATTCCCAGTGCCCGCCATTGCGCAAAGGAGGCTCTCCCCGGCGTTTGCCGGGTGAGCCCATTTGCGCATTTTTGCGTTCTCACATGCAGAGGAGGTTGTTTGAGCTTCATATCCCAACTTGTAGTCCTCTCTTCAAACCGATATCACCTCACCCCGTTTCTGATCTGTTGAAAGGAGCAATTGTTATGTCACGCTTGATGATGCGAATCAATCTGACGGATCGAACCGTTTCTGTGCAGCCCCTGCCTGAAAAATGGGCCAAGTTTGCTGGCCGTGGACTTTCTTCGTCGATCATTGCCGCAGAGGTGGATCCGCTTTGCCATCCCCTGGGGCCCAATAATAAACTGGTGTTTGCCCCCGGTCTGATCACCGGCAGCGCCGCCCCCACCTCGGCGCGCATTTCAGTTGGCGGCAAATCTCCGCTCACCGGCGGCATTAAAGAGGCCAATGCGGGCACTCCCTGGGCTACCATGGCCGGGAAAATGCGCCTCTCTGCTTTGATCATTGAGGGTATGCCGGCCGATAAAAATGTCTGGTGGGGCATTCACCTTACCTGGGATGCTGCCGCCGGCCAGCCCAGGGCCGAATTCTTTGATGCTACGGAATATGTGGGCAAAGACCTCTTTGAAGTTTTCCCCAGGGTCTATGAGCGTTTTGGCAAAAAGGTCAGCATTGCCGGCTGTGGGGTTTCTGGCGAGTTTGGCTATGGCAATGCTGGCATCGTTTTCAATGACCTGCAAACTGGCTCACCCAACCGCTACGCCGGGCGCGGTGGACTGGGATCGGTGCTGGGCAGCAAGCGGGTCAAATTCCTGGTCATTGATGACCACGGCGCTCCCGGCATTGAAATTGCCGATAAGCCGCTCTTTGATCAGGGCCGCCAGAAGATGATTGACGCCCTCCGCACCCATGCCATCACCAAACCCAAAGGTGGCCTGAACAGCTTTGGCACCGCCGTGCTGGTCAACATCCTCAACGAAGCTGGTGGCCTCCCCACTCGCAACTTCTCCAGCGGCCGGTTTGAAGGCGCCGCCCAGATCGCCGGAGAAGCTATTTTTGAAACCAACAAGCTCCGCCTGGGCAAAGAGCTTTATAACCACGCCTGCAGCCCTGGCTGCATCATCCAATGCTCTAACACCGTTTATGATGCCAATGGCAAACCCATTGCCTCCTGCGTGGAATACGAATCAGACTGGTCACTGGGCGCCAACTGCGGCATTGATAACCTGGATCAGATCTCAGAGATGGTTCACCTCTGTAATGCCTATGGCCTCGATACCATTGAAACCGGCACCACCATCGCTGTCGCCATGGAGGCAGGTGTCATCCCCTTTGGTGATGGCCTTGGCGCTATCGATCTTATCCGCAAAATGGGGCAGGGCACCCCGCTTGGGCGTATTCTGGGTGCTGGCACAGCCACCACCGGCAAAGTCTATGGCGTTACCCGGGTTCCAGTTGTTAAAGGGCAGTCTATGCCCGCCTACGAGCCCCGCGCTGTGCGCGGCATTGGCATCACCTATGCCACCACCACCATGGGCGCCGACCATACAGCGGGCTATACCATTGCCCCCGAAATTCTCAGTGTGGGTGGCGCTGCCGACCCATTGAGCAACGAAGGCAAGGCTGCTCTAAGCCGGGCTTTCCAGGCCACCACCGCATTCATTGATTCAACCGGGCACTGCCTCTTCATCGCCTTTGCCATTCTCGATATCCCCAGCGGTTATGAGGGTATGGTGGAGGAATGGAACGGTGTGCTGGGAACACATTTCACGCCTGCGGATGTCGTACCGCTTGGCGCCGAAATCCTGAAGGTGGAGCGTGCCTTCAATGAGGCCGCCGGCTTCACCCGTGCCGATGACCGCGTGCCAGAGTTCATGAAGCATGAACCTCTACCGCCGCACAATCGGGTCTTTGATGTCCCCGACGAGGCCCTCGACTCGGTCTTTGGCGATCTCTAAACGCGTGTAAAATAAACCTCAGGTCTGCCAGCCAGTCTCTGGCTGGCTGGCAGACAGGGAACCCCCATGCCCAAAATCACCGCCGACCCATCTGGTCGCCTGACCCTCCCGGCAGATTTTCTTGAGCGCCGCCACATGCCCGCTCAGGCAGAATACTGGCTGGATGAACGTCAGGGCGATATCATCCTGCATCCACGTGTGCCCGATACCCAAAAGCTCTACATCGAAGCTACCACTGGCTGCAACCTCCACTGCCGCACCTGCATTCGTAACATCTGGGGCGATCCCATCGCCCTGATGGCGGAAAATACCTTTGCCAGTCTCATCGACAGTCTGCCCGGTTTGCCTGACCTCAAACGGGTTATTTTTACCGGTTTTGGCGAGCCCCTGTCACATCCCCGCATCCTGGAGATGATTGCTCAGGTGCGCCAGCAAGGCCTTGCTGTTTCAGTTGGTTCCAACGGCCTGTTGCTTACAGAAAAGATGGCCCGCGCCCTGGTATCGTTGGGCGTAGATCGTCTGGTCGTTTCAGTGGATGGGGTCCGTCCCGAGACCTACTCCGATGTGCGCGGCGCCATGCTCAGCGAAGTCCTCGACAATTTACGGCGGTTGAATGAAATCAAGACCGAACTGAATACCCTCTCTCCTGCCCTGGGCATCGAGTTTGTCGCCCTCAAGAGCAACCTGTCTGAACTGCCCCAGCTTGCCAGCCTGGCAATGCATCTCAATGCCGCCCGGATTCTGGTCACCAATGTGCTGCCGTACACTGAAGATATGCGCGCCGAAATGTTATACGGCTACGACCCGCAGCCTTCGCTTGCGGCCGTCAATTGGCCGGTGCATACCGGCGCCTGGGTCACCTGGGGCGCTTTGGAGTTGCCCCGCATGCACTGGGGTGCAGAACGCCGCTGCCGCTTTGTACAGGATCGCTCCATTGTGGTCGGCTGGGATGGCTCAGTCACGCCCTGTTATGCCCTCTCGCACAATTACAGCTATTTTGCGATTGATGGCATCCACAAACAGGTTGAGCGTTATATCCTCGGCAATGTTGCCAACCAGTCCCTGGCCGAAATCTGGATGTCCGAGGACTATGTCCGCTTCCGCAGCGAAGTTCGCAGCTTCCACTTTCCTTCCTGCCCCAACTGCGATCTGCGCGAAACCTGTGACTTGCGCCAGCGCAATGAAGGCTGCTGGGGCTGGAACCCATCCTGTGCCGACTGTCTCTGGGCGCAGGATATCGTCCGCTGTCCTTAAGGCTGAAAATGAAAATCACCGTCCGCTTATTTGCATCATTAGCTGCCTATTACCCTCCAGTTCGAGCCTCGGTTCCATTTGAACTTGAGGTAGCTCCAGATTGCTCCCTGGCGCAGCTTTCTCAGCAGCTCAACATTCCGCCAGACGAGCTCAAGGTTGCTTTTATCAACGGTCGCATTGAACCTCTGGAAACCTGTCTGCGCGCTGGCGATGAGGTGGGTTTGTTCCCGCCGATTGGCGGCGGCTCTGGTGATATCTCGCTGGACGTCTGGCTGTATGGCGACCTGGCTCGCTATGGCGACCCGGCAGCCAAATTGGGGTTTGCCCATGTCACCATTACCTTACCGGCTGGCAGCGCCATCCGGCATCTGCTGGTGGCGTTGTCAATGCCGACAGAAGAGCGTGGCATTACATTTATTAGTGGTAACCTCAGCGCCATGCCCGGCATTCAACCCGACCTGGATCATATTCTTCAGGATAACGACCGCGTGGCCTTCTTCCACCTCAACAGCATGTGGCCGTTTCAATACCGGCATGGCGCCGCCATGGTGGACGAAATGCGCCGCGCCCTCGACGAACGTGAGGATGGGGGCATGCACCATGCCTATAAACAGGGCGATTGATCCGGTTACAGGTTTACAGCCCAAACGTGAATAACCGATTTGTAACCGTCTGCCAGCCGTTCAATCACATAGAGCCGCCCATGTTCACGGTCGAAGGCCACGGCCCCGACCAGGTCACGTTTATATTCGCCCGGATTGATTTCCGGGTTAAATAGATAATCATCCAGAACAAGCGTGGCGTATGGCTGCGGCTCCCAGGTTTGAATGTCACCTCGAGCCACTGCAGCCAGGTCAGCCGGGTTGAAGAAGATTATTTGTGCTTGATAGTCTTCTGCCCAGTAGCCGCGGTTTTCATACGGCCACTCAGGCACCTCTGGGCATGTGGGTGGGGTATGGTCTGCACAGTCATATGCCCAGGTTACACCATTGGCAAATCCATACCACGATTGTCCCAGAGCTTTCGTTCCCACAAAAATCACTGCCCCTTTGTCCCCGGCGCTGAGCCAGGCTCCCCCTGACCAATGATCAGCAAGCTGATAATCATTCATCCACATGGTTTCGTCAGATATAATTTCCGTCATGCCGGGCTCTTGTACACCATACAGGAGCAGGGGTGTAACCTCGGTAAGTTTTGTTCCTGCCACAGGGGGCGCCGCCTCACTCCCTGGATTATATGCAAATAGCGCCGGCCCGCCGCCGCCCCAGACCCCCTCTCGGAAACGTCCGGTTGCCAGCCGCTGTCCGGGGGCAATAACCTCAGCCCAGTTTTCAGGAATGTCAAACAAATAATCACTGGTGACGTAATTCGTATAGCTGTTGACAATCCATGGCCCGGCAGCTTCTGTGCTGGATAGATTCAAATCATGCCAGCCATTTGATGGATTGAACTCCTGGAAATGTTGTCCAAAAACAAAGTGTAATTTGCCCGTCCCACTGCCATCTATGGACGGCAGATATGCCAGGTCGGCAATTGGCAAGTCCATCATTTCAAGATTAAACATCTCGCCAGTAATATCTGTGAAGCCTTGCAGGGTGGTCGCAGTATTGAGATCATCCAGATTACGCGAGATGATTGGCGCGGGAATGCTAATTTCTGAAACTTGCAGCTTTTGATCATTCCCGATCCCAAATAACGATCCCGTAAAACCATCTTCTGCGCCATTTGGATCTCCCCCTGCAAAATAGGTCAGTCCCTGTCCACTATATTCCCACCCCGATTCAGCATTTCCATCTGGCAATCTAAATGCTCCCAGATATTCCAGGTTTTCGGGCTGAATGTTTTCATTGGCTGGGATAGGGCGGGGGGAGGGAATATCTGTTTGTTCTTGCGTTTCAACGCTTTCGGGAGTTTCCGGTGTGAGAGTGATGCTTTGTTTTGCGTCCGGGGTCAGTGCATCGGATGTTGGAGGTGTTAAGCTCGGTGTGCATGCTTGCATCCCCAACACAATGACAATTACAGCAAGCAATCGACCCACAGGCTTCATGGTTTATTCTCAAGTTTTAATCAGGAATACAATCCCATACCGCATTGGAGATAGCCGACCACCGTTGATTAACTTCTGGCTCACTGAGCATGTTGTTGCAGGTGAACGCTGCCACCAGTTCAGCCCGGCGGTCAGCCCAGACCATGCAGGTGCCCAGGCCCAACGCCCCAAACGTGGTGGATGTGCTGCCGTACCCCATGACCCGGTCTCGCCGGTTGGGCGGTTGATGCGCGCCGCCGCCCGTGATTAACCCCAGTCCCCAGTTCATATTGAACTTGATATAAGAGTCGTATCCGTCATAATGTGATTTGGCTGCCAGGTCAATAGTCTCGGGTTTGAGGTAACGTTTTCCAGCATATTCGCCGCCGTTTAACAGCATCTGGAAGAATGTCGCTGTTCCAACCGCGTTGCTGTGCAGGCCCGCCGCCGGGATTAACGCGCACCGGATCATGGGGCGGTTAAAGATATGAACCGTGGTTTTCATTTTGTCAGATCCGGCAAGCAGTCGGGGTGAGCGCGGCAAAGCCTCTGTCGGAATCCGCATCCAGGTATTCTTCAAGCCCATTGGCTCAAAGAAGTTTTGCTGCAAATAAACATCAATCGGCTGCCCGCTGACGCGCCGGACAACCTCGCCCAGAATAAAGCCAAAGTTCACCAGATGATAAGCAGTCTGGGTTCCAGGCTTAAACTGCGCCTTTTCCCGCGCCAGGCCGCGGGTCACCCAGCCCCAATAAGGCCACAATAAGACCTGCATCCGTAAATGCGGCGCCGGCACACCTGCTTGATGCAGCAGGGCATGGCGAATAGTGGCCTCCTCTTTTCCCCGTGAGGCAAACTCAGGCCAATATTTACCAATCGGTGCATCCAGATCCAGCTTGACTTCTTCCATCAGCCGCCAGATCGCCGCCGCCGTAAAGGCCTTGGATACCGAAAAATTCAGAAAGGAGGTTTCCGAGGTGATGATATCGGAAGCCGGTCGGCTGCCTGCCAGGTCAACCACCAGTTTCCCGTGATGGTACACCGCCACCTGTGCTCCGCTGTAAGGCGCTTGCTGTTTAAGAATCTTATCAAAGACTATGCCAACTTTTTCAAAATCAGGGGAAATCATGATCGCCTCCGCAAAGCAGTTTTCCCCTCGATTTTATCACCACTTCTATCCGCAGCCTAAGCCATTTCTTCACACAATCTTCACAAGTCATTCACATCTTTCACACTGAATTCCAAGCCAGCTTTTTTATACTGATGCCAGAATACAAAACGATCGGATCATGGAAGGATCACCTTATGAAACAAAAAACGCAAACCATGCATTGGATTATAGATGCTGCTTTACTGTTTGGATTTCTCCTCGCATTTTTCCTGGATTTGACCGGCCTGGCTGTTCATCAATGGTTGGGCGTGGCCCTGGGTGCGCTGGCTGTTTATCATTTATTCCGGCACAAAAACTGGATTCTGATGACGCTTGAACGCTTCTTCCGCCCAACTTCCTGGCGGGTGCGCGTCTATACGCTGCTAGATGCGGGTATTCTGCTGGGTTTCACTCTGATGGTCTTAACTGGCCTCGCGATGTCCACCTGGTTTAACCTGCCGCTGGCAGATTATGACCTCTGGTATAACCTGCATGTTGCATCTTCCGTCATCACTTTATTGGCTGTCGTCGTAAAACTAGCGCTGCACTGGCGCTGGATCGTCATCACCTTCCAGAAAATGGTCTCGTCTGCAGGTCGCTCCGTTGGCTCCATGCAGCCGCTGGCGCCCCAGCCAGCGCCGGTCGCCCATCAGCTGACCCTCTCGCGCCGTCAATTTCTAACCACAATGGGGCTCGTGAGCGTTGGCGCAGCCCTGGCCTTATCCAACGTGCTTGGTAACCGCAATCAGGTCAATTCACAGTCCTTAGAATCCGCCCCGACAGCCGACCCCACTCCCGCCTCAACCGCCACCCCCACAGCCCAACCCCCTGCGGCGGCCACACCCACCAGCCAACCGGTTGCGGCTGCCACGGCCCAGCCCACGGCGGTTCCCACTGCCGTGCCGACCACCCAACCCACTGCTTATGTTTGCACATATCGCTGCCGCAAAGGCCGCCACTGCACCTTCCCGGGTCAATGCCACAGCTATACCGATTTGAACAATAATGGCTACTGCGACCTGGGGGAATGCAGTTAGCCCTTCTCAACCACAAGAAATCATTCTTCCGGTGGGGGCGGCAGATTCTCCAGCGTTGTGATCTCAAAGCCGTGATCTTGCAGGTGCTGCAGGATGGCGGCTTTGATCTCCTCTGGCTCAGGCAGCTCATTTTTTGCACACGGCGCGGTGTGCCCCTCAATCTTTAATACTGTCCAGGTCAGGTTTTCAAGATTCAGATCATAATAGGCATCGCAAACAATCGCCCGCACATTTCCAAATTGATAAAACGGCGGCTGCACGCTTTCAGGTACAAGCGCAAGTAAGCCATCATTTTCTTCAACCCCCTGGGCTGTTACTCCCGCATTGAAAATGAGGCGCTGATTTAATCCACGGGCTTCAATCAGAGATTGGCCTTCCATCCATTCGGGAATGTCCCAGCCCATATAATCCAGCACAGTTGGCGCGATATCCAGGTTTTGCACATTTTCCTGAATCACACCCACCGAGGTATGATCCGGGAAATAAATCAGTAATGGTATCCGCTCGTTGGCCTTCCAGAAGCGGGCATGATCTGAATAAATCACCAGGATAGTGTTGTTCAGTTCTCCGGCATCATCCAATGCCGTTACAATGTCTTCAATCAATCCATCAAAGGTCAGAATCGAATCATCGTAAAACGCAGTCATCCTTTCTTCGTTTTGATTCAGTCCCGCTGAAAAAACTGGCTCGGTTATTTCTTCATACCTTGGGCCATGGGTCCCCATCAGGTGGGCATGAATGAAAACCGGTTGATCTGTTGTCGTCACAAGTTGAATGATCTGGTCCACGCGCTGCCGATCTGTAACCTCAACCTCGCCGGTTGTGACGGCCTTATACGGGTTGGGCATTGCCCGGACAAAAAATATATGCAGCAGTCGGTCAAAGAGCCGGTCTGCCGTGCCCGATATAAAATAGGCCACATCGCCAGGCAGCACTCGCCGGATCAGGCCGTAAATCTGGCTGTGTTCCAGGGATGCCTGACCATTGACCATGTCAAAACCGTTTTGCACATTAAACGCATAGGCATCGGCGTAGTGCGCAATACTCAACTGCACAGTCGTATAACCGGCGTTGCGCAGCAAACCCGGCAGGTGCTGATACGCATTGATGCCAGAAAGAATGTCTGGTGGGTACAAAACCCGCGTTGCCGCCGGCGGTTTGGATGCCAGCATTGAAATCAGCGAGCCGCTGGTATTGGACGAATTGCTGAATGCGTTTTCTGCCCATAAAGAATCTTCGGCCAGGCGGCTCAAGTACGGGGTTGTTTCCAATTCATATCCATACAAAGACATATGATCCGCAGACAACCCATCCGAACCAATGATGAGAATATTGGGCCGCAGTCCGGTAGTGCCTGTTTTAATTGCCGTTGCAGAACTGGTATTCGATAAGCTCAACCCACTTGTCACCAATGCTGCCACAATCACCAAACCTACTGAAATCCCCCGAAGCCTGAGCGGTTTGCGGGCATTCAAGAGCCGCATCCATTTCCCCACCTGGCGGTAACTCAGGTACAGCAAGCCCACAAACAAAATTGCATACAATCCGCGAAGCAGGTGTTCGCTGGTTACAATTCCGAAATTCAGCACAGTGTAGGTGAAGTTATCAATCATCAACAGCAGCAGGCACGCCAGGGTGAAGGCAGGTATTCCCGCACCGGCATGGAACAGAACCACATCCAATCGCCGGACTTCCAAACGGCTGATGAGCCACAGGATCCCCAATAACAGCAGGCCCGCTCCGGTGATCAAGCCGCTGGCGGATAAGAGAATAACCAGTTTATGCCCAAAAACCATTGTGTCCATAAATGACGGCTTGGTTACCATAAACAGCCATTCCATGAACCCAAATCCAAACCCGGTAAGAATCGCAATTTCCACCAGGAGCCCCCAGCCTTTTGGTGACGGCTCGATTTTCAGGCCGTTAACTTTTGCCTTGATGAATAAAATCAGAAAGCTGAGGCTCTTATGGATCAGGCTCCCTGTCTTTGATTGTCTTGCCTGCTGCATCGCCTGCTCCCGCGCAGATGTGATTTCCGGGCAAGTCAGGCTTAATCTGACTTTTGCCGGAGTTGCCGTATTATAGCATCACTCGGGCGCGCCACTCCTGGATTGCCTGCGTATGCACTGGGTAGTGTTTATAAGAATCCCACCCCAGCCGCCGCCTGAAACGCGTCTCCGTCTTGAAATGCGCTTCAGGCACGCTGTCCAGGTATGCCAGCAGCCGGTGATGGGTTTCGTCCAGCTTCCGCAATACCTCGGGCAGCGGCAGTTCACGCCACTGCTGCGTCATCAGCGCATTGAAAGCATCGATCCCGCCGTAAGTCGCCGAATATCGCGGCGGCTGCTTACCCGCCAGGATATCCGGCAGGTGCTTGATCGATTCTTCTTCCCACCAGCTCACATGCGCCAGAATATCCTTAACTGCCCACTCCCCGGTGACACCCGGCAGAGTCATTTGCACCTCGGTTAATCCGGCATAAGCGGCTTCAAGATCCTGCCAGCCCTGGTTGATTTTATCCATGATCTGCTGTTTTTTCACCGCACCATCCTCCAATCAGACCTGGCTGTGCTCTGCTGTTTTCTGGCGAATATACGCCTGCACAATCTCATCCAGGATAGACAGCGGCAGACTGCCGTTCTTCAAGATCACATCATGGAATTCTCGCAGGTCGAATGCCGCCCCCAGGGCTTTCTGCGTGCGCTCTCGCAGCTCCAAGATTTTAATCATTCCAATCTTATAAGCGCAGGCCTGTCCCGGCATCACAATATAACGTTCAATCTCGCTGATCACGCTCTCTTGTTCCTGCGCGGCATGGGCGCTCATGTATTCAATCGCCTGTTCCCGTGTCCAGCGTTTGTAGTGGATCCCCGTATCCACTACCAGCCGCACTGCCCGAAACAGCTCAGAATCCAGGCAGCCCAACTCGCTGTAGGGATCGTCCCGATACATACCAATTTCGCGCGCCAGTTTCTCGGCATACAGCGCCCAGCCTTCAGCATATGCGGTAAAGGGCAGCATTCTGCGGAAGATGGGAACACTCTTCAATTCTTGAGCAATGGAAATCTGAAAATGATGTCCTGGAATCCCTTCGTGATAGGAAAGGGTCTTCATACCAAACTTGTGTATCTCATTCATATCGCGCAAGTTGGCAAAGAAAATCCCCGGCCGCCCACCACCCAGCGCGCCCATTTGATAATAAGCGCCAGCCGATGTCTTTTCTCGAAATTCCGGCACGCGCTCCACTTTCAGGATGGCTTTAGGTCGCACCGCAAAATAGGGGTCCAGCGCGGCATTCATCTCATCCAGTATGTGCTGATATTCACCCAGGCAGGCTGCCCGCCCCTCATCTGTGTTGGCATAGAGAAAATGCTCTTCTTTACCCAGTTCATTCAGTTTTCGGGTAGGGTTTTCAACGTTTGCATATCCCAACCGCTCAAAGATGGCCCGCATCTCAGCCTCAATCCGCTCAACCTCGCGCAACCCGATTTCGTGCACCTCTGCCGGGGTATAGTTTGTAGTGGTATTGCTGCGTAGGCAGTACGCATAATAAGCATCACCATCGGGCAGCTTCCATACACCATCATCCTCGGTGGCTTTTTGTTCCAATGCTGTAAAGTAATCAATAAATTTTTGGTAAGCTGGATACACCGTGTTTTCTATCGCAGCGGCTGCCTCAGCAAGAATCTGCTGCTGATCTGCCACCTTCACGTTTTTCAGCTTGCCCAGTTTCTCGGCGAACACCGTGTAAAGTGGATTCTCGCGGGCAGGTGCGCCAATAAAAGCGGTCATCTCATCTAAAACCCGGCGGATTACAAAGCGCGGCGGTATGCAGCCTTTGGCTTCCCGGATTCGCAGCCCTTCCAACACCTGGTCAAACTTAACGCCAAATCGATTCAGCCGCCGCACATAATTCCTGGCTTCCAGCTTGCTGATGACTGGGTGAATCGTCATCATAAAGTTGGGCATTTCAGATTGAATCCCAAACATTTGATTGACTGGATAATCGTGGTAGCGAAAACGCTCGCTCTCAACAATGTCTTCCAGAAATGCCGCCATCACGTCAGCCGAGATCTGGACCCCGCGCGGCATCCTTTGACGGTTGTAGCTGCGCAGTATTCCCAGGTCGCGCCGCACGAATCGATACGTCTTATCCTGAAATGCTTCTGAAGCATCTGAAAGCCTGGCATTATGCCCGTGCAGCCCAAACTTTTCCAAAAATCCCAACATGGTCAGCAGCTCGGGCCCCTTGAACACAAACTTGGCAAATGTGCGCAGGAACAATCCCTGCACCAACCACGGCTTGCCCCAGATCAGGCTTGCCAGCCACCCCGCCAGGACCAACAGAACGATAACCACTCCGGCAATCCAAATAGTGCTGCCCATGAAGAACTCCTTCAGTCAGGTATTGTATGTATTGAATTGTACAGCAAAACATCCAAAATCAGTTTGCTGAAAGCAGTTGATTGAACTATGCCCTATCTTTGCGGAATTGTGTCTGATACAGACTGGCATAAAGCCCATTCTGAGCTAGCAAACTGGTATGATTGCCGCTTTCAACAATCCTGCCCCGGTCAATCACCAGAATCAAATCAGCCGCCAGAATGGTGCTTAACCGGTGCGCAATCACAATGCTGGTGCGCTGCGCCATCACTTTGCCCAGCGCATCTTGTATCAGGGCTTCCGATTCGCTGTCCAGGCTGCTGGTGGCTTCATCCAGAACAAGAATCTTGGGATCTTTTAGAATCACCCGCGCCAGCGCTATGCGCTGCTTTTCGCCGCCGCTCAAGCGGTATCCGCGCTCGCCAACAATGGTGTCATACCCATCAGGCAAATCTTGAATAAACGGATGGATGTTGGCAACCCGGCAGGCGGCTTCCAATTCTTCCTGGCTGGCATTCAAGCGGGCATACTGCAAATTGGTTCGAATGGTGTCGTGGAACAGATAAGTTTCCTGCGTCACCATCCCAATCTGAGCTGAAAGCGATTCCAGCGTGATGTCTCGCAAATCATGCCCATCAATTCGGATGATCCCTGTGCTGGGGTCATATAATCGGGGGATGAGATAGGTCAGGGTGGTTTTACCCGCACCGCTGGGGCCCACCAGTGCAACCAGCTGGCCGGGTTGAACCCGGAAACTGACTTCTTCCAGTGCCGTGCTGCGAGCCTGGCTGTGACGTTCCGGCTCTTCGCCCTCGTCATCATTGGGCTTGGCTCCCGAAAGCACCGCCGTCACGTTATCCATGCTGCCATACCGGTGCACATCGCTCAGCAGCTTCTCGTCGCCGCTTTCATATTGGAACGAAACCTGGTCAAAAATAATTTCGCCGCGCACATCTCGCAGTGCCACCGCATCAGCCTTTTCTGGAATGTCCACCGGCAGGTCAATTACTTCAAACACGCGTTCAAAGCTGACCATTGAGGTTGCAAATTCCACTGGCGCATTGGATAAGCCCTGCAGCGCACCGTACAGACTGCCCAGGTAAGACCCAAAGGCCACAATTGTGCCAATCGTAAAGGCACCCTGGATGACGAAATATCCGCCCAGCCCATACACCAGCGCCGACCCCACTGCGCTGATCAGGCCAATAATTGCCATAAATACAGACCCAATCAATGCCCGCTGCACGCCCAGGTCGCGCACCTGTGCCGCGCGTTGCCCAAACCGATCCACTTCCAGTTGCTTGCGCCCAAACAGCTTGACCAGCAGCGCACCGCCAATGTTGAGTGTCTCATTCATCATCGCATTCATCTGCGCGTTGGCTTCCATCTGTTTGCGCGCCATATCTCGTAGCCGGTTGCCTAAAAGCCGCGCCGCCAGAATAAACAACGGCAGAATCACCACACTGATCAGGGTTAATCGCCACTCCAGGGTTAGCATCACGGTCAAGACCGCTACAGCCTGAACTATTTGCGTGATGATTCCCACAATCGTGCTGCTGATGGCATTTTGAGCCCCCACCACATCGTTGTTCAGGCGGCTCATCAGCTCGCCCACCTTGGTATTGGTGAAAAACCGCAGTGACATCCGCTGCAGGTTGGCATATAGCGCCATGCGCAAATCGTAGATCACGCCTTCGCCCACACGCACGTTCAGCCGCCGTTGAACCACATTGATGACCCCATTCACCGCCGGAATAAGCAGCAGAGCCAGCGCCAGCCAGATTAACCGGCGCACATCCCCCGCCGGGATTGTCTTGTCAATCAAGTCTCGCAGGATCAACGGCGTCAGCAGCATCAAGCCCGTATGGGCCAAAATAAGCAGCAACATGCCAATAAGTGCCCACCGATAAGGGCGGGCATACTTCAAAACCCGTTTGAGCAGCCCCCAGGTAATTTGAGGTTTATCATCGGGCGAATTGATCAGCCCTCGCCAGCCCCCATGAAATCCCATTGTGCACCTCTTGAATGATGATCTTGGAAGTATTATCCCACACTTTGCGGCAGTTTCCTCCCCAATCTCAATTCGTCAGGCGCTCTTATGTAAGCTGTCCCGCAACCCGGGTTCACAACCCATACAGGTCTGGTCGCCGGTCCTCAAATAGATGATTTTGCCGTGTTATCCACTTATTATCCGCCTCGCTCGGGTCAATGTCTGCGCCAACCACCCCCACAAGATCCGCCCCGGCTTGCGCCAGCAGGGTCCCATTCGGCGCCGTGACCTGTGAGAGCCCTGAAAAATGCAGTTCGCGGTCTTGCCCGCAGCGATTGGCTGTGGCAGTGAAAACCCGATTCTCTATCGAGCGTGTGACCATCGCCGCCTGGCAGTAAGGGAGCACAAGATTTGCTGGATGCAGAATCACTTGCGCCCCGCGTAACGCCAGCGAGCGCGTCATTTCGGGAAAAACCCAGTCAAAACAGATCATCACTCCCAGCCGGTATCCTCGGAAGTCAAACACTGGTGCCGGAGCGTTGCCCGGCTTGAACCACTCGCTTTCGCGGGCAAAGAGGTGCAGCTTGCGGTACACCGCCAGCAGGCGCCCCTCTGCGTAAATCACAGCCGAATTATAGAGTGTCTCGCCAGCGCGCTCGCACAATCCACTGACCACCAGCCGCCCCGCCTTGGACCAATCCCGCAGCAGTTTGCAAAGCGGCCCGCCGTCAACCGCTTCAGCGCTGGCGGCGGCTTCTTCCCGGCTGCCAAACGTGTAACCCGAGTTAGCCAGCTCGGGCAGCACCAGAATGTCCGTGCCGTCCGCATCTGCCTCTGCCAGCCGGGCTTGGATTACCCCCAGGTTGGCTTCAAGCTGTGTCACCTGAAAACTGGCCTGCCCGACAGATAGCTTAAGCACCTTGTCCGCCTCCTTAAATTACAATGCTGCTAAGAATGCGTCAATAGACTGAAAAGCTTTTTCTGCTTGAGGGTCCAGCGTGATGCTATGCCCGGGGCCTTCGATCCACACCGGTGTCACCCTGGCCGCGGTCAACCCGGCCTGAATACTTTCCAGGCTGTTCTTGGGGATTAACTCGTCTTGTTTAGACTGGATCAACAGTACCGGAGCTTTCACCCTGCCCAAATTCTCACGCATGGCCTTCATCAGCAGTGTGGTCTGGCGGTTAATTTTAGCCGGGAACTGCGCATAAGCCGGATAACCGGCCTCGCGCCGCCAGCCCCACTCCGGGTGGGGCTGCACATTTCTTTTCCTGATGGTCGGCTGAATCAACGTCAAAAGCCGATTCACCACTTTCTCCGATGCTGTGGGTACCCAGAACGGTGTTGAGAGCGCAATGACAGCCTCGACCGGCAAATAAGCCGCTGCCGTCAGGCTAAGTATTCCCCCCATAGACTGCCCAATCAAGACCACCCGCTGACAGCTCCCCTGCAGTATATGAAAGGCATCCTCAATATTCGCCAGCCAGTCGGTCCAGCGGACATTTTTCAGATCCCTGGGCGTGGTCCCGTGCCCCGCAAAACGCAGCCCCAGCGTGGTATAGCCCTTCTCGGTTAGAAAGGCATCCAGCGGCAGCATCTCCTCAGGTGAACAGCTAAAACCGTGCATCAGAATGCAGCCTGTAGCGCCGCCGGGGTGTAAGAACGAATTCGCTTTGGGCAGAATTTGGGCGTTCATCATCAGTCCTTGTGATTAATCGGGATATGCTTCAATCATACCCCGTTTTATCAAAAAAGAACCGACTGTATGTCATTGAGGTTTCTTTACCACCACGAAAAGTTTACGGGTGGGATTGAATCCGTATAGGAAGAGACGTTTAAACCCTAACCTTCCTAATATATTCGAAACCCATAGAGATATCTTGAAACCAGTGTAGAGTCTCATAAAATCGTATCCACCGAACTTTGTCAAAGTCTCAAAAAGTCGTATTAGGGCAAGCAAAGGGAAGCGCCAGTTGATAAGGGATGTAACCCGGTAGCGCCAGTGCATTTCCCATCAGCGCCGATTTGGTCAAACCCTGAATGTCGAATTGCAGGGTAGCCGTGCCCTTTTCGGGCAGGCAGGTCAGTTTGCGGGTTGTGGCACTGAAGGTGATCTCAACGGTTTGTTCAGTGAACTGAGTCGTGGCGTTATAGCCATAGCCGCCGAGCGAGAAGACTCCTACAGAGCTGACTTGACGAAACCAGCGACCGGCTTGCAGGTAAGTGTAAATGCGATGCATGTCCAGCATCTGCTCTTCAGTGCTGAGATCGTAGGGGCGTCCGGAATGCCTGGCCTGGGGAAAAACCCGGAAAGGAGGTTGCTCATTCAATGCACGGGTTGGATATTCCTGGTTGAGAAAGAGCATCCGTGCTTGCAAACTGCGTTGGAGCGCGGTGACATCGGCGAAGGTCTGGCCCTCAAAAGCTTGACCAGCAAGGGTTTGGTGGTGACGTTCAATGCGAGAATGCTCAAGCGGCGGCCTATTGTGAATGAAGCGCACCTGAACACCCAGGCCAATCAGCCAAAGATGGATCCCGCTCGGAAAAGGCGAGGCGCTCTTGTTGTCGTAAAAAGCGCTATCATGATCCAGGCTGATCTGCTCTGGCAGCCCATAGCGAATGAAAGCCCGCCTTAACACCCGCTGATATTCTTGTGACTTGGCATGACTGACATTCGGGCAAGCATGACTGTCAATGCTGACATGGCTGTAGACATCCAGCAGATTGATGAAGGATACCTTTCCCAGCCCGGCAACCGTCGTTACCCCTTGGGCATCCATCTCCCACTCTTGATGTGGGCGTTGCGCTGGCTGTTCCGGCAGTTCTGGCAAATCTTCATGGCGCTCGTACTTGCGAACTTTTCCCTGTTCTTTCAGGTAGGCCGCAATCCGCGCCCGGCTTGGAATCTTCAGACCAGCAAAACGCTCATCTTTCGCAATTTCCAGCCGTAACGTTTGTGGACCCCAACCAGGTTGTTTTGCTCGCAATTCCAGCAAGGCATCTCTCATCTCCGCTGGCGCACTTGCCAAGGCTCCGTTTGCGGGGCGTCCCATTTGGCTGCTTAGCCCGCATCTCCCTTCCCGCTGGTATCGCTGCCGCCATTTGCGCACCGTCGCCAACGGGCGTCCCAGCGCTCCAGCTACTTCACGGCTACTTTGCCCTGCCGTCGTCCGCTCAGCGATCGTTACTCGTTCTTCCAGTGTTGTCGTTTGTCCTTTTTGTCTCATCGTACCCATCCTGCTTTCGCTTTTGCTCCGCAGTTATGTGATACGACTTTTTGAGACTTTTGTTAAGGTTCAGGTATACGACTTTATGAGATTTGACACCAGGTAGAACCTTCAAAAAAAGAGAGTTCAATTTGGGAGGATGCACCTGTGAGAAAACATATGGCTCAAAACCTGCATTTTGGTAATAGTTTATCCAATCCTTGATAGTGTACTCGTGCTCGCCATTATCGCGACGTCTATAAGACTGCCCGATCGGGATGCCAAATATAGCTTTTCTTGCATCGCTGTATTCCACATCAAGCTTCTTTTCCAATTCATCACGAGTGATCGTATCCGACCAGGCGCGATCAACAGAGATGATCACACCACCCGGCTTTAACACGCGGTGACATTCTTTCAAGGTTACAGCAAGGTCTTCAGAATGGTGGAATGAGTCAATGTCCAGGATGACTGAAAGCGAATTATCCTCCAGTTTTAGATTATTAAAATCACCCACCACACGAACGATTTTATCGCTGAGCGCCCCGTAGTCAGCAAATACCACTGGCATCATTCTCAGCGCAAATTCTTCTGAATATTCCACGGCATAAACGGTTTCAATTTCGGGCAGCTTACTCAAAATAGCAGCTCCGATGCCGGTGCCAGACCCAAGATCTGCTGCACTACCCGGGATATGAAAATCTGCCTTGCGGGCAAAGTAAAATCCCGCCTGGATCAGTCGATTAATCTCATCATAATCCCTCAATGCTTCTGAGTGAATGTCTCTTAGCTTTGTTCCTTCTTCGCCATCTTCATATTTTTGGATTTCGTGCACTACTCGGGAGTTGTTAGCTTTTCGGGCTGCATCATTGGCTATTCCTGAGAATATCCAATATTCAACATCTCTGAGACTTCCCATTTATTAATCCTTCCTTTATGCCTATATTGGGAGAAATTATACATTACGTCTGATGTGAATTATAACAAAGAGGCTGGAAGAATCTCAAAGGTTTGGACATTAATGCCAAAATCGACAAGCAATAGATGACGCAACAGATGACTGGTCATTTTTGCAGCGATTCTGGTACATAACCCCTCCACTGTCTTGGCCAGTAAGCGTTCAATGTTGCGTCCGGTATTTTGAACTTCATGGAAAACACCTTCAATGCGTTCACGAGCGCTGGTGAGCCAACGATCTAAACGCCTGTCATTCTGGTAGTGCTGATTGAAGCGGCGGGGTGTCCAAACCAGGTTATTGGTCTGGTCAAAGACTTTAGTTTGCCAGGCCAAGCCCAAGAAACCTTTATCGCCGAAGAAATCACAGAACGAGAAGTAATCCAGAACGGTTTCGGCCGCTGCGCGTTCATCCGTGTTTGCAGGCACCAGGTCATAGACAATGGGAATGCCTGACAAGGTGACCACGGCAACCAACTTGTAGCCAAAATACTTGAGTTTGCGAGCCGCACAACGCCCATAACCTGCGCTACCCGCAAAATCGCTGTGCCTTTTATGGCGTTTGTAGCCCACCACTGGCACTGGTTTGGTATCCAATAAGAATTGTGACTGCAATTGCCACCCTTTGACCACCAGCAAATAACGTCGGAACTGTTCAACCCATTGTCGTAGCGCCCGTGACCGGCGATTGAACTGGCTTTGATCAAGCAACTTTGGAAACATCGCCAAATAATTGGCCCGGATAAATCCAAGATACTGCGTCTCACTTGGATAGGGAATATAATCGTGTGCCAACATCAGCGTCATCACTTCACTGTCTTGGAATACCGGTTTGACACCGGGTTTGCCTTTCGGCCTTTTGGGCCCGTAGCTCTGATACCAGTCATCTACCAGCACAAACATGGTTGTCAAAAGGTCAGAAATGGTTATACTTGTCATGGGAATGTTCCTCCTTCGATAGTTGCTTCCTACCTCTATCTTGAGG
>Ga0116187_1000075_pt1 | contig 109161 bp, 96 predicted proteins | sample AD_JPNNA6_MetaG_FD_89755 | JGI IMG/M metagenome (GOLD analysis project Ga0116187, IMG submission 89755) | Active sludge microbial communities of municipal wastewater-treating anaerobic digesters from Japan - AD_JPNNA6_MetaG | ecosystem: Engineered > Bioreactor > Anaerobic > Digestate | place... | reverse complement strand
GATCGCTGCGATTTGAGTATTTTCCGCATTGGCTTGTATATGCGTGAAAGACATCTGACAAATTCAATATCCTTTGTACTTGATTTCTACCCGCTCCTATGACAAACTGTCAGGTAGCTAGTAAACTTTCAGTTAAGGATTCGCCAGCAGGCGGTGGTGCAGAGGGTTATTGTTCGTAGTATAATTGCGGTTCTAAAAAACACATCATCCGGAGCGCTCCTCCGGCGAAGGTTAGAGAGATGCTGGAAAAGATTGCAGTAATTGAAGCCCGATACGAAGAATTAAACCGCCTGCTGGAACAAACCGGCGAGGATTATCAGCGCGCGGCAGAGCTGGCAAAAGAACGCGCCGAGTTGGAAGATGTGGTGACTGCCGGGCGCGAGTATCGCCAGACGCTGCAACGCCTGGAAGAAGCCCGTGCTTTGCAAAGCAGTGAGGATGAAGACCTGCGTTCGCTGGCTGAGATGGAACTGGAAGAGCTGGCCCCGCGCGCTGAAGAACTGGGCAAAAAATTAAAATCAATGCTGGTGCCCAAAGACCCGCGCGATGACCGCAATGTGATTGTGGAAATTCGGGCAGGGACAGGCGGCGACGAAGCTGCGCTGTTTGCGGCAGACCTTTTCCGGATGATTAACCGTTACGCCGAGCGCCGCCGCTGGACGGTGGAAATCCTCTCGCAGAATGAGATTGGGATCGGTGGATACAAGGAAATCACCTTTGCCGTCAAAGGCCGTGGGGCGTACTCACGGTTGAAGTATGAATCGGGGGTGCACCGGGTGCAGCGGATTCCAACAACCGAGTCTGCGGGGCGGATTCACACCTCCACCATCACTGTGGCGGTTCTGGCTGAAGTGGAAGAAGTGGACCTGCACATTCCAGAAGGCGACATTGAGGTTGAAGTGTATCGTTCTGCCGGCGCAGGCGGGCAGAATGTTCAGAAGAACTCCACAGCAGTGCGCATCACCCACAAGCCAACCGGCATTGTGGTGGCCTGCCAGGACGAACGATCACAACTCCAGAACCGGCTGCGGGCGATGGGGATTTTACGCGCGCGGCTATACGAAGTAGAGCAAGAAAAGCGACAGCAGGAACGCGACGAGGACCGCCGCTCACAGGTGGGTACGGGCGAACGCTCTGAGAAAATCCGCACATATAATTATCCACAGAACCGGGTGACGGATCACCGCGTGAATGTTTCGTCATACAACCTGCCGGCAGTTATGGATGGCGAGCTGGACTTATTCATTGATGAGCTGTCGCTGCGAGATGAAACCGACCGGCTATCCTCCATTGGCGAAGGGGATGACGACGAATAATGTCGGCGGCTGGGCGGCTGCGGCTATCCAGCGGTTAGCCAGTGAAACCGACACACCCGGATTGGAAGCACAGTTGCTGCTGGGGCATGTTTTGGGCTGGCCGCGCACCCGGGTGGCGGCGCACCCTGAGATTACATTATCTGTTGAAGAGGTGGAGCAGCTAGAGGCATTATTAAGCCGTCGCGTCAACGGTGAGCCGCTGCCCTACCTGCTGGGCGAGTGGGAATTTTATGGCTTGAAGTTTTGGGTAACCCCAGATGTCTTGATCCCCCGCCCTGAGACTGAGCTGCTGGTTGAAATTGCACTGGGATGGCTGCAAACCCATCCTGAAAAGCGCCGGGCTGCAGATGTTGGCACGGGGTCGGGCTGCATTGCGGTGGCGCTGACCCGGCAGGTGCCAGACTTACACATGACCGCGATAGATTCTTCACCCGCGGCGCTGAAGATTGCGACTAAAAACAAGCAGCGGCATGACGTTGAGGCGCGGATAAGCTGTGTACAGTCTGACTTGCTGAATGCGTGCCACGGGCCTTTTGACCTGGTCTGCGCCAACCTGCCCTACATTCCCAGTGAGACAGTAGATGGTTTGCCGGTGGCAGCCTACGAACCGCGCCAGGCGCTGGATGGCGGGCCTGATGGGCTGGACTTGATTGACCGTCTGCTGACCGACTCGCCGCGTTGGCTGGCGCCTGGTGGATTGATTCTGCTGGAAATTGAATCCGGGCAGGGACAATCGGCGGCGGCGCTGGCGCAAAGCCGGCTGCCCGAAGCGCTGATCGTAACACTGCCTGACCTGGCCGGAAAACCCAGAATTTTGCGGGTGGAAAAGGTGGCCGAATGAAAACAAAAATTATCGCGACGCAAGCGCAACAGGCGCTGCCAGAAGCGCTGAAAACACTGCAGCAGGGCGGGCTGGTGGCCTTTCCAACCGATACTGTGTATGGATTGGCGGCACTGGCACACCGGGCAGATGCCATTCTACAGTTATTTGAAGCCAAGGGGCGTGATACAACCAAGGCCATTGCTGTGTTGATTGGCAGTCTGGATCAACTGGACCAGATGACACCCGGTCTGCCAAAATCCGCATTGAAGCTGGCCCGGCGGTTCTGGCCGGGTGCGCTGACGCTGGTGGTGGAGCGCCACCCCGACCTGCCCGAAGTTCTCTCGCCGCTGCCGACGATTGGCATCCGCATGCCGGATCATGCGCTGGCGCTGGCACTGCTGCAAGCCAGCGGACCGCTGGCAACCACCTCGGCCAACCGGTCGGGGGCAGCCAACCCGCTGACCGCTGCAGATGTACTGGCACAACTCGATGGGCAGGTGGATCTGATTCTGGATGGCGGCGCCTGCCCCGGCGGGGTGCCTTCCACGGTGGTGGACTGCACCGGCCCTGAGTTGAAGATCTTACGGGTGGGGGCCATTACTGAAGCAATGATTTTTGAGGCTATTTTAAAATAGGTCATTAAACCCAGTCAGGGCAGCCACAGAAGCTGCCCTGATTGTTATAACCAATCAAGCGGGCTACAATATGCGGCGGCGGTAAAGGGCAAACCCCAAAGCGGCACCCAGGGGGATGAGCACGGCCGGGCAAAAGCCATTGGATGGGGATGATTGCGGCTGTGGGTCTTCAATTGGATCAACCACATCGGGGACGACCACAATGGGTGTGCCAACCACCTCTGTGACTACGGGTGGGGTTACGGGGTCTGGCAGGGGCACATCCCCGGTCACCGCATCGGTGGTCACCTCATAAGCAACGCCATCCACCATGACAATCACACGGTCTCCGAGGGCCAGGGCGGCGGCGACATCCGGGCGAGCAGAGGCAAGCTGGAAGTATTCCGCCGAGAGGAAGCTCACTTTCACCGTGGTCATGGTCTGGGGGTCGTAGGTGGTATCGAGCCAGACGCCATCCTGCTGGATGAATGTGTGGTCACCGGCAATGCGGATGGGCGCGGACGCCGCGCCTTCTTCGGTAACCACTGCGGGTGGCGGCGCTTCAGCAGCCGAGAGTGCACCCTGGTCGGCGGCCTTGTTGACCGCTGCCTCACCGCTCACCTGGGTGGGCTGCGCCATCAAATCATTGTAGGCCTCCCGCACCACTTCATCCTGATTGGCTGAACCCAGCAGCTCCGGCTCGGTGACCAGATAGGAGGTGTAGGGGGTGACGATGCCGTAGCGGATGCTCAAGCGGACAATTTGATCCACGGTTTCTTCATCCACACCCTGGAGGCGGATCTGATTAAGGAGATAGCCAATCTTGCGCGTGGCCCAGAGGCGCGGCAGCCCGGTGAGCGGGCCACTGAGGCCAGTGGTATCTTTGGCAAAGACTTGGTCGGAATAGGTGAAGCGCATGGTTTCACCGTTCACATCACCAGTGAGGGTCACATCAAACGTGCCACCGGAGCGATAGCGCCCGACCACCACCACCTGGCTGCCGCGGAACAGATCGGGCAGCGGGGAGGGGTAGACATCATAGACATCGAGTCCGCCAAAATCCAACTGGAGGTTGGTGAGCACGGGCGTGCTGATGCGGGCATAGAACGCCGACAGGATTTCATCCAGCGCTTCACCGGGTTTGACGTAGGTGCTGAGGCCATGATGATCTTGAGAAAGCGAGTCCAGCAGGTAGGTATCGACATCATAGCCTACGCCAAAGGCAAACAGGCGCAGGTTGCTGGGGGCCGCGCGGGCAAAATTATCCAGAATGCTGGCGCTGTTAATCTCACCCTCAGTGGGCAGGCCATCGGTCAGGAAGATGAGATAGGTAGGGCGCTCACGATCGGCCACGGCGGCAGTATCCAGCAGGGCCAGGTTGATATCGGTGCTGCCGGCGGCACTCTGGCGGCTCAGCCAGGCAATGGCAGAGCTGGCCTCGCTGGCGGGGCGCAGGTCCGATGCGTAGGTATCAATGCCGCTGCTGAAGGAGGTTACATAAAAACGATCTCCGGGGTTGAGGTTTTCCAGAATGAACCGGGCGGCCGCCTGGGCCTGGACAAACTTTTCACCATCCATGCTGCCGGAGCGATCCATCACCAGGAGAATATCTTTGTCGATGACCTGGTCAATGGTTTTGGGGTTGGGGGCCAGCAGCAGCATGAAAAAGCCATCGGCATCCTGTGGATCGTTAGGGGTGCGGTAGCTGAAAAGGTGAAAAGCCTGCTGTTCGCCCAGGGAATAGTAGAGCGAGAAATCGGTATCGGGCAGAACATTGGCGCCTTCATAGCTGACCCGGGCTGAATTTTGGTCGGGGCGTTGAATATCTACAGAGTGTGAGGGGGAATAGACCGCGCGAATGGACTGCGGATCGGCAATTGTGACGGTCACCGAGACGCTCTCCAGCGGCAGCAGGGAAAATTTTTCAGTGTTCAAGGGATAGGTGTAGCGCACCAGGCCATTATCGGCAGTCAGGGCCTGAGTATATTCCAGCTCAATGCGGCGCTCGCCCTGGGGTGGGATGGGGAAGATGCTGGCCTTGACTGCCCCCTGACCGACGTACTCCAGCAAGGCCGGGTCTTGCAGGCTGCTGACAATCTGCTGATAAGTCTGGCGGGCTTCATCGGCCGAGAGGACCTGACCCTGCACAGGCACGCCATCCACCCAGAGGGTGAACTCGCTGACCACAGCATCGAGCGGCAGCGGGAAGATGTAAGTGCCTTCAACTGCCCAATCATTGGGGTTGAAGAAAACCTGATCCACCCGGGTGACAGCAAGCTGGTCTTCAATGGTGACGGTGACGTGATGGTAGCGGATGACGAGCTGGCTCATGGGGTTGGGCAAATCCTGGCAACCATCGGGCGGGCAGCCCGGGATGACAATGCCATCGGCTTGAACGGGGATCACCCATACCAGGGTGAGCAGCAAGCCCAGCAAAAAGGCAATTAACGACTTCGGTTTCATTTCGACCTCCTGAATAGAGACGCGTTTAAACTGACGCCCGGCGTGACGTCTGGCGGTTCAAACACGGCTTGAAAAAACGGGAACGGTAGAAATAAGACGTCAAATCCCTGCCAGGAGTTCCGGCAGGGATGTATTGGAGACGATTCAGCTTTAGCTGGCGGGCTTACAAATCTACAATCAGATCATCCAGGGCACGCTTGGGGACGTGATGGACGTGTTTTTCGTCGCGCCAGTATTTGATATCGCCAGAGGGGGCGATGGGGTCAACAACAACTTCTTCAACGGGTTTGCCCAATGCCAGCACGAACAAGACTTCGTACCGGTCAGGAATCTGGAGCAGGGGGATCAATTCTTTGCGATTGACCGAAGCGATGATGCAGCCGCCCAGGCCCTGAGCCACAGCGCCCAGGAGAATAGTTTGAACAGCAATGCCGGGATCAATATTGAAATTTTGGGCAATTTCTTTGTCGCCCAGGACGATGATGTAGGCCGAAGGGCGTTCACCTTCCACCGGACCGGGCCAGTCAGTCAGGTAGCCAGCCCAGGCCAGGGTAGGGAAGACTTTGGCGTTGGCTGCGGGGTCGCAGATTAGCGCGTATTTGAGCGGCTGAGCATTGCGCGCTGAGGGCGTCAGGCGGGCCAGGTCCACCAGGGCGCGCAACGTCTGCTTTGAAATTGAGAACGATTGGTCAAACCGGCGATAGGTGCGATTTTTACGGACCAGTTCAGCAAAATCCATGGTGACCTCCAAACAGAGCAATTTGGTATGGAAATTGTACTACGAGCCAGGTAACAAGAAATTGGGAACCCAAAACTTGCCGTAGCCAAAGAGCGCCAGCGCCGTGCTGAAGAGCAGCATGAGAACCCCCAGCCCAATCAAAACCCAGTCGTACCAATGGAATTTGAGCTCGTCCAGCCAGGTGCGCGGGCCAACGCCAAAGGCGCGTAAATCCATGGCGTCAATAATATCTTCGCTGCCGGCAATGGCGTGAATGGTCACGGGCACCACCAGGGGGGCCAGCTTGCGAACCTGGGCAAACAGGCCGCCTTTGACCTTATCCAGTTCAAAACCGCGGGCTCGCTGGGCATCCATCGTCAGGGTGAAATCACGCCCATAGGTGGGGATGAAGCGCATGGTCAGATCCATGGCGTAGGCAATTTTATCGGGCAGGCCCAGGCCGCGGAAGGTGACCCCATAAAGCGCGGGGTTCAGCGAATAGGGGATGAGGATTGTCATAATGGCGATGCTGAACACGCGCGCCATCATGCTCACGGCATACATGATGCGCTCGGCGGTGATTTTCAGCGTGGGAACCCAGCCGAATAGATCAAATGGAGCCCGAAATTCGCGCAGGATGTGTTCTTCTGAATACAGTTCCATGCCCCCGCGCCCGGTAAGGAAGGTGAGGAAGGCAAAGAAAAGGATGAACCCGCCGATAAACAAAACCGCCCGGCGAATCTCTGCCCAACTGACATCGGCAGCCAGGGTGATGCCGACAGTCAGGACAAAGAAGAAGAGCAGGTAGCGCAAATCCCAAAAAGCCAGCACCGAGGCCAGGAAGCAAATGAAAAAGATGACCCAGGCGCGCGGATCAAAGAACTGGATGATGGATTTACGGATGCGATATCGCCAGGTAACCAGCATGATTCAACCTGTGGGGTGATTGCTCCGGCGGAAGACCACCGGAGCAATCACAAAGGGACTAAAACTAGCGACCCGACTGGCGCCGCACAGCCGCAAAAGCAGCAACGAGGATCGGGACCAGGATGGCAGCAAAGATCAGGTTGGGGCCGGCGGAGGGGATGAACTCGCCAACGATGGCCACGGCCGGAGAGAAGCCGTTGATCCAGATATCGGAAACGGCGGCAAAGCCAATGCCCAGCAGGTTGCCCAGCATACTCCAGGTTACGGCAGCGGCGACATCCACATTGTTTTTGAACAGGAAACGCACCAGCAGCACCAGGGCAAAGCCGATGACAGCGGTGAGGCCGGCGAAGATGGAGATCTGCTGATCACCGAAGATGCCGTTGTCCACATCGAAGAACAGCATGTTGGGGACGGCCCGGTTGAGCAGGAAGATGCCGGTTGCCAGCAACGCCAGAACAGCGCTGACAATCAGGATGATGTTCATGCTCTTCTGCTTGTCTTTGAAGAGCATCCAGAGTCCGGCGATCATACCGACGAGGCCGTTACCAACGCTCCACTGGGGCGAAAGGCCGAAACCAGTGAGGGCATCGCCAAACATGTTGCCGACCGCGCCAGTAAAGAAGCCGACCACCGGGCCAAAGGCAAACCCAAAGAACATGGGGATGGAAATGGCCGGGCGAAGCGCCACCTGGCTGACCGAAGGTACAATGAAGACCGAGCCGTTGAAGAAATAAGACAAGAGCGCATAGAGCGCAGCGCCAATCGCCATATAGACCACTTCGCGGGTGCCCACTTCCCAGATTTTGCTCTAGCGGGTCAGGTAGTAGACCACAAAGACAATCAACAGGCCAATGCCGACAAAGACAAAGCGCAGCAACGCAGTCTCATCGAGGTCAAGGCTGGGGTTGATCAGGCGGCCGATCTGCCAGATGCCCACAAAGAAGGCCAGAACAGCCAACAGGGCCAATACAACGGTTACAGCTTTATTTTTCATGGTTCCTCCGGGTGAATGATGAGATGGAATTTAGAAAACCTGCTTTATTGAAGGTGCGCCAGATCCTCGGCGCGCTGGAAATGCTGCGTACGGGGGTATCGTTCCAGATTGAGCCGCAGCAGGGAGGTGGGCACCAGACGATTCTGGGCCAACATGTCCATATCTTTCAACACTTCTACAGGCGAACCGTCGCGGACGATTTGCCCGTTGTTGACCACAATTACCCGGTTGGCATAGACGACGGCCAGATCAATATCATGGGTGATAAAGAGGATGGCCTCAAAGCCGGGCATTTGCACGATGGCGTGCATGAATTCCATATAATTCTGATAATCCTGACCGGCCGTAGGTTCGTCCATCACCAGGATGCGGGAGCGCATGGCCAGAATGGCGGCAATGCTGACGCGTTTTTGCTGACCAAACGACAGCGCCAGCGGCGGGTTGCTTTCCATGCCGGTCAAATTGACAATATCCAGGGCTTCGGCGACTTGCGCTTTGACTTGGTCAGGTGTGTAGCCCAGGTTGGTGGGACCAAAGGCCAGTTCGTTTGTGACACTGTCGGCAAAGAGCATGTGGCTGGGGCTCTGGAAGACATAGCCCAGGGTGCGGGCAATTTCGGCCACGCTGAGTTGGTGCGTGTCACGGCCGTCCACCAGCACATGGCCAGATTTGGGTTTGAGCAGGCCAATGGCGTGTTTGACCAGGGTGGTTTTGCCGGCGCCATTGGGACCCAGCACAGCAATAATATCGCCGCGGTTAATGGTCAGGTTGATGTTCTTCAAGATCGGGCGGTCGGCATCGTAGCCAAAACCGACCTGGTCAAACTGCACGAGGGGGGTACGCTGTCCGGCGGGCACTTCTGCCAGGCGGGGCTGAATGGGTTCGGGAAGCGGGTCGGCGGCAGCGCGGGTCAAAATTTGCTCGGCGGGGAGCTTGATCTGGTGATAATTCACGGCCCCATACAGACCTGTTGTGGGACCAAAATAGCGGATTTCGCCTTCGGTCATAAAAATAGACTGCTCGGGGTGGATGCTGAGGACATCTTCCACCCGATGTTCCACCATGAGGACGGTCATGCCTTCATCAGCCAGGCGGCGGGCCATTTGCAGGGCATCCTGGGCGCTGGCGGGGTCAAGGCTGGCGAGGGGTTCATCGAGCAGCAGAATGCTGGGCCGCATGGCCAACACACCGGCAATGGCAACTTTCTGCTTTTCGCCGCCGGAAAGCAGGAAGGTCTCACGGTCGCGCAAATGGGAGATGCGCAGACGCTCCAGGGATTCATCCACGCGGGAAAGAATTTCGGAGCGGGAAAGTCCCAGGTTCTCCAGGCCAAAGGCCACCTCAGCGCGAACGCGGGTGCCCAAAATCTGGCGCTCGGGGTCTTGCAAGACCGTGCCGACCATTTGAGAAATGCGCGCCAGATTGTAGCCTTGAATGTTTTGCCCCTGGACAAAAATCTGGCCTTGAAGCTCGCCCTTGTAGCTGTTGGGCACCAGGCCATTGAGGCAGCGAATGAGCGTGGTTTTGCCGCAGCCACTGGCACCGGCAATCAAAAGCACCTGCCCGGGTTGAACCGTCAGGTTAATATGTTTGAGAGCCCAGTCGGTGCGACTGCGATAACGAAAGGACAGGTCTTCAATAACGAGGGGCGGTGTCTCAGGCATTAGAATAGAAGAGGCGCAGGAGATATTTTAATGATATCACATAATCATAATCATATTGAATAACACCGGCCCAGGATTTTAGATATGCCGGTTTTTGTAACACCTCATCCCTCAGGGTGTGGGCGGCCTGGGCGTCGGCGTGCGCAGATCGGCATAGCCCATTTCAAGCATCCAGTCGCAGAGGATGGGGCCGCCGTGCCGGTCGGGGACTGGGGTACCGCTGACCTGGGGGATGCCCGAGTAGCCGCGGAAGTAGCCAAACTCACCGGTGAGCTGGGCTTCGGCAGCATCGGAAAGCTGGGCATCGCCAATGGCGATGGCGTGAATGTGGAGCGCTGAGCCGGGGTAAATTTCATCGGGGGCACGGTACCAGGCAGCAAAGCCGGCCAGGCGCAGGGCCTGGATGAGCGGCTCAATTTCTTCCTCCCAGGGGGCATAGCGGTCTCGGCGCAGGACTGAGAGATCCACTGCGCCGCCGCCGAGATGGGTGCCAAAACTGGCGGCGCCGTTATCGTGAAAGCTGCCCTGGGTAATGGCCGAACCGGTGATGTCAATGGGGCCGCCGTACAATTCGGCGGCATATACCAGCATATCCACCGTGCGCTGGTTGAAAATCCAGTCATTGGCGTTGGTGATGGTGTAATCATCGGGAGGGCGGCGGCACTCCGGCGGTTGGGTGAAGACCGTGGGGGTGATGGTAGGGGTGGCGGTAGGCGGCGCAGGAGTAACCGTGGGAGATGGCGACAGCGTGGGGGTGCGGGTCAGAGTAACGGTGGGGGTAACTGTAGGCGGCGGGGTAGGCATGGAGGTACAGGCCGTCAGCAGGATGAGGATGAGCAGGAGGGGATAGAAGCGTCTCATAAGCGAATTGTAACGGGTTTTGGGTCTGTCGGGCGGATATCGGTAGGGGTTGCCAATCATATGATTTTCACAGCCGCGGCGTTTGCATCTCCTTCGGGGGCGTGTTATAATCCATTTGTTCGTTTTCAGTGCTGCCTGAGCGCGCCTGAGTGGGTAGGGGCGCGATTGCAGGTAGATCCTTCACCTCATTGCAATTCCATACAATTAAAGCTCCAGCCCTGAACCGGCGCTGGAGACTATGAGTCTGTCAGATAGGCGGATTAACGCTCATGAACATTTTTGATCTCCAAACTGCATCGCTGGCTGATTTGCGCCAAAAGGGGCGAGAACTCAATATCCCCAATGCCAACCGTTTGAAAAAAGAAAACCTGATTGTACGCATTGCCCAGGCCGAGGGCGGCCCCGAGGGGGAAGAAGTGCGCGGCGGGGTGCTGGAAATTATGCCAGAGGGCATTGGCTTTCTGCGTCCCAATTATCAGGTGGGGGCAGAGGATGTTTATGTGTCTCAGGCGCAGTTACGGCGCTATGAACTGCGCAACGGCGACCTGATCATCGGCGCGGCGCGGCCACCGCGCGAAGGCGAAAAGCATTATGGGCTGCTGAAAGTGGACAGCATCAATGGGCAGGACCCAGAAACAGCCCGCAGCCGGCCCAATTTTGAGAGCCTGACCCCAATTTTTCCAGATAAACGCTTTGACCTGGAAACTGAGCGCACAATCCTATCCACCCGGATGATCAATCTGGTGGCGCCGATTGGCCGCGGGCAGCGCGGAATGATCGTCTCACCGCCCAAGGCTGGCAAGACAACGATTTTGAAACAGCTTGCCAATGCCATTTCATCCCAGTACCCGGAAGTACACCTGATTATGGCCTTGATTGGCGAGCGCCCGGAAGAAGTGACGGATATGGACCGCTCGGTGGATGCTGAGGTGGTGGCTTCGACATTTGACGAGCCGGTTACAGCGCATGTACGCATGGCAGAGATCACACTGGAACGCGCAAAACGGCTGGTGGAAATGGGCCGGGATGTGGTAATATTAATGGATTCGCTGACCCGCCTGGCACGGGCATACAACCTGGTGGTGAACCCATCAGGGCGCACGCTCTCGGGCGGCATGGATCCTTCGGCGTTATACCCGCCCAAACGCTTTTTTGGCGCGGCGCGCAACATCGAAGAAGGCGGCTCGTTGACCATTCTGGCAACGGCGCTGGTGGATACCGGCTCACGGCTGGATGATGTGGTCTACGAGGAATTTAAAGGTACGGGCAATATGGAGCTGCATCTGTCGCGCCGACTGCAAGAACGGCGCGTCTTCCCGGCAATTGACATGGAACGCTCCTCGACCCGACGGGAAGATTTGTTGTTAGGCCCCGATATTTTGCAGCGTGCCTGGCTGATGCGGCGGATGTACATGCAAATGATCACCCAGCCGCCCTCAGGCGCAGGCATGGACCCGGCAGTCGCCACCGAAGCCATCATCCAACGCATGGGACGGAGCCGCAACAACCAGGAATTTTTACAGAGTTTGACGGAGGAACAGTGAGTTTAGCAAAATCTCCCAAACCAGAAACGCCAGCCGCGGCAGACAAGCGGAATTGGCTGGGCTGGTTGCTCTGGGGGCTGGCGGCCCTGATGGCCGCGGTGATGGTCTTTTTACTGGTTCAACGCTTTACCGGCCCGGTTGAGGCTGCTTACACCGACCCCGATGAGACGATTGAAGAGGCGCTGCCGAATGTGGAAGCGCCGCTGTTTGCACCTGCGCCCGAGATGGCGGGGATCTCTCGACCTGTGACCCCCCGAACCATCATTTCAGAACGAGGGCGGGAGAGCGTGGTGGAATATACAGTTGAGGCCGGCGATTCCATTTTTGGAATTGCTGAAAGCTTCGATATTCAGCCCGAGAGCCTGCTGTGGGCGAATGCGGCTACACTGAATGATGACCCCCACATGATTGAAATTGGGCTGACCCTGAAGGTGCCCCCCACCGATGGGATTGTTTATGAATGGAAAGATGGCGATACGGTTGAGAATGTGGCGGCGAAATTTTATGCCGACCCGGTGGATATTCTGGCCTGGCCGGGCAATCATCTGGACATGACCAACCCCGTGATTGCACCGGGAACAGTGGTGATGGTGCCCGGCGGTGAGCGCGAGTTCACCAAGTGGGTGGTGCCAACCGTACCGACCGGTGCGGCAGGCGTCAGCAGCACCCTGCTCGGTGCGGGCGGCTGCGAGTTCAGCAACTATTCGGCTTATGGTTCCGGAGCCTTCATCTGGCCAACTGACAATCACTTCCTGTCGGGCAATGATTACTGGTCGGGACATCTGGCAATTGATATTGCGACCTATACGGGGGATGCGGTGCGGGCTGCAGACAGCGGCATGGTAGTCTATGCCGGTTGGATTGGCGGTGGGTATGGCAACATGGTGATGGTGGATCATGGCAACGGCTATCAAACGCTGTATGCTCACCTGAGCTATGTGAACGTGGGCTGCGGTCAGCCAGTGTACCAGGGTAATTTGCTGGGCGGCGCAGGCAGCACGGGTAACTCGACTGGGCCGCACTTGCACTTTGAAGTGCGGTACATGGGCGGGTTCATCAACCCGTGGTATGTGCTGCCGTAAAGCAAGACTATAGAACAAATCCCCTCCTGGAGATAAAATCAGGAGGGGATTATTTTTTATAACAAGCTGGCAGGATCAATTTCAATGCGCCAGTTTTCCAGGGAGCGGCCGCGCAGCACGGCTGCCGGGTTGGGACCGCGCACAATAATCTGCCAGCGATATTCTCCGTTGACACGATCATAAAAACAGGGTACAGGACCAATCAGGTCTGTGGCAGCAAAGCCCCCCTGCTGCAGCCAATCGGAGAGCCGGGCGGCCAGGCTGCGCGCCTCGGCTTCGGCGCGTTCGGGCCGGGCGTGGCGGTACTCCAGGCGGGCCAGGCGAGTGAAGGGCGGGTATTGGATCTGGCGGCGGTATTCCAATTCCTGCTCGTAGAAGCTGTCATAGTCATGCAGGGCGGCAAGCTGGATGGCGTAATGATCGGGGTTGAAGGTCTGAATGACGGCTCGGCCACCCAGTGGACTGCGCCCGGCGCGCCCCACCACCTGCGAGAGGAGCTGAAAACCACGCTCACCGGCGCGATAATCCGGGAAATTGAGGCCCACATCAGCCAGAACCACGCCCACGAAGGTGACCAGGGGCAGGTCTAACCCTTTGGCAAGCATTTGCGTGCCGATGAGGACATCGGCGCGGTGGTGGACAAAATGTGAGAGGATGATTTCGTGCGAGCCTTTTTGCTGGACGGTTTCAGCATCCAGCCGCAGGGTGCGCACAGTGGGGAAGCGTTCCTGCACCTCACGCTCCACGCGTTCGGTTCCGGCGCCGTACTGGCGGATCTGGTCGCTTTTGCACTGTGGGCATTTGGTTGGCATCTGGCGGGTGTAGCCGCAGGTGTGGCACAGCAACCCGGATTGATTGACGTGATAGGTCAGGGGCAGGTCGCAGCGCGGGCATTTGAGCACATGCCCACAAGCGCGGCAGAAAACATAGGTGGCGCTGCCGCGGCGGTTGAGGAATAAAATGGCCTGCTGGCCGGCGCTCAGGGCGCGTTCCAGATTGGCAGTCAGTTCACGGCTAAAGATAGAGCGGTTGCCCATCTGCAGTTCCTGGCGCATGTCCACGATGGTTACAGGGGGCAGGGGCAGAGAGGTGATCTCGGGAGACTGTGCAGAATCCTCCGGCAGGCTGACCTGTTCACGGTGCGCCAGAATACGGTTGGGCAGGCTCAACACCGTCCAGCCTTGTTCTTGAGCCTGGTAGCGTTGAGTGATTTCGGGCGTGGCAGAACCCAAAATGATGACACTACCCGTGAGGCGGGCGTAGGTCAGGGCAGCGGAAACGGCATGATAGGAGGGTGGATTATCGTCCTGATCGTACGAGCCGTCATGACATTCATCCAGCACAATCAAACCCAGGCGTGGCAGCGGGGCAAAAAGCGCCGAGCGCGGCCCGACAATCACATCCAGTTCGCCAGAGCGGGCGCGGCGCCAGGTGTCATAACGTTCCCCGGGTGAAAGGCGTGAATGCACCAGGCCCACGCGGCCCGGGAAACGTGCCATAAAGCGGCGCACAGTCTGTGGGGTGAGGGCAATTTCGGGCACCAGAATGATGGCCTGACGGTTCTGCCGCAGGGTTTCTTCAACCGCGCGCAGGTAGATTTCAGTTTTACCCGAACCCGTGACGCCATGCAGCAGGCAGGGTGGCTGCGGTTGACTGCTGGCTGCAGCCCTGATCGCCGCCTGAACTTTGATCCAGACGGCCTGTTGATCTGCCGTCAAGACAGGGGGCTCTTGCAGGATATAGGTGATCGCTTCCAGCGGGTCACGCCAGATTTCGGTTTCGCCCAGGAGCACCAGACCGGCTTCGGCAAGCTTTGCAAGGTCGGCGCTGGTGCAACCCGAGTTGGCATACGTCCAGGCGACCTGAATCGGGGCACCCTCGCGCGCCAGAAACCGCAGTGCTGCCAGGCGGCGCGACTGCGCCGGGCTGCCCGAACGACCGATTTCAGCCAGGCGGGGCTCAATCTCCTGCGGGCGGCAGGCAAGTTGAACCGTGCGGGCGGTCTTGGGGCGGATTTGCGGCTGGGGTAACACCGGACGCGCCAGCAGCACGCCGCGGCGTACCAGGGCCGCGGCAGCCTTCTTCCAGTCCTGGCGGGGAAAGGCAGCCGTTAGCTGGCGGCCGCGCAGCGGGCCGCGCTGCTGCAGCAGGGCAACTAACTTTTGCTGGAGGGCAGTCAGCGGGGCTGCTGAGGAAGGCGGCGCAGGATGCGGGCTGTAAAGGGTATCGGCCTGCTGACTGAGGCCGGGAGGGAGCATGAGGTGCAGGCAAAGTGCCAGCGGGGCGAGGGTTTCTTCAGACAGCCAGGCAGCCAGCGCCATCTGCGGCGGCGTCAGCACAGGCTGGGGATCGAGGAGGGATTCAACAGGGCGGGTTTGCTGAACCTGCGGCTCAGCAACCGAGCGTAAGACAATGCCCTGGACGTTTTGCTGTCCAAAAGGCGCCACCACCAGTGAGCCGGGTTGAACTGAATCTACCAGCTCCGGGGGCAGGTGATAATCAAAAACCCCGGAAGCCAGCGGAACATTGACGGCTATCTGGACAAAATGCGCCAAGCGTTACCCCTGCCCCAAGGCAACAGCGGCGCCATAGCCGACAACGGAGTGGGTATCGCCGGTCTCTTCGGCGGAGGTTGAATGGTGCAGAATGGTTACTGTATTTGCGCCCAGCGCCCGGGCAGCCCAGAGCATCACGGCAACCGGCCCGGCACCACAGGCAAAGCCAGCGCCGGTTTCTTCGGCGGAAAGCACATCTTCAGGTGAGAAGGCAGCGATGCGGCGCAGCATTTCGGCGTCCAGAGCGTCGGCAGTGTGAAGCGGGTAAAAGTGCGAAAGGTCGGTGCTGGCAACCAGCAGGGCCGAATGGCCACGCAGCAGTTCGGCCAACGCCAAGCCAAGCGCCCGGCAAACCGATGTGGCCCGGGAGCGCACCATGATGGGGATGAGGCGAAAATCGCCCGACAGGGCTCGCTGGAGAAACGGCAGTTCAATTTCCAGGGAATGTTCCCGGTCATTGGCAACCGGTGTGAGGCGCAGGTTTTGCACAGCAAGAGCAGCGTCTAACGCCTCAACAGCGGGGACATCAACCGGCACAGGACCCAGCGGGGTGCCATAGGCACGATGCGCTGTCGTCAGCAGTGGAGCGGGGTGAAAGTCGTGTAGGGGCGATAAGACGACCACCTGCTCAAAGGTCTGACCGCGAACTGCAGCAAAAGCATGCCCGGCGGTGCGGCCCGAATAGCGGTGACCGGCATGGGGGGTCACCAGCCCGACCACACGACCAGAGAGGGACGGTAAAACAGCCTGATCTAGATAAGCATCAACTTGCTGCCCGAGCCGCTGCGGATCACCGCTGTACCAGGTTCCGGCTATGGGAGAGGGGCGCAAATCGCTGTGAGCAGCCATAAGTCTTTTTTACGGCAGAACGTTCCAGGGGTTTACAAAGTTCCCGTTATAGCGCAGTTCAAAGTGGAGATGCGGGCCCGTTGAGCGGCCGGTGCTGCCCATGGCAGCAATCGTATCGCCAGAGAAGACACTCTGACCGCAGCCAAAGTAGATTTCGCTCAGGTGGGCATACAGTGACTGCCAGCCGTTGCCATGATCAATCACCATGACATAACCATAGCCATGATCATTCCAGCCGGAGTAGACCACCACGCCATCGTCAATGGCATAGATGGGAGTACCCATCTGACCGGCAAAGTCGAGGCCGAAGTGGTTGGTATCGGGCGTGTAATCATAACCAGAAAGGTAATTCAACACGGTCGGCGATACAAAGACACCATCACCCACTGCGCCGGTGGTGATCACGCCGCAGTACCCCGGGCCAAACAGGCGGGCTACGCCAGGGTTATCACGGGTAATCACCGGGGCGCTCCAGGTGATAAACTCGGCCTGACCACCGGGCACAAACAGCATGGTGCCATCGGCAATGTTGGGGTTTGACCAGTCGCCCAGGGTAGCCGGGTCCAGGTGATTGCCGGGCCAGTTGATGATCGCCTCGGGGGTAACTTTGTAGTAGCTGGAGACGCCATTCAGGCCATCGCCAGCGTTCCAGCGGTAGTAGATGCCATCTGAGGGCAGAATATTCAAAACCATGCCGGGCTGAATGTAGTGGGGGTTGTCTCCCAACAGTTCGCGATTACCCAGCAAAATAGACTGCGGTTTGAGACCGAACTTTTCAGCAATGCCAAAAATGGTATCACCTTCCAGAACGGTGTAGGTGATGACATCGTAGCGGGGGCGCGAAGGCAGCAGGGTATGAAGCTGTGCCAGCCGGGTAATGCCGTTGACATGAACGGTGGATTGCGGAACAACAAAAGCCGGGGGCTGGGCAGTGGGGGTAGGCGCCTGGGCATTAACCGTACCAGGGGCGGCAAGCACGGCCGCGCCAGCCAGGTTATTAGAGGCATCGCCTTTCAAGAAAAAGGTTGCCATGACCCAGATGACCACCAAAATCAACGCCAGAGAGACCACGGCAGTGCCGGTGCGCAGGGCAATTTCACCCAGGCCCAGGCGGACAATTTTCTCCCAAGCCTGACGCCAACTATTTTTGGGCTGTGGTGAGTCCAAATTTTCAGTTTGTAAATCGGCAGGGAGTGTTTCGTCCGATGTCGATTGTGAGTTCATTCGCATTTTCCTCTAAAATCATCATAACACAACGCCGAAAGACGGTCAAGCGAGGCGCGGGCGGTGTCTAATGATGCTCGGGGCGGTGAAACAGGCGGCGAAGCGGCAAAAGCAGCAAAAAGCCAATGGCAATGAGGGCCTGACCGAGTTCAACGCCTCGAGCCTGCCAGAGGCCAAAATAAGGCACTTCGGGCAGGGGGTGGCTGCCCATGCCAAAAACATCCGCCATACCAGCGAAAACAGCGATCACATAACCTGTCGCTACCAGGCGCAGGCCAATATCGGCGGCAATGCTGGGTTCGGCTTTCTTCCAGAGCGCCATCATACTGATGTAGCCGCCAATGCACATGAAAGCCAGGCCAACCAGAAAGACAGCAATTTGCACAAAACCAACCACCGGGCTGCGATCGGCGCCAAAGAGCGCTGGGCGAACCCCCAGCAGGAAGACCACAAACCCGAACAAGGTGAGCCCCAGCCCCCAGCGGATGCGGCGGCGCGAATAGGGCAGCTCGGGGATTGTATCCTGACGGTTATCAGCGTTTACGGCAGCGGTCATCGGGGAAGGGTCTCCTCGAGCAGGCGGCGCCAGTTGCCGCCCAAAATGGCAGCCACATCGGCATCGGAATAGCCCCAGGATTGCAAGCGCGGGGCAATCTGCTGCAGGTCGGCAATCGTGTCCAGTTCCAGGGGCACCCAGGGCCAGCCAAAGCCGCCATCAAAATCGGTGCCAATGGCGGCGTGGCGGGCACTACCCGCCATCTGGCAGAGGGTGTCAATATGTTTGAGGTAATGGTCCAGCGTGACGGTTTCACGCGGGTCGCTGTTGACAAAATCGGCCTTGAGGAAGCGATTGAAGGGGATGAAACCCATCACCCCATCGCGCTCGATCAGGCGGCGCAGGGCGGCTTCGGTCAGTTGGCGCGGGCTGTGGTCACCGGGAATGAGGGCACGGATGTTGGCATGGCTGGCGATCACGCGTCCGCGGTAATATTCCAGCGCCTGTACGGCTGACTCATCGGACATATGGCTGATATCAAGGGTGAAGCCCAGGTCTGCCATGACATCCAGCAGGCGAAAGCCCTCGGGGCGGAAAGGGCCGGGTTCAACTGTGCCGCCGCACCAACGCGAGCCGCCCCAGACGGGGCCAATGATGCGAACGCCAAGTTCCCACCATTCTTCAACTTCTTCAGGCTCGGCAAGGCCTTCGGCGCTTTCCATCAGGATCACCAGACCGGTGGGATGAGTGACCTGCGGCGGGTTGGCGGGGGCAGCATCCCAGGGCGTCAAAACCGCATCCAGTTCGGAGCGGGTGCGCACCAGGGTGAACATATCCGGGGATTCTTCGGCCAGGCGGCGGTAGACATCCACCTGGGCGCGCATCAGGCGCCGAGCACTGGCGTAATCGTCATAGGCCTGGGTTTCCCAATCGTGCTTGAGGTAGCGGCGCGGACCAACAAAAATGGTACCGCAAACCAGCGCTACCTGACCGCGCTGGTATTCAGGCCAGCCCAGCAGGGCATTACCAGTGGCTTCCAATACGCGCTGACCTACTTCAAGGCGGCGCGTCTCGGCCGCTGAACGGCGGTAGTCCCGTCCAAAGGTCAGGATATTGTAGGCCAGGTCTTCGTGGGAATCAATTAGAATGGGCATTTTGGGTGTGAAAAGAGAGCGCACCCCTCGGTGCGCTCTCTATTTCAGACAGTTCAGGCCTGTTCCGAGGTGTCGGGCTGCTCGTCAGCAGGGGCTTCGGGCTCACCAGCATCGGCAACGATGTCTTCAGCAGGGGCTGCAATCTCGCCAGCATCAGCGATGATGCCTTCAATCGACTGCCAGTCCATGTCAGCAAAAGCCATCGACTCGACTTTGCGCAGGCTGAGGCCAATGCGGTGGTTCTCAACGTCAATCTTGATGACGCGCAGGGTAACCACATCACCTTCTTTGAGGACTTCCTTGGGGTGCTCGATGCGCTTGTCGCTGATCTCAGAGATGTGAATGAGACCTTCAAGGTCGTCGCCAATGCGGGCAAAGGCGCCGAACTTGGTAAGACGGGTGATGGTGCCTTCAACCAGTTGGCCGATTTGCAGGTGAGAAACCCGCTGAGACCAGGGATCGGATTGAAGCTGGCGAATGGAGAGGCCAATGCGCTTCTTTTCGCGATCAACACTGATGATTTTGACTTTGACTTCCTGACCAACGCGCAGGACTTCGCTGGGGTGCTGAATGCGATCCCAGGAGATTTCGGAGAGGTGCACGAGGCCATCAGCGCCGCTGATGTTGACGAAAGCGCCAAAATCGGCCAGGCTGGTCACACGACCATTGCGGACTTCGCCTTCCTGCAGTTCTTCGATGACACGTTCCTTGAGGGTTTCGCGGGTCTCGGTGCTGGCAGCGCGCTCAGAGAGAATGAGGCGGCGGCGTTCGCGGTCCACTTCGATGACGCAAACGTCGATCTCTTCGTTGATCATCTTGCCCCACATTTGCTCGGGGCTATCACCGCTGAGGCGAGAGCGGCGGGAGAGGCTGATCTGGGAGGCGGGGACAAAGCCGCGCAGACCCACAACCGGCACAATCAGGCCACCCTTGTTGTAGCCAACAATGGTGCTATGAATGCATTCTTTACCGCGCAGGAGTTCATCCACCTGTTCCCAGCTGACTTCTTCACGGGCACGGGTATAGGACAGGACAACGTTGCCGTTCTGGTCTTCAGGGTTGATGACATAAACGGGGATTTCCTGCCCAACGGCCAGGGCGGCCAGTTCTTCCGGGGGAATCAGCTCAAATTCTTTGCCGCTGATAACGCCTTCGGATTTGGTGCCGACGCTGACCAGGATTTGACCTGGCGTGATTGAGGCAACGACACCCTTGCGGATTTCGCCTGCCTGCGGGAAATCAATTCCGAGGCCTTCTTCTTCGAGCAAAGAAGCCATGTTGGTGTGGTTTTCCACCGGATTAGTCTCGGGCGTTTCCCCCTGCTCGAGTTGGGCATTGTTCTGGTCCATATGAATACAGTTCTCCAATGACAAAAGATTGAGGTGATTATAAGCGGGAACGCTTATAAAGACAACCCCGACAAGAAGTAATTATACTCGAATCTGCAAGAGTCAAGAGTGCAATTCACGAATTTTGACTGGCAAATTACACCCAAACGTGCTCCACAAGCACCAATCAGCAGCTAATGGCGCTTGCGCTTCTTGGCGCGTTCGGCGGAAACTGGCTGCTGCTCAGCCGGGGCAGAGGCCGGCAGGGCTGCCGGTTCGGGGGCGCCGGCGCGGTCCACTGCGGCAGCGGCGCCGCGGGTGGGGCGGTAGGTGAACATGGAGGTTGCCACACCGCTGCGAATTTCAGCCAGCAGTTCGCTGAACAGCTCGGAGGCGCGGCCTTTGTACTGCACCAGGGGGTCACGCTGGGCGTAGGATTCCATCGTGATGGAGACACGCAGGGCTTCAATGCGGGTGAGGTAATCCACCCAGTTGTTGGAGATAACGCGCAGCAGCAGCTCGCGGTAGCTTTCGTTTTGCAGGCGGGCGCCGAGGACATTGACCGCGGCGTCACGATCGGCAGGCTCAAATTCTGCCAGGGAGGTGGCGACAAGTTTTTCAAGGCGGTCAGCGCCGAGGGCGGCAGACAGCAGATCTTGCAGCGCCGGATCCAACTGCCCCAAGGTAGCTTCGGATTGGCGCAGGCGATTCCACTCTGCGCGTCCCCAGACAATCTGCATGGCGGCTTCAGCCCCTTTGAGATGATTGAAGACCGCTTCAGACACGTCCTCGGTGGAGCGTTTCCCAAGCAGATGGGCGGCAAGGAAGATATAGGTCAGGCGCACCACGCGTCGTACGACGCGGCGGTGGGTGCGGGCGTCAAAGTCCTGCTGGGCGCCCTGAGCCATGAAGATCAACAGGCCCAGCAAATTATTCGGCAAGGGGGCTGCATCTCCCAGCCGCTCGAGCAGGGGGGCTAAATCACGGGCAATCTGCCCATCGGCACCCACCAGGCGGTCCCGGCGGGCAATGAGGGCGGAATCCACGGCGGTGAAGAGGGCATCGGCCACTTCATCCCATTCCAGGCCCTGGAATTGAGCCGGGCGCAGGCCGAGGTCGCCAACACGGCGTTCCAGCGTGATCACTGCACGGGCAATCGTGAGAATAATCAGGTTATCGGCAATTTGCTGGCGAATGGCTGTGACCACCGGGCGCCCCCCTTCTGGCAGGGCACGCAGTTGGTCTGGTGTCAACTTAATGGGCAGGCGCAGTGCGGCAGAAAGCTCATCCAGAACAGATTGGGCCCGCACGGGTTGATCATCTTCACGATCTTTCAGCCCTTCCACAAATGTATCCAGCAGGTCGGTGCGTTCAGAGAGCTGCTGTTTGTAGGTTTCTTCCAGTTTTTCCAGGAGCTGGCGAACACCGTTGAGGAGGTGGTCACGCTCGGCATCCAGCGCTTCGGCAGCCAGGTTCACCAGCACATTCAACAGGTCAGCACCGGGGGACTGCAGGCGGTGCTGGATTTCTTCCACCAGGAGTTGGTGGGTGTAGGTTGGGTAAGAAACACCTTCGTGCTGGATGGGCGGCTGAATTTCTTCCAGATAGGCCAGGAGCTTCCAGGGACCTTCGGGATCGCTCAGACCAGCTTCCACCCGTTTATTAACCTCAGCCTGCAGCATTTCAGCTACGTCGTCAGAGAGGTCGGCTTTGGTAAAGACGCGATCTCGCTGGGCATAGATGCGGTGGCGCTGGCTGTTGAGGACATCATCATATTCCAGCAGATGCTTGCGCATGTCAAAGTTGGCGCCTTCAACCCGCTCCTGCGACTGCTCGACCATGCGGCCAACCAACCCCACCTCAATCGGTATGTTTTCATCCAAGTTGAAGCGGCTGACCAGGTTTTCAACCTGCTGTCCGCCAAACAGGCGCATGAGGTCATCTTCCAGCGAGAGATAGAAGCGGGAAGAACCCGGGTCGCCCTGGCGGGCGGCGCGGCCGCGGAGCTGATTATCAATGCGGCGGGCTTCATGGCGCTCTGAGCCAATAACATGCAGGCCGCCCAGGGCACGCACGCGGGCCATTTCTTCCATAAACTGCTGGAAGGTTTGCACCGATTCGGCGTAAATGCCATATTGATCCGGGGGAACCTCCTGCAGGGAGCGATAAAGTTCTTCATCGGTCAGGTTGTAGAGATCAGACTCGGCCCGGCGCAGCACCCGGAGCACGTCCGGGCGAATGCCATCGGCAAGCTCACCGCCCAGGCGAATATCCACACCGCGCCCAGCCATGTTGGTCGCAATGGTCACAGCGCCAAAACCGCCGGCACGGGCAATAATTTTTGATTCCTCGTCATGTTTGCGGGCATTCAAGACCTGATGGGTGATACCAGCCTGCAAGACTTTGAGCAGGCGGGGCTGGTCATCGGGGGTCAGGTCAAGGAGCTGCAGCAGGCGCGTTGCATTGTCGGTATCTTCGGGGTTGAGTGAAGACATTCCCAGGCTGCGGGCCGACTGGCGCATCTCGCCAGGGTTGAGTTCCATCAGAGGTTTGTTCAAGAATGCCAGTTCTGGGATGGACTGCTCATTGGGTTGGCGATTATTTTTGGTGAGCCAGAAATCGCGCAATAACATCACCTGCGCCAGGCGGCGGATGGCCTCGGCGGAGAAGCGATCTGAAAGACGCTCGGAATGTTCAACTGAGGTGGTGCCAATTAACTGCGGGCGGCCCTGAATATGATAGCGCAGCGCCTCGGTAGTGATGGCACGCAGTTTGGCTTCTTCAGAGCGATAGACCACATCGGGAAAATCTTTCCGGCGGAAGAAGATGGGTGCCTGCTTAGGATCATCCCGGCGGGCATAATACTGGTATTTGTATCCCTGTTCGTCTTTAGCGGTCACTTCAAGATAGCGAGCCGCAGGGCCACCCATGGCGTGATATTCGAGGTTGGTGGGGATTTGGAAGACATCCAGTTTGTAAATTTTGGCAAATTCTTCCGCCTCGGTTTTGGCTGTACCGGTCATACCGCAGAGCTTTTCATACATGCGGAAGTAGTTCTGGATGGTAATGGTGGCGTAGGTCACGTTCTCGGGCTCCACTCGGACGCCCTCTTTGGCTTCCACAGCCTGATGCAAGCCCTCGGACCAGCGACGGCCCGGCATGAGCCGCCCGGTGAATTCATCGACAATGACGACCTTACCGGACTGAACAATGTAATCTTTATTGCGGCGGAAGAGGTACTGGGCTTTGAGGGATTGCTCCAGATAACCCCAAAGACGCGCTTGCTCGGGGTTAATATCTTCAGGGCGGTCGGGGTCGCGCAAGGAGATGCCCAGGATCTCTTCAACATGTGCCTCGCCAATCTCGGTCAAAATGGCGTTACGGTCACGTTCGTTGACCTCGATATCTTCGGGGCGCAGCGACCGCACCACCTGAGCCATCTTGACATACCATTCCGTGTCATCCGAGGCAGGGCCGGAAATAATCAAGGGCGTTCGAGCTTCATCTATGAGGATATTATCCACTTCATCTACGATGGCAAAGTAGTGACCGCGCTGCACACGTTCAGACAGGCGCATGGTCAGGTTGTCGCGCAGGAAATCAAAGCCGAATTCGCTGTTCGTGCCGTAGACGATATCTGCCTTGTAGGCTTCGCCGCGGTCCACCAGGCGGATTTTGTCCTGATCTTCGAAGGGAGAGGTTTTGGTCAGGTCAACGATGAAGGCCTTGCGACCGTTCTCGGTGCGGCTGGCCATTTGTAAAACGCCAATCGTCAGGCCCAGCAGGTTATAGATGGGCGCCATCCAACGGGCATCACGGCGAGCCAGATAATCGTTCACCGTGACAAGGTGAACGCCGCGCCCGGTCAGCGCGTTGAGGTAGACCGGCAGGGTAGCAACGAGGGTTTTACCTTCACCGGTGCGCATTTCAGAAATGCGACCGTTGTGCAGGGCCATGCCACCGATCAATTGGACATCGTAATGGCGCAGGCCGATGGTGCGTTTGCTGGCCTCGCGCACGGCGGCAAAGGCCTCGGGCAGCAGGTCATCCAGGGTCTCCCCCGCGGCCAGGCGGCTGCGGAATTCAGCGGTTTTAGCGGTCAGGGCTTCGTCACTTAAAGCCTCATACGGTTTTTCCAGCGCGTTGATCTGACCAACGATTTCGATATATTTCTTCAGTTCCCGCCCCTGGGGGTCGCCCCCGAGGATGCGCACAATTTTTTGCAGCATGGTAGTACCCTTTCTGGGCAAGGATTATAGCATGAGGCCGAAGGCATGGCAAACCGAGCTGGAGGAGATGATCAATGGTTTTATAAGCCCTGTTTCAAGGCATGAACCTGCACAGGCATGCGGGCTGAAGCCCGCGCTCCAAAAGAAAACTGGAAGCTTGTATCTGGTGGGGTCAGTCCAGGGGGACGCTGCGCTTCCAAAGCAGGTAACCCTGCTGCAAGAAGCGCCGGCGCGGGTCAATGGACCAACCCATTTCGGTCAGGGCCTGGGCAGAAGCCACAAACCACTGCCGCAGCCCCAGCGGACGAATGCCAATAGTCAGGCGGGCAGCCTGTTTCCAGGCCTCCATAAAATCGTGGATAATTTCGCCGGGGATCATGCGGTGAATCAGATTTTTGGGCAGCACGGGCTGAAAAACGCCCGGCTCAAAACCCCAGCGGAAGTTGGTACTGAAGAGCAGACCTTCCATCATCAAGCTACCCTCCAGCGTGCGGCGGATCAGATTGATGACCATGATGCGGCCAAACGGATCAGAGGTGCCTTCCAGCAGCAGCCCGCTGGGGATCAGGCTGTGCCCCATTTGAACGACAGCGGAGAGAAACTCGGCTTCTTCATACTGGCGCAAGACATTCATCGCCCGGATGAGGCGGACTGTCTCGCCGGGCTGCAGTGGGACATTGAAGCCGCCCAACCGGAAGAGAGTCTGCTCGTCGGCGAAAGGCAGGGCACGAGACACGCGTTCGGGGTCTATTTCTACGCCGAGGACAGGCAGGTGCGGATTAAATCGGCGCAGGCGGGCGGCGGATTCGAGGGTGGTGAAGGGCTCAGCCCCATACCCCAGATCAACATAAAAGCAGTTTTCGGGGGCGCGCAGGCGGAGCAACCCCGGATCATACTGGCAGATAAAGTTATCCACCCGGCGCAGGCGGTTGGGGGCGGTTTTGCCGCGGGTAATTTGCCCCAGGGGGCGTTTAGAAGAACGAGAATAGGCAGGCACAGTGGAAAAAATTAAAAGGCGAAGTTGCAGCCAACCCCGCCTGCACATGTGAACGGCGTCGCCCCTCTTCACAGGTCAAGAGGGACGACGCGGTTGGGTTGGATTAGATGTGGATGGGCTGTCCGTCCACGCCGTGGGCGGCTTCCATCAGAACTTCACTGAGGGTGGGGTGGGCATGAACGTTGCGGGCAATTTCCTCGGCCGTCAGTTCCATGCGCTGGGCCAGGGTCAATTCAGGGAGCAGTTCAGATACCTCGGGGCCAATGAGGTGGGCGCCCAGGATTTCGCCATATTTGGCATCGCTGATGATTTTGGCGAATCCGGCATAATCACCCAGGCCCAGGGCTTTACCGTTGGGCTGGAAGGGGAATCGTCCAACCTTGATCTCATGGCCCTGTTCGCGAGCCTGGGCTTCGGTGAGGCCAAAGGAGGCCACCTGGGGTTGAGAGTAGGTGGCGCGGGGCATCATGCGGTAATCGAGCGGGGTGGTCTGATGCCCGGCGATATGCTCGGCGCAGAGAATGCCCTGGGCAGAGGCGACATGCGCCAGCAGGAGCTGCCCCGTCACATCACCAATGGCAAAAATGCCCGGCACGTTGGTCGCCATGTGTTCGTCAATTTGGATGAACTTGCGTTCGGTCAGCTTGACGCCCAGTTCTTCCAGACCCAGATCAGCGGTGTTGGGTTTGAAGCCAATGGCCACCAGGGCCTGTTCAGCCTCGAGCACCTGGGTTTGCTCACCCGCGCTGACGGTCACTCGGACGCCGGTATCGGTGGTTTCAATAGACTGGACGCGCGTGCCGGTGTGAATCTTGATGCCACGTTTCTGGAAGGCCTTGGCCAGTTCTACACCGACCTCTTCATCTTCCAGCGGCAGGATGCGGGGCAGCATTTCCACCATCGTCACGGCAGAGCCGTAGGAACTCCAGATGGTGGCAAACTCAGCGCCAATGGCGCCGGCGCCGATGATGATGGCTGAAGCCGGCAAGCGTTCCTGCAGAATGGCTTCGAGATAGGTGAGAATTTTTTGACCATCTGCCTGAACCCCGGGGATCATGGCAGTATGTGCACCGGTGGCAATAATGATATTGCGCGCTTTGAGTTCCTGGGTTTTGCCCTCGGCATCCTGCACAGTCACGGTATCGCGCGCGGTCAAGCGGGCGGTACCCATCACAACATCGATGTTATTCTTACGCATCAACAGGCCCACGCCTTTGGTCAGGCGGCCCGAAACCTGGCGGCTGCGTTTGACTGCAGCAGAATAATCCAACTGCAGGTTATCCATGCTAAAACCAAAATCTTTGCCGCGTTCGCGCAGAATGTGAGCAATTTCAGCATTGCGCAGCAGCGCCTTGGAAGGCACGCAGCCCACATTCAAGCAAACGCCGCCCAGCCACTGCTTATCGACAATGGCGGCTTTGAGACCCAACTGAGCGGAGCGGATGGCGGCGACATAACCGCCCGGACCAGCACCGATGACAACGACATCATATTCTGCCATGTTTATGTTATCCTCCGTAACAATTTTACTCTAAACTCTTGAGAAATGCCCGCATCCAATCCAAACGGCGGGGGGGAACCCTGTACGAACTGAACAGAGTCCAGACAAAGGTCTCAGCAAAGTCTTCAGCCACGCAGGTGTTGCCGTATGATTTGATCGGCTCCCAGTGTTCCATGAGGGTGCAGCGCTCGATATAATCGGAGCGGGGGACAAAGCGCAGTCCGCAACGCTGGGGGCGCCCTCCGGTATCCCGGATCATACGATCTGCCAGGCCGCCGCCAAAAAACGTTGCGGGGAAGAGGCGCCGTACGGCATTATCCAGCACATGCCCCAGTTCGTGAACCACGTGCCAGTCGGGGTGTTGGTAAATCTCAAAATTGGGCGCCAGCCGCACCACCCGGCGCGGGAAGACAAAACTTTTACCTTTGAGGAACCAGAGGCTGCCCAGCCAATCCGAATGGATGAATTGGGCGGGGAAATGCCGCCGGACGATGGCGTCGCCATCCCGCTGGTTGAGTGAGTGGATGTAGCTGGCGATTTGATCACCCGCCTGCAGGATTGCCGTCAGGGCAGCATTGTTCCACTGACCGCTGATTTTCCAGCCAAAGCGGGACTGGATTTGTGAGACAAGCGGGTCAATGCGGGTTACGTCCATTGTTCCAGCACTTCAACAATTTTCGCCAGGAAGCCATCGCCGGATGAGCCATCCAGAATGCGGTGGTCAAAGGTCAGTGAAAGATAGACCATCGAACGCACGGCAATGGCATCCCCTTCAACGACCACGGGGCGCTTCTTGATGGCGCCAACGCCGAGGATGGCGCACTGGGGCTGGTTAATCACCGGCATGGCGAACAATGAACCGCCAATGCCGTGATTGGTAATTGTAAAGGTGCCGTCTTTGACTTCATCGGGCCGCAGCTGATGGGCGCGAGCCCGCGCCGCCAGATCGTTGATTGAACGCGCCAGCCCCAGCAGAGAGAGGTTATCGGCCTGCTTGATGACCGGCACAATCAATCCTTCTTCGCCCAGGGCGGTGGCCATGCCGATATTGATCGCGCCATGGATCAAGACGCCCTGATCTGTCCAGGAGGAATTGACCAGGGGGAAAGCCCGAAGCGCGGCAGCGGCTGCCGCCACAAAGTAAGCAGTGAAGGTCAAATTGATGCCGCTGCGCTCAAACTCAGCTTTGTTGGCCTGGCGGTGCGCAATCACGCGGCTGAGGTCGGCCTCCATAATGGTGCTGACATGGGGCGAGGTGTGTTTGCTCATGACCATGTGATCCGCAATGGCTTTGCGCATGGTGCTGAGCGGCACAAGGCGGTCACCGGGAGCAGGGCTGAGGTCTGGGCGCGGGAGCGGCTGGGCAGGAAGGACTGCCGGTTTGGGCGCCGGGGTCGTGCCGGGGGCGCCTCCGGCAAACTGCAATTCGGTGGGGCGGAAAAGGTCACCTTCGCCGGGAGTTTCCCAGGCGGCGGGTTCGGGCGCGGCTTTTGGTGCTGCCCCCCCGGAGGCCAGGTACGCCAGGACATCTTTCTTGGTGATACGGCCCCCCTCACCGGTACCCTTCACCTGGTACAGGTCCACATTCTGCTCACGCGCCAGGCGGGCCACAACCGGGGAAATAAAGCCCAGATCACGGTCTCGCCCGGTGGCGGCAGCCGTGGTGGGTTTAGTTTCAGCGGCTGGCTGGGCGGCGGGTGCGACGTGAAGGTCCACCGGGGCGGGAGAATCAGGCAGCACCTCGCCGGGCTGACCAATCCAGGCGATGACCGTACCAGCGCGGACGGTGGTGCCTTCGGGGACCAGAATCTTCAGCAGGGTGCCACCTGCCGGACTGGGAATTTCTGAATCGACTTTATCGGTGTTAACTTCCAGCAGGGATTCAAATTCCTGGATGGGTTCACCTTCTTTTTTGAGCCATTTGGTGACAGTGCCTTCGACCACACTCTCACCCAGTTGGGGCATGATTACCTGTGTAGCCATATCATCATCCTTTTTACCACTTGCTCAACTGCCGAATGGATTCGGCGATTTTTTCCACATTGGGCATAAACCATTCCTGCAGCGGGTGGCTGAAGGGGACACCGGGGACATCGGGGCCGGCAAGGCGGCGGACGGGGGCATCCAGATCGGAGAAGGCGCCTTCCACAATTGTGGCAGCAATTTCGGCGCCGTAGCCGCCGGTCAGGTTGGCCTCGTGGACGATCAGGGCTTTGCCGGTGCGGCGCACAGAGGCCAGGATGGTTTCACGATCCACGGGGTAGAGGGTGCGCAAATCCACCACTTCGGCATCAATGCCTTCAGCCGCAACCTTTTCGGCGGCTTGCAGAGCGTAGTGGTGCATCATGCCGTAGGCAAAGACCGAAACATCGGACCCGGAGCGGGAAATCTTGGCCGGGCCAATCGGGGTGATGTAATCATCATCCGGCACCTCGCCTTTGATGAGGCGGTAGCCCTTCTTAGGTTCAAAGAAGATCACGAGGTTGGGGTCTCGCACGGCGGCTTTGAGCAGGCCCTTGGCATCGTGAGGGTTAGAGGGGATCACGACCTTGAGGCCGGGAATCTGGGCAAACATGGCTTCGGGGCTCTGTGAATGATAGAGGCCGCCGCCAATGCCGCCGCCGTAAGGGGCACGGATGACCATGGGGACGGTCCATTCGCCATTGGAGCGGTAGCACATCTTGGCGGCTTCGCTGACGATCTGATTGTAGGCCGGGAAAATAAAATCGGAGAACTGAATCTCGCAGATGGGGCGCTGACCATACAGCGCGGCGCCAATGCCCACGCCCACAATGGAAAGCTCTGCCAGCGGCGAGTCAATCACCCGGGCAGCGCCATATTTATCAAAGAGGCCAACAGTAGCGCGGAACACGCCGCCGCGCACGCCCACATCTTCACCCACGATGAAGACACGCTCATCGCGAGCCATTTCTTCGTCCATGGCCTGCCGGATGGCTTCAACCAGGGTAATCTCAGCCATGACGCACCTCCTCGGCATAAACGGGGTAGCTGCCGGCTTCAACCGCCGGGTAAGGGGCTTTTGTGGCGTAATCCACGGCATCATCTACCATGGCTTTGGCTTTGGCTTCCATTTCATCCACCATGGCAGGGGTCAGAATGCCCGCTGTTTCCAGGTGGGCGCGGTTGACGATGATGGGGTCGCGCTTTTTATTTTCCTCCACTTCTTCACGGCTGCGGTAGGTGCGGTCGTCATCATCAGAGGAGTGCGGGGTAATGCGGTACATGCGGGCTTCGATGACGGTGGGGCCCTCACCGGCGCGAGCCTTTTGGGCGGCGCGATCGACTGCCTCGTACACCGCCAGCATATCAGTACCGTCAACGGTGATACCTTCAAGGCCAATGCCACAGGCTTTATCCGCAGAGCTGCGAACAGCCATTTGTAGATGCTGGGGAACCGAGATGGCGTACTGATTGTTCTCGACCATAAAAATCACCGGGAGCTGGTGCACAGCCGCCCAGTTGACGGCCTCGTACCATTCGCCCTGAGAGGTGGAACCTTCGCCAATGGTGGTGAGAACAACTTTTTGTTCGCCGCGCATCTTCATCGCCAGGCCAATTCCGGCGGCATGGCAGGCCTGGGTGGCAACCGGAGCCGAATGGCTGACCGCGTTAGCGCGGCGCAGGCTCCAGTGGCTGGGCATCTGACGCCCACCAGAACTGGGTTCTTCGGCTTTACCCATCAGGCTGAGGATAAATTCACGCGGGGTGTAGCCCAGGCTGAGCATCAGCGCCAGGTCGCGATAGTAGGGGGTAACCCAATCTTCGCCCCGGTGCAGCGCAAAGGCGGCCCCCACCTGGGCGGCCTCCTGACCGATGCCGGAAATATGGAAGGCGATCTTGCCCTGGCGGTGCAAGACCCAGGCGCGCTCATCCAACCGGCGAGACAGCAGCAGCATCCAGTACATTTCCAGTCTGGTTTCTTTCGTCAGATCCATACCCTGTTCTCCTTTTCATCGTTTTCCAGTTAGCGCTCAGGCAACGGCAGAATTTATGTCTCCTGTGGCAGGCAGGTTCTCACATTCACAGACTGGCGGGCTAAAGCCCGCACCCCAAAGCATAACCCTTGTTCTGCTCCTTGCCAGGCAGCTTCATGTTCTAATATTATTTAGATAGTTTCCCGTCATAAAAGTTGTATTTTGGGGTTCAGGTTTGGTTGATGACCTCCAGCATGGCTTCATTTGTGTCGAATTTGAAATCGGGCAGGCCCAGCCGGGCAGATTCAGCCTGTTCGGCAGATTCCAGGCGGGACAGATCTGCCTGGGTAACCAGGTGCTTGCCCGGAACAGACAACCCCGCCGTCCAGGGAGATAAATCCCCCAGCGGTGGAAGGGTGTGCAAATACTGCATGACCGCCCGGGCGCCGTTGACACCATCCCGGCGGGCAATGCCGACCAGCCCCTGGCTGGCATGGCGTGCCCACCCCGCCACAAAAACATCGGCGATGGGCTGCTGCGCGAGCGGATCAAACGCCTCGTAAGATTGCTCTTCGACCGGGAAGCGCGGCGCCGGGTTTTTGACAAACTCGGCGCCCTGGATTGGCAAACCCAGGCGGGGGTCCACGCGATCACCAATGGCAAAGATGACGGTATCGGCCTCAATCTGGCGGCGGGTGCCCAGAGACTGGGCTTTGGTCTGTGATCCCGATATTACCAGGGTGTTATCTTCCACTTCCAGGCTGCCCACCCGCCGATCGGGGCCAGCGTGGATGGCTACGGGGCTGACCAGAAAATGGAGCCGAAAGCGCGCACACCCGGATGATGGTGCGGCAGAGGCGACAGCCGTATGTACAAAGTCGCGGGCGGCATCGGGGTCTTGCCCAAGCGAGCGCATCAAAGGCGCACAGCGAGCAATTTCGGCATCGTAGGCGGGCAGGTCCAGGTTGGCACCGATCAGTTCAAGTTCTTTTTTATCGAACTTGACCTCTGCCGGACCGCGGCGAGCCAGAGCTGTAACTTCAGTTACGCCGCAATGACTGATGAGATAGTGGGCAATGTCGGTCATCACGTTGCCAACGCCCACAATCACCACCCGCTGCCCCAGGTTGAAGCGAGCCCGGCTGAACGGCGGCAGACGGTTGTAATGATAGACCAGGTCTTTGGCGTGATAGACTCCGGGCAGGTCTTCACCGGGCAGTCCCAGCCACTTGGTGCCCTGAGCGCCAACGGTAACCAGCAAGGCTTGAAAACCCAGCCGGCGCAGTTGATCGAGGGTGAGATCGCCGGGATCGCCGACCGTCAGATTGCCGTAATATGAGAGGCCATCCAGCGCGAGGATCTGGTGAAACTGCGCCCGCAGGCCATTTTTGATTTTATATTTATCGGGATAGATGCCGTACTCTGCCAAACCACCGGGCTTGATATCCCGATTAATCAGTGCAACCTGAACCCCCTGCTGTACCAGCTCGCGCGCAGCAAATAACCCGGCTGGCCCAGCGCCAATTACTGCGACCCGATATTGCCAGGGTTGTTCTGCCATGCGTGCGCCTCCTTCAAGCTGCCAGATGGAGCCTGCGGGAAAACAACTGCAGGCCCATTACCGGGTAAAAAGTAGAGTAATTAGATTATTATTGCACAATACAATAATTATACCCTGTTTCGTTTTTCAAAATCACAAGTCTATGCTATATTCATGTATATACTTGTATTTTACTCCGTGAAGGCACGGATTCAATACCCTGGAGGTAGTTTCAATGAGCGTACAAATCCCAAGCCAAGAAGACGAACCCCGCGCAGAAACAGCAGCCGAATCGCCGGCGCCGCGCCGCTGGCGCCCTCGCGGGGTTGGGCCAGCTTTCTGGACGCTGGCGTCCATCTTTTCGCTGATTGTTAATGTTATTTTGATTGTGGTGGTGCTGGTGCTGGCACGCAACCTGTTTGCCTTGAAGGCGCTGGTGGGTGATGGACTGATTACACCGTTGTACCAGAATTTTGTGCTGATGGACGAAGCCAGCATCAAGCGCACGATCACGGTGGACAGCAGCGTACCGGCGCAGTTCGACCTGGAGCTGGATACCGATACGATGGTTACGCTGACAGAAGACACCTACATTGAGGATGCCACAGTGACGGTTTATACCGGTGGACTGTATATTGACGCCGCCAGCGCGGATATCATCCTGCCAGCCGGAGCAGAGCTGCCCATCCACCTGGCGATGACGGTGCCGGTGGATCAAACCATCCCGGTTAACCTGGATGTGGAAGTGGACATCCCGCTGAATGAGACCGAGCTGCACACCCCATTTGTGGGACTGCAAAATGTTGTGGCACCGTATCATGAAATTTTGAGCGAGATGCCCAGCACCTGGGAACAGGCAATCTGCGGACCCACGCCGAGTAAATTCTGCCAGGCGATCATCCCTTAGATGCCCACGCCAGACGCCCATCACCAAGTTCGCCTATCTAATGGGCTGCTTATCCAGCTCAAAGAGATTCACACGGCACCCATCATCAGTCACTGGGTGTGGTACCGGGTTGGCTCACGCTATGAGCAGCCCGGTAAAACCGGCATTTCGCACTGGGTGGAGCATATGCAGTTTAAGGGAACGCCCCGGTTCCCCTCCGGCATATTGGATAAGGCTATCTCACGGGAAGGCGGCTACTGGAATGCCTTCACCTACCTGGACTGGACGACCTATTTTGAGACCATGCCGGCCCATGCAATTGACCTGGCGCTGGAATCGGAAGCAGACCGGATGTTCAACAGCATCTACACGGCCGACGAGGTTGAATCAGAGCGCACGGTGGTGATTTCAGAACGCGAGGGGAATGAAAACGAGCCCCTCTTCCGGTTGGGCGAGGCCATGCAGGGGGCGGCGTTTGAGGCGCACCCCTACCGCAATGAAATCATTGGCAGCATGGATGATCTGCACGCGATCACGCGGGATGATTTATATCAGCATTATCGGGCGCATTATGCGCCCAACAATGCCGTGGTTGCCATTGCCGGCGATTTTGAGACCGAGACAATGCTGCACCGGTTGGAACGGATTTACGGCGGACTGGCGCCTGCACAGGTGCCACAGCCGCCACAGTTGGTTGAGCCAGAGCCAGCCGCCGAAAAGCGCGTGGAAGTCAGTGGTCCCGGCGAAACCACCTTTTTGCAACTGGCTTATCGGGCGCCAGCAGCGCGGGAGGCCGATTTCTTTGCCTTTACTGTGCTGGACAGCCTGCTGACTGGCCCCACCAGCCTGAATATGTTTGGCGGCGGGGGCATTTCAAATAAGACCAGCCGGTTGTACCGGGCGCTGGTGGAGCGCGAACTGGCGGTGGGGGTGGGCGGCAGCCTGCAGGCTACCTATGATCCCTTCACCTATGATATGACCATTACCGTACACCCCGACCAGACACCAGAAGTGGTGCTGCAGGCGGTGGATGCTGAAATTAGGCGGCTGCAGCAAGCGCCGGTGAAACCGGATGAAATTGCCCGCGCCATCAAACAGGCCAGAGCGCTGTTTGCCTACGGCAGCGAGAACATCACCAATCAGGCTTTCTGGCTGGGATATGCCGAGATGTTTGATTCGTATCACTGGTTCCTGAATTACATGGAACGACTGGCACAGGTGACGCCCGAAGATGTGCTGCGGGTGGCGCAAACCTGTCTGCAGCCCACCCGGCGAGTGGTGGGCATTTACCGTCCAACCGGCGCTGAGGAGCCCAACCCATGAAAAAGGCCACCCCCATCATTGCCTGGAATTCGCTGCCGGGGCCGGAAGATATTACCCGGGTGGAACTGCCTAACGGCATTACGATTTTGACGCGCAGCAATTTTGAGAGCCCGTCGGTGGTCATCAATGGCTATTTGCCCAGCGGCAGTTTGTTTGACCCGCCGGAAAAGCTGGGCTTATCGTATTTCACGGCGCTGGCATTGATGCGCGGCGCAGGCAAGCGGAACTTTCAAGAAATTTTCAATTCACTGGAGACAGTTGGCGCCAGCCTGGGTTTCAGTGCGAGCGTGCATAACACCACCTTCGGCGGGCGATCCCTGGCGGAAGACCTGCCGCTGATGCTGGGTGTGCTGGCAGACTGCCTGCGCACGCCAACTTTTCCACCTGATCAGATTGAGCGGCTGCGGGCGCAACTGCTGACCGGGCTGGCACTGCGCGCACAGGATACGGCTGACATGGCGAGCATCATATTTGACGCGGCGGTCTTTGCCGGGCACCCTTACGGCAACCCGGAGGACGGTTATGTGGAGACCGTGCAGCCGATTACACGAACTGACCTGGTAGATTTTCATAAGCAACGCTATGGGCCACGGGGGGCGGTGATTGTGGTGGTGGGAGCAGTGACAGCCGACCATGTGATCGAACAAATCTGTAAAGTGCTGGGAGACTGGCAAAACCCTGAACAAACCGATCCGCCTGCGCTGCCGGCAATTGCGCCGCTAATGCAAACCATTCGCAAACATGTTCCCCTGGCTGGCAAGAGCCAGAATGACCTGGTGATTGGCACCCTGGGGCCAAAGCGGTGTGCGCCGGACTATCTGGCAGCATCTCTGGGCAACAGCGTGCTGGGACAGTTTGGCATGATGGGGCGGATTGGCGAAGTGGTGCGTGAACAAGCCGGGCTGGCCTATTATGCCTCAACCAGCCTGAACGCCTGGATTGAATCAGGGTCGTGGGAGGTTTCGGCGGGGGTAAATCCGGCCAACACCCAGCGGGCAATTGATTTAATCCGGTCAGAAATTGAGCGGTTTGTGCGTGAGCCGGTCTCAGCCGAAGAATTGGAGAACAGCCAGGCCAATTATATTGGGCGGCTGCCGCTGTCGCTGGAATCTAATGCAGGCGTGGCGGGGGCCATCCTCAATCTGGAGCGCTTCCAACTGGGTTTGGATTATTATCTGCGTTACCCGGAGCGGGTGCAACGCGTGACAGTGGAAGCGGTGCTGGAAGCCGCCCAGCATTATCTGGATCCGGATAAGCTGGCGATTATCAGCGCGGGGGTTTAGCCCAACTGCGTCCAGGCCTGCCAGAATTTTGAAAACGCCATGGCAGCCCATTCCGTCCAGCCGGCTATTAATTTGCCAGCATAGATGCCCAAGCCAACCGCCAGAACACCGGAAAGGCTGCTGCCCAGCAGGTTGAGCAGGGCTGGCATCAGGCGGCCGGCGGCCAACAAGTTGTAGCTTTCAAAGGCATAGGTAGAAAAAGTTGTATAGGCTCCCAGGAAGCCCACGGCAATCAACAAGCGCCAGCGCGGATCTACCAGGAAACGTTCTGCAGCCAGGGTGAGAAAGAGGCCAATCAAAAAGCTGCCAGTAAGGTTAATGATCAAGGTGCCAAAGGGAAAATCAGCACCCCATTTTTGAGCCGCCCAAAGACTGAGCCAGTAGCGAAGATTGGCGCCCAGAATGGCGCCTGCCGAGATGAGCAGTATCTTTTCCATGGGTTGTGCGAGCGAGATCCTTGTTTTCATGTGATTTCTGACAATAAAAAAGCCTCTGCCTGAGAACTGGGCAGAAGCTATCAGCCCGGGAGGGCGGTTTGGTTTGTACCGGGCGAGCTTCATCGCCCGGGCAATTGTATCCGGATTATGGGAGGCGTCAAGTGATTGGCTGCCCGGCTTGCCTTTTAGGTCTCTTTTGCATATACTTAGCATGTCAAAGCGCAGTGCTGCGCCCCAACATATCCCAAAGGAGAGAAAATCCATCATGGAACTGAGTGTTAAAGGCTGGATGAAAGACTTGGTGGTCTTTGTTGAACCCGAGGCGACGGTAATGGAAGCATTGTCGCTGATGCGGCATCGTTATGTGAACAGCCTGATCGTTAAGAAAACAGCCAAGCATCCTGAATATGGGATTATCACTTCCACGGATATTTGTGATGAGATTGTAGCCAAGGGCGCCAACCCGGCTACGACCAAAGTCCACGAGATTATGAACACACCGTTGATTTCGGTGAAGCCGACTGATACGATTCAAGAATGTGCGGCAAAGATGATGGCAAACCGGATTCATCACCTGCCGGTGGTGGATGATAAAGGCAACCCCACGGGGATGATCTCGGCGACAGATTTTCTGGTGGTGGCAGAAGCGATGGGGGCAAACTTTACTGAGCGCACCCTGAGCTAGGCAAACAATTAACGGATTGAATCTCACGGCGCATCGGTTATAATAAAAAAACGATGCGCCGAATACTTCTTACCACCCTGCTCATTCTGGGCTTTCTACTGCTGGCGCTGCCAGCGGTGCAGCCGGCGCGGGCTCAGGCGCCCAGCGCATATGATTTGATTGCGGCAGTGAATGAACTGCGCGCCGCCAACGGTTTGCCAGCCTATGAAGTGGCTGCCGACTTGATGGGCTATGCGCAAAGCCACTCGGATTATATGGCCTCCAGCGGAAACATTACCCACACGCGGGCGGATGGCTCGATGCCGCATGATTACGGGTTTATCGAGAATATTGCCGGCGGTACCAACCTGTCCATCCAGACCACTATTTACGAATTTTGGGCTGATGCACTGCACTGGAATACCATGGTGGGCGTGTCCAGCGGAACGGTGGGAGCAGGCGTGAGCACTAACGGCGACTGGATTTATTACACGCTGGACGTGCGCCGCACAGGCGCTGGAGCCGGTACCGGATATACCCCACCGGCAGCGACCAGCGGAGCGCCGGCTGCCACCTATGCGCCGATTACCATCTACACCGTCACGCCGCTGCCCGATGGTTCGGTCATTCACGAGGTGCAAGCCGGACAGACGCTGTGGGGTATTGCTACTGCCTATGGAGTCAAGATCAACGACATTCTAGGGTTGAATCAACTGCCGACTACGGCGGTCATCAACCCGGGGCAGACACTGGTGATCTACCCATCCTACACCCCCAGCCCATCGCCAACGATTACCGAAACACCAGTGCCCGCCACCAAAACACCCACACGCACGCCAACGCCGCGCACACCCACGGCTACACGCACAATCGCACCCAGCCCCACCCCAACGGTTCGGTCCCTGCTCGAAGACATCAAGCTGGAGGGTGATGGCGGTGCGCGCCAGATGATTGGGTATGGGCTGATTGGCATTTGCGGCATTGGGCTGGCAGCCCTGCTGATTAGCAGCCTGCGGAAGAAATAATCAAAAGCCGCCAAACTAAAGTCCATCAAACCCGCTGGATGTTTACCCGGCGGGTTTATTTTTGCATTGAGTTATAACGCCAGCAAACACCCCAACTGCCCCAGCGGGATTATAATAACGGCTTATGAAGCCAAACGTGGTGCGTTGGATTCGCCTGACCGGGATTATTGGCGGGCTGCTGATGGCTGGCCTGGCTGTGGCTGTAGATTACCTGGGAATCGGCTTAACCGCAGGCGGTGATGCCGGTTTTGGCCGCGCTCAAACCCTGCTGTTGTATGCCGGACTGCTGGTTTTCAGCGGCGCGTTGATTCTGCCGGGGAACACTGTTCAGACGCCCAGGCGCGGCTGGCTGCCGGGGGTTATTTTGCTGGGGGTGTCCATCCTCATAGACCTGATTTTATTGTATTACCTGCGGTTTGTGGATGAGGGCGATACCATGACCACGGGCTGGTTGATGGGCCAGGGCTATGTCCTGTACCGTGACCTATTCTCGCATCACGCACCGCTGCCCTATGCCTGGGCGGCGCTGGTGACACTGATAGCGGGGCGCTCTTTTATGGCACTGCGGCTATCGGTGATTTTATTCAAGGTTGGGCTCATTGGGCTGGGCATGCGGCTGTCGCGCCAATATATGCTGCTGGGAATTGTAGCGCTGGTCTGGAGCTCCATCGGGCATTTTTATTTTGGTCATATGCTGCTGTATGATCTATTTGCCGGGGTTCCGCTGCTCACAATGCTGGTGATTGTACTGGCAGCCGGAAGTCAAAAAATCACCCTGGGAGATGGACATTTTTGGGTGTTGGGAGGACTGGCTGCAACGACGCTGTTTTCTGACCCGACCAAGATTTATGCCGTGGCGCCGTTGATGCTCTGGGCGCTGGCGTTTGCCGCCCGGCAGAATGGCTGGCGCGCTGGCGCAAAGGCGCTGCTGCAATTGGCTGCGATTCCGGTGCTGGCGTTGGGGTTGATGGTGGGACTATTGGGCATCCAGGGGGCGCTGCCGGCAGCCTGGGCAGACCTGTATCAGTTCAACACCGGGATTTATGCCCGCTATGCTGAATATCAGGCCACTGACCCGGTTAATTATCTGCATCAGGTTATCAGCGGGCTGGAAATAAGCTCGCCGCAGTGGCGGCCGCTGACGTTTACACTGGAACCTTCGACGGCGGTGGATGGGTGGCTGTTCACCGGATTCTTCTACCGGCTGATGGGGCTGTTGAGTGTGATCCTGCTCATTCTGCGCAGGCGGTTTGGGCTGGCCGTGGCTGTTTACCTGGCGCTGGCGGGCATGTTGACCGGGCGCAACACGACTTTTTTCCACGCTCAGAGCTTTGTGCTGGCAGCGCTAGCGCTGGCTGCCGGGCTGGCTGTTGAGCAGGATCAAAACCGAGGGTGGGCGATATCATGGGGGCGGCGCCTGGCTGGCACCCTGGCCGCTGCCGGATTGATGTTTCTGACTGTGATGGGAATCTGGTTCATTGCCAGCCACCCGGAGCGGCTGCCTTATGCCCGGCGTTATGCTGATTATGAGGCGCGGGCGGCGGCGTTGAAAGACCTGGCCTGCGGCCAACCAGAGGCCCGATTAGCCTACTACCCGGTGGACCCGCTGGTGTATTTCTTTGCCGGCATGGAACCACCGGGACGCTTCACTTACCTGCAGCCCTGGGTGGCTGAGCTGGGACAGGCTGAAACCATTGACGCGCTGCGCACCACCCCCACGGTGATCTATATTGAGACGGATGCCAATATCTGGGGCTATGTGGCTGAAGATTATCTGGCGCCGATGATAACGTTTTTGAATGAAAATTATCGGTCTGCAGGTGAAACTGTGTGGGTTTCGCCGCTGATCGAATGTCCATAAACAAGGAGCAAAGATGAGCATCTCAAAACGTTTGGAGGAAGCCCGCCAGGCTTATACGGCTGGCGATGCCGCTGCCTCGGCGCAGGCCCACAGCGCCGCAAAAATTGCAGCCGCCGCCCGCGAAGAGCATGGCCCGGCCAGTTCACAATATATCGGCAACCTGGTCTATGGCGGGTTGGACGGAATTATCACCACGTTTGCCGTGGTCAGTGGGGTGGCCGGAGCGCAGCTGGCATCTGGTATTATTTTGATTCTGGGATTGGCCAACCTGTTTGGCGACGGGTTTTCAATGGCGATTGGCGCCTACCTCTCCTCGAAAAGCGAGAAGGAATATTACAACCGGGAGCGGCAGCGGGAAGCCTGGGAGGTTGAACATTTCCCTGAAGGTGAAAAGCAGGAACTGTTAGAGCTTTACCGGGCTCAGGGCTATCCTGATGAAGATGCTCAAAAGCTGGTAGAGATTAAGACGCGCGATAAGGGTCGTTGGCTGGATACCATGATGGTGGAAGAACTGGGGTTGATGCACGATGACCGCAACCCGCGCACCGAAGCCTGGATGACCTTTGCGGCATTTGTGGTTGCCGGCGCTCTGCCGCTGCTGGCCTATGTGGCTGATTGGATTTTCCCGTTTACACTGGCGCCCCAAACAGCATTTTTCATCTCCATGGGACTATCGGCGCTGGCTCTGTTTGGTTTGGGTGCAGCCAAAGTACTGGTGACACAGCGCAATGCGCTCCGCAGTGGTCTGGAAATGCTGCTGGTGGGTGGGCTGGCCGCGGGTGTGGCTTATGGGATCGGTGCGCTGCTTAAAGGTTTGGGGGGTGGATAATTCACCCTTGATTTATGGGATTAAGCTATAATAAGCAAAATTCGAGGTTGAATGCCGGAAGCTCATCCAGTTCAGTCTGACACACTCTTCCAACAGATGCCCAAGGTGGAATTACATCGTCACCTGGAAGGCTCGCTGCGGACTGAAACGTTGCTGGATATCGCCCGGCTGCACGGGATTACTGTTCCACTGCGCCCGGGGCTGCGCGCCCTGGTGCAGATGCAGTCTGGCGACCCGCTGACTTTCACCAATTTTCTGTCGAAATTTCAGACACTGCGCATGTTCTACCGCTCGCCGGAAGTGATTGCGCGAATCACCCGCGAGGCAGTGGAAGATGCGGCGGCGGATCAGGTGCGGTATATGGAGCTGCGCTTCACGCCAGTGGCCTTGAGCCGGGCAGAAGGTTTTCCGTTAGCCCAGGTGATTGACTGGGTGGCTGATGCAGCCCGTCAGGCCGAAGCTGAATTTGGGGTCATTACCCGCCTGATTGTGAGCATCAACCGGCACGAGCCCGTCAACGTGGCGGAAGAAGCAGTTGACCTGGCAATTCAGCGGCGGGCAAAAGGGATTGTGGGGATTGACCTGGCCGGCAACGAAGCAAATTTTGCGGCCACACCCTTCCTGGGTTTGCTGCGGGGAGCCAGGCGCAGCGGGATGTTCCTGACGGTTCATGCCGGCGAGTGGAATGGCCCAGAAAATGTGCGCGAGGCGATTGAAGATTTGAACGCTGACCGGATTGGGCACGGGATCCGGGTGATGGAACAAGAATCGGTCAGTGCGCTGGCCAGCGAACACGGCACAGCATTCGAAGTCTGTGTGACCAGCAACTATCAGACCGGGGCGGTACCCAGCCTGAGCGAACACCCGCTGGCGCGCATGTTGATGGCGGGCATCAATGTAACGTTGAACACTGATGACCCAAGTATTTCTCAAATTACACTCTCAAATGAGTATCAGGTGGCCCACCGCGATCTGGGGCTGCCCTTATCAGAAATCAAAGCTCGCGTTCTGGCAGCCGCCCAGGCTGCCTTCCTGCCGCCTGAAGAAAAACAGGCGCTGGTGGAGCGTCTGAAAACCGAGCTTCAATCTTTACCGTTGGAATAACTCAAATGCATATACTGGTGACAAATGATGACGGCATCACCGCGCCGGGTCTGCTGGCGCTGGCACAGGCCATGCAGCCGCTTGGCAAAGTGAGCGTATTTGCGCCCGACCATAACTGGTCGGCTTCGGGACATGTCAAAACGCTGCACCGCCCACTGCGGGTGAAAGAAACCCGGCTGGCTGATGGCACACCTGCCCTGACCACTGACGGTGCGCCCTCTGATTGTGTGGCGCTGGCGGTGCTGGGAATTGTTGAGCCGCTGGATCTGGTGGTATCGGGCATCAACCCGAATGCCAACCTGGGGCATGATGTAACCTATTCTGGCACAGTCACTGCGGCAATGGAAGCCGCAATCTGGGGCATTCCAGGGCTGGCGTTCTCGGTGGAAACGCCGGAAGATCACCAGGGTGCGGTGGATTACGGCACCACAGCAGCAGTGGCGCGCCGGGTAGCCGAGCAAGTGATTGCCCAACCCCACCCGCGTGATTTGCTGCTCAACGTGAATGTGCCGTACCTGCCCGAATCAGAATTAAAAGGTTACCGCATCACCCGGATGGGACTGCGAATTTACCGGGATGCGCTGGTGCGTCGGGAAGACCCGCGCGGGCGGCCGTATTACTGGATCGGCGGCGACGCCCCGACCGGCGTGCCGGATGAGGGCACCGATATTGGGGCGCTGGCAAACGGGTATGTCTCGATTACGCCGCTGGGATTGGATTTGACAGCATATAATCTGCAAACCAACTTAAAGGGTTGGACATTTTGATTAAAAAAAGCAGATGGCGTACGCTTTGGCTGCCTCTGCTGGTGATACCTGTTGGCAGTGCAATCATGATTGCGCTCACCCTGGCACTGTATCTGGGTATTTACCTGCTGCTAGAGTCTATATTTTTCTCAAGTAACCCACAAGGTTTTCCTGCTGGCTCACTGCGCATGGGGTGCACCATTGCGCTGGTTGGGTTATATCTGATTTTGCTACGCACAAAGCTGCCGGATTTACTTAAAGCGATTTTCCTGACCGGCCCGTTGGCGGCTTCAATTATAACAACTGGTTTCTTTTTGTCCGAACTACCGTTTTTATCGGTGACCATCATGCTTGCAGTCGTGGTGATCTGTGGATTTTTGCTGTTCCGGTTCAAGAAGCCGTGGTTTTATTATTATGCCGGGGCAATTGGAGCCCTGCTGGCGCTTGCCTATGCCTGGCCTGAAGCCTGGCGATTTTGAGGTGAGCAAACCTGGCCTGGTTATTAATGTCATCAGAACGTGAACTGGTTTGTTTTTATAGGATGGGTCTATCAAAGGGTATATAAAACCCTGGACAAACTGCCTTGACAAGCGAATTTTGTGCGCTATAATGATGGGCATGATGACAAAATTAGTCATAATTAGATCCAATACTTGCATGTGTCAGAGGCGGGGCGCGCCATAGTCCCAGCCTGACAAAGCTTGCCAAAGGTCAGCAGATCAGGCAGCGGACAGCGACCCCGCACTCCAAAATGTGGATGCTGGAAAGCAGTTCGCTGCTTTTGATTCTGCTGGCCTTTTTAATTAATGGATTGTCTTTTGATGGAGATTGAAAATGAAAATAGCAAATGATATTACGGAACTGATTGGCAATACCCCCCTGGTGCGGCTGCGCCGGCTGACAGCCGGCAGCCCGGCAACCGTGGTAGCAAAGCTGGAATACTTCAATCCGGCGCACAGTGTGAAGGACCGCATTGGGGTGGCGATGGTTGATGCGGCTGAGCAGGCGGGGTTGATCGGGCCGGAGACGATTCTACTGGAGGCGACGAGCGGCAACACCGGGATTGCGCTGGCGTTTGTGGCTGCAGCGCGGGGATATCGCTGCGCGCTGGTGATGCCGGAAACAATGAGCCGGGAACGGCGGATGCTGCTGCGGGCCTATGGAGCCGAGTTAATTCTGACGCCCGGCAGCGAAGGTATGGCCGGGGCAATTCGCAAAGCGCAGGAACTGGCCGCAAGCGACCCGCGCTATTTGATCCTGGGACAGTTTGACAATCCGGCCAACCCGGAAATTCACCGCCGCACCACTGCCGAGGAAATCTGGCGAGATACGGATGGGCAGGTGGATATCCTGGTGGCGGGGGTTGGAACGGGGGGAACTATTACAGGGATTGGGGAAGTGCTGAAGGCGCGCAAACCAGGCTTGCAGGTTGTGGCGGTTGAACCAGCCGCGTCACCGGTGCTGGCGGGCGGGGCCAAAGGCCCGCACCCGCTGCAGGGAATCGGCGCCGGGTTTGTGCCAAAAATCTTGAACACCGGGATCTATGATGAAATCATCCCGGTGCAGGGTGAAGATGCCTTTAAGACAGCGCGGGCCATGGCTCAGCAGGAGGGGCTGCTGGTGGGTATCTCTTCCGGGGCTGCAACCTGGGCCGCGGTGCAACTGGCAAACCGGCCTGAAAATGCCGGCAAGCTGATCGTTGTGATCATCCCATCGTTTGGGGAGCGCTATCTGTCCACGGCTTTGTATGCCGACCTGGTGGAGTGACGACATGAATCTATTCAAAATGCTCAAATCTGATATTCGGGCGGTGATGGAACGTGACCCGGCCGCGCGCAGCAAGCTGGAAGTGGTGCTGAACTATGCCGGGCTGCATGCAGTCTGGGGGCACCGGATTGCCCATGCGTTATGGGTGCGAAATTTCAAGCTGGCCGGGCGGATGGTCTCGCAAATCATGCGCTTTTTCACCGGGGTTGAAATTCATCCGGGAGCGCAGATTGGGCCGGGGTTCTTCATTGACCATGGCATGGGCGTGGTCATCGGTGAGACGACCGAGATCGGGCAAAATGTGACGCTGTATCACGGCGTGACGTTGGGGGGTGTGAGCCTGGAGAAAGGCAAGCGGCATCCTACAATTGGCGATAACGTGGTGATTGGGGCCGGCGCTAAAGTGCTTGGCAATATCCGCATTGGCGACAACAGCCGGATTGGCGCGAACGCGGTGGTGGTCAAAGCGGCGCCAGCAAACTCAGTGATTGTGGGTGTGCCGGGGCAGGTGGTGGTGCGCAGCCGCCCGCGCAGTGAAGCGCCTGACCTGGAGCATGGGCGCCTGCCCGATACCCTGGGGGATTCGGTTGGCGCTTTGATGCGGCGGTTGGAGGCCATCGAGAACCGGCTGCATTTTCATGTGAGCGATGCCCGCGAAGCCCACGGCGGTTGGAATGGGAATGGCGGCGGACCGCAGCCGCAGGCCCAGGTGCATGCTCCGGAAGGCGGAGTCTGGCGGGGGGAAGATTTCATGATTTAGAGCCCCCCAAAATAGGAGACAGGCTGTTCAACCCGGCATTTCAAGAAATTGAAAGTGCCGGGTTGTGGCGCTTGGCTGGAATCGTTTATGCTATACTAAGCGCATCTGCTTCTGGATTTGAGATCCCCCCCTTCTAATTTCAAACGGTGAAAAACCATGAATATTTTCAGCCGAAACCGTGGTGCCCAAAGTTTCAGGTTAGTGCCGGTCTGGCAGTCAGCCCAACCGATTGAGCAGGAGCCCAGACTTGGGCATAGAAGTTTTGGCATTCTGTGTATGGCCATCACCCCAGACGGCCGGTTTGCGTTGTCATTGAACTATCAATACCGCGAATTGATCATCTGGGATTTTGAAACCGGGCAGCGCGTGGACAGAGGGAACTGGGCCGGGTATGACAAGGTTCATTGGATGTACCTAACCCCGGATGGCGCCTGTGCAGTGGTGGTGGGAGAAACCGGCGGCACGGTGGGAATCCCTTCAGCAGATCCAAGCCAAGTAGAGGCCTGGCGTCAGCGGCGGAGACCATCGGGGGAATATGTCAGTGTTGCGGCAAATGGACGGCGGGCATTAGTCAATGATGGCGAAATGCGGGTTTGGGATTTTGAGAATCACTGCCCTAGCGTGACCCTGCCAAGACCTGCCGGAAAGGCCGGGAGTAATGCGTATTATCGCTCTGCGCCGGTTATTTCGCCGGATGGCAAGTATGGATTCTGCCGCTATGGGTGCTTGATGGTGGGATGGGACCTGGATCGGGGAGAGATCATCTGGCAGCGAGAAGCCATCAATGATCTGTATGTGCCGCTGGTGCTAGGTCCGAATCCAAAACAGATTCTGGTTGGAATGGGGTTTAAGATTAATTGCTGGGAGTGGGAAACTGACCAGATGGAAGGGCCGGATCTGCCAGCGCGGAGCAGCAGAACCACGGCACTGGCATTTACGCCGGATGGAAGCCGGCTGATATCGGGGCATTATGATGGCAGTATTTGCATCTGGCGCTGGCCTTCAGGGATATTGGAGCGGGTGCTGGGAGGGCATGATACAGGTGCCATCAGTCAATTGGCCGTCTCGCCAGATGGGGCATTCTTGTTATCGGGGGGAGGGGATACAAGCCTGAGAAAATGGCGGATTGACACGGGGGAGCAGATTTTCTGTACACTTAAGACCCAGGGAACACCCGATCCATTATCCATACCGCCACAGGGTGGAATTGTGATCACACCGTATGGATGTGACCGCGCGACGCTGGCAGTGCGAGACCTGGCGACAGGAGAAATCTGTACCCGGTTGGAAGGGCACCAGGGCAATGTGAATGTGCTGGCCTACCTGGAGGATGGCAAGCGCTTATTAACTGGCGCAAATGACCAGACCGTGCGCCATTGGGATTTGACCACCGGGCGATGTCTTGGTGTGATGCAGGGGGGACATGCCGGACAGGTGATGGCGATCAGCACCGGTGCAAAGGGCACCCGGTTGGTTTCAGGTGCGGGCGATGGCAGTATCGTTGAATGGGACCTTCGTTCTGGAGCGCTCATCCGAAAGCTGCTGCAATACCAGCCGCCAGATTCCAGATATCACAAGGTGTATCTGGACCCGGGATTAAACTGGGCATTAACCGGTGTGGCAAAGATCAATCCGCAGTACATTAATTACGATGCATTTGATTGGTATTTATGGAATCTTGATGCCGGCACAGAACGAAGTCAATGGTATGGTACCGGTGCAGCTCATGCAGTGGTTGGTCACTGGTTTGTGCAGGTTAGCGGGTTGAAGTTTAATCAAGTGGATATTGTTGATCTTCTGGACGGGAAAAAGAAGCAGTATGGGTTTGGCTATCGGGTAGATACGAACTGGGCTGTTTTACCAGATCAGGAGATGTTGTACACGACGGGGGGATTCTTCGATCCAAAAACCGGGCAAGTTGGTGGCGCATTTGAGACCACCCTGGGGCGAATGACTGCCGCAGCCGTCAACCAGGACCTCAAGTTCGCGGTCACCTGTGCTGATTTGAAGGTTAAATTATGGGATCTGAAAAGCCGAAAAGAACTGGCGATGATCGAGGTTGAAAAATACCTTTTCTCGCTGGCGATTGATCCGATGGGTGGCTATATCATTGGAGGCAACGAAGATATGCGGATGAGCTGTTTTCGGATTGAACGGCACTAAGAAAATATCGGAAATTTTAAGATTGTTTTCGCCGCAAATGATTGAAATTATGTTCTAATGTGCTATAATAGAACCGATAGAACACTAGTTCTATTCCTCTTATAGGACAAAAGAACATGCAACTGACTCGAACCCTTAATTCGCTGGTTGTGGCACCAGAAAAAACCCCTGCCACTCTGACACTGGATGATATTCTGGTGGATTTTCCCTATCTGCCGGTTCAAACAGCCGTGCTGGGACAGGGAGAGGATGGATATCCGGTTTTGTTTGACCTGAACGATCCACGGCCGGGACCGCTGCTGGTGACTGCTGAAAACGGCTGCGGGAAGACCAATCTATTGAAAGTGGTCGCCAACTCACTGGCACGGAATAATTCTCATTATGATGTTCAGGTGAGCATTCTGTCACCTAAACCCGAAGAATGGGGGGAATATGGGGGGGTATACCCCACCTGGGAGCGGGCAGCCGGTGACCAGGTTGTAGAACTGGCGGCGATCGCTGAGCAGCGGCGGTGGGGGCGAGAACTGGGTGCGGCCCAGGTTCTGCTGCTGGATGGTTTAGAACAGGTGAAACGCTGGGACGATGATCCGCAGATCTATTTTGATTGGATGCTGCGGGAAGGCCCAGCCATGGGTGTGTGGACGATTGCCACCGTCAGCCCGGAGGAATCGCTCTCGCTGGGCCGGTTGATGACTGGTTTTCGCACCCGACTGTTGGGACGGGTGGAAGCCCACAGTACAGCGCGCCGTCTGGCCCAATCGGATGAAGGACCGCAGCGAGCGATGACCGGCGTGGGTAAGTTTTCGGTTCAAATTGGCGGGAGCTGGCTGGCATTTCAGGCTCCCCTGGCATAAGACAAGCAATCTGGAGGTAACCCAATGAACGTGGGCATGTTATGGTTTGATAATGACCCGAAGCTGGATCTGGCAGCCAAGATTTCGGCAGCCACAACCTATTACAAAGCCAAGTATGGACAGCAGCCCAACCTCTGTTTTGTGCATCCCAGTATGCTGCCTGAGAATGCCCCCCCACCCCACGGGGTGGAGGTCCGCAGCAATCGGATGATTTTACCCAACCATCTATGGATTGGGGTTCAAGAAGCGGCCTGACGGCCCTGTCAAGGCCGAGGTCGCGGGTTCAAATCCCTTCAGCGCCGCCCGGTGTGGGCGGCGTTTTTTCACCATCATCCACAGCCAGACTGTGGACACCGCCTAAAATCTTCTCCAATGGGTGCGCTCCCGGGCGAGCCGCATAAGAGGCCGTGAAATGTAAGGCAGCGTCTTCCAGGCTGATATCCTCAAATTCCTGCCGCAGGTACCAGAGATGCTCGATAATCCAGAGATAAAGATCGGCCTCAGTGCGGCCAGGGAAGTCGGAGAGGATATTTTGCTGGCGAATGACACTGACGAGGGGCCAGTATACATCGTCATACCAGCTTGTGACGGCCGCTTCCCAGGCAATCTCACGCTGGTAATCCTGAGCCATAAAATAGCCATGGGTCTGAATGTGATCCAACAGGCGGTTGTACAGCCCTGGCATCGAAAGGTGGATATCGGCATTGGGGCGCAGAGATTTTAACTCGGTCTTTTCCAGGAATTGGGATAGTTCCCATTGCAATATGAGGGCATTAATATCGGTTTTCTCGTCCACCGGGAAGGGCACCACAATTTCAATCACATTGGCATCAATATAGACCTGACCACGCTCTCGAGCGACTGAGACGCGATGGTTGCCATCTTTGACGAAGTAGATTTCGCCGATTTTATACACTTCAATTGGGGGCAAGGGCACTTGTTGAATGTGCGCCCGGTCAATGGATTCCCAGCGCGGGCGGCTGCGCTCAGTGCGGGGCAGGAAAGCGCCGTCAAAATCGCGGTAGCGGCCCACTGAGCCAACAATGCGATCAATGGGAATCTGACGCATGCCAATATCAGATTGGCCCATCATCGGCAAATGGCGGCGAAATTCATCAAACGGCAGCAGCTGATTATCTGACCGCCGCAGCCAGGAAAAAACCGACCGCCAGAACCCTTTACGCAGGGCGGCGTCAAAGTCTTCTTTTGCTAAACGGCCCGGGCCAAAAACACCCGGAGGATCGGTAGGTGTCATGACTTTACCCGTTTCCCTTCAATGTGATATAAAGCCCGCCCGCGCTGGTTGGCAGCAGGCAGTTGGAGTTTGAACTCGCGGTAGCCAAAGGTGTTAATGACCCAGGTTTGGTTGACCTGGGTTTCAGTTACCGTTTGCTGGCGATAAACGTGGATATGCCCATGCAGATGCACGGTGGGCTGGAAGACGCGGTTCAACCAGTTGAAGGCTTTTATGCCCTGATGCGGGCGATCATCCAGGTCGTGGATGCCGAAAGGCGGCGCATGGGTGACCAGCACATCCAGATAGCGGCCATGGCGAACCCGGTTGAGGAATAATTGGGGAGTCAACAGGCAGCACATCAGCCACATCTCTCCCTGGGTGTATTGGTTTGGACCAACGTTATACCTCAAAGAACCCTCAATGCCTGCCAGCAGAAGGCCCGATTCATCACGCACGGCCCGGCGGTGGAGGTCAATGGCGCCCCAGGGTTCGGCACGGTCGCCAGAGGGGCCGCTTTCGACCTTGCTGGCGTGATTGCCGCGCACATGATAGAGGGGGATATCCAGCATGCTGATGATAAATTCAAGGTAATAGTAGGGCAGATCGCCGCAGCTAATCGCCAGATCAACATCTTTGAAGCGCTGGGCAATCTGGGGGTTATAGATGAAACCCAGTTCAACATCGCTAACGGCGAGAATCTTCATGCGCCAGACTCCGGAGCAGCCAGGGCAACCACAAAAGCAGCCGCCAGATTGCGGGTGTGGGTAATGCTGAGGGACCACTCCGTCAACTTCAGGTCGCTGGCAAGCTGGCGGGCAGCGCCGTGCAGGTGAACCTGCGGCTCGCCGCTAGGAAGGGTCAAAATCTCAATATGCTGCCAGTGCACAACACCAATGCCGGTTCCAAGAGCCTTGGCAACGGCCTCTTTGGCAGCAAACCGCCCTGCCAGGCTGGGATTTGAATCACCTGCCTGGGCCAGTTCGGCGGGAGTAAAAACCCGCACCAGAAAACGGCGGCGGATGCTGGGATCCAACTGCTCGAGACGGTCAATTTCAATCAGGTCAAGGCCGGTGCGCATGTTTTTAATTTACCACAAAAGCGGGATAGATGACGAATGGATTCAAGAATTGGGCATAACCACCCAGGTCTGGAAGACGGGCCAGTGAAAATAGGAGCGGGCGGGGGTATTTGGGTGGATTAAAACGCGACAAAATGTGGTATTCTGCGTATATCAGTTAGTCTCATTTTTTGGAGGAATAGAACCATGCGTGCAAATCGTCTTTTCTGGGGAATTTTACTGGCGCTGATTGGCGTCATTTTGCTGCTGCAGAATGTGGGTTTTCTGCCCGGCAATTTCTGGACCATTTTTTGGCCGTCACTGCTGATTCTGGTTGGCCTGTGGGTGCTGCTGCGCCCGCGACTGCGACAGAATCAGGCCGGCAGCCTGGAAACTGAAAGCCTGAGCCTGCCACTAGACAGCGGCATTACTGAAGCCCGGATCAAGTTTGAGCATGGCGCCGGGCGGCTGCAGATCGCAGCCGGCGATAACCCGATTGAACTGGTGGGCGGCACGTTTGTGGGCGGGGTGGAGTCGCATGTGGACACCACCCAGAGCATTCCCAGCGTCAAACTCTCAGCTAGAGATAACTTTGTGGCCGGGCCGGTGTTCTTAGGCGGCGAGGGGCTGCACTGGGATGTGCGGCTCAACCGGCAAATCCCGCTCTACATCAAGCTTTCTACGGGCGCGGGTGAAACCCGGGTGGATCTGACCGGCCTGCTGGTCAAGGAGATCAAATTAGAAACCGGGGCTAGCTCCACGGAGATCACCCTGCCAGACCGCGCCGGACAGACGCATGTGGAAGTCGAAGCCGGAGCGGCTACGGTTAAATTACGTGTGCCAGAGGGTGTGGCGGCGCGGATAAAGGCCGAGACGGGTTTATCATCGGTGACGGTGGATACTGCCCGCTTCCCCCGCCAGGACGATGTGTACATCTCGCCCAATTATGATATGGCCGCCAACCGGGTCGATATTGACATCGAGGGTGGCGTGGGTTCGTTTGATATTCGCTAATTTTTGAAAGGATAATGTGATGAAAACAAATTCCTGGCGGTTATTTGCCGGTGTGGGCTTGATACTGGCAGGCGGATTATTCCTGCTGAGCAGCCTGAATATCCTGGACATCGGCGGGCTGGTGATTGGCGGATTTTTTATGCTGGGTGGGCTGGCTTTTCTGTTCCACCTGATGACCAATCGAAGCGCCTGGTGGGCAGCAATCCCCGGATGCGTGCTGGTGGGCATTGGGGCCGCCATTCTCCTCGGCAACCTGGGGGATGGGCGTTGGAGCGGCATGGCCGTTCTGGGCGGCATTGCTCTGGCGTTCTGGCTGGTTTACCTGCTGAATACGGCTAACTGGTGGGCAATCATCCCGGCAGGGGTGATGACCACGCTGGTTGCAGTGACCGGGCTGGAAGGTCTGCAGGTTGACGAAGCGGGCATCTTCCTGTTTGGTCTGGCGATCACTTTTGCACTGGTAGCCCTGCTGCCGTCCATGGGCACACGCAAGACGTGGGCGTGGTGGCCGGCCGGCATTCTGGCAATCATCGGTGTACTGGCACTGTTCTCAGCCATGGACTGGATGAATTATCTCTGGGGCGTGGGGCTGATTCTGGCCGGCGGCTTTTTGGCCTGGCGCGCCCTGCGACCTGCAAAATCCTGAATGGAGCAAGCGATGAGCGAAGATACTTCTGTTAATCGGCACCACAAGGTTGAGCGCCGCGGCATTTTCTGGCCACTGGCGTTGATCTTGATCGGTGCACTGTTCCTGCTCAGTAATCTGGGCGTACTGAATGCCAACTTTGGCAGCCTGATTGCCACCTACTGGCCGGTGATTTTTATCATCGGCGGGCTGGATGACATTTACAAGCGTGAAAACTTTGTTGGCGCGGCGGTTGGTATTGGGCTGGGTACGGCACTGATCCTGGGGAACCTGGGCTGGCTGCCGTGGGATGCCTTTGGGCTGCTGCTGCGGCTGTGGCCGGTCTTCCTGGTGGCCTGGGGTGTTGATCTGGTCGTCAAAGGGCGACCGGCGTGGGCCACTGTGCTGGGCGCGCTGCTGGTGATCCTGGTGATGGGCGGCATTTTGTGGTTGAGCATGACGCAAACTCCGCAAAACGCCGGGCAAACCCAGTCTATCAGCGCGGTGCTGCCAGCGAACGCCCAGGAAGCCAATGTATCAATTGAATCCCCGGTGGGGCAGTTGATTGTTGGCGGCCCGGCGGCGAGCGGTCAATTAATTGACGGCAAGGTGGCGCTTCTGCAGGGTTTGAGCGCCAATGAAAACTTGAATTCCAGCGGCAGCGTGGCCCGCTACAGCTTGAGCGCTGAAGGGCGCACCACCATCTGGCCGAATATGAATTACCTTTCGCAACCCGGCTGGGATCTCAAACTCACCGACACACTGCCCGTGACGCTGAACACCGAACTGGCTGTAGGAGAGCAGCGCCTGAACCTGGATGGTTTGCAGATTGAAGGCCTGACCGCCAGCATTGCCGTTGGGCAGATTGTGCTGACCCTGCCTGATGATGATGGCTTTACCGGTACGGTGGAATGCGCCGTAGGTGAAATCATCATCCGGGTGCCAGAAGGCGCCAATGTGCGGATCCATAATCACAGTGGGCTGGCTCCGATGTTTGCCCCGTCTGATTACGAGCGCAGCCAGGGATTGATTGAATCGCCAGACAGCGATGGCGAGTTGATTGAACTGGATGTGACCCAGGCGGTTGGCCTGGTGCGGATTGAAGTGATTCGGTAGATTTTCCTGTCAGTCTGAAATCCGCCCCATAGATCATGGGGCGGATTTTTATGCCAAATGGGTGAAATTGACCTATCATGGCGGGAACTTTTGAGAGCCGCTGGCGTCTTATGAACACCAATATCTCACTATCAAAGCCTAAGGAGGCACAAAATGAAATCCAAATTTATGCTTATCGCGGTATCTGCTCTGGCTGTTCTGGCAACCCTGACAGCTTGCAGCGGCCTGGGCGCTACCAATACCAACAACTGCTGTGGGCAGACTCAACTCCGCACTATCAGCGTCAGCGGTCATTCCGTTGTGTATGTTGTTCCGGATATTGCCTATATCAACATTGGCGTCCATTCAGATGGCGACACCGTGACCGAAGCCCTGAACGGCAATAACAGCCAGGCTCAGGCGATTGCGAATACCCTGAGCGAGTTTGGGATTGACCCCAAGGACATCCAGACCACGGCTTTTAATGTGTATCCCAATCAGGAATACAACAGTGAGGGTCAGGTTGTGCGCAAGTTCTTCTCGGTGGACAATACGGTTTATGTCAAAGTGCGCGAACTGGACAAGCTGGGCCAGATTCTGGATGCCGTTGTTCGGGCAGGCGCCAACCAGATTAATGGTATTTCCTTCGATGTTGAAAACCGCACCGAAGCTGAAGCCCAGGCCCGCACCGCAGCCATTGCTGATGCCCGGATGAAGGCTGAGGAACTGGCTGCTGCGGCAGGCGTCACGCTGGGTGAACTGCAAACCGCCAGCGTCTACAACTCAGGCGGCGCCATCCCGGTGTACGAAGGCAAGGGCGGCTACATGTCGGCTGATGCCAGCGTGCCAATGTCTGCCGGACAGATGCAGGTGACGGCGGATGCCAGCCTGACCTACATCATCAAGTAAGATCACCCCAATTCACAAGAGGCCGCCCGGAGAAGTTCTCCGGGCGGTTCTTTTGGTTTATTCGTAGGGGATTTCGCTGATGCGAGAGAGTTTGCCGAGGCGGTGGGTGGCGGTGATGCGGCGCACGGTACCGGTCAGGCCGCGCATGACCAGGCTGTCGGTGCTGGCGCCATCGCCAAAGTAGTCCACGCCGCGCAGCAAATCGCCATTGGTGATGCCTGTGGCAGAGAAGAAGACATCTTCAGAGTTGACCAGGTCGTCAATGGTCAGGATTTTCTTGACATCGTAGCCCATGGCCAGGCCGCGTTCCAGTTCGTCTTGAGAACGCGGGGCCAGCCGGCCCTGGATGGTGCCGCCCATGCAGCGCAGCGCCACCGCAGCCAGCACACCTTCGGGAGTGCCACCGGTGCCCAGCAAGACATCAATGCCGGTCTCGGGCATGGCAGCCATCAAGGCGCCGGCCACATCGCCATCCGGGATCAGGCGAATGCGGGCGCCCATTCGCCGCACTTCGGCGATCAATGATTCGTGGCGCGGGCGGTCCAGGATGACTACCGTCAAGTCGTTGACATCTGCGCCTTTGGAGCGGGCAATGGCGCGCAGATTGACGGATACGGGGGCTTCAATATCAATCACATCCTTGGCTTCGGGGCCAACCGCGATTTTTTCCATATAGACAAAGGGGCCGGGGTTAAACATAGCCCCGCGCGGCGCCAGCGCCACCGTCGAAATGGAATTGTGGCGGCCGAAGGCCAATGGGCGGGTGCCATCAATTGGGTCAACGGCGATATCAACCTCGGGCGGCACTCCAAGCCCCAGATGTTCGCCGTTATAGAGCATGGGGGCTTCGTCTTTTTCGCCCTCGCCGATGACAATGACGCCATCCATATCCACTGTGTTGAGCACCAGCCGCATGGCATCTACCGCCGCCTTGTCTGCGGCGATTTTATCGCCGCGGCCCATGTACCGCCCGGCAGCCAGCGCGGCTGCCTCGGTCACGCGCGCCAATTCAAGCGCCAGATTACGGGTTGGTTTGGTCTCATTCATCCCTGACTCCTCCTGGTCACAAATGTTCTGGAAAGCAGGTCAGCGCCTGCAAATTCCTGATGGTGGGTGATATGGATAATGGCAATAATCGAGGGAAGTATGGCAGGTGGCTAAACCAGCCAAAGGATCAAATAAAAACCAATGGGAGCAGCCCAAAACCAGGAGTCGAGGCGGTCTAAAATGCCGCCATGGCCCGGCAAAAGGCGTCCGGAATCTTTGACGCCAAACTGGCGTTTGAGCATACTCTCGCCAAAGTCACCAAGGGGGGCAATGACGCCCAGAATGAGGCCAAATAGCAGACCCAGGCGGGGGGAAATTTCGGGAACCATCAGGCCGAAAACCCAGCCCAGCAGGGCGCCGCCAGCAATGGCGCCAAGGATGCCGCCGATGTAGCCCTCCCAGGTTTTGCCGGGGCTGAGGTTGGGTGCCATTTTATGCCGCCCCAGGAGGTGGCCAACCAGATAGGCAAAGCCATCTCCAATCGCAATGGAACCGATGACCAGCAGGGCCCAGTACAACCCGCCAGATAAGCTGCGCAGGCTGACCAGATAGCTGCCCAGCCAGCCAACATACAGGATGCCAGCGGCGGTAATGGCAAAATCAAAGGCTGAGGTTTGCTGGCCGCGAGCGTAAGCAATGGTGTGATAACCCATTGCCAAAAGAGTCAGACCAACCAGCAGGGGAATGCTGCCCGATTCGCCCCAGAGGTAACGGGCAACCGCCAGAAGCGCCACGCCAGCAATCAGCAGAGTGCGAGAGGGTTGATAGCCGCCGCCAATAAACAGACGGGCATATTCCCAGGCGGCAACACCTAAAATGACCGCCACGAAAATCGTGAAAAACCAGCCACCCAAGGCTGCCAGGGCAACGCCAATGGGCAATAAGATCAAGATAACAATCAGACGCTCACGCAACATCCGAGCCGTTCTCCGGGAGGCACTCCGCAGAAGATGAGAGCCGCCCGTAGCGGCGGTCACGCTGTTGATACGACAGCAGGGCCTTGCGTAATTCTTCTTTATCAAAGTCGGGCCAGAGGACGGGGGTCACGTACCATTCGGCATAGGCAGCTTGCCAGATCAGGAAGTTGCTGATGCGCATTTCGCCTGAGGTGCGAATGATCAGATCGGGGTCTGGGATGCCCGCGGTGAACAGGTGTCGGCTGATTGTTTCTTCATTAACATCATCCACCTGGATGCCTTCAGCCATCATCCGGCGCACCGCGCAGACAATTTCATCTCGCCCGCCGTAATTCCAGGCGATGCAAAGGGTGAGTTTATCGTTATTGCGGGTGATTTCCATGGCGTGTTCAACACTGGCGCACAGCTTGTCTGAAAGCTGCTCGAGGCGGCCAATGTGACGCAATCGAACACCCTGCTGGTGCAGTTCATTCAGCTCGCGCTCGATCACTTCGCCCAGAATATTCATAAGGCCCTGAACTTCTTCTTCAGGGCGGCCCCAGTTTTCAGTGGAAAAGGCGTAGATCGTCAGATAGGGAACGCCAAATTCCACGCAGGCGCGCAGCACCCGGCGCAGGTTTTCGGTGCCGGCCCGATGCCCAGCCAGACGCGGCAGGCCGCGGGCGGCAGCCCAACGACCATTGCCATCCATGATGATGGCAATGTGCCGGGGGATTTTTTGCAGTTCAGGCACTGCTTCAGCAGGCTTTTTGGGGGTCATAAGAGAAGGCTAAACCTCCATGACCTCCTTGTTCTTGCGTTCGCCAATCGATTCCACCTGTTGGACCATCTGATCGGTCAACTTTTGGAGATCTTCTTCGGCTTTTTTAAGTTCATCTTCCGAGATGAGCTTTTCGTGTTCATATTCTTTCAGGTCTTTGATCACATCCCGGCGAATATTACGAATGGCAACCCGGGCCTCTTCCATGCGGTTGTGGACCATTTTCACCAGGTCGCGGCGGCGTTCTTCGCTGAGGGGCGGGAGGTTGAGGCGGATGGATTTGCCATCATTGCTGGGATTGATGCCCAGATCCGAGGCGAGAATGGCGCGTTCAATTGTTTTTAATGTAGAAGGATCAAAGGGGCGAATGAGCAAAGCGCGCGGCTCAGGAACGCTGATGGTGGCAAGCTGCATGAGCGGCGTGGGAGCGCCGTAATAATCTATCGGCAGGCGTTCCACCAGCGCAGGGCTGGCGCGGCCGGTGCGGATACCCGAAAAATCCAGCTCCAGGTTATCCAGAGCGCCCTTCATGCGGGATTCAGCATCTTTGATGGTTTCTTTTATCATGGCGTCCTCCTGGGGAGAATATAAAATCAAACGGTTAAGGGCAACGATTTGCGCCCCAGCACTTAAAGGATACCCTAAAATGTGTAAAAATACCAGTTCGTTTGAGGTTTGTTACGCGATATCAGCGGCTATGACGGAGTTGTAGGCAGGCGCGGCATTTGCGGGCCCGGCAGGCCCAGGTGTTGGGCAAGAGCGGCACGCAGGGCAATTCGATCATCCCAAGGATATTCAACTTCGCCAAAGCACATGGACTGCTCATGGCCTTTACCACAGCAGATGACCACATCGCCGGGTTGGGCAGCTTGCACTGCCCGGCGGATGGCTTCGCCCCGGTCTGGAATGCGGAAGACGGTTGAGCCCTCCACCGCCCCGCGGGCGCATGCGGCGCCCACCATTTCGGCGAGGATATCATCCAGTGATTCGGTGCGCGGGTCTTCGGCGGTCAGGTAGGTCAGGTCAGCCAGTTCGGCAGAGACTTCAGCCATCAGGCGGCGCTTTTCGCGATCACGCAGTCCGGCAGAGCCAAAGACAGCCAGCACCCGGCCCGAGGTCATGGGGCGGACGGCCTCAATGGCACGGCGCAGGGCATTGGGTGTGTGGGCAAAATCGACTATGGCGGTGAAGTTCTGACCCATGTCAAGGCGCTCCATACGGCCCGGCACTCCCATCAGGGCAGCAATGCCGGCAGCCGCCTGAGATGGAGCAACACCCAGTCCCAAAACCGTGGCAGCAATGGCGGCCAGGCAGTTGGAGACATTGAAGGCCCCAACCAGAGGGCTGAAAATGGGCTGCTGAAAGCCGGGACCGACGGCAGTGAAGTGAATGCCGGAGGCATCGTAGGCAATGTCGGCGGCGTAAAGATCAGCCGCACCAGCACTAAGACTATACGCAATTCGTCGGACGGGCGTGAGGTCGCGCAGATAGTCATAGACGTCGTCGTCGGCGTTCAGAACCGCCAACCGGGGGTTGCCCTGAGGTTTGGAAGCTGTTTCTGCGAGACCGATGAAGAGACGGGCTTTGGCGGCGCGGTAGGCTTCGAGTGAGCCGTGATAGTCCAGGTGCTCGTGGGTAATATTGGTGACCACGCCAATGTCGTAATCACAGGCTGCCACCCGGTGCTGGGCCAACCCGTGCGAGGTGGTCTCCAGAATGACGTGGGTGAGGCCGGCGGCAACCATTTGCGCCAGGTAACGCTGCACATCGGGCGATTCGGGCGTGGTCACGTGAAAGCCGGTATCCAGGGCGGTATCGCCAATGACGGCGTTGATGGTGGTGATCATGCCGGTGCGGATTCCCGCAGCCTGCATAATCTGGTAGATCAGGTTGGAGGTGGTAGTCTTGCCATCGGTACCGGTGACGCCAATGACGGTAAGCTGCCGGGCCGGGAAGCCGTAAAATGCCGCTGCCAGGTAAGCCAGGGAGAGGCGGTCATCGGCTACCTGGAAATAAGGAACGCCGAGGTCGGCAAACTCGGAGGCGGGGCGGGTGCCCGCAGCGGCTGCCGCGCCGCGCTGAATGGCCGATGGGATGTAACGGTGGCCATCCACACTGCCGCCGACAAGCGCCACAAACAGGCTGCCGGGGACAGCCGCCCGCGAATCCAACACCACGCCGGTAATTTCCGGGTCGGTTGAGCCACTGCGCGAGAGCGGCGGGACGGGAAGATGACGGATTAACTCAGAGAGCAGAGGCATGGGCACACCTGTCAAAGCAAAAGGGGAACATTATAAAGCAAGAGTCGAGACCTTTACCGGGGCATGGCGCCCGGGCAAAAGTCTCGACTCCTGAAAGAATCACACGCAGGATTATTGGAGATTCTGGCGCAGGGCCGCCAGTTGACCGGCAAACGAGCCATCCACCACGCGGTCACCCACGCGCACCACCAGGCCACCGAGAATGGCTGGATCAACGCGGAAGTTGACGGCAGGGGTTCCGCCCAGCATGGATTTCATTTCCTGCAGGACGGTGGCCTGTTCTTTTTCATTCAGGGGCAGCGCGCTGACCACTTCAGCCGCCTGACCGGTAAGCGATTCGCCTTCCAGGACCACAACTTTGCCATTCTTGACGCCAGAGAAGAATTCATCCAGCAGGGCATGCTGGCGTTTCTCGTCCATGGAATCTTGAATGACACGCTGGGCAGCAGCCATAGCCAGGGTGACGACCTGACCGCGCAGTTCGCCCAACATGCGGTTGCGCTCCTGCTCCACTTCAGCCATTGAGGCTTCGCGGGCTTTGGCAATATCGGCCTCGGCCTGGGCGCGGTATTCACGCTGGACGGATTCGGCCCGCGTGGAGGCTTCGCGCATGACTTCGGCCGCTTTACTTTGGGCTTCAGCAACCACGGCAGCGGCTTCACGCTCAGCATTAGCGCGCGCTTCGGCGGCGATGCGGGCATCTTCCAGCCCCTGCGCCACACGCTCGCGGCGTTTTTCCAGCATATTCATAATCGGTTTGAAGGCCCAGGCCTTCAACACCACAAAAATGGTGAGGAAGGACAGGATCTGGACCACCAGAAAGCCAAGATTGATACCCAGTTTATCCAAGGTGCACTCCTTTGGCGAGGGTTAGACGATCTTGAAGAGCAGCAGGAAGGAAATCACCAGACAGTAGATGGCGATTGCTTCTGAGAAGGCAATGCCCAGGATCATGTTGGTGAGCAGATTGCCGTATGAGTCGGGGTTGCGGGCCATGCCTTCCAGCGCGCCCTGCACGCTGAGGCCGATACCGATACCGCCGCCAAGGGCGCCAATCATCGAAAGCCCTGCGCCGATGTAACGTCCTGCCGTAATAATCGCTTCTTCCATTTGAGTTACTCCTGTGGTGGTTTTGTATCCGAGAGATTAATGCGCTTCGGCGTGTTCTTCGCCGCCGTGACTGTGCGTGACCATGGACATGAAGACCATTGTCAACATGCCGAACACAAACGCCTGGATGAGTCCGATGAAGAACTCAAACAGGTAAATGAACGAGGGGAGGAAGACTGGCAGCATGGTCCCAATCAATGCCACCAGCACGACGCCCGCAAACATGTTGCCGAACAACCGGAAGGCAAACGAGATGATCTTGGAAAATTCAGAGATCAGTTCGAGGAGGCCAACCAGAAAGTCCATGGCCCCGAAGAAGGGCTTGGAGAACAGGGTGCGGACGTTGAAGAATTTGAGCAAGTAGCCCAAACCCTGAGCCCGAAAGCCGATTACCTGAGTCATGACAACCGAGATGAGGGCCAGACCGAGGGTGAAGTTCAGGTCAACCGAGATGCCGCGCAGGAAGGGGGTGAGCACATAGCCTTCGCCATGGGCTTCGCCAGACAGCAGGGTATACCAGTTGCCAAACAGACCCTGAATGTCGTGACCACCCTCGGCTGCGTGGTGCATGATGCCGATGGTTTCAAAACCAGGGATGATTTTGAGCAGGTTGGCAAACAGCACGTAAATCATAAATGCAGCAAACCAGGGGAAAATCTGCCTGGCAAATTTGGACCCGGCAGAGTTTTCGGTCATGTTGTAGAGGGTTTCAACCAGAGCTTCAAACGCACCTGCCAGACCCCGCGGCACCAGATCCTTTTCCATCTTTTGAGCCGAGCGCTTGATGGCGTAGGCAAAAATGACAATCAGGATCAGGGTCAGGATCAGGGTGGGCAGGGTATTGAAGAGGTAGAAGTCGCCCAGCACCGGCAGGGTGAAGAGGGGTTCTTCCACCAGCTTCTCAGGCGCCACCTGCAGGTGCGGCTGGACTGGCTTGAGCAGTGGGATAAAAGACGCCACGATGCCCAGGACAATGAACAGCAGCACCCACCAGCGATGCTTCCCTGAAAAGAATTTACGCTTTTTTGTCAACGGCAGCCTCCTCATCACGAGTGGATTGGGGATTTGCAGGTTGGGTTTTGATTTTGGCAATCGCCTTGCGGGCCACAACCAGCATGAGAATGACCGAGACCGGAATGCTGACCAGCAGCAGTCCCACCGTGAAGGTGGGTTTGGAGCCCAGGCGGGCATCCAACCACATGCCACCCAGCACGGCCCCGGCCAGAACAAACAACGTAAGACATCCCACCTGACCTGCCAGAATGGCAATGGTCGTGTTGATTGCACGTTGTTTTTTCTGAGGATCTGGGCTGGTTGAGCTCATGTGAGAAAATTATATCACAGGCGAAAAAGTAGCGTCAATCAATATGTGAGGAGAGTCTGGGCGGCTTGCAAAGCCCAGTTGTACGCCGGGGCATAGATGAAGCCCAGCAGAATGACGCCCAGAGCGCAGATTCCCAGCGCAATGGCCCAGCCCCGAATGACAGAGACAGAAAACTCGCCAGAGGCGGGGTCCAGATACACGACTTTGAGAACGCGCAGGTAGTAGTAGAGGCCAATGACGGAGTTGAGCAGGCCAATCAGAGCCAGCCACCAGAGGTTGGCCTGGACTGCGCCGCCGAACACCCACAGCTTGCCAAAGAACCCCGAGAACGGGGGAATGCCGCCCAGCGACAGCATGGCAGTCAGCATCAAGAGGCCCAGGGCGCGCGAGCGCCGGTCGAGGCCGGCAAAGACAGACAGGTCGTCCGTACCGGCGTGATGTTCAACGACCATCACCAGACCAAAGGCGAGGAGGTTGGTGACGAGATAGGAGATCAGGTAATAGATAGCTCCAGCAGCGCCAATTTCATTGTTGGCAGCCACGCCCACCAGGATATATCCTGCCTGAGCGATGGAAGAATAGGCCAGCAGGCGCTTGAGGCTCTTTTGCGCCAGCGCCAGCAGGTTGCCAATGGTCATGGAGGCAAGGGACAGGATGATGATCACTACTGGCCAGAAGCCACTAACAACGGGGAAAATGACTGCCAGGGCGCGCAGTAAAATCACAAAGCCGGCAGCCTTGGAAGCCGTGGAAAGAAAGCCCGCTACCTGGGTCGGAGCGCCGTGATAGACATCGGGCGCCCAGAAATGGAACGGCACCGCACTGATTTTGAAGGCAAAGCCAGCCAGGGCCAAAAGCGCAGCAATCGCGGCAGTCAGGAAGGGGACATCTCCGGCAGACAGGGCTGCACCCAGGGCGTAGAGGTTGGTCACGCCGCCCAGGCCGTAGAGCAGACTGAAGCCGTAAAGCATCAGGGCCGAAGACATGGCGCCAAAGAGCAGGTACTTGATACCAGCCTCGGATGAGCGCGGATTGTGCAATCGGAAGCCCGCCATGGCATAGAGCGGCAGTGAGGCGGTTTCCATGGCGAGGTAGAGCATGATGAGGTCGGCGGCGGAGGCCATCAGGCTGAGGCCCAGGGTGCTGACGGTCAGCAAGACAAAGAACTCGCCCTTCAGGCACAGGTCTTCATCCTGAAGTGAGAAAAGGGCTGTCAGCGCAGCACCGGCGAGGAACAACATGCGGAAGACAAAGCCGGCCATATCCAGGCGGAGCATGCCGCCAAAGATCAGTTGAGCTTCGGGGGTGGGGCGGGAAAATGCCAGGCTGAGGGCCATAATGACAACCATGCCCCCCGCGGTGAACCAGCCCAGGCGCCCACAGCGCCGATCTCCCCAGACCAGGTCCAGGATCAGCAGAACCGCCGCCAGAACGACCAGGCCGATTTCAGGTAAGATTGCCAGCAGCATGGCAGGGGTATATGTTGCGATTTCCACTATGCACCTCCTACCAGAGCGAGGATGTAGTTCACGCCCTGCACCAGCAGCGGCGTCATCAGACCGGGGAACCAGCCCAGGGCAATCATCGTCAACGAGAGCAGGCCAATGACCAGCTTATCCCGCCAGGAGATATCGCTGACGGCAGCCAGGGCTTCGGGCAGGGAGCCAAAGAAGACCCGCCGCACAACCAGCAGGATATAGGCTGCGGTGATGAGGATACCCAGGACTGCTACAACCGCCACCAGCGGGGCGGTTCGCCAGGCGCCCATGAAGATGGGATATTCGGCGACAAAACCCGAGAAGCCCGGCATGCCCATTGAAACCAAACCGCCCACGATAAAGCCCATGGCAACCCAGGGCATCTTTTTGAACAAACCCCCAAGCTGGCTGATCTCCCGGGTATGGGCCCGGTCATAAACCATGCCGACAACCGCAAAGAAGAGCGCCGTCATTACGCCGTGGGAGAACATTTGCATGCCAGCACCCAGCAAGCCCTGCGGCGAAAGGGTAGCCATGCCAATCAAGACCAGCCCCATGTGTGAAACGGAGGAAAAACCGATGACATACTTGAAATCCGTCTGGATGAGGGCAATGAAGGCGCCATAAACCACATTGATAGTCCCCAGGATCAGGATCAGCGGGGCCCACATTTGAGCGCCATCGGGCAGGAGCATGATGCCGACCCGCAGCGCCGAGAAGACGCCCACTTTCATTTCCACGCCGGCCAGCAGCATGGAGATGGCGGTGGGGGCGGCCACGTGACCATCGGGCGCCCAGGAATGGAAGGGGAAGATGCCGCCCAGAATGCCAAAGCCCAGGAAGACAAACGGGAACCAGAGCCGCTGGAACTCGGTAGCAAAACCAGCTTTCTCCAGCGCCAGCATGTCAAAGGTTTGCAGGCCAGAGCCGAAGTAAATGGCCAGCGCCCCCACCAGGGCGATGACAGACCCCAGGAAAAGGTAGAGGGTCAGCTTCATGCCGCCGTATTCGCGGGTTTTGGGTGAACCCCAGATGATGATCATCAGGTATTTGGGGAAGACGGCCAGTTCAAAGAAGAAGAACAGTTGAAAGAGGTCCAGCGAGGCAAAGACACCCAGAACACTGGTGCCGAGGAAGAGCAGGAAGGCAAAGAACTCGTTGATGCGTTCCTCAACCTTCCAGGAGACCAGTACGCCGCAGAAAACAACGATGCCCGCCAGCAATACCAGCGGAGCGCTGATGCCATCCACGCCGACGTAGTAAGAGATGCCCAGCGCCGGGACCCAGGGTAGATGCTCGATAAACTGATAGCCGCCCGCGGCGGTATCATAACGGGCATAGATGATGATGGAGAGTAAAAGCGTAATGGCAGCGGCGCCGAGAGCGATACCGCGCACCCAGCTCTTGAAGCGAGCCGGGAGCAGCAGGATAATCAGGCCGGCGAGCAGCGGGATGAAGATGGACAAACTCAGGAAAGGAAATGTCATGCCTTCACCTCGCTACCAAAGATTCACAATGGAGAAAATATTGTTGAGCAGATAGGCCACTGATGTATTGATGGGGTGGAGCAGCCACATGGGCCACAGCCCCAGGGCCACCATCAAAATTACCAGCGGGGTAATCACAGCCAGCTCACGCCCGGTGATCTCTTGCAGGACACCCACCCAGCGCGCATTAAGTGGGCCATGCAGGACAGATTTGATTGCCTTGAGGATGTAGGCGCCGGTGAAGAACAGGCCAATCATGCTGAGGGCGGTTGGCAGCATCAGCAGGGGCCAGGAGCCGCGGACGACCATGAACTCGGAGACAAAGCCGTTCAGGCCGGGCAGGCCCAGTGAAGCCATTGAGGTCAGCACCAGCAGGGTGCCATAGACCGGCAGAACCGTCCAGAGGCCGCCAAAGTCTTCCAACTGACGGGTGTGGGTACGGTCATAAATCACACCAACCAGGAAGAACATGGCAGCAGAACTGAGACCGTGATTGAACATTTGCAGCACCGCGCCATTGAGGGCGATGTTGGCGCTCAGGGCGCCATCGGGCGCCAGGCCGCGGGGGGCCATGGCGGCAGCGGCAATGCCAAGGACCACAAAGCCCATGTGATTGATTGAAGAATAGGCTACCAGGCGCTTGAAATCTTTCTGTCCCCAGGCAGCCAACGCGCCCAGGATAATTGCCAGGGTGGCCAGAGCAGCCAGCCAGGGGCCGTAGATGGTAGCCTCGGTGGGGAAGAGGGGCAGCACCAGGCGGATGAAGCCGTAAGCGCCCAGCTTGAGCAGCACACCCGCCAGGATCATTGAGCCAGCGGTGGGCGCTTCGGTGTGCGCATCAGGCAGCCAGGTGTGGAACGGCCAGATCGGCACTTTGACGGCAAAAGCAATCACAAACGCCCAGAAGGCAATGGCCTTGACCGTGGCTACTGACAGGCCCAGCGGCAGGCCGATTTCCGTCAGGTTGGGCCAGCGGACCATCAGGAGCTGCAGGTCGAAGGTGCCGGTGCTGAGGCCGATGACCTGGGTGGCGAGGAGCAAGCCCAGCGAACCGCCGATGGTATAGAGCATGAACTTGAGCGAGGCATAGTTGCGGTTGGCGCCGCCCCACTGGGCAATCAGAAAGTACATGGGCACGAGGCCAATTTCCCAGAAAACGAAGAAGAGCAGCAAATCCAGGGCGAGGAAGACGCCCAGCATGCCCGTCTCCAGCACCAGGAAGAGCGCCATGTAGGCTTTGACGCGCTCGGTGATGTTGAAAGAGGCCAGGATCGCCAGCGGGGTAAGCAGCGTGGTGAGCAGCACCATGGTCAGCGAAATGCCATCAACGCCGAGGGAGTAGGTGGCATGAATGGCGGCATACCAGGCAGCCTGTTCTTTGAACTGAAAGGCGCCCATGGCGTTGATTTCAGGGTCGAACTGCGCCCACAGGACCAGGGTGAGGATGAAGGGAATCAGGCTAAAGCCGAGGGCCGTCCAGCGCACCAGCTTGAGGCGCGTGGCGGGAAGCAGCATGACAATCACCGCGGCGACTGTGGGGGTGAATAAGATCAAACTGAGCAGATGATTTTGAATCCAATCCATGCGAACCTCTCTGCCTGTCTTTCTCTATAAGACGATGACGAGCACGCCCGCCACGACAGCCAGCAAAATAGCCAGCAGCATATAGTCCTGCACACGACCGGTTTGAAGGCCCCGGAGCACGGCGCCCAGGGAGCGGGTGCCGTTTGCCAGGCCATCGCCGGCGCCGTTGACCACCGGGGTATCAAAGCCCTGGCGAACCAGCTTGCCCAGCCAGAGACCCAGGCGACCAATGCCATGCAGGATGCCGTCCAGAATGCGGCGGTCAATCCACTGCGAGACGAAGACATCGGCCAGCCAGCGAGCCGGGCGAATGAACAGGAAGGCGTAGACCTCATCGACCCAGTATTTGTTCTTGAGCAGGGTGTGCACCGGGCCCAGCGCCTTTTCGAGCGGGTCAACGGCGCCGGCGCGGCGATAAACCAGCCAGCCGAGCAGTAAGCCGCCCAGCGACACACCAAGCGAGGTGAAGAGCGGCACCAGGCTGTGGGCTTCAGCGTGATGCTCAAAGTGCACCATGCTGCCCACAAAACCGCCAAACCAGTTGGGGATCAGACCGCCGAGACCGGGGAAGGCCTCGGGGATGCCTGCCCAACCGGCGCCAATGGCGAAGAGGCTCAAAATCATCAGCGGGATGGTCATCACGGGCTTTGATTCGTGGGCATGTTCGGCGGCGTGGGTACGGGGCTGGCCCAGGAAGGTCAGCGTGATCTGCCGCATGGTGTAGAAGGCTGTCAGCAAAGCCGCAAGAGCCAGCACAATGAAAACGGCCAACTGCCCACCGCCAAATGCGCCAGAGAGGATTTCATCTTTTGACCAGAAGCCGGCGGTCAGCAGCGGAAAGCCCGAGAGCGCCAGGCCACCAGCCAGGAAGGTCCAGAAAGTGGCAGGCATCTTCTTGCGCAGGCCGCCCATCTGCCACATATCCTGTGGGTCAATATGCTCGCCAGTGTGCATCACGCCGTGTTCCATGCCGTGAATGACCGAGCCCGAGCCCAGGAAGAGCAGGGCCTTGAAGAAGGCGTGGGTCACCAGGTGAAAGACAGCCGCAGCATAAGCACCGATGCCAAGAGCGGCAATCATGTAACCGAGCTGCGAGATGGTGGAATAGGCCAGGACACGCTTGATGTCATTCTGGGCCAGGGCAATGGTGGCTGCAAAGAGTGCTGTGCCAGCGCCAATGGCGGCCATGATGGTCATGGTGGGGGTCAGGGGCAGGCCGGGTTCCCAGCCGGCTGAAACCAACGGGAAGAAGCGGGCCGCCAGATAAACGCCCGCCGAGACCATTGTGGCGGCATGGATCATTGCCGAGACGGGGGTGGGGCCTTCCATGGCATCGGGAAGCCAGATGTGCAGCGGGAACTGGGCGGACTTGCCCACCACGCCGATAAACAGCAGCAGGCCAATCAAACCAGCCCAGGAAAGGCCCAAGACAGGTGAAGTGGTGGCTGCCAACTGCTCCAGAATGAACGGATTGGAGAGGATGGCCTGATAATTTAATGAGCCGGTGAGGGTATAGAGCGCGGCCAGGCCCAGCAGCATGAAGACATCACCCACGCGGGTTGTGAGGAAGGCCTTGAGGGCGGCATCCCGCGCCGAGGGCTTGCCATACCAGAAACCAATCAAGAGGTAGGAGCACAGGCCCATGATTTCCCAGCCCACGTAGAGGGTGAGCAGGTTGTTGCTGACCACCAGCAGATACATGGCCGCGGCAAACAGGCTGATGAGGGCAAAAAACCGTGCATACATAGGCTCAACCGAAGCGACATGGTGCTTGTGACCGTTCTTGTCTTTGACCAGGGCACCGTGCGGCGGCAGGCCGGGTTGATCATCCACACCGCGCTTGGCGCCAAAATTGTGGTAGCCAATGCTGTAAATGAAGATCATCAAGATCGTCCAGGCGACAAAGAAGAGCGTGACCGCGCTGAGCGGATCCACCTGGACGCCAATCTGGAAGAAGGTTTCGCCGGTGGGCAGCCAGTTAATGCTGGACCCGATGGGAGATTCGGCGAGGTGCGGGGCGATGACAGCCTGATAAAAAACAACCATACTTCCCAGCCACGCCAGCCCGGCGCCAATCAGGGCCAGGGTGTGGCTGAGGGCATGCTGTTTGTAGGTGAAAAGCAAAATCAGGACAAAGGCAACCAGCGGAAAGAGGGGCAGCAGCCAGAGAAGTGTTCCGGTCATAGTCTTTAGCCCTTCAACAGATTGAGATCATTGGCAATCACGGTGCTGCGCTGGCGGTAGGCGTTGATAATCAACGCCAGACCAATGGCGGTTTCAGCCGCAGCGACGATGAAGACAATTGCCGTAAAGACCAGGGCGTTCAACGGCGGTTCGGCGTTTACCTGGATGTAGTAGTGCCAGAAGGTCAACAGGTTGATATTGACTGCGTTCAGCATCAGTTCGACGCCAATGAGAATGCCCACGGCGTTGCGGCGGGACAAGACGCCGAAAAGCCCCACGCAAAACAGGGCGGCAGCAATGACGAGATACCAGGACATTGGGATCATTGGCGACCTCCTCGCTGCGGTTTGCGCTCCACCGCCAGGTAAATGGCTCCTACCAACACGGCAACCAGCAGCACGGAGGAGACTTCAAAGGGGACGGCGAAACCATTTGGGTCAGCAATAATTTGTCCCAGCAGGCCAAGCTGTTCGGCATCTTTAGGCAGCTCGGTCAAAACCGTCTCAGCCGCGGGCCAGGCCCAGACGGCTGTGACCAGTGCGGCAAAAACGCCCACCGCAGCCAGAGCGTTGATGATCCAACCGCTCCCCAGAGAAGCCTGATCGCTTTCAAGGGTGGAGCGGCGGGTCAGCATGATGGCAAAGAGGATCAGAATGGCAATGGCACCCACATAGACCATCACCTGCACCACAGCAAAGAAGCTGGCCTGCAGGGTGGCAAAAAGCATGGCAACCCCCATCAAAGTGGCAATCAGCCAGAGGGCGGCATGCATCATTCGGCGGGCGGTGACAGCCATCACCGCGGAAACCAGTGTGACCGCGGCGATAAGAATAAAAGTAATTTGCATTGGTGTCATAGTTACCCCTGCGCCTCAGAATCAGATTGAGGGGGTGTGTAGTGGGCTACCGGGCGGGAGCGGTCCCCGACCTCGCGCGGGCGGCGGCGGCGGAAAAAGCCCGTGACCATGCGCTGAGCCATCAAAAAGACCAGACCATTCAGAACAAGCAGAACGGGGATCTGAACCCAGAGCGATAAACCAGTCATCAGTTTGAGCGCCAGGGCGGTCAGGACGACCAACACCAGCGAAAGCGGGGTGAGCAGTTTCCAATTGAAGTCCATCATGTGATCTACACGGAAGCGGGGCAGCGATCCACGCATCAGGATGACGAGGAAGTAGACCAGGCTGGACTTGATGGCGAAGTAAATGAAGCCGAGGATGGGGATTTCTTCAGCACCAGGGCCGCGCCAGCCACCCAGGAAGAGGGCTGAAAACAGCAGCGAGATGGTGAAGGCATGGAGGAAGTCGGCCACATAGAACATGCCGAACTTCAGGCCGGAATATTCCACATTGAAGCCGGAGACCAGTTCTGATTCAGCCTCAGTCAAATCAAAGGGAGAGCGCCCGACCTCAGCCACTTGTGAGATGAAGAAGATCAACGCGGCGAGCGGAGAAACCACGATGAACCAGACATCCTGCTGGCGGACAATATCGTTCATGCTCAACGAACCGGTCAGCATCACGGGGATGAGCAGGGTGATGACCATGGGCACTTCGTAAGAGATGAACATTGCCACCGCGCGGAAGGCACCCAGCAAGGCGTATTTGTTGTTGGAGCCCCAGCCTGCCATAATGACTGCCAGCTCGCCCAGACCGCCCACCGCCACCAGGTAAAGGAGGCCGACGTTGAAATCAACACCGTAAACAGTGGCGGCAAAGGGGATGGCGACCCACATGGTCAGCACGGCAGCCACCGATAAAACCGGCGCCAGATTGAAGGGCAGCCAGTCCATACCTACGGGGTCGATGTGCTCTTTAATAAAGATTTTGACCAGATCGGCAATCGATTGGAAGATGCCAAACGGGCCGACGCGATTGGGACCGTAGCGGTCTTGAATACGGCCAATCAGCTTGCGCTCAGCCCAGATAAGGATGGTCACAAACATCATAGCGCCAGTAGCGGCGACAAATGCGCCAATGGCAAAGCCGGTGATCTGAGCCGCCTGTTCGGATAGGCCCCAACCCAGAAGCGTGGTATTCAGCCACTGGGTCAGAAAGGCAATCGGGTCACGCAGAAAGTCTATCATGGGGTGCAAATCTCCTTTCTGCCTGGGCTACTGCCATTCCAGGGCTTTTTTCCGCCAGGCATAGGCCAGCCCGCCCAGCAGAATCAGGATGAAAATGATCGCTTCTACCACGGCATAGAGCGCTAACTGATTGTATGCCACCGCCCAGGGGTACAGGAAAACGGCTTCCACGTCAAAGACCAGGAAAATCAGGCCATAGACATAGTACTGCACCTTGAATTGGACCCGGGATTCACCCACCGTTTCAACACCGCATTCATAGGTGTCGTTTTTCTGCGGGTTGGGTTTACGGGGTGAAAGCAGCGCTGCCATGATGATGGCAGCCGCAGGCAGGAAGAGCGAGATCAGCAGAAAAATGCCAATGTACAGCCAATCCCTCAGCATAACCGCTCCTTCATTGCACCAGAATGGAAAGCTGCACCGGAAGGGTGAAGCAGATATATTGTATCATAATTTAATATTTGATACCGGAGAGCCAATTGGGATTTTATCTTCTGCGCAGGCGGCGGGCAAAAAACTTGAGGATATCTTCAAGGAAAGGAATGTTGAGAATAAACCCGAAGACTGCGCCAATCACACCGGTGGTGCGGGCCGCCCCACCCGTAAGTCCAAGGAGATTTTGAGCCTCAATATCCAACCGCTTGCCCAGCAAAACCTGCTGCTGGCTCGGGCCGCCATCCCGGGGGATCAGGTTGAGATAGACCCACAGGGTGCCGCGGTACGTGCCGGGGTGATCGGCGGACAGGCTCCAGTAAAAGGTGACGGTTGTGCCCGGCTGCAAAGGCGAGCTGAGGCTGCCGGAGGGCTCAACCTGGATGCCAGCAAGATCAAGCCGGGATTCCAGAACCAGGTCGTGGGTATCGTAGAGGTTGGGGATAAATACCGGCTGGCCGGTGATTTCGTGACCGCCAATTTCAGCGGTTGGGGTGATGTTACCGCTGGCATCCACCTCCAGAGTTAATTTGACGATATCTGAATCGCCCACCCGCAGGCGGCTGGGCCACTCCAGGGAGAGCAGGCGCTGCTCGGGCAGCGCAGGCTGAATTTCAGCAGATGGCGGGGTTGCGAGGGTGGGTTGGGGCAGGGTGGCAAACGGGGTAAAAAGCGCTTCACCGGTGGGCTGGGCGGGCGGCAGGGTGGGGGTTGCCACCTGGATGCCAAAACGGGTGGGGGTTGGTTGAACCACCATTGGCGCCGTGGCGGTGGGCAGCAGGGTGGTTAGCGGCGCGGCGGTTGGCAAGTCGGTGGGCAGTGAAATGGACGGTTGAATGGTGGTAGTTGGCAGGGTTGTTGGCGGCGCGGCGGCAGGCAGGTTGCAGGCCAGCACAGCCAAAGCCAGGATAATCAGGCTCCACAAAAAGCGACGGCGGCGGGTTAGATCAGCCATGACAGGCAGCCCTCCCAGCCAGTGGGGGTCAATAAGGGTTCAAGGGAAGGCATGGGGATGGTCTGGGTTTCATGCGGCAGGGGCAGGCTGGCCCAAAGCAGGAGCGCCAGCGAGAGGATCAAGATCACCAGGCCGAGGATGGTGCGCAACCGTTTCTTTCTCATTTCCACCTCCGATATAACTATACAGCCTTTGGATGGGCTTGGCAAGCAGATGAAGAAATAAAAAATCCCCTGCCGGGGCCAGGCAGGGGATTGGGATGGGAAGCAGCACAAAATCAGCGGTAGTTCTCGTAGATGCGCAGAACGATATCGGCGTATTCATAGCCGATGCCGATGGGGCCGTAGGAGAAGAGGGCTTCGCGCACGCTGCCGCGGCGGTCAATCAGGCCGGCCAACATGCGGACGCCATAAGCAATATTGAATTCCGGGTCATAGAGTTCGGTCATGCTGGGGCGGGCAGAGAAGCACGGTTGGCCGTTGCACATAAAGCTGGCTGCCAGACCATCACGCGGCATGATTTGCATGAGGCCCACCGCCCCGCTGCGAGAATAGGCATTGGGATCGCCGCCGCTTTCCTGAAGCATGACCGCGGCAATGAGGTTGGATTCCAGCCCATATTCCACCGCATACTGATCAATCCAGCCACACCACTGGCGGATGGATTCGGGATAAGCCAGACTGACGGCGCACTCAGGCGCGGGAACGGGTTCGGGTTCGGCCAGGGTTGACTCAACCGCGGCAGGAGCGGCGGCTGGATCGGGCTGGGCCACCTGGGCAGTCTGCTCGGCAGGTGAAAGCAGCGCCGCTTCCACAACCATTGGAGGGGGGGAAAGCAGGCTGGTGACGAAAATCAGCAATCCCATGCAGAGTAATACGATGGGGAGAAATACATCTTGAACTTTAATCATTGGGTCACATCCATTGTTGTAAAGGTATCGGTTCGGTTAAGGCGACCTGATGATAGCACGTATGTTCTATAATTTCAAGGCGATTGCATAAAAAGCGATCCCCCACCTGTCAAAAAGGCGGGGGATCGGTTGTCTTACTGGAGTACCAGAGGGACAGATTACTTGACGTCGCCCTGGACCATGTAGATGATGGTCAGAGAATTGGGATCCACAGCGGGATCCAGCCAGAAGGTCATCTCAAAGTCGTTGCTGTCGCCATCGGCAATCGCATCGCCTTCGGGGAAGACATAGGTCCACTGGATGGCGATCAGGTTGTCATCGGCATCCATGAGGTAGCCCACAACGGTGGCGTTGTACAGGGCTTTGCCGCTGTCATTGACCAGTGTGCCGCCCAGGCTGATCTGGCCGCTGGAGCGTTCGTCTTTGGTGGTGGTGACGTTGGTCAGGTCAACCAGGTCGTAATCCACGGTGTAGGTCCAGTAGGGATCAATCTGAACGGTGAAGGTATCAATGCTGGCGGCAATTTCATCGTTCCAACTGACCAGGTTCCAGTAGCTGACATCGAAGGGCACAACTTCGCCGGCTTTGATGTAGAGCGGGACGCTGACGGTACCGGCATCCACAACGAGGCCATTGGCATCATAGACACCACCCAGCAGGGAGGTATAGTAGGTGTCGGTGCCCTGGTTTTCAATCACGCCGACGATGTGGAAATCGCCGAAATCATCGAAGTAGTTGTTGGTGAAGGAAATGTAGAGCGGGGCAACGTCTTCGGTGTCGGTTTCGACAGCGTCAATATAGACCTGCCAGTCGGTGAAGGAACCATCGGTGGGGGCATCGAGGGTGATGGCGAAGGGAGCATAGTCCATGCCAGAGGCATCGCCAGAGGGCTGGAGGATGTTGCACATATCGTAGGACCAGTCGGCGGCCACGACATTGCCATCGCCATCCAGGATCACGCCGGCCAGATCATTGATCTTGGCGGAGGTCGAGCTGTTGTTGATCAGTTCGCCCACAATGGCATAGGTGCCGTTGTCGCCGGGGATCAACTGGGCATTTTGGACTTCCACACCCGCGCGGGTGGCATCGCCGCTCAGGGAGCCCGAGACCGAGACCGTGAAGGTATCGGGGACCATGTCGGTGTAGAGGGAGTAATCATAAGGCGCAGATTCACCGGGCAGCAGGGTGGTCAGCATGGGGTTGAAGGTGGTGGATTCAATGAAGTTATCATCGTAATCCTTCAACACAGTGGCGCCGCTGGCATCACGCATTTCGATGGTGAGCTCGACTTCGGAGACAGCTTTATTGCTGTCGTTCTTGATCAGGCCGGTGACATGATAGTAATCCCAGGAATCCTGGTAGCCATAGGCGCTGACGACAGTGAGTTCACCGGTACCGCCCTGGGTCGGGGGTTCGGTCTTGGCCGGGGCGTCAGTGGGGGCCTCGGTCGGGGCTTCGGTTTTCACGGGGGCGTCAGTGGGCGCAACCGCAGTGGGGGTTTTATCGCCAATGCTGCATGCCAGCATGGCCAAGGCCAGTACAACCACCACACTCAAAAATACGAACTTGTGCTTCATTTCTTCTCCTTCAAAAAATGGGGGAATCGGCGTCCCCGAAGTTTATACAACAAACCTATTTTACCTGAAATTAATCATTTTTCAACGGGCATTTTTCTGGTGATTACCCACAAATAGGAGGAAAAGGAAAGCTCTGCTCGAATGTGGTAAAGTAAGTTTGCAACAACCACTTTCACAAGGAGCAGAGCATTATGACTCTACCACTGGAAACGATCCTTGCCAAGCTACCAATTGCGGAACTGAAGCAAACAGTTGCTGCGCACGTGGTTTCATTGGTTCAGTTATTGCCCGATAAGCGATTAGGAGCCGTGGTGGAGTGCATCATGCTTGGCATACTTGGACATCAGACACCGGTCATCACGCAAATAGCTGGGGCAAACTCGAAGGAACAAGGGGAGACCTGGCCGATGGCGAAGCGCATCTATCGGTTTTTGCACAACCCGCGCGTGAAGACGGAAAGCTTGTATGAAGGCATGTATGCGATTGGACAGCAAGTCGTGGAGCAAGAAAGCCCGGCTTATCTGGTGGTGGCAGTGGATCCGGTCAATTTTGAAAAGCCATACGCCAAAGCCGTGGAAGGCGTGAGCACCGTTCACAAAGCCACCCCCCCGGGCTTGGATGGAAAAGCTCGCCTGGCACATGGGTATCCGGCCATCACGGCCACGGTGGTCAACACCCAGGTGCCCGTGACCAGTTATGCCAACTGGTTTTCTTACCGGACGGCCGATTTTATCAGTCAAAACAAAGAGATTGAACAGGCTTTTGAGACCACCCGGCGCCTATATCCGCACTACACGGTGCGTTTTGTGGGGGATGCCGGACTGGATGACCAGAAAATGTTTGCTCAAGTGGAAAATCTGAAACAGGAATTCGTCTTTCGAGTCAGTCATCTGGAGCGCATCGTGGAAGTCTACAACGAGCGGCTCACTCGCTGGGAAAGTGAAGCCCTGCTGGATTTAGTGGAAGTCGTGCCCTTGCCAGTCACTTTCCAGGTGTTATTCAGCCATGCCGGACAAACCCACCTGGATACGGTTCACTTGGGCTGGTTCATGGTGCGGATCCCCGCTACGACAACACCCTTATGGATCTTGGTCGTCGATGACCCCGTCCTCAACAGCCGTTTGGTTTTGATCACCAATGTGCCATTGCTCAGCCTGCCCATCGTTCAGCAGGTCTACAACGACTGGCGTTTACGTTCCCGGATTGAGCATGGTTATCGGTTCGACCAGGAGCAGGGCCTGGATGTGGAAGATATGCGTGTGCATACCGTCAATTGCATGCGCCGCTTGTTTGCCCTGGTATTACTGGCTGCTCAAATTGTGTTTGTCGTCGCTGTTCATTGGCCCCCAAAAGCCGTGCTCTGGCTCCGTCAATTGGGCGGCAAGCTCGGTTTGTCTGGCGATCGGGATGGCCCGTATTGGCTCTTGCAAGGCATTTCGTGCGTGATTACATCAGCTATGGCCCTGTCTTTTGCTTTTTTGCATCCTTTCCCTTCCGGGGAGTATACTTATGGGTAATCACCAGGCATTTTTTCGGAATCGCAAAATTACAAGTGTAAAAAGCAGCGGCACCCCCAAAATACCCAACGCCAGTTGAATCTCCAGCCAGGGCTGAGGTGGGAACGGACGCACCCAGTAGGTCATTGGCACCAGCAGCAGGGGCTTGGTGCGCGTGGCAAAAACCAGCACAAGGGCAGCAGCCAGAGATTCTTGGGAAAGCAGCAGCCCCAGGCCAAAGACCCAGAGCGTGTACCACGGCTGGAACCAAGTGCAGGTCAACAGCAAAAAGAACATCAAAATGGCAAAAGCCGCCTGGACAACGCCGGTTTCGGAAGGCTGATGCCAGAGGCGGATGGACTGCACCAGCACCATGCCGCCGGTAGCCCCCCAGGCCAGGGCGGTAACCCCGGCTGCGGCGCCCGGCAGGTGAAACCAGGTGGTCAACATCTGATAGAGCACGGCAGGGAGCGAAGCAGTGAACAGGGTTTGTTGATGCGCCAGATAGAAATGATCAAAGTCGGTGAAAAATGGGGCGTAGCAGGCCACTGCCAATAAAACGGATAGGCCGCCCCCAAGCGCAAAGGTACGCAGGCGTGAACGCAAATCGGGCAGCAGGCGCCAGACAGCCACCAGCGCCGGCGGCACCAGCAGCGCCGGGACGAATTTAATCAAAATACCGGCGGCAAGCGCCAGAATGGCAGGCACAAATTGCCGCCGCAGCATGGCACAACCCGCCGCCAGGACAAAAAAAGCCATAACAATGTCGTTATGCCCATTGCCAAAGGTCTCAAACAAGACCACCGGGTTCCAGGCCCACAGCAGGGTATAGGGCAGGGCCCGGTCAGGGTTGTGGCGCCGCAGCGTCAGTGCCAGTAAAACGGTGGAACCGAGCCAGAAGAAGCCCGGTAGCAATTTGAAGGCAATAACATTACTCACCAGACCATTGCCAGCCAGGAAAGCTGTGAGTCCAGCCAGCAGCTCCCAGAGCGGGCCATAGGCCGAGGGGGACTTGTGCCACCACATGTAATTATAGAAGGGGTCGGTGGGATATTCGGCAGCCAGATTCAAAAAGGGGTTATCGCCATAAACACCCAGGATGCGCCCGTGGACAATGTTGTCAAAAATGTCGGCCGCGCCAAACGGATAGATATAGAGCAGGATGAGGGCAAAGCCCAAGGCGCCAACCAGCACCAGCGCCCAGGCTGCCGGGCCTTGCAACCGGCGCACTGCCCAGTAACCGGCAGCATTCAACAGCGCCAGGGCGGCAAAGGCGGCAATCATCTGGGTTTGCAAACCGGGATAGGCCAGATCCAGATGATAGAGGCTGAGCAGCGGGCGATCCAGCCACTGCACCAGCCCGGCAGGGATGAAAAAGATGGCGATATAAATGACCAGCGAGGCTGCCAGCGAGAGCGCAAAAATCAGCCAATAAGGCCAGCGGATCAGCGGGCGCGAGGGTTGAACAGCAGAGGCCACAGACATGATGGGATTATAAATCCAATTGGAGGAAGGCTTCTACCACCCGCGGGTCAAACTGGGCACCGGCCTGTTCGCGAATGAACTGGCGGGTTTGCTCAAGTGACCAGGGTTCGTGGTACGGGCGGGAAGACATCAGCGCGTCACAGACATCTACCACGGTAAAGATGCGGGCAGCCAGGGGGATTTCTTCGCCTTTGAGGCCGCGCGGGTAGCCAGAGCCATCCCAACGCTCATGATGACAGTGGGGAATATCCAATGCAGGGCGCAAGAAGGCGATTGGCGAGAGCTGCTTGTAAGCATAGAGCGGGTGCATACGCATGACCGTCCATTCGGCTTCGGTCAGGGCGTCTTCTTTTTGGAGGATGGAGTCGGGGATGCCTATTTTGCCAATATCGTGCAGGTAGGCACCGCGGCGGACATGGATCAGTTCGGGTTCGCTCATGCCCATGGCACGGGCCAGGCGCAGCGTCAGATCAGCCACGCGCTGGCTGTGGCCTTCGGTGGGTTCGTCGCGCAGTTCCAAAGATTTGGCCAGGGCTTCAATTGTGGCATCGTAGGCGCGCATCAGTTCATCATACAGTGTGGCACGGTGGATGGCGTTGGCCGAAATATCGGCAATGGCGCTGAGCAGGCGGACTTCGTTTTCGATCATGGCGGTGCGGCGGCCAGCCCACAGCACGCCCAGGGTGGTCTGGCGGGTCATCAGAGGGACACAGGCAACCGCCTGAACACCGCCCAGGTCCTCCGGAGGGGCCATGCGGCGATCTTTGCTCACATCCATTTGCCAGTATGGCTGGCCGGTTTCGATGACGGCATCGGTAACCGAAAGCCCGGCCAGGCGGGCGGGAATATCTGCTTTTTGCCAGCACCCCTGACCATGCGCCAACACTTCCAGATCACCGCCTGGGTCGCGCAGGATCAGGGCGGCGCCCTCAGCCGCCAGCAGATCGAGGGTTTTGTGCAGGATGATGGGGATCATCTCTGCGCGGGTTTGCGCCAGACGCAGGGCCGAAGCAATGGTGGCGATGGTTTCCTGTTCCCGCTCATACTGCTTACGCTCGGTGATATCCTGCGTGGCGCCATAAATTCGGATGATGCGGGTGCGGCCCACATCCCAGACCGGGCGGCTGTGATCGCGTACCCAGCGGATGTGCTCGTCTTTGGTTACGATTCGAAATTCTTTGACGCTCTGCTGGCCCAGCAGCAGGGCCTGAATGCGCTGCAAAGCAATGGGGCGGTCATCGGGGAAGGTGATGCTGGCCCAGCCGCCTTCCGTTGAAACCTCAGAGGGCTCAAAGCCAGTGATGCGTTCAAAAGCATCGGTAATCCATTCCCGCACGAAACGACCATTCTCATCCACCCGGAAGGCATAGGCGTAGTCTGAAGCCAGTTCAGTGGCAGCGCGGTAACGCTCTTCTGATTCACGCAGCGCTTCAAAGAGGCGGGCATTCCGCAGGGCCACAACTGCCTGAGCCGCCAGGGCATCTGCCAAGCGCTGATGCTCCTCTGTGAAGGCCTGGGGATCAGTTTTTTCAATGACCACAACGCCTATCGTGTGGGTGCGGTAAACCAGTGGCACACCCATCCAGGCCCGGATACGTGACCAGTCGGGCAGGGGGTCGTCTTGCTGCAAGTCGCCTGCTATGACAGTGTTTTTATCCGCCAAGACCTGCTGCAGCAGAGCGCCAATCCGGGGTTGAACCAGATCGGCCTGGAGCGATTCTTCGGATGATTCAGCCAGATAGTTACGCACAGACCGCAGAGTCAGGGAGTCGGCGTTTTCGACCAGCAGGACACTGGCACGGTCATAAGGGATGATCCAACCAAGATAGTCGAGCAGCGTCTCGAGGACTGAGTCGAGTTCCAGGTTCTGGGTAAGGGCCAGGTTCGCCACACGCAGCGTCTCGGCGACCTGACGGGCGTTTTGTTCGGCGCGCACCAAAAGCGTGTTTTCTACTGCCATGGAGACGAGTTGGGTTATTTGGACCAGCAATGCTTCGTCTTCTGTGTCAAATTCGCCGGATTCTTTATCGGCAACCTGCAGGAAGCCCAGCGGGGCGCCGCTGCGCCGGCGCAGCGGGGCGCCCATCCACCCCGGCAGGACGATGCTGCCGCGCATTGCAGGAAGCTCACGCGGGGGTACGGTGACGGGATGGCGGGCCTGACAGACCAGCACCCCCAGTTCGGGGCGCAAGAGCATCTGCAGCAGGTCGGGAGAATCGACATACTTCTCGCTGGTGGACAGGGCTTGATGCTCCGATTTGCCATCAGGGTTGGTTAACGACAGCCCAGCCTGATGCGTGCCCAGGATAGTCCGCGCGCCTTCTACTGCCGCCTGGAGAATATCTTCCAATGGCAGGGTGGAATGCACCCATTCCGCCAGACTGGCGAGGGCTTGATTGCGGAGTTTGCGAGCGGATTCAGAATCGGGCATCAAGATAAGCTCTATTAAAGCACCGTCCAGACAGATTCGCCAGTTAAAAGGCGGTTGAGTGTTTCGCTAAAGCGGCGGCCATCCACCGGCTTGCCGATAAAACCATCAAAGCCGGCGGCTCGCGCCCGCTCAATGTCCTGGCGCATGACATTGGCGGTGAGCGCCACCACGCGCAGCCCGGCATAGCGGGGGTCAGCGCGCAGTTCCTGCAGGATGGTGTAGCCATCTTTTTTGGGTAGTTGAATATCCAGAAAGACAATGTCCACCGTGTTGGGCGGCAGTGTGTTCAGGAGTGCTATGGCATCGCCATCGGTATCATAGATGTTTTGAGACAGCACGCCAGCCAATTTTAGCAACCGGGTGATGACCAGGCGGTTGTTGGCATCATCTTCCACGACCAAAACACGCACTGTTGCCGGGGATAGCGGAACATCAGCCATGGGAGCCTCCTTGGGGTTTCCGATGAACAGCCCGCCGAACTGAACGTGTCAGTTCATCAGCTGTGAATTGACCTTTTTGCAAGAATAGCGCTGCCCCCGCCTGAAGCTGCGTCTGTTCTTCGGGGGTCAGGTCTTTGGCAGAAATGACGATGACGGGCACCGAGGCGGTTTGAGGGTTGGCGCGGAGGGCTTGCAAAACCTCAAAACCGCTGAAACCGGGCATCATCAAATCCAGGATGATGACATCGGGCAGGTCACGCTGGGCCAGGTCGAGGCCAGATTGACCGTCCTGGACGGCGGCGACCTGGTAAATCATACTCCCCAGACTCAGGCGGACAATTTCCAGAGCATTGGGGTCATCATCCACCGCCAGAACTTTGCCGCCATCGGGCGCCAGGCGTTCTACGGCGCGGCGCAAGGCGTCACGCTCAATGGGTTTGACCAGGTACTCATTGGCCTGCAAACTGAAGGCCAACTGCTGTTCATTCAGCACACTGCAGATAACGACCGGAATTTGCTGGGTAACCGGGTTGGCCCGCAGAGCCCGCAGTACGTCCCAACCATCCATGTAGGGCATCATCACATCCAGCACGATAACATCGGGTTGACTCTGGACCGCCGCCTCTACAGCCCGGCGGCTGTCGCTGAGCTTCTGGACATGATAGCCCTGGGCAAGCTGGGCCGCCAGGGTATCGCAAGCCAGGCGGTCATCGTCAATCACCAGCACCCGGGTTTCGGCTGCTTCAGTGGATTCAGGTTCGCTAAATGGATGGGATGGAAGGCGGGGCAGTGAGAAGTAGAATTTTGATCCGACCCCAGGGGTGCTTTCAGCCCAAATGCGGCCACCGTGCATTTCAACAAACCGCTTGCAGATGGACAGGCCAAGCCCGGTGCCGCCGTGCTGGCGGGTTGGCCCGGCATCCAACTGAACAAACTCAGAAAAGGCGCGGGGGATGTCTTCGGCCTCCATGCCAATGCCAGTATCTTCCACACAGACGGTGACAAAATCATTATCCGCCGAGGCTGAAATGGAAACAAAGCCGGTTTCGGTAAATTTGGCGGCATTCGAGATCAGGTTGATCAGTACCTGGCGAATGCGCGTTCGGTCAGCATGGACCGGTGGCAAACCGGCCGGGATCTGGCGGCGGAGTTCGATGGGGCGGTCACGCACCAGGCCAACGGCGGTAGCCATGACGCCGTTAATCAGGTCGGTCAGATCCAGGTCTTCATAAAATAATTCCATCCGTCCGGCCTCAATTTTTGCCAGGTCGAGGATGTCGTTGATGACGCCCAGCAGGTGGTGGCCTGAATCTTCGATCCGCTGCAAGAGATCTGCCTGCCCGGCGTTCATTTCGCCTTCAGTGCCCTGAACCAGCAAATAAGCAAAGTTGATGATGGAATTGAGCGGGGTGCGCAGTTCATGGGACATGTTCGCCATGAAGCGGGTCTTGAGCTGGTTGGCAATTTCGGCCTCAGCCCGGGCAGACTGCGCCTGTTCGTAAAGCTCAGCATTGCGCAGGGCTATGGCTGTCTGACGGGCTGTGCCGACCAGCAGTTCCAAATCTTCGGGTTGGTAGGCGTTCAGGTTGTAGGATTGGATGGAAATAACGCCCAGGACATCATCACCGACAATCAGGGGGGCAAACATCAGGGAGGCTGAGAGGTGGGTCTTATCCCCCACCATCCGCCGATGCTCTGCTTCGGCGACCATCTCTTCAGCGGTGCGGAGGTAAAGGATGGGCTGCCGGCTCTGGATAATTTTTAGTGACCAGGGGAACTGTTCCAGCGGGCCAACTGTGCTATCACGATACTCACCCAGGTCATAGCGAACCGCAATCTGCAAGGTGTTTGTCTCAGCATCGTAGAGTGAGCCGTGAAATGAATCCAGGGGAATGACCTGCCGCATTTGTTCACACAGGGTCACTAAAATTCGGCGGCGGTCCAGTTCGCCGGAGACGATGCGCGCCAGTTCGTTCAGGGTGGCCAACTGCTGCGCCCGCTGATGAAGCTGCGCGTACAGGCGGGCATTATCGAGGGCAATGGCAGCCTGATTGGCAAAGGCGGTTACCAGGGGGATGTCGTTGGTGGTGTAAGCGCCTGGTTTATAATTATCAATTGCGAGCATGCCCAAAACTTTGCCCGAAGAGACCAGCGGGACACCCATCCAGGCATGGACTTCACCAGAGACGGGCAGTCGGCGGTTTTTCTGCCAGCGGTTATCTGCACCAACATCATCCAATACAATGGGGAGCGCCTGGGTCACAATTTGATGATTGAGCGGGAATTTTTTAATGGGCATGTGGACGCCCAGGACGTCTTGCGGGTTGGTGAAGCCATGCACCGCCTTGATCACCAGATCGCTGCCTTCCAGCAGCATGATGGAGCCGCTGTCATAATGCAGCACTTTGCCCAGGGCAGACAAAATGCGCTCCAGGACTTCCTGGCTGTCCAGAGTGGAATTTATCAACTGTCCGACTTCCCGCAGGGTATGAGAAGCCAGGTGAGCTTCAGCTTCAGCGGTGAACAGGCGGGTATTGTACATGGCAACGGCAATCTGGTTGGCAAGCGTTTGCATCACGGCCACATCGCCGGCAGAAAAAGCCGACAATTGTGAGCTTTGAAGATCCAGCACACCCAGCATTTGGCCGCCTGCCCGCAGAGGCAAGGCCAATTCAGAACGGACCTCTGGGAGCACATCGATGAGGGTACAGCGTGGGTCCGAATGAGCGTTTTCAGCGTTCACCGGTTCGCCCTGTTCGGCAGCGGCGCCAATCAACCCGCAGCCCAGGGGGATGCGCAGATCGGGTGAGGGCGGCTGACCGTGATCGCCCACAGAAGCAGCGCCTAATTGAAGCGCGGCGGTGGTTCTATCAGGGACGAAGATCAAGACGGCATAAAATTCAAAAGCACCCCGGATCAGGTCTGCAATGGTGGGCAGCAGGGTATGGTCATCTTTCAACAGGGTGATGTAATTTCCGACATGGTTGATGACTTCCAACTGGCTGATGCGCTCGTCTAATTGAACAGTGCGCTCGGCGACATTTTGCTCCAGACCGTCAACCGAGTCTTTCAGGCGATCGGTCATTTCGTTAAAGGTCTGGGCCAGGGCGCCAATTTCATCTGCCGATTCGACTCGGGCTTTGACGGTCAAATCGCCGGCGGCGACCTGCATTGCCGTCTGCTGCAAGTGGGTGATCGGGCGGGTCAACCAGCGGGTCAAAGCCCAGGCGCCGCCCAGCCCCAACAAAACAACCACAACCGCCAGAATCCAGGCGCCGCCCAACTGGCCCCGGACCACGTTCAACGCGGCCTGACGCGACTGGACAAAGATGACCTGCCAGGATTCCGAGGCAAGCCGGGAACGCCCACCCTGGCTGCGGATATTGGCTGTCAGGGCATCTTCAAGCACCAGATTTTCTGCAGTGGTTTGTAAAGCAGCGGCAGACTGGGAAGCATCCAGCATTTGAGAGGTTAATGTATCGGGAGGCAGGCGGTGCAGCGCTTGAAGGCGGGTGACAAGCACGGCATCCAGGGCGCCAATCCGTTGATAGCGCAGCCGTGGCTGTGTGCCATGAGCCAGAATCAGGTTGTTTTCATCGACCAGGATGGCATAGGATTGGTCTCCCACCAGGTTGCTGCTGCGAGCCGCCAGTTCTTGCAGTACATCGGCGTTATAGCGCATCACCAGCACCCCAAGCGGGGCGCTGCCCGTGGACTGGATCACAGGCGCCGCAAAATACAGGCTGCCAGCGCCGGTTTCGGAAAACAGGATGGGTGAAAGGTAAGGTTCAGAAGCGTTCAGGGTCTCTTGAAAAAAAGCTTCGCTTGAGCTGTCCTGACCAACAGCCAGGCTGCGGGTATCAAAGACGACCTGCCCGGAGGCATCGAGCAGCCAGAAGGATTGCACAAATGAGATTGGGGAATCAACAAGGCGGTGGCTGGGGCCAGACTCAAGGGCGCTGAGATAGGCACGCAGGAGCGCTTCTTCCAGGCTCTCTGGACGCTGGTCAGGCGGCAGGGCCAAGAAATCAATCAAAATCGGTTGAGCAGCTTCAGAGCGGACCGCCTGGAGGTTGTTTTGCAAAAAGGCGTCGATGGTGGTGGCGGTTTGTGAAGCCGAAACCAGCAAGGCGCGATCCACCGATGATAAAAGCGCCGATTGAACCGCCTTATAATTCCACACAGCGAGCGCGCTGATTGGCAGCAATGCTACTAAAGCAAAAGCCAGCATCAGTTTCGTTGAAAGGCTGCGAACTCTGGACTTCGATGAAGTCATACACCTGCTCCTGCGCGCCAAACACACCAAACTATTAAAAGCCCTTGAATAATTGTACTAGAAGTTGGCAGTTTGCGTATCGTTTGCGGCAGCTTTCTTAGCCCAAAAACACAGCCGGGTTTATGAGACCAGCGGCGGCAAGATGCCGGCAGGGTCTAATTGGGATTTGAGGCGGTCTATCCATTCTGGAATGCCGGGTCGCCGGGTTTCTGTCACTGACCCCGGTACTCCCAGCCAGGCCAGGTAGCCGCCAACGGTTTCGGTGGCCGTCTGACAGGCCAGGGCATTTGTGGGGGCGGCATAGAGCAGCCCGCTGCCCAGGTCAGCCAGCCAGGCTGGGCCGAGGTGCTGGCTGGAACGAGTGACCCAAGAGGGCAGCTTGCTGATGGGCTCGCCCAGCCGGGCAACAGCGGCATGTGCCGCCAGAGTTTGGGCCAGCCAGGCGGCCCAGATCTGGCTGCCGGTTTGTGGCTGCTCTACAAAGATGCGGCCGGACAACTGCTGATGGAGGACGGCATCATCGGCAGCGACATCTTCATCAAACCCTTCCAGGGTGCAGATCAGCGTACAATCTGGCAGACCAGGCAGGCCCAGGTTCTGACCAACCAGAACCGCCGAGGCGGTTAACAGGCTCCGGGCCAGTGCCAGACCAGCCGCCAGTGCCGCCGCGGGCTGTTCGAAAGGCACGGCGAAGGTCAAACAGCGGCGGGGCAGGGGGCGCAGGTTGAGGGTGAGCGCTGTGATCAACCCGAGAGAGCCCCGTGCGCCGACGAACAGCCGGGTGAGGTCATAGCCGGCGACGTTTTTCATCACCGGGCGGCCTGTGCGGATGCACTGACCATTGGGCAGGATGACATCCAGCGCAAGGGCAATATCCCGCAGGGCGTCATAGCACAGGCGCAGCGGCGCATTCACCCCGGCGGAAAAGACCCCGCCCAGTGTCGCCTCAGACCAGGGTGATGCCGCCGGGATCATAACGCCCTGCGAGGCTAACTCGGCTTGAAGGTCAATAAGCCGGGTGCCGGCCCCGGCCACAACATAACGGTCATCCAGATTGAGGGTCTGGATGCCTGCCAGCCGGGCAGTACTGAGAGGGCGCATCTCCGTAATCTGGGGAGCGGCGGCACCCGTCAGCCGCAGTGGCTGCCGCGCAGCAGTATGGGCAGCCAGGATTTGGGCAGCTTCATCCGCTGTCTGGGGCTGGTAGGATGGTTGCAGGGGGAGCAAGGCAACCGGCGGCAGATCTGAGGATGCCTCTGATAGATCAGGGAGAATTTTATGTGGGTTCAAAAGCCCGGTGGGGTCAAAGCAGGTTTTGATGTGCGACATGAGTGCCAGTTCAGCCGGGGTGTGCATGAGGGGCATATAGGCGCGTTTTTCGATACCGACGCCATGCTCACCGGTAATGCTGCCGCCCAGTTCCACGCAGAGGGCCGAGATGCGCTCTCCGGCCAAACGCACCCGGGCGACCAGATCGGCGTTTTGTGGGTCACGGATCAGGATTAATGGATGCAGATTGCCATCTCCGGCATGGAAAACGTAGCCCACCGGGAGATCGAGCGCATTGCAGATGGCGGTGGTGCCCAGCAAGGCCTCTGCCAGACGGCTGCGGGGAACGGTGCCATCAATAATGACATAAGCCGGGGCCAGACGGGCCAATGCACCAACCGCACTCTTGCGGCCATACCAGATTCTGGCGCGCTCAGCCTCGGTCTGGGCCAGGCGCACCTCTGAAGCGCCGTCTGCCTGCAGGGCAGCGGCCGCTTCGGCAATCTGAGCGTCGGCACTGGCAGGAGCGCCATCTACTTCGAGGATCAATGCGGCAGCAGACTGGACGGGCAGCCCGGCCGGGCTGAACTGCTCGACAATCTGCATGACTTTCTGATCCATCATCTCGAAGGCGGTGGGGGTGAGGCCGCGGCTGATGACGGCTGAAACCGCGCGCCCGGCCTGCTCAAGGCTGTCAAATGCGGCGAGGAGGGTGCGCGCGGCCGGGGCAGCGCGGCGTAAGGAGACCATGGCACGGGTGGTCAGGGCCAGGGTACCTTCGCTGCCGGTCAGCAAACCCACAAAATCATATTCGGGATAATCTAGCGCCGGGCCGCCAAAGGTCTGCAACCGGCCATCGGCAAGCACCACATCCAGGCCGGTGACATAATTGGCGGTGACGCCATACTTGAAGCAGTGCGGGCCGCCGGCATTGGTGGCAATGTTGCCGCCAACGGTGGATACGCGCCCGCTGGAAGGGTCCGGGGGGAAGAACAGGCCAGCAGCGCGAGCCTGTTCATCCAGAGTTTGGGTCATCAGACCGGGTTCGAGAGCGGCGCTGCGACCATCGGCATCCAGGTCGAGCAGGTGATTCAGGAGCGAGAATTCCATCAGGAGGCCGCCGTGTTCAGCCACGGCGCCGCCAGCCAGGCCGCTGCCCGAACCGCGGGCGATCAGCGGCAGGTTATTCTCGGCGGCCCAGCGCACCAGCGACTGGACATCGGCGGTGGATTCGGGGAAGGCCACCGCTGCAGGTTCGCCGGTATCCAATCCAGCATCCAGGGCATAAACCAGGCGCGTGGGGGTATCATCCCAAACCTGACCCGGTTGAAGGCGCGCTTTAAGGGGCCCAAACTGCGCATCACCGCTGGGTTGGCGGCGCGCCAGCCAGCCCAGCCAGCGCTGACGGGAACGCGAACGGAGAATCAAGGGCTTGACCGGGCGGCGAAGCTGCAGGTTTGGAGCCTGACCATCGGCGACGCGATACGAGAGTTCGAGCGCTTCGGCAATATGCAGCACGCGAGAGGTCAAACCGGCTCGCTGCAGGCCAGCCCAGAGCTGCATGTGACAGCCGGCATTGCTGCTGATGACCAGGGTGGGATTGGCGGCGGAAATATCGGCCATTTTGTCGTCCAGCACGGCATTGGCAACATCAGGCAGGACGATGTTATAGACACCAGCGCTGCCGCAGCAGCGATCGGGCTGACGCAGTTCCACCAGTTCCAGGCCGGGGATGGTGCGCAGGAGGGTGCGCGGCTGCTCGATCACGCGCTGACCGTGCCGCAAATGACAGGATTCTGAATACACCACCCTTACGGGCAGTACACCGGTGGGAGGATTGTTTAAATGATCGGCCAGAAATTCGCTGAAATCTACGACCCGGCGGGCAAAATCAACGGATCGCTCTGCATAGAGCGGGTCGTCGTGCAGGAGTTCAGGAATTTCTTTAAGCGACAGGCCGCAGCCGCCAGCGTTGCTGATGATAAAATCGCAGTCCAGGGCGGCGAAGGCATCAATATTGCGGCGGGCCAGCGCCCGGGCGCCTTCCAAATCGCCATTGTGAACGTGGGCCGCGCCGCAGCAGGTTTGATTCCGCGGGGTGACTACCTCATAGCCATTGCGCTGCAAAACGCTGACAGTGGCGCAATTGACTGAATTGAGCATGGCATCTTGAATACAACCGTGGAAGAAAGCCACCCGCCCCCGGCGCACACCGATGGGAGGAGCCGGGTGAGCGTAATCCAGGCGGCGCAGAGAAAGCGGCGGCAGGATGGATTCCATGTTGCGCAACGGTTGGGGTAAAAAATCGAGCTTGCGCACCAGCCACTGAAGCCCCAGGTGCTGATAAAACCAAAACAGGGTGGACATCAGGCGCAGGCGGCCCACGTGCGGCATCAACTGCCCCAGGCCCAACCAGCGCACCAGACGTTCAACCAGACCGGGGCGGTGGTACTGTGCGATAGCCTGGTGAGCGCCCTCTAACAGCCGGGCATATAGAACCCCGGATGGACAGGCGGTTTGACAGGACAGGCAAGCCAGGCACAGGTTGATATGCTGCAAGAACTGGCCCAGCAATTCAGTCTGGCTCAGGCGGCCTTCAGCGGCAGAACGCATCAGCGTGATGCGCCCGCGGGGGCCATCCATTTCAGTTCCAAAGACCGCATAGGTCGGGCAGGCACTCAGGCACATGCCGCAGTGAACGCACTGCTGCAAAAGCTGGCGGTACTCAGGGGTGTTCAGGGCGGTGGGGATTAAGGGAGAATCCATGCAGAGTCCTTCGATATCCAAACAAAACAGGATAAGGCATTGCATCCCCCAGGGCTGAAGGCCCGACAAAATTATACCTGATGCGAGCCAATAACCCCCTAATCTGGTAGAATGAGGCCATGACTTCTGCTCACCCCCGCGGCGGTATCCCGCTCGCCAAACGTATTTTGGACCTGGTGCTGACGCTGCCAGCCATGCTGATTTTGCTGCCAGCGATGGGAATCATTGCCCTGCTGGTTTGGCTGATGGATGGGCGCCCGGTCTTTTTTCGACAGCCACGCCCGGGGCTGCATGGGAAGATTTTTACACTGACCAAGTTTCGAACCATGCGGCTGGACCTGGACCCCCACGGCGCGCCCCTGCCAGATGCACAGCGGCTGACCCGGCTGGGACGGTTTCTGCGAGCCACCAGCCTGGACGAACTGCCCGAATTCTTTTTAGTCATCAGCGGTAAGATGAGTCTGGTGGGGCCGCGTCCGCTGCTAACCGCCTACCTGGAGCGTTACAGCCCGGAGCAAGCCCGCCGTCACGATGTGCTGCCGGGCATCACCGGCTGGGCGCAGGTGAATGGGCGCAATGCCCTGAGTTGGGAAGACAAGTTTCGGCTGGATGTGTGGTATGTCGATCACTGGTCCGTCGGGCTGGACCTCAAAATCATCGCGTTAACCTTATGGAAAGCCATCAAGCGCGAAGGCATCAGCCAGCCGGGACAGGCCACGGCAGAGGAATTCAAGGGAACGCCGCGCGAACAGGGCTAGGAAGCCCGGCTCTGGCAGGCTGCTAGGGTGTCAAAACGCCCAGTTGTCCGGCAGCCAGCAGATCGATGGCTTCCTGCACCAGCGCCTGACGCCCGGGTGAGAGCAGTGTGGGGTTGATATCTGCCAGGGCAAGCGGAGCATCGAGCGCCTGACCGGCGTTATTGGCGCTGACAGCGGGCCAGAGCATTTGCAGTGGGGCGGCTACATCCCAGGTGACGGTGGCGGCCCAGTTGGCCGGGACGCCGCCCAGCGGCGCTGCACCGCCGACTAATATGAACTGACTGGAAAGGGCGGAAGCCAGCTCAGAGCTGACAGCCTCAGGCGCCAGGTAGATGACCTCCAGGCGGTTTTGCTCGTGCAGGGCATTGGCCGCGGCCTGCCAGGCAGCCGCATCACTGGTAGATGGAAGGGTTGTGGTGACGGGGAAGAGGACCACCGGGGCGTAGTAGGGCGCGCAGCGCCCGCAATAATAGCGCCCGCCGTTGACCAGAGCACTAGAAACCGTATCGCCCAGGGGGCCATCGGTAGGCAGCAGGGCACCGCCTCGCCAGTCGGGGGCGATCAGGGTGCTGATCATGCCGCCGATAAAGGTTTGGGCATCAGCGCGCTGACGGATGATGCTCAGATTGGCCGACGGCTCGAGTGAACGCTGAGCGACGGCAACAAAAGCCACGCCGGGAGCGCCCGCAGCCAGGGATTGAATGGTATCATCCGGGCGGAGCCAGACCACTGCGCGGACGCCTGAGTCCAGGTCGGCGGCAGTGAGGGTCGGAAGAGCCGTGACGGTCAGGCCAGATTCAGCCGCCAGCGGCGCCAGTGCTGCGGCAACGGCTGGTTCTTCGGGGGCACCGGCAGAAATGAGCAGGACGCGGGCTGTTACCGCGGGGGTATCACTGGGGGCCGGTAAGGCAGCGGTTTCGGTTAACTCGGGTTGGAGGGTGACTGGCAGGTCGGTAGGCGTGGCGGGTGTGGCTGTGCAGGCTACCAGCGCCAGCGTGAGTAAACATATCCATAGCATTAAAAAAGGTTTGTGGTTCATCGAGTGTATTATAATTGGAAGAGAACGGATTTGACCATAGTCGGATATTTATGAGTCTGCCCACCAGTCAACCCATTTTACCGGAACCCGAACCGCAACTGCCGCCCGCCCGCCGCCGTCAGCAGCAACGCATGCTGCCCTCAAATGCCGGGTCGGCAGAGCGCCGTGAATTTCTGACGGAAGTTTCGCAACGCGTAACACCCTCATTGGATTTCTTCCTCTTCAGCCTGCTGGCGGGGTTTGTGATGGCGCTGGCGCTGCTGCTGGATTCACCGGCGCTGTATGTGCTGGTGATTTTGCTGGCACCGTTCATGTCGCCAGTGCTGGGCGCAGCCCTGGGGACGGTGATGGGGTCGGTGCGATTTTTCATGCGCTCAGTGGCGGCTGTTTTAATCGGGGCGCTGATTTTCTTCATCTGGGGTCTGGCGGCCGGGATCATCTACCGGCTGCTGCCGGCTTACCCGATCCAACAGGCGATGGACCACAGCGTATTTTCCTGGCCTGATCTGATTGTGCTGGCGCTGGGGGCCATTCTGGCGGCTTACCTGATCATCAAGGCGCCGCGGCAGCGCCCGCTGGTAGCCAGCGTGGCGTTAGCTTATGAAATTTTGCTGCCGGTTGGAATGAGTGGATTTGGCTTAACCAGCGGCGTTGGCGGGTTATTTCCAGACGGGCTGCTGGTGTTTGCGGTTCACCTCGTTGCCGCGATACTGCTCTGCACCGTGGTGGTGATTGCCCTGGGATTCCGGCCGCGCAATGTGCTGGGATATGGACTGGCGGCGCTGATTGTGCTGGGCTGTGTTGTTGCGGCAATGCTGCTGACTGGCGGAATTGCCATGCCGCTGCCGCCCACACCCACGCCAACCGTGACGCCCACCCTGCCGACAGCGACGCCGACCATCACGCCGGTGCCCCCCACCCCAACCCAGACTCACACGCCAACCGCCACAGCCACCCCCACCCGGACGCCAACCCTGATGCCCACAGAGACCCCCACGCTGACCATTACCCCCCAGCCGACACCGGTCTGGGCGTTTATCTATGCGAAAGACGGCAACGGCGCTTACATCCGTGCAGAACCCGGATTCGACTCAGCCCGAATTGCCAGCCTGCAAAATGAGCATCTGGTTCAGGTGATCTCTGATCCCGAGTTCAAAGATAACTATTTATGGGTTAAAATAAGAATTCCTGAAGATGGTACCGAGGGCTGGATTGTGCAGAGTTTACTGCAAACGGCAACGCCATCAACCGGCTGGTAAAAATTTGACGCTTGTTAACAAGGAGAGTTTTGTATGACCATTCACTTTGGCACCGATGGCTGGCGCGCGGTCATCTCAGATACTTTTACATATAATAATCTGCGGCTGGTTACCCAGGCGATTGCCGATGCGGTGGCATCGGGCGCCTGGATGAACGGAACGCCGGTCAGCGACCAGGTTGACCAGAAGAAAATGGTGGTGGGGTTTGACCCCCGGTTTCTCTCTGACCGCTATGCCAGTGAGGTGGCCCGGGTACTGGCTGCCAATGGCTTTACCGTGCACCTGGCGCAAGCCGATGCCCCCACCCCGGCCATTTCTTATGCCGTCAAGCAGATGAATGCGATTGCGGGCGTGATGATTACGGCCTCGCATAATGCGCCGCGCTACAACGGTGTCAAGCTAAAGGCTGCGTATGGCGGCTCGGCGCTGCCGGAGCAATGCCGCCGGGTAGAAGTATATCTCAACGATAACGAAGAGCAGGGGCGCGGCCCCAACCTGATGGACTTTGAACAGGCCCGGCAGCAGGGTTTGATCCGGCGGTTTAACCCCATTCTGGCATACAACGAACACCTGAGAACCCTGATTGACTTTGATATTATTGCCGAAAATCCGCAGCGGCTGGTGGTGGACTCGATGCACGGCGCAGGGCGGGGCGTAATTCGCACAATCCTGCAGGGCACGGGCTGCGAAGTGGCCGAGATCCGCGGTGAGATGAACCCCGGCTTTGGCGGCGTTCACCCCGAGCCAATTGTGCGCTACCTGGGCGCGCTGGCAGGTGCGATTGGCGCAGGGCTGGGCAATTTTGGTCTGGCGACCGATGGCGATGCCGACAGGATTGGCGCGATGGATGAGCGCGGCAATTTTGTGGACCCCCATAAGATCATGGCGCTGGCGTTCCGCTATCTGGTGGAAAAACGCGGCTGGACGGGTGCGGCGGTACGCACCGTCTCGACCACCCGGATGATTGACCGGCTGGGCGAGCGCTACGGGCTGCCCGTCTATGAAACTCCGGTGGGCTTCAACCATATTGCCGACTACATGATGAAAGAAGATATTTTGATCGGCGGCGAGGAATCGGGCGGCATTTCCTTCAAGGGGCATATCCCGGAAGGCGATGGCGTGATTATGGGACTGCTGATTATTGAGATGGTCGCCAGTGCGGGAGTCACCCTGTATGAGCTGGTGCAAGATCTTTTAAATGAAGTGGGGCCGGCATATTACGAGCGCACTGACCTGCGGCTGCGGCACCCGGTATCCAAGAGTCAGATGACAGACCGTCTCAAAAATGAAGTGCCCTCGGCAATTGGCGGCGAGCGAATCGCCCAGATCAGCGATAAGGATGGCGTAAAGTATATTCTGGCAGACGATTCGTGGCTGCTGATCCGACCTTCGGGGACGGAGCCGGTGTTGCGGGTTTATGCGGAGGGGCGCTCACCGCAGATGGTGAAAGCCCTGCTGGCTTACGGTGAATCTGTGGCGGCAAGCGTCTCGTAAGCTCCCCCTTTACTGCTCAAAGACAAGAATCATAACCGCAGGGCGAATTTATCGCCCTGCGGTTTTAGCACATGGCAATCAATACCTCCGGAGATGGCCGCGCTGGGCGCCAAGTCCGGGCAGACAGGCAATGGCGGTCTAGCGGGAAGAAGAGCGCAGCTTGCGAGCTACGACGATGATGATCACCAGCACCGCTGCCAGGCCAAGCAAGCCAGGCAGCCCAACCTCATCTGCAAAGCCAAAGCCGCCGAGAGCGGTCGGTGAAGGCACGCGCGGCGTGCCGGTGCCAAGCACCACCACTGCGGTTTGCGTGGCTGCCGCCTGAGTGTTGAACGCCGCCACGGTTTGGGTTTGCTGGGTGGGGTTCAAAATTGGGGTGGAGGACGGCCGCAGGGTTGTAGTGGGGGCTACAACGGGCGTCTTGGTGGGGGTTTTGGTTGCGGTGGGGATCGCGGCCAGAGTCAGATATTGAATATTGGCCTGAGCCGTGGTGGTGGCGTTGAGCGCCATGGCGGTGTTGGTGGCATTGACCAGCTCATTTTGCTGGGCAATGGCATTATTGGCCTGTGGGCGCAGCAAAAAATACCAGACGCCCAGACCAATAAGCATCAACAAAATCAGGCCGCCAACCCCAGCCAGAATGAGCATGAAGGTGCGGTTATTGCCGCCACCGCCGCCCTGACGGGGTTCTGGCTCTTCAGCCTCGGGTGCCGCCGGGGGTTCTTCCTGCGGCAAGAGATCGGCAAATTGATTGCCCTCTTCTTCTTCGTCAAATCCTTGGAATGCCATTGTGTTTCTCCTCTGTGCTTATTCTATCACATCCAGGTTCGCCAGGGGTACAACCACCGGCTCGTTATTTTCAAGGCGGACATCGGCAGCCGCCGCGCGAACACCATTGGGCAGGGCACTCAAACCCGGGCGCACCTGCAGCAAGGTTCCAATTTTTCCGGCATAGGGGGCGCCCCAGATATGCACCATCTGACCGGGTTTGAAGCTGATTAATTCCATTGGCAGTTGGCCGGTGGCGGGCAGGGGGATGATGATTTCAGGTCGTTCACCCTTGACCGGGTCGTAAATCGCGTTGACGCACAGATCGCGGCGTTCGCTGGTGCTGAGCAGCTTGAAGGCGGCGCTGTTCATCGGGATGGGGCCAAAGCCTTCGGTTAAAACGATGGGGTAGCGGGCGGCGCGAGCTGCGGGGATCAAATCAGCAGACATGCTGCCCAGGATTAGACCGCGCAAGGGCAGTTCGTTACCCGCCTCAATGGCGTCCACTTTATTGCAGTAGCCGCCCAGGACCACTGCGCCGCGCATAGAAACGTCCAACGATGCGCGGGTCACCTCGTCCAGAGGCTCTTTGGCTAAGGCCAGCAGGAGGCCCAGGCCCGCCTGACCATTGCCCCAGACGCCCTGGATCAAGGCGCCGCTGGCTTCAATGGTGCAGCCCAAATCGGGGGTGGTTTCGGTGACGGTTCCATTCAGCCCGGCATATATCTGCTCAATCCGGGGCTCCATTTCAAGCAAAACCTGGCCGCTGACGATGGCAACCACCTGACCATTGGCCGGGGCGCGCACAATGCGCGGGAAGAGGCCCCCCGCTTCGGCGATCACATCGCCTTTCATCAGGCGGGCGCCAACCTTGACTTCGATAAAGCGGTCAGCCTGATCGCCGCCCCGTCCACCGCCCAGCAAGCGGCGGATATTAAAGAGGGCGTGCTGTCCGGGGAGCTGAGCTTCAGCCACCGGGTCGGTAGCATTGACTTTCTGCCCCATGCGAACCAGAACCTTGCCGGGCAGCGGCAGGCTGCGCTGTCGGCGGATGAGAGCCACGGGAAGAATGTGATTAACCGGAGCGACCATGGATTTTTATCTCCGATGCAAGTTTTATACCACTGAGCCGCCGAGCGCGGTTTGCCATTTGCGAATCATATCGCGACGGCGAGCTGCATCTCGGGGTAAGACCAGGGGGCGGCCGCGGGTATCAATTACGGCGCCGCAGAGGCCGCCCACAACTTTGAAGCTGCGGATGCGGTCTTTACGATTAGGATCAATGACCACCCGGCGGAGCGGGCTGAAGTGAATGCGGGCCGTCTGACCGTTGCGAATGGGCAGCGCGGTCAACATGCCCTGACGGACTTCCAGTTGGGTTTCTTCGCCCGATTCATACTCGATCCGCACTTTGAGCAACGGGGTGCCGTAGCGGCCCTCGCTCAGGGGGCAGATGACGGTTCCCAGATTGATGAAGGCGTTGCTTTCCAACACCTGGACGGGCATCAAAGCGTTGTGAGAGGAGATGGAGCCCAGAGAGCCAAGCAGGCCGTAGGCATCCAGCAAAACGGTGGTGATGCCGACTGGCTGCAAGCCATCCAGAATGGTCAGCAGGCTCTGACCGGGGGAGGACCATTGAGACAGGACGCTCCCGGCGGCCAAAATGGGCTCAAAGGCGTTATGCAGGTCAGGCCAGCGGGTCTGCAGACCCTGCATCATCAACGTCAGGATATGCCGGGCAGCCGCCTGTTCCATTGCCAGGGCCTCAACCGTAACCGGGACCATGCCCGGGCGCAGGCTGCGCTGCCAGAGATAATCACGTAAAACGTCATCACCAATGGGAACCGGCAGCCAGCGGCTGACATCTTCAATTTTGAGGTCTGCCAGGGTGGATTGAATGCCGGCGCCCATGCCCAGCGGGAAGGTGCGCAAGGCGGTTTGACCGCCTACGCCAGCGGCAATGGTGGAGTAGGTTTGCCCAAGATCAACGCCGAGGACGCCTTTCTGGGGGTCATAAATTTTGCTCAGATAGCCGATCATGCGTCCAAACGCTTGAGCAGCCGGGATTAACGGGGTGGTGCTGATTTTACCCAGGCCTTCAAGACCGCCAACCTGGCTGCTGCGCACCTTGCCAATTACCTGAGCCAGCACCTCAGAAGCAGGTTCCAATTCTTCCAGATCAATTGAGGGTCGAATATTGGGAGCGAGGTGAACTGTGGTCAGTTTGCTCAGAACTTCTTTCAGGCGTTTAGCGAGCACCTGATTACCGGCGTAAAGAATGTCGGGGCGCTGCTCTGGCAGGGTGGTTTGCAGGGCCAGCGTAATCAATTCCACCATTTTCGCTACCGAGCGGGTAGCGCCGCGGTCGGCACCGCCAGCCAGGAGCACCAGATCGGGGCGGGCCTGGAGAATGGCATCCACCTGCACTTCGGGACGGCGGCGGTCATTGATGCCAATCTGTTCCACCACCTGACCATAGGTCATTTCCACCAGCCGGTTGGCGCTTTCCAGCGAGACATCTTCCAGCAAACCGACAGTGACCACGCGCAGTTCGGGCCCAGCCGAGAAGACAATTGTCAGCCGGTCCAGGCCAGAGCCATCGGGCTGGGCAGGCATAATCAGGCGGCCTTCAGGGTCCACCAGAACGCGCCCGGTCACTTCCTGAAGCTGGTAAAGCGCCTGATTGATGCCTTCACCGATGTCGGAGTAGGGTGCGCCGGCTGTGCTGGGCGCAACCCCGGAGGCGATAAAGCGATATTGCCCATCGACGGTATCAAACAGCAGTACCCGGGTCAGCACAGACCCCAGGTCTACCGCCAGTACCGATTCAGCATCCACCAGAGAAGTTGTCATAGCAGCCAGTTATCAAAAGAGATTCAAGATGGTTTGGATCAGGAAGTTGAGGCGCTCCAGCAGAGCTGTCAGCGCAGAAGCCATGACCCCGGCAAAAAGCGCTCCGAGGGTGAGGCCAATAAAGACTTCGCCAATTTTGGCGCCGGTCTCAATCAGGGCCGAGCGGCGGGGGGGGCCATCGGGGCGGGGGCGGGCGCTAAAATGGAAGTAGAGCAGGGTGGCGGCCGCGCCAATGACCATCAGAACGCCCTGCAATAGCTGACCGAAGGGGTTGGGGCCATCCATGCCAAAGGGGGCAATTGCGGCACCAATCTGTTGGAAAAGCGTGCCAAAGATTGCGCCGCCCACAGCTGCGCCAGCGCCAGCGCCTACCAGATAGGCCATGGACACATTGCCCAGGCTGGACAGCCGGGGAGAAAGCTTGGTCAGCAGCAGCAGGCCCAGAATGATGGGCACGCCTGCCAGCACCTGACGAGTCAGGTCGCCGCTGAGGAGCGGCGCACCAAGGCGGGGGATGATGACCTCAAAAATCAGCACCACGGCGGTGTATCCCGCGCCGACACCGACCAGCAGGTAGGATGCCAGGCGGAAGACGGGGTTATCGCCAAACAGGTAGCTGAAGACCATTAAGGTCAGGAGAAAGCCGATCAATGTCCAGAGAAGGTCGAGATTTCCCATATGGCTATGCCTCTCTGCGGGGCTTGCGAGTCTTGCGGCGGCCCAACATGCGGGAGATTGCATAATACAATCCGCCGACCAGGATGAAAACAACAATCAGCAGCATGCCGATCTGGTAGGAATCCCAGAGGCTGCGGGCGGTGCTGCCGGGGCGCTGGGCTAACTGATCGTAAGCTGCGCTGCCGTATAAACCGCCGACCAATCCATCAACCTGATTGGACTGCACATAGGGCAAAATCAGGGGGGCGGCCTGGGCGCTGGAAATGACCAGCAAGGGAACATCACCCAGGGAGGGCTGCACCTGCTCAATCCAGGAGCGAGCCACATCGGGGCTGTCGGTAAGCAGCAGGAGCGCATCAAAGTCAGAGAGGCTGGCTGTGCCTTCCAGCACCGGCAGCGACCAGGCGGATTGCCCATCAGTCGTGTAGGGCAAAGCCTGCTGGGGTGAGTTGGCAAACTGCGCCAGGCCCGATTCGCCGCCGGGGAGATACCCCAGGGAGATGGTTTGATCAACCAGCGGATAAGCGGGGATGTCTTGCAGTGCGGTGCGCAGAAGCTGGTCGGCCAGAGCGGTGCCGGTGGGCGAGGTGGACAGGGTGATGATCCGGGCGTTCATCTGCATCAGGCTTTCCACAGCGCCAACACTGATCAACTGCATTTCACCAGCCAGGCCTGGTTCGTAATCCACCGCCAGGAGTACCCGTGGCGATTCGCCTGCGGCAGTCAACTGCTGCATCTGGGTGTTGAAGGCGCTGACTTCCGGCGATGCCCCGGGCAGGGCAGTCAACTGCAAGCCGCCCAGGAGCGGAGCCAGCAAAATAACCAGCATGATCGCGGCAATCAAAATGCGCAGAACGGCCCGCGGAACCAGTCCAGTTTCGGGCTGGGCGCCGCGCGGGCGAGATTTTTCTTCGATAAACGATTCCAGCAGTTCGGCGTGGGCGCGCTGTCGTTCGGTGACCCGCAGGCGGGATGAATAGGTTGGTGGTTTGAGATAGCGCGACGCCAATTCTTCACTGGTCAGAACGCCCTGGATGCCCGCCAAGGGGCCGGCACTCTCAATCCTATCATCCACCGTGCCTGTGGCGCCGGGAACAACGGACTCCACCGGGCGCATGGCTTCGAGCCAGGTAGGCAGCATGGCAGGTTCAAGCGATTCACCAGCCGGCGCGACTGGCGCAGGGGGCTGAATATCGGCAAACGATGGCGGCAGTTCAATGCCCATCTCAGCGGGCAGTTCAAAGGGGGCGGGTTCAGGCAGGGCTGCGGGCTCGCCAATCTTAGGCGTGGGCATTTGTGAGAGCCATTCAGGCAGACCTTCACCCATAAATGGCGAGACGGGCTGGGCCGGGGCGGGCTCTTCGGGTTCAGCCGCCGGTGGAGCAGCATACCAATCGGGAAGCGTGCCTTCTGGCGCGGCTGCCGATTCGGGAGCTGATTCGGGAGCCGCCGGCATCTGGCTGAGCCAGTCCGGCAGGCCAGAATCCAGCGGTTCAGCGGGGATTTCAGCCACAGGAGCGGGTTCGGCAGCCGGGGTGCCCGTTAGCCAGGAGGGTAAATCGGCAGGTTCGGGCATGGGCGGGATGGGTTCTTCCGGCGCAGTCGATTCAACCGGCAAGCTGCTGAGCCAGGGCGGCAAATCCGTGGGGGCGGGTTCGCTGGCAGCCGGTTCGGCAGGGGTCTCGGGTTCAACCGCCTGCAAGCCGCTCAACCAATCCGGGGTTTCGGCAACAGGTTCAGCCGGAGTTTCAGGTGCAGGAGCCTGGAAGCCAAGCCAGTCGGGTGTTTCGCCAGCGGGCTCGGCGGGGGTTTCAGCAGCGGGGGCTTGCAGACCGCTCAGCCAGTCGGGAGTCTCACCAGCAGGCTCGGCGGGGGTTTCGGCAGCGGGGGCTTGCAAACCACTCAACCAGTCGGGCGATTCGCCAGCAGGCTCGGCGGGGGTTTCGGCAGCGGGGGCTTGCAAACCGCTCAGCCAATCGGGCGCTTCGCCAGCAGGCTCGGCGGGGGTTTCGGCAGCAGGCGCTTGCAAACCGCTCAACCAGTCGGGTGCTTCGCCAGCAGGCTCGGCGGGGGTTTCGGCAGCGGGGGCTTGCAAACCGCTCAGCCAATCGGGCGCTTCGCCAGCAGGCTCGGCGGGGGTTTCGGCAGGGGTTTCAGCAGCAGGGGCTTGCAGACCGCTCAGCCAGTCGGGAGTCTCACCAGCAGGCTCGGCAGGAGTTTCGGCAGGGGTTTCAGCCGCAGGGGCTTGCAAACCGCTCAGCCAATCGGGCGCTTCGCCAGCAGGCTCGGCGGGGGTTTCAGCCGCAGGGGCTTGCAGACCGCTCAGCCAGTCGGGCGCTTCGCCAGCAGGCTCGGCGGGGGTTTCAGCCGCAGGGGCTTGCAGACCGCTCAGCCAGTCGGGTGCTTCGCCAGCAGGCTCGGCGGGGGTTTCGGCAGGGGTTTCAGCAGCAGGGGCTTGCAGACCGCTCAACCAGTCGGGAGTCTCACCAGCGGGCTCGGCGGAGGGGACGGTCTCGTCCGCATCCAGGCTGCTGAGCCACTGCGACAGATCCGGCGTCTCGGGCATCTCAGCCGGGGGTGTTTCCATCTCACCGCCAGCAGGGGGTTCTGAGGTACGGAATTCTGACAGCCAGTCCGATTCGGCGGCTGGCTCGGCGGGGGTTTCGGCCAGCGGGGGCGTCTCACTGCTCGATTGCAGAGCCTGGAGCCAGTCGCCGGATTCAGCAGGGGCGCTCTGTGGCGCCGCAGCCGGGCTCAGGTCTCGCAGCCAATCGGGCACATCTTCAGCAGGCTCAGCGGGGGTTAGGTCGGGTTCGATGGGTTGGTTTTGCTGACCGTCCTCACGAATGCGCGCCAGCCAGTCTGGGGTATCGGCAGCGTGTTCTGCAGGGGCTGCTTCCATATCGCCGCGTAATTCGCGCAGCCAATCGGGGGTATCGTCGCCAGAGGGCGGCGTTTCCATCAAGACTTTACCGCAAACCGGGCAAACCTGCGCATCGGGCAGGAGCGGGGAACGACAATTGGGACAACGGTTATCAGCCATAGGGATCATCCACTATAAGGGCGGTCAGTGCCCATGAGAATACGCAGCCCGGTTGTCAGGCTGCCCAGGGCAATGCCCAGCAGAATACCCCGCGCCCCGGCAACAGGCAGGAGGTTGAGAAGGTTGATCAGACTGCCCAGGACGGGCACGCTGCCGCCAAAGGATAAAAGTCCGCTCAAAATTATCAAGAAGACGAGCGCGCTGATGACGAAGATAATCGCCATCAGGCCTTTGCGGCGCTGAAAGAGCCGGAAACTGGCATAGGCCAGGCTGATCGCCAGCACGCCCATCAGGCTGGCCTCAATGGGCATTTGAATGGCGGTAACAACCCGTTGAAAATCATGCTGGCTGGGAACGCCCCAGACCTTGGCGGCAACACCCGCCAGGAAGGTAGCCCAGAAGGCCAGGATAAGGAAAATGCTGTAATAATCGCGGTTGCGTTTGTCGCCAATCTTGCGCCAGTGGACGGCAGCCAGGTTGAAAATGGCAACCAGCCCGGCGATGCCCGCCAGGGTGATGGCCCAATCCAGAATGATCGTGCGGAGCTGCCCGACGATGCCAATGGGGAGAAGATAGCCAATCAGAACAAGGAGGCCTACTGCCATGGCAATGGCGGTTGAAACAGGTGATCTCATAGCACCCCCACCAGTTTGAGCAGGGCGCCCAAAATCAACGCGCCAACGGCAACCAGGCGCAGCACGTCCTGCACACGCAGGCTGGCCGTGTGGGCCGGGCCAGCCTGAAGGTAGGCCGAAACGGCAAAAAGCTCTTCGCCAATCAGGGGTTCGCTGGCAGTGGCATAGAGCGCAGCTTGAGCGGGGAGCGAATCGGTGGCGGCCAGGCTGAGGGCACCGCGCCGTTCAGCGGCTTCAGTAATCAAGGCAATTTCGGGGCCAAAGCTGCCCACCAGCAGATGGGTGCCAACATGTTCCGTTGATGTGATCGGCAGGGCGCCGGCAATATAGGATATGGGCGTGGCGCCGCCCAGACGGCCGCGGTCGGGATCATAGAGTTCCAGTGCGTTTGCCAGGCGGTAGGCCGCTTTGAGGGTATCCTGACTGAGGATAGCCAGGGAACCGTCGCCGCTGGTGGCAATGGGCGGGCGGTCGCTGAGAGAATTCATGCGGGCGACCCGCTCGAGGGCGGCCAGCGCTGCCAGACTGGCTGCGCCGTTGGCGTTCACCGGGCTGGATTTGCCCAGGGAAATGTGCAGGCGGGAGCCTTCTTCTACAGAAAGGCCAATAGACCGGCGAAGGCGTCGAAAACCGGGGATATCACGTAAATCTCGGCCGCGGCGGGTTTTGCGGGGCAGCGAGAGCACAATCAACAGTACCACGCTTGCCAAAACCAGCACCAGACCAGCGATATGTTCCAAATTCACGCTTTCACCTCCTGCCGCAGAAAGGCCGCAAAGGCCCGACTCTGCTGGGGATTTTCCAATGTTTCAGCCAGTGCCTGCCAGCCTGAGGGCTGTTGGGAACTGAACAGGGGGCCGCCGGCATATGCCAACTGAGCCATGAAGATATTCAGGGGGCCGCCAGCCTCCAATAACGCTGCGGCGATTTCTTTCACCCCCCAACGTTGCAGGAATTGTGCCCAGATCATCCAGTGTGGATTCTCTCCTTGCATAAATGGAGTATAGCATAAAACACGAATCTTAAGGAACAGATTAGCACCCCAAGCGCCAGAGGATTTGACCGCCGCCATTTTGATAATATTCTGCCAGGGCGAGCCGCATTTGGGTTTCAGAATCCCAAAACGATGAAAGCTGGGATTGATAGGCAGCCACGGCATCCTGCCAGACGGTGAGGGCAGCCGGGGTGAGCAGGAAGGACTGCGGTTGGACGTTTGCCGGAAGATGGGTGGCGTGGTCCGGGTCTGAGGCGGCATAGGGGTAATCGGCGTAGAGCCAGAGCGGGGCGCCAAGTTGTTCGGCGGCGCGGCGGACCAGTTGATGGTCGCGGTGGCTGCCCAGGGTGAGGGGGGCCACCCAATGAGCCCCGGAGGTAAGCTGCACGGCAAGGTCAGCGGCAAGCTGATCTGCCAGGGCCAGGTCAGCAGTGCTGAGGGGGGAAAAAAGATCGTCGCGGTCGGCGATCAACGGGGTGCCGGTTTGCGGGTCAAAGCGATAGATGCAATCGGCAAAGGGGAAGTGCTGCCAGGCTGCTCCCAGTGCGCGGCAAGCCTGAATATCTTCAGCCCGGCGCGCGGCCATGCTCTGCGAACCAGTCTGCCAACGGGCATGGAGCATTTGCGCAAAGGGCGCCAGCGGACCCGAAGGCGGATCGGCGGCGCAGATGGTCCAGATTTCAACCTGGTGACCGGATTGGACTTGCTGCCAGATGATACCGCCACAGGACAGCACGGCGTCATCGAGATGGGGGGAAAGATAGATCCAATGCATAGTGATGTTTTATCATAAAAATGATAAAATGAATAAATCAATTCCGACCTGGGAGACTGGTATGAATCTACTGGAACGACTTTTTGGAATGCCCCCGTACCCGCCCGAAGCGCGGGAGGAAATGCGGCGTCTGGTTGATGAATTGGTGCGGATCGGGATTGAGGATGATTATCTGTCTGAGCGCCCCGGGGCACCTTTTAATGCACAGTGCCGGCACGTGCGGGCGCGGGAAATTGGCAAGCGGCTGCACGACCTGGGGGGACTCAAGTTGATGGTGTGGACGCGCGAGGCGGTGGGGCGAAAGCTGGGCCGGCGCGATGCCCTGCGCCTGCTGCAGCACCTGGATTATGCCTGGGCTGAAATTGGCGAATGGATGCCGTAAACGGTTAAAACAGCCGATCCAGAATCAGCTCGCCAATATAGACAATATAATCAATGGCATCGGGGCCCAAGGTGGTGCCCGGATGAAGATCAACATGGGCGCCGCCGTCTTGATCGCAGATGCGGCGGATCAACTGCCGTAAGGTCACTTCACCGCAGTCTTCAATAAATAGGGGCTGATCAAGCCAGGTCTCAACGGGCAACGGTTCCAGGGCATCATCGAACTCACCATCTTCATTGACCTGGGGGAGTTTCAGGTCGGGATACAGGTAAGGAAGCAGGGCAATATTGACAACGGCATCGTGCCGGCGCGTGGTATCGCACAGTAAGATGCGCAGCTGCACCGCAGCCACGCGGTAGAAGGCCCGCTCGCCGCGCTGCACCATTTGGATGGCGTTGCGTAAAATGTCGGCAGCATCCCGGGCATAGATCCAGATAATCTGTTGATCGGCATTAAAGGATTTGGCCGGCAGCAGTTCGCCGGGCGCTTCGGTGACCGCCGGAAGTTCTTCCTGCAGTGTAAATTCACCGTTATCAATGGCTTCCAGGAATTCGAGGGCCGCGGCTTCCTGAAATGCAGGAACATACACATGCCCGGCGCCCAGGTCGCCAATGGTCAGACCATACGCCACCCCTGCCCCTTCCTGGCTGGCAACCGCCTGGATGCCCTGCCCCAGAAGAAAATCTCGGAGCATTTCGGCTTTGGTAAGTCCATCGGTGGTATAAACGTGCACAAATCCTTTATCCATGGCAACTCCTTTGCGTAAATTCATTATAGCGAGAGGAGGAGGTTATTTCAACGAGGGTGGACACACCTGACTATTTTTCAAGCTCCAATTCGGCGCCGAGCAGATAATGGCTGAACCAGTTCAGGTTCTGATACATCACAGCGTGATTTTCACGCGGGCGGGTGATGGGGTGGCCCATGCCGGGGAAGATAAATAATTCCACCGGGACGCCCATCTCCTTCAGGCCGCGGTAGAGTTCCTTGGCATTGGAAAGCGGAACACGCTGGTCGTCTGAACCATGCTGGATCAGCATGGGGGTATGGGCTTGTGGCAGGCCGCTCATTGGTGCGGTCTGGTCATACAGGCTGCGGTCACGAAATGGGGAGACAGACAAGTATTCCGTGGTGAAGTGGGGGATGTCGTTGCTGATGTGGTAGGTGTACCAGTCTGAAATGCCAGCCCCAACCGAGACAGCTTTGAATTTATCAGATCGGAGCCCGGCAAAGGCTGAGATATAGCCGCCCTGCGACCAACCCATGCAGCCTACCCGCTGCGGGTCAATCCAGCCCAACTGATCCAGGTGAGCGATGGCGCTTTCCAGATCCCACAGGTCGCCCACACCCAGGTTGTTCACGTTTAATTCCATGAAGGCCTGACCACGGCCATCAGAACCGCGATAGTTGGGCTTGAGGACCAGCACGCCCTGATTGACAAACTGGATGGTCGGGTAATAACGCCGATCATCATAGTCCAGCAGGTATTCGGGGGAGCTGGCAGTTGGGCCGCCGTGGACAACAAACACCAGGGGGTATTTTTGGGTTGGATCGAAGTTTGAGGGTTTGCGCAGCACCCCTTCAATCTCCACGCCATCCTGGCTTTTCCAACGGATGGTTTCCACTGTGCCGAGGTCCCAGCCCTGTACCTGGGCGCCTAAATCGGTCAGACGTTGAACAGACCAGTGAGATCCCTCACCAGGTCGGGCAACGCAGGCTTCGGAGAAAGAAGTGGAGTTTGCGGCTGGAAGACCAATGAGGCCGGATTTGCAGATATGGAAGGCGTCATCCACATACAGGCCGTCAAAATCCAACACGGTGAACTGCCCCTGCTCGTCAAAGCGAGCCACGCGCATCACGGTACCGTCCACATAACTGCCAAAAATGCCAGACGGCACCCAGTAAGCCTGCAGCACGAAACGATCAAGATTGGCGGACAGGCAGCGCATTTGCGTCCGGGCGGTGGACACATCTGGGGCAGCCAGGGCTGCGGTCACATCCAGCGTCCACAGTTCTGCCTGGGTGTAGAAATGATGGTCACGCCCCTGGAATGAGAGCAGCAGCCGGGTGCTGTCTGGAGACAGGGCAACGACAAAGCACTGCTCAGGCAGGTTGAGGCGCGTGAGTGTGCCCAGGTAAGAAAGGTCTTCAGGCGGTTCGGCAGCTTTTTCCTCAGCCGGGGACTGGGTTTCGGCAGAGGTTTCGGTGCTGTCGGCCGGCTTTTTCTCTTCGGCGCGGCGGACATACTCTGCAAGGGCAGCATCTGCATCAAGCTGCAGGCAATATACGCTGGTATCGCGCCAGTAGGTATAATCATCACGGCGGCGGCAGTTGAGGTAAATGGATTTGCCATCGGGAGCGGGGGTCATTTCGCCAATGTGCAGGGGGCTGTCAAAGAGGCGGCTGAGTTCCACCACCGGCAGCACCAGGTCTTTAGCCTCGTCTTCGGTAAGGGTGCGCTGCCGGGCCTCGTACTGACGCAGGGTAGTCAGGTTCAAGTAGTACAGCGCGGCGGCGCTGTCTTCCTGTTCAAAGTGCTGATACTGTCCAAAGCGCTCGGTGCGCTTCTTCTTCTCCGTCCGCCTGGGGTCATCAGCAAGGAAGATCAGGCCGCCGGCAAAGGGTCGAAAGCTGCTGACGCCCTCCTTGTGGCTGGTGACCTGCCAGCCTTCGCCAATCAGTCCTTCGTACAGCCAGACCTGAGCCGGCTGACCGTTAGCGTTACCGGTCTTGAGGAGCGCCAGGGTGTCATCATTCAGCCATTCCATCTGCTGAACGCTGCCGCTGCGATTTAAGCGGCGGGGAGAGGTTTGTCCGCCGGCGGCCAGGTTCTGGACATAACACACATTCTCGTAGCGGTTATTTTTCCAGTTCATGGTGCGCACCAGGAACGCGGCCCAGGCGCCTCCGGGCGCAAGTTTGACTTCGACGGGCACATCCAGCGCCAGCATCTCGCGCAGGGTGGGTTGGTGAAGCGCGGCGGTCTCTTGATTCATGGTGTTGAACTCCTATGGGCTTTGGTGACAGACTTCCATCATTATAGCCAATTTTTAGCTGTTGTAACCACTTTGTTATATTTGCATATCATTTGTAATTGTGATAATATAGATAATAAGATAATTTTTATCCGTATATCACAAAAGGACAGGAACATATGACTGCATCAACTAAAGCTCCGGCTCGGGGCAACTATACCATCACCGACCCGCCGCTGATTGCGGCGCTGTTCGGAAATACCCGCTGGGCCTGGCTCTGGGCCATTTTGCGCGTCTGGCTGGGTTATGACTGGATTACCCACGGCATTGACAAGCTGGGCAACCCGGCCTGGATGTCTGGCGAATCGCTGCTGGGTTTCTGGCAGCGCGCGGTGGCCGTCCCTGAGGCGCCAGCCCGCCCGCTGATTGCGTTTGACTGGTACCGCAGCTTTTTGCAGGCGCTGATTGACGGCGGTTCGCACGTCTGGTTTGCCAAGTTTGTGGCCGTCGGCGAACTGCTGGTGGGCATTGCGCTGGTGCTGGGCATCTTCACCGGGATTGCGGCCTTCTTCGGCGGACTGATGAACTTCAACTTTATGCTGGCCGGAACTGCCAGCACCAACCCGGTGCTCTTCCTGGCGGCAATTCTGCTGATTATGGCCTGGAAAGTGGCTGGCTGGTGGGGGCTGGACCGCTTCTTACTGCCTCTGTTGGGGACGCCCTGGCGACCCGGCAGGTGGTTCGAAAAGTAAAAATAAAATGCCCTGGCAAATCAGGCCAGGGCATTTTGCTGTCTATATCAGGATTGGGCAGCCTTCAGGCGGTCAATGCGGCGCTGAAGGTAGGGCATGAAATAACCAGCATAACGCTCCCAGAGTTCGGGATTCTGCCAATCGTTGCCGGTGATGGTGCGGCGGCAGTTGGGGGCGCCGCAGTCACATTCAAATTCATCAAAGCAGCTACCATCGCACATAGCATAATCGAAGCAGATTTCTTCGCCGGTCTCAATGGGGCGCATGGCCAGGAGGACAATCTGACCGCTGAGGCCAGCATTGGGATTGCAAGAGTGATTGACCCAATCGGCAACGGCTTCTTCAAGGCCAGAGAGGTAATAGTCTTCTTCAACCTGCATCACAATTTGCTTGAGTTCGCGGGGCAGCTTCTCCAATTCAGCGGCAGAGATGATGCGTCCACCCCAGACCATCAAGATTTCGCCTTTGGCAATGGGCTGCAGGGCGTACACCCCGCGGCTGCCATCCGGGCGCACACGGCCTTCCAGTTTGGACGAAACGCAGGATTCGTGCGGGAAAAGCGTGGTAAGGTCCAGAGCCATGGGGTTAATCCTCCAGCAGGCGGCGGAAAAATTCGGGCAGGGCAAAGGCGGCCTGATGCACTGCCGGATTCAGGTAATTCATCGTGCCAGGGGGATAAGGCTTATTCAGGCCGTTCTGCCAGGGGGTATCGGATAGATACAGAAAGCCAATGGCGCCGCCCGGGTAGGTGGGGACATGGGCATAGTAATAGGCCGGGTGCTGCGACAGGCGTTGAGCAATTTCTATCAGGCCGCGGATCAGCTCCTGATCAAAATAAATTTGCTCACACTGGGTGACGATGGCGCCGCCGGGTGCCAGGGCGCGGCGCATCAGCTCGTAAAATTCGACCGAGAAGAGCTTTTCACCCTCGCCAACCGGATCGGTAGTATCGGCGATAATCACATCAAACTTGAGGGGGGTTTCCTGCAGATAGACAAAGGCATCTTGAATGATGAGGTGGGCGCGCGGGTCATCAAACGGGCGGCCAAAAGCGGGGAAGTAATCGGCGCAGACCTCGACTACCCGGCGATCCAGTTCACAGACAACGGCCTGCTCAACGGATGGGTAACGTAGTACCTGCTGCAATGTGCCGCCATCACCACCGCCCACAATCAACACCCGGCGCGGCTGCGGGCAGGCCAGCATGGGGATATGGACCATCATTTCGTGATAGCCGGCATTATCCAGTTCGGTTAGCTGGACGATTTCATCCAGCAGCAGCGCATTGCCAAAGTAAGCGGTTTTATAGACTTGAATGTGCTGAAAGTCGGTCTGCTCGTCGTGCAGCAATTCTAAATACCGCATCGATGAGCGGTAGATGCCGTACAGGTCTTCGGTAACCCATAAGTCGGAGGTATTCATATCTTCACCTTTTGCTGAACGCCGCGCTCAATCATCTGGACGTGTATTTCGCCAGCTTCAAATAATTGCTTCAGGAGATCAAAAAAAGAGGTCGCCGGGGCGGTTAAGTCACAGGTGAAGAGATCAACTGCGCAGTAGTTGTACTCGGGCCAGACATGAATGCTGGCATGGGATTCTTGCAGCAGCAAGTAGAGGGTGAAGCCGTGAGGGCTAAACTCAAATTGACCTTCGCCAACGATTGAGAGGCCAGTTTGCCGGGCGGCCTGGACAAATAATGTCCGTACGCGGGGATTATCTAACAGAATGGTCTGGTTGCAGTCAACCAGTTCACAGATAAAGTGCTCGCCAAGTTTCAGGAAATTGGTCACCCTTATCTGCACCCTCCTTTTTTTGGAGATGTGCAGCGGCGGAATTTTCGCCGCATTGCGGTTGAGAGTATAGCATATTTTCCCCACATGTAAATATAACTCAACGGCCTGGCTATGGCTTTTTCAAGAAAATGTCAGACAACTCCTCCAGGCTACATTTCGTCATAATTTACCAATGACGGCTTTACGGGAAGGGGATTTTACAGTGAGCAAAAGGGCAAAAGCCTCAGAGATGT
>Ga0116187_1000063_pt1 | contig 115470 bp, 104 predicted proteins | sample AD_JPNNA6_MetaG_FD_89755 | JGI IMG/M metagenome (GOLD analysis project Ga0116187, IMG submission 89755) | Active sludge microbial communities of municipal wastewater-treating anaerobic digesters from Japan - AD_JPNNA6_MetaG | ecosystem: Engineered > Bioreactor > Anaerobic > Digestate | place... | reverse complement strand
GCCTACACTACCGTGATCTTGATGGTTGGCTCCAAAAATGCCTGGGTAAACGGTGAAGAGAAAAAGAATGCCCTGCCTCAGGCGCCAGTCATCATAAGCGGCAAGACATTCGTTCCTTTCCGCTTCCTTGGCGAAAGCCTGGGGGCAGACATCGGCTGGGACGACCAGACCAAAAAAGTCACATACACGCTTGAGGGCAAGAAAGTCGAGATGTGGATTGGCAAGACAACCGCATCCGTCGACGGAAAACCGGTTTCAGTCAACCCTCCGCCACAAGTCATTGGTGGCTCAACATTCGTCCCGACAAGGTTCATAACAGAGGCGCTTGGCGCATCCATTGAATGGAAAGCGGCAACCAAAACAGTAGTGATAACATATCCGGCAAAACCATGAGACCAGACAAACCAACATATTTCATGATGATAACAGACATCGTTGCCAAAAGGTCAACATGTCTCAGGCGCCAGGTCGGCTGTGTGCTGGTGGATTCAGACGGCAATATAAAAGCAACTGGCTACAACGGCGTTGTGGCAGGAATGACCCACTGCGACACCTGCCAGAGGGAACTCCTGGCTTCCGGATCAGACCTCTGGCAGTGCCCGGTCATCCACGCTGAAATCAACGCAATCTCGAGGTATGAGGGGCCAAGAAAAGACATTACCCAGATTTTTTGCACGACACTGCCGTGTTTCCACTGTGCAAAGGTCATTGCAAACACCTTTCCAAACCTTGAAGAGCTCCATTACCATGACGACTACCCGCACAGCGAGCTGATCAAGGAGGTCTTCATCAACAAAGGCATCAAGCTAATGCTCCACAAGGACGGCGAGGTGGAGGAGGCGAGATAAAAACACCAAATAAAAATCAGATCGAATATCTCATGCTCATATCCGCATAGAATTTAAGATATCCTGCGATTTGCTCCGGTTTCTTAAAACAAGCAGGTTCGCCTAGGTCTCCCCTTTCAGAAAAGCTCTGGGCCACACATCCCCCAGCACAACTGGGGACAAGCGGACATTCAAGATCCAGGCAACGCTTGACCTTTGAGATCCTAGCATCAATCCACATTTTTTCTTTCATGCAGTCAATAGGAGCACTGAAATTTACATTTCCTATCTCAAAGCCTTCTCTCCCAATAAATTCCCAACAAGTCCCGATTGCGCCATCGGGCGATACTGTATAAAAACCCTTCGTGCCAACACCACAAAGATTTGACAACACAAGATTTTTTATGTATTTTCTTATGTGCTTGGCTCCCCCGCAAAAACCATAAGCATTGATCAGCTCAATGATTCCGGTTATCTTTTCAAAGTAGCTATCAATAGATAGGCATTTGCTTTTGTATCCAAGAGACTCCGGCGTCATATGGACAACAGGATATGCATAAACACGCAAATTCTCATGATTCGAAAAACCCCTTTTGTCCAAATCCATTAAAAGGCCTTTCAGTGAAAAGGCGTTCTCCAGATCAATATTTACCCTGATCTCAATATTTGGGATCTTTCTATTGATTGCTTCCCCTATTCCATTCACAACATCTTCGTAGGATGGTTTTCCACCTACATAGAACCTTTTTGAATCATGATTCTTTTTATCCCCGTGGATTGTCACCTGTATCCTTTCCAATGGCACAGACTTCATGAATCCACCAAGCTTTTTCCTCAGCAACGACCCATTGGTGGTCATTCTCGGAGATATCTTTACTGAAGGATTTGTTTTTGAAATTTCCTCATAAATATATCGAAAATGATCAGGAAACAAAAGAGGTTCCCCGCCATAGCAGGCCATGATAAAATGACCGATGTTAAACTTTTTCAGATGGCCCTGAATGAATCTGACCAGATTTTTTAATGTCCCTTCATCCATGATGCGATCATCTCTGGCCTCATAACAGTACGGGCAAGCAAAATTGCATGCAAAAGATGGAGCTATCGTTATATCAAGGGTATCATTTTTCCATGTTTCTCTGGAAAATTTTTCAATCAGAAAGGATTTCTCATCAAAATTTTCGTCAACCAAAAAGAACGCATTTGACAATTCCTTGCAAGTTTTCTCTTCTTCCGGTAAGTTGCCACTGTTTATGAGACTGATCAGCCTCTTATCAATTATAATTATGGAACCGGATATTGTAGACATCAAAACGTATTTATTTTCATCCAATTCTTTGGCAATAATAAATTTTGAAAACCTAAGACCCATAATCTCCTCTATAGACTCAAAAAATATTGGGGGAGACGATTGACTATTTCTCCCCCAATATTTTTTTAAACACCAACCATCAGACCATTGCATTATTGGTCCAGCACCTATAATTTGGGCACGAGCAGACTTCCATGGTAGCAGGATTGTAGTTTTGTTGGTCAATCCAGACAACTGACAAACCAGAAATGGGTTCCATGATTTCTGTATTAACAAGGCCACTTTCAACCGATACCTTTATCGAGTTTATATTGTGCTGATATGGCATCCCTCCACCTCCTTTCTGCTCAATTGAGTAGCATCGTATTATTTGACATCAAGAATTGATCGTTAAATCAAATTATCCATTATGATAATTATTTGAATGGTTATTTTTAACCTTTTTAATATTCCAATTTTTTTATAATCAGTTTTTTTGAAAATACCCAAAAAAGTTGATCAGGAAACTATTGCATCAGTATCATACCGAATACCTGACTTTTTACTATAAATCGTAGTATTAGAAATCATGGCGATTTTATCAATAAAAAGTCAGGAGGAATTTTTGTAGAATGAAACAAAAAAGGTATGCACTCATCCGTCATCTCTCCCAAATTGGCTTTGTACTTCTGATTCTGTATTACACTCTGGGGCGATTTATTTTTCCTGGGGTCAGGGGAATCGAACTACACGGAATCTGTCCCTTTGGTGGGGTAGAGACGTTGCCAACATTTCTTGCTTCTGGGGGTCTAAAGTTTGTCCATGAAACAGGCCTGTCAAACTTTGCCATGCTGGCGGCACTTCTGCTTGCCGTGCTGGCGTTTGGCGGGGCGTTCTGTGGCTGGGTGTGCCCTGTGGGTTCGGTCACGGAATGGCTTTTCATGCTAAGAAGGGTATTCTGGAAAAAGAGAATAATTGTTCCAGAAAAATTGCACAATGTTCTGGTCTGGTTCAGGTACGTCGTCCTTGCCGCCATCCTCTACATGACCTTCTCAATTGGCTTTCTGGTGTTCGGCACAGTCGACCCGTTCCTGAATCTTTTCTCGTTTGGCAGGGTGTTTGCCGTTGGCCTTGTCGTCCTGGTGCTCATCCTGATCGGCTCGATGTTTATCGAAAGGTTCTTCTGCAGATACCTTTGCCCGCTTGGCGCAATCATTCTCCCGTTTGCAAAGCTCTCGGCAACAGGCGTTGTGCACTCAAATGAAGATTGCACGTCATGCAAGGGGTGCGAAGAAGTCTGCCCAAAACAGATACCAATCAGCAGGCAGACAAAAATAGACAGGGGCCAGTGCATCAGCTGCATGAAATGCGTTGAAGAATGCCCGACGGCCCTCAGCTTCAAGATTGGATGGTGAAAAAAATGAAAATAAAGCCTTATATCGCAGGAATCCTTTTTGTTGTTCTTTTCATCGGATTGATCCAGCTGGCACAAGGTGTTGGTTTCTGGAGCTCCAGGGAACATGGCGAAGGAAGAGGAAGGCCGCCAGAAGGTTTCCAGAATGGCCAGGAATTCCAGATGCCGCCTGGTGAAGAAGGTGAAGAGAACGAGGAAGGCGAAGGCAATCAGTATAGATACAGGATCCGCAACGAGGAGGGGGAAACAGAGGAAGGCGAGGGGCTCGAAGGACAGCCGTGACGATGTAGGAAGTGCTCAAACCAACCAAAAGGGGCAATTTGCGGACTCACGGTCCAGCCATGTTTTTGTGTTGGACCGTGAGGTTTTTACAAAGATCAGCCGTTTTTCTCTATGGCCTCTAGCGTCACCAAAAGACTCTCTATGAGTTCAATAATTATGGTGTACATGACAAATAGCCCATATGATAAGGCAAAAATGGTCCATGCCATTTCCATGAAAGTATGGCATTTAATACCATGGAACAGATAGGCTAGAGTGAAATCAATTGATAATACAACAAATCCGCAAACAAGCCTTATAAACCAGCTCCTGGAATAAAAAGATGCTGGATTTTTTTCAATCTTTTTTTTGAAAGTTCGTTTGTACAAATAATAAACTGGGCGGCTGAGCAAAATGGCAAGCAGTACAATGCAAGGAAATTCTCCCGTTCTAATATAAGCATATACGTCATCGTTGCTAATAGTAAAATAACACAATCGCAAGAATACTATTAATGCAATCAGCAATAAAATGCTTAGAAGAAGGATTTTTTTCCACATGTTATTTATTATACAAAATATTCTCTTTTAAGGAATAGATATAATACCTGCAATAAAAGGAGGGGATTCAAAAAGACATTTAATTATTCTTTTTCATCTCCAAATAAATCAACTCAAGAACTCCAACAAAGAAAATAAACGATCCGTATGATGCCGCAAAAGCAATCAAGGTTGTATCGATACTTGTTTGCTCAAAGCCATCAAATAACGGATAGATCTGGAACAGATCAAACGCAATGGTAATAAATCCACAAACGAGTCTAATAAACCATCTTCTGGAATAAAGCGGCACGTGGCCTTGTTCGATTTTTACATTAAAAATTAGCCTATACAAATAGTAGATGGTAAGATACACCGTAATCAAAAGGACGACAGAAAGGATATCCTTAAGGCTTATGTGGGATGCCGGTTTGAAGATAAAAAAATAAGCAATTACAAGTGCTAGTGTCAAAAATATCGAGAAAACATATTGAAAGATTTTTTTCTTCCCCATGTTTTTATTATATAGAATATTCTTCTTTTATAAAGTAGGTGTAAGATTCAGATTTGTAATAAAAAATAAGGGGATCAAAAATATTTTAGTTATTTTTCTTATTTCTCCCAATAAACCAACTCAAAAGCTCCAACATATAGAATAAACAAAATATAAATTGTGACAAAAACAATCAAAGTCCTTTCGATATACAAGTGCTTAAAACCATTAAATAGTGGATGGATAAAAAATAAATCAAACGCAATAGTAATAAACCCGCAAACGAGCTTGATAAACCATCTTCTGGAATAAAATGGCACGTGGCCTTGTTCATCTTTTATCTTGAAAACTACTCTGTATAAACAGTAAATTGGGAAATAAATCATCATGGCAATAGTAATAAAAAAGACATTTTTTACGCAAACTTGGAGAAACATGAGGCAAAGTGCGAAAAGGAAATACCTAATAAGATAAAGTATTAATATCGAGATTACAATAAAAGCACTTATAACAAGGATTTTCTTCCACATGTTTTTATTATAAACAAATATACATTTTTTAAAAGCGCGTATCACATCACTGATATCAATAATTCTCTTGAATTTTCATGCTGTTTACCCAAGAAATTGGTAATCTTTGATTGTATGAAATCTACAAATATTTTTTCCTAAGCCTTCTCCACTGGCTGTCTGATGGCAGTCCTCAGCTTCGCAGGGTCGGCCTTCCTGGGGTCACCGAGGTATATCTCGTGGTGTTTGCCGCGTGGCTTCATTCCGCCTCTGTCAATGAATTCGTGGAGCGCAGCTATTGTTGGCCCCTCGGCAGAATACGGCCCGATGTACATTATCTGGGCCGACGGCCCCTCCCTGAACGCCTCAAACCTTGCCTTCCCAAGTGACGGGTTGGGCTTTTTCTTTTTCACCTCGGAGAGCGTTGCTTCATAATGCTCCCTTGTGATGAAATCCGGTTGCATGATCATGGCCGTCCAGAGCCAGTTTGATTTGTTCCCCTCCAGAAAGTCGTCCATGTTTTCAGCCCACCACAGGCCCTCCAGCACCATGACCGTGTAGTCCTTTTCCAGCACTTTTTTGGCCATGAACTTGAGGGTGTAGGAGAGCGAATAGAGCACCTGCATGGCGTTCTGGTATTCCTCGGACGTGTTCGGGTCGCCCTTTCCGTCCACCATGATGAAGTTGAATTGCGGAACTTCCACCATCACCGGCGTTTTTGGCGGGTTGTAGAGGCCCGCAAGCTGTTTTTTGAGGTCGATTTTTTCCACTGGTTGTTTGCTCCTTCCCAAGCCAACAGCAACTGTTGTCTTCAGGATTATATAATCCTGAAGACAACCTGGCAATAATCGCCTAAAATTCTACTTCTCCGGATACTTCTTTATGAACCAGGTTTTTACTACCTGAGTGAGCACGACATAGCACACCAGCATTGCGAAAACGATTGGCCAGTAGAGCGGCGGCAGGCCAACAAGGCCAAGGGTCCCTGCAAGAGCTGAATATGGGAGGTATATGCCCGTCAGGGCGATGACAATCGAGGTGATCGTGAGGGGAAGGCTGGCCCTGCTTTGCAAGAATGGCACCTTGTTGGTCCTGATGACGTGTATGATAAGTGTCTGGGTCAAAAGCGACTCTACAAACCAACCCGTTCTGAAGAGCTCCGGCTTCCCGAGTCCGCCAAAAATAAATATCATCACAAAAAATGTCAGATAATCAAATATCGAGCTGATCGGCCCGATGAAAATAATGAATTGCCTGATGCTGCCTATGGTCCATTTCCTTGGCTTCTGGATCCATTCCTCGTCCACCTTGTCTGTTGGTATGGCTGTCTGTGAAAAATCATAAAGAAGGTTGTTTGTGAGGATTTGGATGGGCAACAGTGGGAGGAAGGGAATGAAGAAGCTGGCACCCAAGATGCTGAACATGTTTCCAAAATTGGACGAAGCGGCCATTTTTATGTATTTGATTATGTTTCCGAAGACCCTCCTGCCCTCTATTAGTCCATCCTGAAGAACAGTGAGGCTCTCACCAAGCAGGATGATGTCCGAGGATTCCTTTGCAATATCAACAGCAGTGTCCACCGATATTCCCACGTCTGCGGCCTTGAGGGCTGGTGCGTCGTTGATGCCATCACCCATGAAACCGACGACATGGCCTTTTTTCTTCAGGATTGTTATGATGCGCTCTTTGTGCGATGGGGCAAGTTTTGCAAACACATTTGTTTTTTCCACAATCTCGACGAGCTGGGATTCGTCCATCTCTTCGAGCTGGCTGCCAAGAACGATTGAGCCAGTTTCCAGCCCGACCTGGGAGCATATTTTCTTGCTTACAAGATCGTTGTCACCCGTGAGGATTTTTACGCTGACCCCGAGGTCCCTGAGGTCTTTTATGGCCTGCTTTGCCGTTACCTTTGGCGGGTCGAGGAAGGTGAGAAAACCAAGGAGGGGCATTTCCTGCTTGTCAGAGACACAATAAGCCTCCTGGCGTTTTGGCATTTCCCTGTATGCCAACCCAAGCGCCCTGAAACCGTTTGAATTTGACCACTCGACAAGTTCTTTTGCCTTTTGCATGTGTTCCTGGCCAAGTTTTTCAACCACACCCTGGGTCTGGATCTGTGTGCACACAGAAAATATTTCTTCTACGGCACCCTTGCATATTATGATTTGCTTGCCGGAGGCGTCTTCAACGACAACTGACATTCGCCTTCTCACAAAATCAAAAGGTATCTCATCAACCTTTTTGAAATTTTCCTTTACATGGAGCCTTTCCTCGATTTCGGTGTGTTCAAGCACGGCCTGGTCAAGCATGCTCTTGAGGCCAGTCTGATGGTAGCTGTTCAAAAAACCATATTCGAGCACCTCGTCAGACTCTTCCCCATCAACATCAAGATGTTGTTCCAGCACGACCCTTCCCTGGGTTATTGTCCCAGTTTTGTCGGTACAAAGCACATCCATTGCGCCAAGGTTCTGGATTGAGCCAAGCTTTTTTACTATCACGTGTTTCCTGGACATCGAGATAGCACCATTTGAAAGATTGACAGTAACAATCATCGGAAGCATTTCCGGGGTCAGACCAACGGCAACCGATACCGAGAAAAGGAAAGCCTCCAGCCAGTTTCCCTTGCCAAAAAAATTGACCAGAAACACCAGAGGTACAAGAAATGCCATAAAACCTATCATCAGCCATGTGATCTGTGATATTCCTTTGTCAAAATTGGTCTTCTGCTCTGACTGGGAAACACTCTTTGCAAGATTGCCAAAAAAGGTGTCAAAACCTGTTGTTGCAACCACAGCCAAAGCGGTACCGCTTTCGATGTTTGTTCCCATGAAACAAATATTGCTGAATTCAAGAGGATTTTTTGTTGAACCCTTCTCGCTGGCAGGAAATTTTTCAACTGGCAATGCCTCTCCTGTCAATGTGGCCTGGTTTAAAAAGAGGTCTTTTGCCTGCAAAATTCTGACATCAGCCGGGACAATGTCTCCGGCAGATAATTTGATGATGTCACCAGGAACGAGATTGCTGAGCTTTACCTCTTCAGATTTGCCTTCACGAATGACAGTTGAAGTAGTTTGGACCATCGCTTTAAGTGCTTCCACGGCCCTGTCTGCCTTGAGTTCCTGGAAAAATTTGAGGCTCACGCCAAGGATGACCATGATTATCATCATGTAGGCTGATTTCATGTCCTTAATGAACAGGGAGACAACTGAAAGGCCAAGAAGCAAAACTACAAGAGGATTGTAGAATGCTTTGAAAAGCTTTTTTACCCAGCTTTGTTTGCGTTCGACAACAGCTTCGTTGGGCCCATATTCCTTTAATCTGTCTCTGGCCTCATAGTTATGAAGACCAATCTCAATGTTTGAATCAAGGAGATCAAGAAGATCCAATGATTCAAGCGTTGCCGCCTGTGTTAGCCTTTCCAAAGCTTTTGGCGGCATCTGATAATTGTTTGCTGTTTTCTTGCCGATTGGAAGAACGAAGTTCGCCATCTTGACCTCACAGGTATGACAAAATATTTGGCCCTGGTTTGCACCAAGGCCAAAACCGTTGGATCAGATTGTGTTTGGAGTTTTATTGGTTCAGATTTTGTCTCTGAAACCTGGAAATGGTCTCCAAAATTCCTTCGCTTGTCGAATGAGCATCAGCAAAATGGCTCTTTGCTTCATTGTTGCAGTTCATCGCAACAATTGGCATTTGCCTGGTTGCCTTGATTGAGCGTAGTGCTCCTGCGAGCTCGTTGAATGAGCGCTCGTTGTCCCTAGAGTCAATTACCACAACGTCCGGCTGTGTGCTCTTGATGTTGCTGTAGGCCCTGAAGCTATCTTTAGTTTCCAGTCTGACATTCCAGCCGTTCATGGAAAGTTCCCCCTGGAGTCTTTTTGCTTCCTTTTCGTCCCAAAGCACAAGAAAAGCATTGCCTTTAGTTTTGTTGTGGAACGCGGTTCTTCCAAAAATAACCGAAAGGATCGGGTTTGTTACCCTGCGGTTTGTGGTGATGATTTCTTTCATGCTGCGCCTCCTTTGCCCATAGGCACCAAGGGGCGCGCAAAAACACCTACTTGGAGCTTACGGGCGGTTGTTTGCCACTAGGCAACGGGTTTGGGTTATTACTGTTGCTACCGTCCATAATTTTGAATTCTCCTTCTGCTCCTTCTTGGAGCAATACCAATTTAACATCTAGGATGACTTTGTCAACCAATGCTTTCGAGACAATTTAACCAAAAAGTTTTTACAAAAAACTACGCACTTTAGAGAGTTTCTTGAATATGATTGCCAGGATAGATTACCTCTTGGCCATGGTTATGCAGGAACAAACATCGGCGCACAAACCACACCCATAGCAATTGTCGCTTGCTATTTCAAGCTTTCCATCTTCCATTTTTCTGGCTTTAAAATAGCAAACATCAACACATGCGCCACAATCTGTGCACGTGTCCCTGTCTGTCTTTTCTATTGATTGTCCCTTGTCGCAAGCCTCGCCTGGCTCGGTAAAGTATGCACAACAACAGTCGCAACAGAAACAGATTCCGTCAGTCTCATCAATGACAGATTTTGTTTCCGAGTTCCATTTCCTAAATGGCCTTGTAACAAGATGTTTTTCTTCAGCCAAATTAAAGAGTTTTTCAATCTCTTCTTCGTTTAGCTCTCTGACATTCTCTTCAGTCGAGCCATAAGGACCTGCCCAGCAAAGGCATACGTCAACCGGTGACCTCTTGCATCCGCTCTCGTTGCCTTTCCTGCATCCACAATCGGAAACCCAGTAATGTTTCTTGCCCTTGGCAATTTCTCTGGCCTCGCCACGAGTTGTTACATAATGCATTGGCATATCATTATTTTCAGCAGACATCTTTATCCTCCAAGAAACCCCAAAGGGTGCATTCTATCATGTTCGGTGTTGCAAAGGATGCCTTTACAAGCGGCGAATCTTCAGCAACATTTTGGGGGTCATCTATAAATTCGACGCCTCTATCTTTGAGCTTCCTAACAGTCTGGTCAATCTCTTCAATCATAAAAGCGATTTTTATGGCTCCAGGCGCTGTTGCCCTGTCAGATTCCGCCTTATAGAAGGCAATAAAAAAATCTCTTGCAGGACTGGTAAACATTGCATAATCCTGACCCAAGGCGTTGCATACAAAACCAAGAACATCTGTAAAAAACCCAACCTCGGCCTCAAAATCGGACACAAAATACTCGCAGCATTGCTTCCAGCATGATCCCCATTTAAATGGGAAACCAAACTCAGGCTCACGCCAAAATTTTTCCCAGTCGGCCGGTGATTTTGCGATCTTTGATATTTCTACTCTGCTGGCGCCGTAAATCCTGCATTTCTCAATAAAATTAAGCATGGTAACCTCATTTATTCGTCTGTAAAGCTGTTGAAATAGATGATGTTTCCATCAGGATCGACAAGTTTTGCACCCATACTGCCGTCTTTTTCCTGTGTGGCATCAGAAAACATCTCAATTTTCTTTGATTTGAGGTCCTGTGCAATAGATTTGACATTGCCGCCCAAGAAAGACATGAGGTTTGTTTCAAGATGACCCTGGTAGAGGCCAAGTCTTAGATCACCGCAGCGGAGAACAGCCCATCCTTTTGCAGGTTCTCCATCTACCCTCTCAAAACCAAGTTTGTGGTAGAAATCCATTGACCTCACAAGGTCGTTCACTTTTAAAGAAAGCTCGAATTCACCAAGAAAGTTTTCTTCCATGTTTCACCAGTAGAATGATACTTGTTTCTGAGAAAATATAAACACCCCGTGTATGCCCACCAGTGTGTGATCCAAAAATTATTCGCTTTGCAACCACTCTATCCATGAAATGCTGACCCAGTTTTACTCACCTATGATCTTTTTCATGTAGATGGCAAACTCGTTACGTGAATCAAGATCATCGTAGTAATGAAGGTCTATGCCTTCAACTGAAAATCCGCAATGTTTGTAAAAATCAATTGCATCCGCATTTGTATTTTGTGCCTCGCAAACCATGATCCTCAGATTTGCCTGTTTGGCCTCTTTCTCAAGCTCCATCATCATGCGAGTGCCAATCCTTTGTCTTCTGTGGCCCTCCTTGACATGGAACTCCCAAATAAATAAACTTCTGTTCCAGTCAAGGTTTTCAGCAATAGCCATTCCGACAATCTTGCCCTCGACATACGCACCAATGGAGTATCCTGTTGGCACTATCCTTCTGTAATGATCAACCTCATTGGTCAAAAACCATTTCTTTACATAAACTCTTTCAAGTGGAACCAGATCAAGTCTAAATGTTATCTGGTTTTTTGTCTCTGTTTTTTCAATCGTGTATTTTCTGGTAGAAGTATAACCTACCAAGACACTATTTAGATCTTCCTCACTGAACTGTTCCAGTTTTACTATCTCTGGCATCAAGCCTTCTTTTCCTGGTCCGAAGCTTTTTGAACACTTCAAACCAAACAACGCTCAGGAGCCCAGCGCACAGGCAAATTAAAATATCGCTGGCGTGAAGTGTAGTAAACTTGAAGAGGTTTTGAAGGAATTGAACGTAAAGGACAAGGCCCAAGAAAACAATGGCCCCAAAAAACACCCACCAGAAGGCCTGATTTTTTGTCTTTACTATCTCAAAAGCGGCCTTGTTCCACGATCTGTTGACCAGAATAAGCGCAAGGTTGGAGACAACAAGCGTTGTGAAAGTGAGGGTTCTTGCCTCAAACTCGCCCCTGCCCATTCTTAGGGCAACAAAATTGACCAGCAAGATGACCAGAAGAACACCAACACCTTGGAGGGCACTGAGCATGAATACGCCCGCTCCAAAGAGCGGTGCATTTGGATTTCTTGGTGGTCTTTTCATGGAGTTCTTTTCCCCCTGTTCAGCCTCAAAAACAATCGAACAGGCTGGGTCAATTACAAGCTCCATAAACACGATATGCATTGGTGTAAAAAGTGTCGGCCATTTCAGAAGCACTGGAAGTAATGATATGCCAGCTATTGGAACATGTATTGCAACTATGTATGCAAGTGCTTTCTGTATGTTCTCGTATATCCTTCGCCCCATTCTCACAGAATCAACGATTGATGAAAAATCATCTTTCAAAAGCACCAATGACGACGCCTCTCTTGCGACATCGGTACCCCTTCCACCCATTGCAACGCCAATATCTGCGGCCTTTAAGGCTGGAGCATCGTTAACGCCGTCACCTGTCATTGCGACGATCTCGCCTTTGGCTTTAAGCGCCTGGACAAGCTTCAATTTTTGCTCCGGAACAACCCTGGCAAAGACATTAACCTTGCCAATTCTTTCGTTCAATGCCTCATCGGACATCTCGTCAAGTTCATGGCCAGTGATGTATTCACCAGAGTTTTCAAGGCCGATCGATCTTGCAATTTTGCATGCAGTTACTGGATAATCACCGGTGATCATTACAACCCTTATGCCTGCCTCATAGCATTCCTTGATTGATTGGGGCACACTCTCCCTGACAGGATCGAAGAAACCAACAAGGCCAAGGAATTCAAAATCAAAACCATGCTGAGCTTTTGGCAAACCACCGGGCTCCATGAAATAGGCCCTTGCAACACCAAGAACACGCAGACCTTCTGAGGCCATTTTGAAAACTTGCGAATTTATATCCTCAACTGCTTGCTTGTCCAAGTGGCACAAATCAGCAATGGCCTCGGGGGCACCCTTTGCGGCAATAACATAACCCCCACCTTTTGTGGATTTCCACACCTGGGAAATGGCAAATAATTCCTTCGAAAGCGGGTATTCCTGGATAAATTCCCAATCATCATGTAGGTGTTCTGTTCCGCCAAGATGTTTTGCGCCAAGTTCACGGATTGCCCTGTCCATTGGCTCATAAGGGTTTTTTTCGGAGGCCAGAACAGCAAATTCCACAAGGCTGTGGAAATCCTCGGGCAATTCTTTTTCGTTGCCCTTGAGACCAATGATCTCCCCACCAGTCATAAGCTCAACAACAGTCATCTTGTTCTGTGTCAGTGTCCCTGTTTTATCAACACACAAAACGGTTGCCGAACCAAGAGTCTCTATCGCTGGCATTTTTCTTGTGAGAACGTCTTTTTTTGACATCCTCCACGCGCCCAGAGCCATGAATATGGTCAAAACCACTGGAAATTCTTCTGGTAACATTGCCATGGCAAGCGTCAATCCAGCAAGGAGTCCTCCAAGCCAATCGGTTTTTGTGAACCCATACATTGCAAAAACAACAATGCAGAGGGCTAAGCCAAAGAAAGCAACATTCCTGACCAGTCTTGAGATTTCATGCTGAAGTCTTGTGTCATCATTCTTGTCAAGCTTCTGCAATGCCTTGCCAATTTTTCCTATTTCGGTGTTGGAGCCCGTTGATTTTGTGATTGCCACTCCTTGGCCTGAAACAACAAGCGTTCCAGAGAAAATATAAGGCTGATCATCACCACCAGGCTTGCCCATCAGCTCGTCTTCATTATCGCAATTTGTTTTTCTCACAGGAACTGATTCGCCAGTCAAGAGCGATTCGTCGACAGTTAGGTTTATGCACGATATTAAAATACAGTCTGCTGGAACCCTGTCGCCCTCCTGGAGAATGAGGAAATCACCCCTTACGACATCTCTTCCTGCGATCCTCTGCTGTGCACCATTCCTTATTACCAGCGCCCTTGGGCTGGAAAGATCACGAAGGGCCTCAAGCGCCCTCTCGGTTTTCTTTTCCTGGAAAATTGTTATTCCCATAACAACAAATACAAAGAAAAGGAGCATGAAAGCTTCTTGGCGATCGCCAAGAAGAAGGTATATGGTCCCGCAAGAGACAAGAAGGAGAAACATCGGTTCCTTGATGACTTCAAAGATAATGACAAAAATACTGCGTCTTTTAGAAGATGGCAACTCATTTGGCCCGTCAGTTGCCAGTCTTTCTGCGGCCTCTTCCTGCGAAAGTCCTCTTAATTTAGTTATGTCTATATAAGACACTGCTCCTCCTGGGGGCTTTGGATTCGGATTTTGTTAGAGGCTGCCCTAGCTCTGCCTTGCATTTATAACAGCTTAAAAATTTTAAACCATTTCAATTGCGAGTCAACTTTCAATATTAAAACAACAAACATCGCAAAATACAGCACATTTTATTATTGAGATTAATTTGAAATAACAGCACTGGATGTTTTACAAATCGTATGGCACAAAAAAGATCCACGAATCAACCATGTAGAACCAAAAACATGACCAATAAGTAATTTGAAATATAATTTAATCAATTTTTATAGCTATAAATTGTGTTTTACCTAATTAATATCCAATATATTATTATTTAGATACAAATATCATTTTTTGATTTAATATGAGATAATAAATCTATTAGAAATGATATAATTCTATTTTTATATTTTTAAGACTACTAATATGCATTAAATAGCCATTTTATTAATAAATATGCTTATTAATAACTTAATATGCTCTCTAACGCACAAATTATATCTTTATTCTAAATAATAATATATTTGATGATATTAGATGCTTTTTGATATCATTTTGGCCCAAGATTCGACTTTTTGCCACTCCACAAAATCGCCTTCTGGGGTCTTCATTTGCTTCATGAGTAATCTTATCGGGAACGAAAGTTTGCTAAAATCTACCTTGCCTGCAAATATTTCATGGGCGACTGGTGTGCACTCGGCAATCATGGAATCAAGGTAGGTCTGGACTTCATGCAATTTGTCCGGCATAGTAATCATCAAACAAACGCCAAAATAAAAAAGCTTTTTCTTTTGTAGATCGGGTTTTCTCTGCTTTACAAACTCTATTGCCTCACCAAGACATTTGCCAATCCTTATTGCACTCCCGACAACCACGGCATCATAATCGTCAATATCAATATTTCTTTTGACTTGCGACACATCAACAGTGTGGCCGTCAGATTTGATAACGCTAGCGATTCTTTCAGCTACTTCACCAGTTGAACCGCACCTTGTTGCATAACACACCAAAATTTTCTTACCCATAGCAACCCCTTGGACACACAAAAAATGTTTTCGTTGCAAAAATTTATTTAAAAATAATAATCATTCTTTATTATCCCCAAACAAAATCGTTGGTAACTATTTTATTACTGTTTCAAGTCTTCGTAAAGACCTATTTTATTACCATCAGGGTCAGCAAGAAAAGCATAGAAACCTATCCCTGAGAGTTCAGTCTTCCCAACGGAAACAGATCCGCCAAGGCCCGGGGCTTTTTCAAGATAATTCTCGATTCGGTCAGCATGAATGTAAAAAACTGGTGAGTTGCCAGGTTTAACTTTGTCAACCTCCATGATTCCACCGCTCTCTCCGTTAGACATTTCAAACATCATGTAATCGTCGGTGGATTTCTCAAATTTCCAGTTAAACATCCCCTTGTAGAAGTTAACGGCCCTCTCAATGTTTGTGACATACCACTCAATATAGATAAAACAATCTTTCATTTGGCTTCTCTCCTTCGTTTTGGTTCAGTATTATCTTTCCAGTTCCACCATTTTAAAAGTTCTGGCTTGTGGTTGGTGTTGCTGGCAAAATATATGGCACACCTGAAAACATACAATAAACACCTGTCCTGATGGCCTTTTTTGGTGCAAAGCAAATCATAGAGCTCCTGTGGGTCGCGATTCTTCAAATCGGACACCCTGTTTATTCCAAGCTCAATCAAATCTCCTGCGATGCTTTTGCCAACACCTGGTATTGAGGTGAGGCCATCACCATTTTTCATGATTGGCTTTTCAACCCTACTCAAGCGTCAGGCCAAGCTCAAATGTGAGCCTCTCTCCGGTTATTCCATCTTCTAAAATGCCCTCAATCCGGTATGGCCCCTTTTCACCGGTGAGCGTGACCTGGAATGGAAGAGCAAACTCTGTTTGTTTTTCATCATACGTTTTCATGTCGGAGAACACTTTTTGGGTAAAAATCAATTTGCCTTTGTTGTCTCTGACCTTGATAGTTTCCATGGGCCAACTTATGAATTTGTCTCCATCCGGATTGGACTGGAACCCCTGGACCTGGACGTAAACATTGATGGTTTCCCCAGATTTGAAGGTTATCTTTTCCGCGGCCACATAATTATTCAGCCCCTTCACTGACTCTGCAAACTCGGCTTTTACAAGCTTGAGGTTTGGCTGTCCACATCCTGCAACGATGAAAGTGGCGGCAAGCAAAAAGAAAAACAAGTGTTTTTTTAGCATGGCTCCCTCCTGGTTATGGCGCCCTGTGCAATCCTGTTTATGATCTCTGGGCCAAATGCAAGATAGAAACTGATTGCATATGGCCTGTTGTTTACATAAAAAAGCGAGGTCAGTTGTTCAAACCTTTTCAGAATGCCAACTGATACAAGCTTTATTGCCATTTCAACATTAAGAAGTTCTTCTGCTTTCTGAAAATCGGCCATTTTTTCCCTACGCTCGGAGAGGAGAACTTCCCTTGTTTCAATCAACTCTTTCAGCTTTGCATATGTTCGCGCTGTAAGGGGCTTCGATATCCCGGCTATATTACCCAATTTTGTCATCTTTGGCGTAACAGGATTCGGCAGGGCATCTTCATATTCATAAATGGCATATTTTGCCAGCGTAAGCAATTGCCCTTCGTCAAAATGGAGGCTCTCAAGCATCTCCTTTGCCGCCGTTGCCTCCTCTTTCCAGTGTCTGGCAATCCAGGAAGCAGCTCGTGCCTCTCCCCAAAACGCCTTCAAAAAAGGTGGAAGAAAAATCTCTTCATCACCGAGTAGTTCCATCGTGTCAATTGCACGCAACCCTATCCTCAAAAATTCCCCACTGGGATAATTTATCCCTCTTGATTGTAATTCTTTTGTGAGATGGCCAACCATCGGGGCATACTTCGAACCTTGCTCCGGTAGCGAAATGACCTTTGGTGGCCTGCTCAATTCAGCAAGGAGCGGGCCAGCCTTGCCAATGAGGGTGTGGCAACCAAAAAGTCCAACGAGGCCATTTTTGAGCTCATCTAATGAAGGGGGATTTGAAATGGTCATTGTTTTTGGCTCAGCATTGCGATATGTCATTTTCAGAATAAGCTTCTCGCCGAAATGCGCCCTGATGTGCCATCTGACAAGACGCCCCTCATACTCACATTCAATGTAATAGGGAAGTTCCATCACACCATCCCTAAGCTTAAGCCTTTTTAATGGAAGGTGGGTCTTATTGAGCGCCTCGTTGTAGCTTTCAACAAATGCTTTGGTGTTTCTTAGAAGAGTGAGGAGCACGATATGGTTTATCTCGCCCTTTACATCAAAAACCTCCGATGCTCTCATTATTTTAGGCGGAGCAATATTGAAAAACTCTGAAAAACCAAACCTCCAGAAGGTCTCCTGCAAATCCGAGATTGTGGCTTCTGGTTTTGATGAAAGAAGGTCTTTTGTCATGCCAAGTATCTTCTTGGCCCTTACTTTAACATCAGGCCATTTTTCTCTCGAAACCGACTGGAGGGCTCCCCTGTAACAAGCAAGGAACATAAAATAATATCTCTCCAGGAGACTGTCATCGGCGAGTCTGTAGGACGATATGGATTTTTCATCCTGTGTTGTTGGCACAATACCTACATATCTTTCGCCTTCAGTAAGGCCTCTCAGCATCTGGCCAGGTCTCAAGTTAATGCCGAGATCGCCAAGCTCTTTTTCCATCCCAAAGAGTTTTGCGACTCTTTCATATGAATCAATCGCCCCCTTGAGTGAAAACCCAAACCTTTTATAGATATAGGGCTCCACAGGTAAAGCATAGAATGGGCCTGAAGATGTATCCTGATGGATCCATACGGCACCCGTAAGCTTTCCGCAATAGTCGGTCGTGAGAGCAAATTTACTGTTATACTCCAATTTGTAATCGGCCGTTCCAAGCTTTTCGTCCTGTATAAAAAATGTCGCACTGCCAGCCAGATCAAGCAGTGCCTTTGCCACAAGAAGAGCGTCCCATGAAAGATTCTGGTCTCCTTTGTAATAGCGGGTATCCATAATCAGATATTAACTGAAAATCTTGCCAGTTTCCATAAAGCCCTTTGACAACCGGTATCCTGAATGTAAAATCACTTCCGTGAAAAAGAACTATCTCAGGATAATCATTTTGTCTGTCATAGCCTTAGGGCTTGTGGCCGGTGCAACACTTACACTGGTGGAATACTTTAAAAACAAGACCACAGAAGATACAAAAACAGTGGAAAGACCTGTCTCCCAGCCAAAAATTAAAGGCCCAACAGGTGTGGTGGCAAAGGTCGGAGACATTGAAGTGCCATTGTCAGTTTTTTCACAGCTGGTCAACACCACCAGACAACAGGCCCTCGCTGAAGGAACAGATATAGATGACTCAAAAAACGCTTCAATGCTGCAAGCAGCCAGGGAAGACGCGCTGAACCAGCTTGTAGAATATGCTGTTTATGAAAACTACGCAAAGAAAAACGGTATTCTTCCAACATCAAAAGAGATTGACGCAGCTATTGCTTCGGAGATAGATGCAAGAGTCCATCAGGCAGGTTCAAGGCAATCACTCGAAAAACAGCTCACCGATCTCGGCGGGATCGAAGGACTCAAGGAAACAATCAAGGGTGATCCAATATTTCTCAGGCAAGTGATCAGACAAAAGGTGTCAGACAACATTACTAAAGACCTAAAGGTAACAAAAGACCAGGCAAAAGAATTTTTTGAATCAAAATTACTGGGACTTTCACAAATAGTGGTGCTTTACGACGAGAAGATTGACGGCAAGGAGCTCTATGAGCCAACAAAAAAATACGCCGAGAGCCTCAAGGCCATGATCGGGAAAGACAAGACCTTTGCAGATGTGGCAACAATGTACTCCGAGGAGAGGGAAAGCGGCCAGAATGGCGGCAGGATGTCGCAACTAATGCCAAAGGGTTACCTCCCCCCACAAATGGAAAAGGTGGCGTTCTCGTTGAAGATTGGCGAAATCTCGGATGTAATTGAGACCAATGGCAGTTTTGTAATACTGAAGCTGGACTACGAAACCTACGCCTGGGACTATTTCTTCACTGACAGCGGCAAGAAACCTAAACCCAACTTTGAGGTTGTCTGGAAAGACGTTGTAAACTATCTTTACACGATCAAGAAGATAGAGGCAGAAAATAATTGGTACCAGAAATACGCTGACTCCATCAAGATAGATGTATATCTGGAGCTGTAGGGCCAAGGTTAGAATCTTATAAAATACTATACTTTTTTGGCTTCTATCTTCAGGCTTTCTAGAGGAATGTTCTGATACTGTCTTTCACTGATATCCTTGTCCTCTGAAAGGACATTGACTTCAAAACCTGCTTTTCCCACTATTGCCAGGTAATCGTCCCTCAGCAGGGCCCCACCCACGCATCCTGCTATCAGCTCTTCATTTCTTTTTTGCTCTGGCGTGAGGTCTTTCAGCAAAACAATGTCTGAAATATACATCCTGCCACCCTTTTTAAGCACACGGAAGGCCTCGCTAAAGACTTTTGGCTTGTCTGGAGCAAGGTTGATGACACAATTGCTTATGATGACATCGACGGAGTTGCTTTCAACAGGCAATTTTTCTATGTCTCCAAGCTTGAATTCGACATTTTCAAAACCATGCTTTTTGGCATTCTGACCCGCCCTGTCAATCATTTCCTGGGTCATGTCCACACCAATCACATGACCCTTATCGCCAACTTTTTTTGCGGCCAGGAAGCAGTCAAAACCAGCACCAGAACCCAAATCAAGGACAGTTTCACCCTCCCTGATACTTCCCATTCCAGTTGGATTGCCACAGCCAAGGCCAAGATTGGCCTCTGAAGCAAATGCTATCTCCGAATCAGTATATCCAAGGCTTTTTGCAATCTGTGCATTGGTGATGTTAGTGCCACAACCACAACTGCTTCCACAGCACCCAGACCCGTTTTTGGCTGCGATTTCGCCGTAGTGCTTTTGTATGACCTGCTTTATTTCATCTTTTTCCATAATTATTACCTCCTGCCTGGTTGGACACCTTAAAAGATATAAACTGTTTTAACAAATTCTCCGCTAAGTGGTAGTATCAGTCAAACACTTTCACGGAATATTTCTAGGCAACATATCAATAAATTCTGGTTTATCTTTTTCAATTCTGAAGCTGCTGAACTTTACAAGATATACTCCATTCATACAAAATAGATGTATGTATTGCATTCCATCGACGTAGCATCTGGCAACGGAAATTATTTCATCCTTTATGGGCCAAATATTGTAAAGCAATAAATGTTGGTTGCTAAAATCGGACAGAATTGACAATTTTGTGTATCGACCAGATTTTTTCTGAAATAGATTTGGGTAAGCAGTCATTTCATGCCTTATGGAATCAAGCGTCACCACAGGAACATAATCCTTTAATTCGGGAACCAAGAGATTGAAATAGCACTTGTAATTACATTTAGGATTTGGTTTTGGAAAGAGATCAGAAACCCTGATTCTCGGTTCTATTGTGTAAATACCCTTATCTGTTGGGAAAGCCCTGTAATCTGCACTCTTGCCAAGCACCTTGATGTCTCTTTTCAAGGCAAGGAAAAGATTGTCATTATCATCATAATCGAAATAGAAAACTGATTTGCCGTCACATATTGAAATAGCTTTTGGCATTTCCTCAAAGCTCGCATATGGCTGTGTATCAAGGATTGTTTTTGATAGATCACCAACCTGACCCAAACTGATTACCTGGATTTCCTTTAGCTCTCTTGTCTGCGAGAACCTGTGGAGATTTTCACCATCATAAGCCATGAAAATTCTGGGAAGAAAATGCATTGGCTTTTTAAATGTTATCTTGTTGGCAAATCCCCCATTTTGATATACATAAACTGCTTTTTTGTCATCTGTCTGACAAAAAACAAGATCATCTTCGTAGTACAATCTTTTATAGTTATTCCCAATAATTGTGGTGATTTCTTTTGGAATTGGCACGTCAAATATTTTGTCACCAGAAATGCCATATCTAGCTAAATATCTTGAATTGCTAATATCATGCAAGAAGTATAAGTCAAGATCTGTCTTTGGAGATACCAGTCGTGAGACAATTTTGCCTTCAACGGTGAAAATCTCCCGCACGCTGTTCAGCCCAGGGTCATCATAAGTGTAAACAGTGGACTCCTCTAGTGTGATTGGTTTTATACCATTTACTAGATGATGTTTATCTTTATCATAATTAAGAAAGTATCCGATTAACTCGCCTTTTATTCTATTTCTGCTCAATCGTTTTACTGGCAGGTCATATAAACCACAACCTGCAATTGTTGAACAGAGCAGAACCAGCAAGATGGCTTTTGTAAAAATATTGCTTTTCATTTTGCTCTTTCCTTCCTGCCTGCCATTTAGCTATTCATCTATCTGAGCATAGCGCCTTGTGGCCAACTCCAAAAGGTCTTTCTTTGAAACAATCCCAAGGAGTTTCTTCGGATTAGATGGGGACACAACAAGCAGCCTCCCAATCTCATTCTCAGACATTTCAGCAACGCAGTCTGAGAGGACCGCATCGGGTGTTATAGTGACAAGATCGGTTGAGCAAAATGATCCAACGGGTTTTTCCAGGTCAGCTGTCGTGACATTACTTCTTAGATCAGAAAGTGTTATCACTCCAAAAAGGTTCTTTCCATCAAGAACTGGGAGCCCAGAGAGATGACTGTTTCTCATCAGATCGATGGCTTTTTTTACAGACTCCTGCTGATCTATTGTTATCAGGTTAGATGACATGACATCAGTAATCTTCGTTTCGGAGGGGTTCTGGAACTGGCCGAGTTTACTCTGTATCCCCCTTTTGTGGAGCCCTTCCTGGTATATTGACCTTGGAGAGAGCTTTATTGAGAGGAGTGATGCCACAGAAGTTGCCATTACAACAGGAACTATGAGCGTCATTTGCCCGGTCATTTCAAGCGCAAGCAGAACTGATGTGAGCGGGGCATGAAAAGCTGATGCCAGTTGAGCACAAATGCCCGCGAAAACAAAAGCTGGCAGATAGGCCGGGGCAATCGGGGCAAAAGCGGCACCGATAAAAGCACCGATAAATATTGCAGGCGCAAGGTCACCACCTGCCCCACCAAGCCCAAGAACGACCGACGAGCCAACAATTTTTACGCCAACAATGCAAAGTGAAATCAGCACAGGCTTTACAGTTTCAAGCGCCTCTCCGATCGCCCCAAAACCTGGGCCCCAGATCTCTGGTATGAAAATCGCTATAGCTCCCGTAACAAGACCACCAATCAGCGGGCCAAATATCTGCCAGTATTTGACTTTGTTTCTGTTTCTTTCCAGATAGGACATAAACTTGGCCCATATAAAAGACACGATGGCGCAGGAAATGCCTATCAATGCGAATACTATCAGGTGGATCGTCCTCGGCGCAAGAAAAGACGGGATCGGAAAAAGTGGCTTAATGCCAATTATCTTTGAGAACAGGAAAGCGCTGCCACTAGATAGCGCAAGCATTGAGAAGGTATATGGGCTATATTCCATCAGAACAACCTCGATCACAAAAGCAATGCCGGCTAAAGGGGAAAGAAATACTGATGCAATGCCAGCTGCAGCACCACAGCCAATCAACAAGCGCCTTCTTCTGTGTGGTATATTTAGGTACTGCCCAACAAATGCCGCAACCGTACCACCAAGCATTATGACTGTTCCGGAACCAACAGGATTGCCACCGACAATCGAGATCGCGGCAAGAACTGGTTTGAGGAGCGATGACGGTTTTGCAAGTATCCTTCTCTTGAGGTTTGCGCCAGCTATCGTGTCAACAACAGCCCCGGCGCCACTTATTCCAAGGAAATATGAAACTGATCCAACGATGAGACCACTCAATGACGGTATGGCAATGACCCAGATTGCACTCATTTTTTCAGGATTGAAGTAACTGCCAAGACTCAGCGTCAGCTGAAATCCATAAACAGCCAGGCATGCAAGGCCACCTAATGCGAACGCCAGCAATGCGTCAAACCAGTAGCTTATCTTTTCATGGTGTATGTAACTCACGGGAAGTTAGATACACCGCTTGAGCATTTTGACAATAAAATATTTGGAGACCATATTGCTTTAATATAAATAAACACGCCTAAGCAAGAAAAATTGAAGATTCCAAAAAACCTGCTACAACATATAAATAAAGATGAATTTGATAATCAAGACTAATACCATATAATTCACCCAAAGGAGGAAAAATGAATATTGGAGACACACTACCAGATTTCACACTGACCGACCACAATAAAAAAGAATGGAGCAAAAAATTGCTGGAAGGAAAAACAGCCCTTCTCTCCTGGCACCCGCTGGCATGGACAAAAGTTTGCGCCCAACAGATGCAATCCTTGGAAGAGCATGCAAATGATTTTGAAAAAATGGGCGTTATTGCACTCGGCCTGAGCGTTGATACAGTCCCAAGCAAACGCGCCTGGGCAAAAGAACTCGGAATAGAGAAAACGCCGCTCCTGTCAGATTTCTGGCCCCATGGGCATTTTGCCTCGCTGCTTGGCATATTCAGGAAAGATGATGGTTTCTCGGAGCGGACAAATATAGTTGTAGATGGCAAAGGAACAATAAAGTTCATCAAAATCTATCCTATATCAGAACTTCCTGATATCGCGGAAATAATTGGGGGGCTTGGAAAATGGATGTAAAAGATGCAATTTTGGCAAGAAGGGCTTACAGATCACTGGAAAAAGCAGAGATAACTGATGCACTCGTCGAAGATCTGATTGGTTTTCTAAAACTTGCGCCATCATGCTTCAACAACCAGCCCTGGCGCTTTATTTTTGTAAAAAACCCGGATGTGCTCCTTCAAATGCAGCAGGTGATGTCCAAGGGCAACGAGTGGACGTTCAAAGACTCGATGATTGTCGTGGTATTGTCCAAAAAGGAAAACGACTGCGTAATATACGATAGGGAATATCACCTCTTTGACACCGGCATGGCAGTAGGATTCATGATACTCAGGGCCACAGAACTCGGACTGGTTGCACACCCGATTGCAGGATACAGCCCCAAAAAAACCAGGGCAGTCCTGGGGATACCTGATGACTGGCAAGTCATTACGCTGGTCAATGTAGGGAAACACTCGGCAGAGCTCAACCCGGTCATGTCCGAAAAACAGGTTGCAGACGAAAAAACAAGGCCAGAGAGGCTCCCAAATGACGAAATAGCAAGTATTGACAAGTTTGACCCAAAACTTGAACGCACAAAACCACTTCAAGACAGCTAAAAGGAGACAAGATGAAGAAAAAGCCAGCTTCGATCCAGAGGGCAACCGCCCTGCACATCTGTGACAGCGTGAGGACTGCTGCCCTGCCAAAATGGTGGACGACCACGTACTGGGGTTGCAAGATCTGCATGGCAAGTTCCGGTGGTGTCTCCGAAAAACTCTGGATCTCAAGGCGGAAAGGGAACAGGGGCTGTGCTTTTGTGAACAAGGCGCATTTACTCCGAAAAAAGCGCTAGACTAAATCCAAAACCAGTATCAGACGGTTTTTTACCAGTTTGACTTCAAAACAACAAAAAGATATTATTAATTTCCTCACATTTTTCTTACAATCATCAATAATAATTAGGGCCATCAAACAACCGGAAGGTAGGAAATGCCCAGGGAAAACATACTCGTTGTGGACGATGAAGAAGACATCCTGGAACTGCTTAGGTATAACCTTGCAAAAAATGGTTTTAATGTGATTACTGCAACTTCTGGGGAAGATGCGCTCAAAATAACCAAAACAAAAACTTTTGACATAATTTTGCTTGATCTCATGCTGCCCGGAATTGATGGTCTGGATGTCTGCAAAGAATTCAAAAAAAACCAGTCTATATCGTCAATACCAATCATAATGCTCACTGCAAAGGGTGAGGAAGCAGACATTGTTGCAGGCCTCGAGCTGGGCGCCGATGACTATGTCACAAAACCTTTCAGTCCGAGAGTCCTTATCTCAAGGATCAGGGCTGTGCTCAGAAGACGCGGCAAGACTGTAACCGACGAAAATTCCCCGCTCAGATACGATGAAATGGAGATTGATCCGAGAAGATTCAAGGTGTTCGTGAAGAGTTCCCTGGTGGAACTGACCCATACGGAATTTTCTATCCTCTACTTCCTCGCCAAAAAACCCGGTTGGGTCTTCACAAGATACCAGATCATAGACGCAATAAAGGGGCTTGATTATCCCGTAACAGACAGATCGGTTGACGTCCAGGTTGTTGGCTTGAGGAAAAAACTTGGAGAATACGGAGACTACATCGAAACCGTCAGGGGAGTTGGCTACCGGTTCAGGGAACTATGACCAGTAAAACAAGGGGCATTTTCTTTTATCTGTTCTGGCCAAATGCAATCGCAGGACTGGTTTTTATTATCTTGTTGTCCACTATTACTTCAATATTCCTCGTGAACCGCTATGAAAGCACGATATTCGACTCTCTCGAATCAAAAGCAAGGATCGTCCAGGCCAGATATGCAAAATTGCTGAAGAGTGAAAGCGTCTGGGAGTTGAGGCAGGATGTTCTTCAGGCAGGCACCGGCTCTCAAACAAGGATAACAGTCATTGGGACAGGTGGCAATGTAATCTCGGACAGCCAGGCAGACCCTGGCCAGATGGAAAATCACAAAACAAGACCGGAATTCGAGAGCGCCATGTCTGGACAAACAGGAAAAGATATCAGATCGAGCTATACGCTGGGCAAAGACATGGCCTACCTGGCTGTGCCTCTTGCAACAGATGGAAAAATTATCGGGGTACTAAGGCTTTCACAATCTATTTATTCAATAGAAATCCTCATTTTAATAGTTTTTCTTTCCTTCCTTGCCTGTTATTTAGTTTTTTGCATTGTACTCATTTTGATCTCCAAGGCCATATCAAAAAAAATCGTAGAGACAATAAAACAAATTGCTGGAAAAATCAAAGAAATGGCCGGAGAGGACGGAAGATCAAAGCTTTATATAGATGCTCCAGCCGAATTCGAGATGCTCTCTGGAGCTGTAAACACGGCCGTGGAAACAATCCAGACAATGGTGAATTCTGCAAACGCCGGGACCGCACAACAGGAAGCAATCCTGTCATCAATGATGGAGGGTGTTCTCGCAATCGACAGCTCCGAGAGAATAATCAGGATATACAAAAATGCTGCAGTACTGCTCGGAGTTGATGAAAAGCAGGCCGGCAAGTCAATACACGAGGCAATAAGAAACTCATCGTTGATAAAAATCGTCCGCAAAACACTTGTTTCAGATTCACCGGTAGAAGAGGATTTTGTGCTGTCAGGGGCTGATGGCGAAAAATACATCATGGCCACCGGGACGACGATAAAGGACAGGAACTCGAAGGTCCTCGGGGCAGTAATTGTTCTCTCGGACGTAACAAAACTCAGGATGTTTGAGAGAATGAGGAAAGAATTTGTAGCAAATGTTTCCCACGAACTAAGAACACCGGTCACTTCAATTAAAGGTTCTGTGGAAACCCTGCTAGACGGTGCAATCGATTATCCAAACGACGCAAGAAAGTTCCTCGGCATAATCGCAAGCCAGGCCGAGCGTCTGGGGTCAATAATCAATGACCTGATGTCACTCTCCAGAATCGAGCAGGAAGAAGAAAAGGGCCTGATACAGATGGAACCACACAATCTGAAAACGATTGTTTTGAATGCCCTTGAGGACGTCCAGATAAAAGCAAAAGAAAGGTCGATCCAGATTGACCTTGTATGCGAAAGGGACATCACCATTACAGCAAATGACAGGTTACTTGAACAGGCGATTGTCAACCTTATTGACAATGCAATAAACTACAGCGACCCTGGCTCAAAAATCACCGTGGAGCTGCTGCAAAATAGTGGTGGGGCCACAATTTCGGTCAAAGATAATGGCATTGGCATCTCAAAAGAACATATCCCAAGACTATTTGAAAGGTTCTACAGGGTAGATAGAGGACGCTCCAGAAAACAGGGAGGAACAGGGCTCGGCCTTGCCATTGTGAAACACATCGTGAATGCCCACAATGGTCACATGACAGTCGAGAGCATTCCAGGCTCAGGAAGTACTTTCGCAATCCACATTCCCGAAAAAACCAACTATTAAAAGTGCAGATTTTAAAACTGGTTAACCCGCTAACACAATCCTAACAGAAAAACCAAAATTGCCTAACAGTTGCCAAATATAAAAGACCCGCAAACAGACAAAGGAGAAAAAATGAAAAAGATAAACATCTTTAGAGCAGCAATAGCCACACTTGGAGCTATTGTCCTCCTGTTTACAGCAGGTTGCGGAGGTCAGAATGGCAATGCCGGAACAAATAGTGGCGATGGCGAAAACACAAACCCTCCAACCCAGACAGTAAATATTACAATAACCGGCTCGGATTCAATGCTTCATCTTTGCAACAACTGGGCAGAACAGTTCATGAAAAACAACAAGAACTACATGATCACCGTCAACGGCGGGGGATCAGGTGTTGGCATCAAGGCGCTCATCAATGGAACCACCGACATAGCATCTGCCTCCCGCGAAATGAAGGGCTCCGAAAAAGACGAAGCAAAGACAAACGGAAACGAAGCAGTCGAGAACCTCGTGGCCCTTGACGGGATAGCAATTGCAATCAACCCGGAAAACCCTGTACAAGACTTCACTATGACACAACTCAAGGACATCTTCACCGGAAAGAAAACCAATTGGAAAGACTTTGGTGGCCCAGACCAGAAGATAATTATCCTCTCAAGGGAATCATCTTCCGGGACCTACCAATTCTTCCAGGAACACGTCCTTGCGAAAGAAAATTATGCACAGACAGCGCTCCTCATGCCAGCAACATCAGCAATTATTGATTCAGTTGCTCAGGACAAGTGGGCAATCGGATACGTCGGTCTTGGCTACGCAGCAGAAGCTGGCTCGAGAATCAAGGTGGTACCAGTCAAGAAAGATGATGCATCGCCAGCAGTAATGCCATCAGAAGCAACAGTAAAAGACAAGAGCTACCCAATCGCCCGCGCCCTTTACCTCTACACCAAAACCACGAGCACAAGCGATGTAACAAAATTCATTGATTTCGTCCTCTCTTCAGAAGGACAGAACATCGTCAAGGAAGCTGGCTACATAACAAAATAAGGTAAAGAAATCAAACCTTTGAGGGTAGCCTTTTGGTGCTACCCTCAAAGTCTTTTTTTGACAGGAGCAAATACGTGCAAAAATGGAAAGAAAAGGCAGTAAAGCTTGGCCTGCTTGGGGCCTCGTCGACTTCAATACTGATCGTCCTGCTCATTTTCTTCTATCTTATAAAAGAGGCCCTTCCATTTGCGCTTGACCCAGGTCTTTCTTCACTTTCCGGCAGTCTTTGGGCGCCAACCTCGATGCTCAAGGAATCTTTTGGAATACTGCCACTTTTGACAGCCTCCCTTCTTGTAACGGCCATAGCCACAATAATAGCTGTGCCGGTAGGCGTTACGGCCGCAATCTACATCTCCGAGATTGCCAGACCCGCAGAAAGGGAAGTCCTTAAACCTTTTATTGAACTTCTCGCGGCACTCCCTTCCGTTGTGATAGGGTTTTTTGGGTTGGTCGTTTTTGTTCCGCTGGTGAAATCGGTTTTCGGACTATCCACCGGACTGACCGCACTTACCGGCGCCCTGCTCCTAGCTCTGATGGCCATCCCCACAATCATATCAATTTCCGAAGACGCCATAAATTCTGTTCCTGGCTCCTACAAACAAGCTTCTCTTGCCCTTGGGGCAAGCAAACTCGAAACAATATTCAAAATAACTGTCCCGGCCGCACTCTCCGGAATAGTGGCCTCCATAACGCTTGGAATCGGAAGAGTCATTGGCGAAACCATGGCAGTGCTGATGGTTACAGGAAACGCCGCCGTTGTGACCATGAACCCACTGACATCAGTTAGAACTATGACTGCAACGGTAGCCGCAGAAATGGGTGAAGTAGCCTTTGGCTCCCACCACTACAGGGCGCTGTTCTGGGTGGCCCTGATATTACTTGGAATAACCTTTGCACTTAATATTCTGGCCCAAAAGGCACTTTCAAAGTACAAACTCGGATAATGGCAAAAAAGAAAACTGAAAAGATTGTATATGGTGTTATTTGGTTTGTGACCTATCTGGTCGTGTTCATGGTGGGCTACATAATTTTTGACATTGTCATAAAAGGATTGCCTGCCATTTCGTGGGACTTCCTCACACAGATGCCATCAAAATCAGGCTCCCAGGGTGGTATACTGCCAGCAATCATAGGTACTTTCTATCTGGTGATCGGGACCGTGGCAATTGCACTCCCGCTTGGCATTGCCTCGGCCATATACCTCAATGAATATTCAAGGCCGTCCACGTTCACAAGGATGATAAGGCTTGGAATAAGTACACTGGCCGGCGTTCCTTCAATTGTTTTTGGGCTTTTTGGAATGGGGCTTTTTGTGCTTGCGCTGGGCTTTGGCAAATCGATACTTGCAGGCAGCCTTACGCTTGCCTGCATGGTTCTTCCAACCATCATAGTGGCCTCCGAAGAGGCATTGAAGGCTGTCCCAGACTCGATGAGGGAGGGCAGCCTTGCTCTCGGCGCAACAAAATGGCAGACGATCTACAGAAACGTCCTTCCCTACGCACTCCCTGGAATGCTCACCGGCTCGATACTTGGCATTGGAAGGGCTGCGGGTGAAACCGCCCCGATCATTTTTACAGTTGCAGCAACACTCCTTCCAAAGCTCCCAAGGTCAATATTTGATCAGGTAATGGCCCTGCCATACCACCTATACATGCTTGCAACCCAGATGCCCAACCAGACCACAATAAAACCAATGCAATACGGGACAGCCTTTGTCCTGCTCGTCATAGTCCTTGGCGTAGATGTTGTGGCAATCATTTTCCGCAGCAGGCTCAGGAGGAAAAACAAATGGTGATGATAGGAAACCAGACACCACCGCAGATTGATGAACCAGAGATTGAAATAGATGTCCAGAACCTGGATTTTTATTACGGGAAACACCAGGCCCTCCATGATATTTGTATATCAATACCAAAGGGCATGGTTACAGCGCTTATCGGCCCTTCAGGGTGCGGAAAATCGACTTTTCTGCGCACCCTGAACAGAATGAATGACATCATTGGAGGAACAAGAGTAGAGGGAAAAATCGTCATCCAGTCACAGGACATCTACGCACCAAACATCGATGTGGTCATGCTCAGGAAAAGGGTTGGAATGGTCTTTCAGAAACCAAACCCTTTCCCAAAATCGATTTTCGAGAATGTTGCATATGGACCAAGGATACACGGCATAAAGAACAGGGCACAACTCCAGGAGATCGTGGAAAGAAGCCTCGTGAGGGCCGCAATATGGGACGAGGTCAAGGACAGACTCCACATAAGCGGGCTTGAGCTCTCCGGCGGACAGCAACAGAGGCTTTGCATCGCCAGGGCACTCGCGGTTGACCCCGACATACTGTTAATGGACGAACCTGCCTCGGCCCTTGATCCAAGGTCTACCCAAAGAATAGAAGATCTTATTGCCGAGTTGCGGGGTGATTACACAATTGTCATCGTTACGCACAATATGCAACAAGCGGCAAGAGTTTCGGACTACACAGCTTTCTTTTATGAAGGACATTTAATTGAGTTTGGAAAGACAGAACGTATATTCACAAAACCAAATAACAAGCAAACCGAGGACTACATAACCGGTCGCTTCGGATGATTTGGAGGGTTAGAAAATGCCAAAAAATTTTCTGCTTGAAGTAGAGACCCTGAAAAAAAAGACACTTTACCTCTCAGCGATAGTCGAAGAGACTTTTCAGAAGACCATGAAGGCCTTTCAGGAAAGGGACGAAGCCACAGCAAAAGCAATCATCGAGGCCGACTACGAAATAGACACCCTTGAAGTGGACCTGGAAGAGGAATGCCTCAAGGTGTTGGCACTCCACCAACCCGTTGCTTCAGATCTCAGGTACATCACCTCTATAATCAAAATCAATAGCGAGCTTGAAAGGATTGGCGACCTTGCCTGCAATATCTGCAAGTGCCTCCTCAGAATGGCCAAATTGCCAAGGGTCGATCCAGTCCCTGAAATCGAATTGATGGCGGAACGCTCAAAAATAATGTTCAGGCAGAGCCTCGATGCCCTGATGAGAATGGACACGGTTCTTGCCTACAAGATATTCTCCGATGACGAGGAAGTGGACAAGGGCAAGAGAATCGTCTACGAACTAGTAAAAGAGAGGATCAAAAAGAACCCTGATGATCTTGAGGCCTATCTAAACATCCTCTCTGTATCGAGGTTTCTTGAGCGCATCGCAGACCACGCAACAAATATCGCCGAAGACGTTGTTTATATGCTTGAGGGCGAGATAGTAAGACACAAGGTGGAAGGCTCCACTGCCAGCAAGCAACACAAAGACAATCAATAATTATTCTGCCACAAAAACCTTCTGGCTATAACCAGATACGACCATCCCGCCAGGAAAAAACTCAACCTGGTTTGTCCCATCCGGGACGACAAATTCTGATATTTTTGTGAGTTTAAGGTCCATTGTAACTAATTTGCCAGTGCAGATGGCCGCAATACCATCAGGTGCGGCAGAGACAAATATGGGCTGGCATCCAATATCGACTGCATAAACCATATTACCTTTTCTGTCCAGGGCCATCAGCCCCTTGTCATAGGCGATTATCAGCTTGCCACCCAGCTCCACTGGCTGGCATGTGGCCCTTATGGGTTTTGACCAGAGGACACTGCCCGTGGCCTGATCAAGTGCAATCGTTTCGTTTTCGCAGAGCGCAACCACGCCCCACGAAAATGCCTTCAGATTGTTTGTTCTGGAAATGAGCTTTGCTCCCCAGAGGAGGTCACCGGACTCATTCCTTGCCTGGACTTCACCCTCAACTGTGACCGTATAGATATTACCGCCATTGGCTTCGATAATGGGGAGCGAGAGCGGCACAGCAAACTTTTTTTCTCCAACAAAAACACCCTCGCCTTCGACCCTGTAAATCTTCCCAGAGTACGTTTTTGGCAGGGAACCAATTTTCTCATTCTGGTTCTTCAAGATTTCTCTGCCTCTGCCATCAAGACGGACAGTCAGGTCTCCGGCCATGCTCTGGAAGACGCAAACAATATTATCACTGGCTGTTCCAACATAAACACACTGCCAGCCTTTGTCTGTTGGCGCATCATACTTCCACTCTGGCTCAAGTTCTGGCAAGGAAAGCGAGACTACAGAACCTTCAACAGGGATTATCAGGCTATCACCAAACAGCATAGCCTTTCCGGTTGAATGATAACCAGATGACGCGCCTTCCACAAATTTGACGGTTGCTGATGCAGGTTTTACTGGCGATTGGCCGCATGAGACCAACAAAAAAAAGGCTAACGTGCTAACGGCGCCAAATGTCCTGGTTGTCATATCTTCCGTCTTCCCTTTCATTATCGTCCTGGTTTGGTCTCCTGCCAAAAAACCTTGATTGCTTCTTCATTTGGGTAATCACTGGCCCCCACGGTTGTGGCGCGTATGGCCTGAAAAGCTTAAGATAGGCAAAACCAACGATGTATCCATAGATGAAGCCACCAATGTGTGCCCACCAGGCCACGCCTCCATCTCCACCAAGGAGGTTGAAGAATTGCATTCCAAACCAGATTAGGAGCCACCAGTAGGCTGAGATGTCAACAAACGTTATAAAGAAGAAAATGACAAGAGTTCTTATTTTTGATGTTGGAAAGAGGGCAAGATACGAGCCCATGACGGCCGCAATGGCCCCAGAAGCACCGATAGTCGGGACAAAAGCATTCGTTGGGTTGAGGGAAAAGGCCATGTGCGAGAGATTAGCTATCACACCACCAGTGATGTAGAAAACCAGAAAACCCAGCCAGCCATAGGCATTTTCTATGTTGTCGCCAAAAACCCATAGATAAAGCATGTTGAAGAGGATATGGAGGAAGTCACCATGAAGAAACAGTGATGTGACAAGGGTAAGCAGGTATGGGATTGCAGGATAGGGATACCCGGCAGGCAATTCCCATCCTGCTATTATGCCAGGAGTCATACCATATTTTGCAACAAAGATGGCATTATTGTCTGGAGAAAGTGTTATTTGATAGATAAAAACTATTGCGCAGGCAATAATGATCGACCAAACGACATAAGGCCTTTTGGTATTGGCTCTCCTGAGGTTGTAATCAAATAATGGAATCATTGCCCCTTGCCCTCTTCTTCATTCTCTGGTTTTTTTGGTTCTTCTTCTTTTGGCTCCTCTTTCTTTTTGCCAGCAACTTCCTTGTCTGCTTGTTCAATGAGCACCAACTCTTCATCGGAAACTGTGGATTGGATTTTGCTCCTTCTCAGGTAGATGTGTAGGCCTATTGCCAAGAGAAGCCCCAATATGTTCCCCATCTGGGCAGAATTGAATGGCGTCCCAAAAAGGGCCCCATGCCCAGGGTCTGATCTTAGAAACTCTGTTCCAAGATGGAAGATAGTGTACATGTAGAGGAAAAGTGTAAAAAGCCAGCCCTGGAAGAATTTGCGTTTTGTAGATACCCAGTAGAGCACAACAAACATGATGACAGCAACGGCGGCATTCACAAGCTGTGTTGGAAAAACCGGCACAAGTTTTCCAGTCCCAGGCATCACGATACCCCAAGAGCAATCAGGGCCATAGCAACAACCATTCATGAAACAGCCAAGCCTGCCAAAAAAATAGCCTATTGCAATGCTTGGTGCCGCAAGATCCATTATTCTCCAGAAAGACAGTTTTCGCACTTTGGTAAATATGGCCACGGCAGGTATGTTAAAGACAATAATGCCGATAAATGATAAGCCTGACATCTGCAGTGTGAATATTTCAAGAGGATTGGCAAGCCAGTACGAGAAATTGTTTGTGAATATGTACATCAGCCTTGCACCAATTATGCCTACCAGAACACCCATGAACGCCAGATCGTAAAGATCATTTTTCTTCAGGCCATGATACTTGCACCTGGTCCAAGCGTAGGCAACACCTGCAATAATCCCAACTGTAATCAGGATGCCGTACCAGCGAATCTCGAAGTTGCCAATAAAAAATGCAATTGGATGCATCTGTCCTCCTTGTACGCAACTTTTATAACATATTATTGAAAAAAATCGATTGTGTATTTATTATTTGCCCCATGAAAAGAAACCTAGCTTTTGCGTTGCTACTCACAATAGCCTTTGCTTCATGCGGCACACCATCTTACCTTGAAGGCCCAGGTGAAACAAAAAAAGAAATAGGTGCTGTGGCCCCAGTTCCAAATGAGGCAAAGCTCGTGGAGATAGGCGAAGAGATGCAAAAGAAGATCGCTTCGTTCAACTACCTCACTGATATTGAAGGTAAAATAAACATCCTTAACAAAGAGCAAAGAGAATATAACGTGACCCAGGCAAGCGACGCAGGAGAGCCAGAGATACTGAAAAATGATTCAGAAAAAGACGGAACCATCGAAATTCTTTACAGCGCTGGGAGTGTTGCAATACTGAACCTTGCCATCAGCAGAATTACAAATTTCCAGGTATCCGAGCTTTATTTGCCACCAAAAGCAACACAAAGCGACATCCAGTCTGGAAGGGAAATGGACAGGATGATAGCCGAGCGTGTGGCAAGAGCTTTCTTCACATATATGGGCAAAAACCTTGAAAATTACAAAATAATGTCGATCAATACTGGAATGGATGGCCAGTCAAAGGTTGTTTTCTCCGAAATTCTCAAAGATGAAGAAGTTCCATCACCAAACCGATTGGTTGCTGAAATAGATTTCTGGGGTTTTGTGGTTGGCTTTGATGACGGGATTGGGCCGGATGTGACCATCGGAACCAAACCAGCAACCAACGAAGAGGACGCCATAAAGACTGCAAAAGCATACCTTGGCATGAAAAAAGACAGGGAATTCATCAACTCACCGAAGAGAGTGGTCTATCGAAAGGAGTCTGTCGAGAACGGAAAACTGTATGCCCTCGACAGACTGGTATGGTTTTTCGACTTGATTCCGGAGAAGTTTGAGGGCAGAGCCGCTTTAATGGTTGACGCCATAGCACCAGGGAAGGTGGTCGGCGAGCAATAGAATTACCTGGTCTTTGCTATTGCATCCATCTCCACGTTGAAGCCAAGCGGCAATGCTGAAACTGCCACAGCAACTCTTGCTGGCGGATTGGTTTTGAAAAATTCCTTGTAGATCTCATTCACTTCCTTGAAGAAGTCCATTGAGGTAAGATAAACGGTAATTTTCACAACATCCTCCAGAGTACATCCTGCTTCTTCAAGAATGCCGGTTATGTTCTGCAACACCTGTCTGGCTTGCTCTGATGGAGAACTTTTGATGTGATCACCGGTTTTTGGGTCAATCGGAATCTGGCCAGAACAGAAAATAAATTCCCCTGCCTGTATTGCCTGTGAATATGGGCCAATCGCCTCTGGCGCGTTTTTTGTCTTGATAACCTTCTTGTCCATGCAACCTCCTTGCCTTTGTGTGTGTATGTGTGTAGGATAATACGTTAGTTTTGTTTTTTCCACAATGGAGGTAGTATGAGTGTAAAAGACGGCTTTAAGACCGCCTGGAAGTGGTTTGCTGATGCCACATGGCTTCAATACATCCTTGTTTTCCTGGGAATACCGGCACTTGTAAGATGGATTTTCCAGCCCGTAGTGGTTTCTGTTGTAACCAAGATGTACAACTTGAACAACCTTTATGGACAAAGCCTTGAGTATACGCATTATGCAAGGGGCATGGCCGATTTTTATGGAAGATGGATGTTCAACGTTATTTTCCTCATCTTCCTGGCCTTCTTCCTCATATACCTCATCCTCAAAGAAAGACCAAACCTCAACTTGTGGGGACTCCACTGGAACAGGATTCTCCCTGGAGTACTCTTTTTTGCGGTGATGTGGGCAATTATCTATTTCATATTCGTGCCAATCGGCTCTTTATTCACCGGCGGTGATACGTTCTATCTTGGTATTCCTTCGCCACCCGGCACATCAAACTATGATTTCCACTCCTTCTCCGGCTTCGGCATGTTGCTCCAAGACATGTTCATGACAAAATCACTGTGGGCATTTGCTGGCCCTGAATCACAGACTGTTGTTCCTGGCAATTGGACAATGGGCATTCTGGATTTCTTGAGGACATGGGTCCTCAATGGACCAATCCTCATGTTCCTGGTCTTTGGGTTCTTCTTCAACAAGCTCCTCACCATGTTCTCCTCAAACGATATAACTGATAACTCTAACCACTCGGGGTCTAGGGTCTTTTCTTCGTTGTTCTTCGCGTCACTTTCCGTGCCTCTGCTTTTCGCACTCTACCGCAAAGTAGACCTTGTGCTATCAAGCCCAACTATTGAGGTCTCAGGCGCCACTGAAGCTGCCACCCAATATGGGGCCAGCCAAGGCAATCTGATATGGCTTCTCTGTTTCTGGCTTCTGATTGCCGTACTATTCAACCTTTCCTTCCTGTGGGCTTATATCGAGAAGAGGAAAAAACCGCTTGGCGACTGGGGTATTTCCCTTTCGAAGTGGCTCCCTGGAACAATCGTCTTCATTCTCGGTTTCGGAATCTCTCTGCTCGCAGGCTGGCACCTTGCTCCAATCACCAATGGTGTTGTCCAGTCTTCAGGATTGTTTGGGCCATTTGAATCTTACTTTGGCATCTTTCTGTATGCCCTAATTTGCGGCTGGATATATATAAGGACAAGAAATCTCATTGCAACGGCACTTGTTTATGCTTCACTGCCATGGTTCTTCAATTTTATCCTGGTTTCACCAAATAAATCACCCACTCTGATTGGATTCCTGTTTGCAATTCTTGTCGTATTCCTCCTCGTCCTCGGATTTGTTGAATCCTACAGATTCTGGGCCCCATACATTACTTTCAACATCGTATATGAGAAAATCGAAACACCAGAGCTAGAAAACCCAACGACTGAAAACAAGGAAGAGTGATGGCAAAGGTCCTGCTTCTTGACGGCATGAGTCTGCTTTTCAGGGCATACCATGCAATGCCAAAGATGTCGTCCAAGGACGGGACCCCAACAGGTGCGTTATACGGTTTCTTGAGGCTGTTCTACAACATCGTGGACAAAGAGCATCCGGATTATGTGGCAGTTTGTCTTGACCGGAAGGAAAAAACCTTCAGGGAAGAGGCGGATTCTTCATATAAAGCCAACAGGCCAACACCTGATGAAGACATGATCGCCCAGATAGTTATGTTTCCAAAACTCCTCACTGATATGGGTATCCCAAGCCTTTCACAGGCAGGTTTTGAGGCTGATGACGTCATCGCAACCGTTGCAAAAAAAGAAAAAGAAAATGGTAACCAGGTGATCATCATCACTGGCGACAAAGATGTTCTTCAAACACTTGATGACGGTATAAAAGCATACATAAACAAAAAAGGCATGTCCGAGATTGACGAGTACACGCCCGCTTCCCTGCAGGAAAAAACTGGGATGACCCCATCCCAGTTTCTCTTCTTCAAAGCTCTCAAGGGTGACCCATCGGACAACTACCAGGGGGTGCCCGGCATTGGCGAAAAAACTGCCCAGAAAATAGCTTCTGAAGCATCATCTGTTGAGGACGTCGAAAAAAATCCAAAAGTGGCCCAAAACATCGATGCCTTCAAACACTCGCTGATGCTTGCATCCATAAGATATGATGTACCATTGTCATACAAACTTAACGACCTCAAAATGCAGCCCGATCCAGAAAAGGCAGTGTCATTTCTGCGCAATTTTGATTTCAGGACGCTTGTCTCAAGGTTTGCGAAACAGGAAAAAACCACCGTAAGAAAAGTATCTTCCAACGAAGCTGCAAGTCTCATTGACGGGCCATTTGCGCTCTGCTGGGAAGGTTGTCTTCAGGTATGGAACAGCAATAATGTCCTTGAAGTAGACGTCGGATCAGGCCTGTTCCAGAAAACTGACCAGGCACTAAAAGATCTCCAGAAACCGCTTCTGTCAAAACACGAGAAAGTTGTTACAGATCTCAAGGAACTCCTGCGGACCGTTGATGTTGAAGACCCAGTTTTTGACGTACAGCTTGCAGCATGGATAGACGAACCCGGAAGATCGAGCTACTCGATAGAGTCCCTCATCACCGCATATCTGGATGATTCTCCACCACCCGGACTAGCAATACACAAGATTGCCGAAAGGGTCAGGACAAATCTCGATGAGAAAGGCCAAATTGGGCTCCTGATTGATGTCGAACAGCCAGTGTCCAGGGTGCTGGCAAACATGGAAACAAGGGGCATAAAAATCGACAGAGAGGCCCTTCGCGAACTCTCCTTGCAGCTTGAAAAAGGGATAACAGAAAAATCCTCTCAAGTTTACGAAATAGCCAACACCACATTCAACATTCTCTCACCAAAACAGCTTGGTGATGTGCTTTTCCAGAAAATGGGCCTTGAGCCGCTCAAAAAGACAAAAACAGGCTTTTCTACATCACAAGAAGTCCTTGAACAGCTAAAGCCGGCCAGTCCGGCCATAGGCCTCATACTTGAGGTCAGGGAGCTCTCAAAACTCAAATCAACCTATGTTGATGCACTCCCAACCTATTGTGACAATCAGAGCAGAGTTCACACAACATACATCCAGACTGGAACTGCAACCGGAAGATTGTCTTCGACCAATCCAAACCTGCAAAACATTCCGATAAGATCTGACTGGGGCGGAAAGATAAGGCGTTGTTTTGTCACCGAGCAAGGGAAAACCTTTGTATCGGCAGATTACTCACAGATAGAGCTGAGGCTGCTTGCACACCTCTCTGGCGATGAAGAACTTGTGAAGGCGTTTAATTCAGGCGAAGACATCCACACCCACACTGCAAGAGTTGTCTTTGGGGTTAGTGATGTAACTCCAGCCCAGAGAAGACAAGCCAAGATCATCAACTTTGGCGTTTTGTATGGCATGTCAGCCCACAGGCTTTCAAACGAATTCGGAGTCAGCTTCAAGGAAGCCGACAATTTTATAAAAGAATATTTCGAGCGCTTCAGTGGCGTTTCAAAATACATCAAGGAAGTGGTCGAACAAGGAAGGAAAAAAGGCTACACGGAAACCATCCTTGGCCGCAGGCGCTATGTGCCAGACCTTCTTTCAAAAGATTTCCAGGTAAGATCAGCAGGTGAAAGGGCGGCGGTCAATTCGCCAATCCAGGGTTCGGCCGCCGACATAATCAAGCTTGCCATGATTAGACTTGAACAAAAGCTTGAAAAAACAAGGTCGAGACTCCTTCTTCAAATCCATGATGAACTTGTACTTGAATGTCCCGATGACGAAACTGATGAGATGGTCCATCTCATCAAGGAGGTCATGGAAAACGTTTGTGAGTCAAGAGTCCCATTCACATGCGAAGTCCATTCGGGCAAAAACCTTCTAGAGGCAAAATAATGGCATACATCCTAGGAATAACAGGCGGAATGTCGTCTGGAAAAACAACCGCTTCAAAGTGCCTTCAGGGAGAGAGGACCTACGTTATTGATGTCGATGAACTGGCGCGCCCACTCCATCAGCCTGGCTGTGAGGTGTACAACCAGATCGTTGAGAAATTTGGAAAATCAGTTTGTAATCTTGACGGCTCGATCAACAACAAGCGTCTGGCAAGAGTGGCTTTTGCAACAATAACCAGAACAAAAATGCTCAACGAGATTTTCAAAGAACCACTGACAAACGCAATCAAACTTGAGATAATGCAGGGAAGGGCCCAAAGGGCGTCATTGATAATAATCGTGGCGGCAATCCTCTTTGAGCAGGAATGGGACAAACTATGTCATGGGGTGCTCAATATCTCAGCGCCAGAATCATTAAGGCTTGAAAGGGCCATGAGAAGAGGGATGACCGAGAGAGACGCCCAGAGACGAATGGCAGCACAGCTCACAGAAAAAGACCGCATGGCGCTGGCGCAGTGGACCGTCTACACCCAACCGACGAAAGAAGAGCTCTGCAAAAAAATAAATAAGTTGGCGGAAGAAAACAAGTGGCTTTGAGTCTTTCGTTTTCCCAGATATCAACTTACCTGGAGTGCCCCTACAGGTATTATCTGAGCTACATTATAAAACTACCCGGCCTACCAAAACCATACTTTTCTTTCGGATCTTCAATCCACTCGGCGCTTGAAAAGCTCCATAAACCAAGGCTGATTCCTGAAAAATCTTCACTTTCCCAACTTGTCGCATGGTATGAAGAATCATGGATATCGGATGGCTATGCCGACATCGAGACTGAAGCCAAGGCAAAAGAAGAAGGCAAAGGACTGCTTGTTTCATATTTTGAAAAGTATGGCCAATCCATTGTGCCTGCTGTTGATGTAGAAAAAAGATTCAAGCTGGTGATGGATGAAATCACCATAAACGGAGTAATAGACCGCATTGACAGGGGAGAGGACGACAAACTAAGGATCATTGACTATAAAACAGGCAACTACATTCCAATTGAGCTTGGGCCTGCAGAAAAACTGCAGTTGACCATCTACACAATGGCAGTTGGCAGTATATATCAGAACAAAGTCGAGAAAGCAACGTATCTCTACTTGAAATCGTCTGTCGAGATGTCATTTGTTCCATCTGATGATGATCTCGCCTCAGCCATCAATACAATTGAAACGGTTGCCGGCCAGATAAAAGAGGGCATTTTCCCAAGGTGTAAGAATAAATTCTGTCCATGGTGCGATTATTATCAGTCATGCAACAAAACCAGCGTGATACACGTCAAGGAAGGTTTCTGATATGAAAAAGCATTTGTCTTGCTTGCTTCTTTCTGTTATTTTTGCATCATCACTGCTTGTTCTCCAGGCATGCGGTGGTCCAAAAGGTGGTTTTGTGGACCTGAAGATTGACGATCCGGACGCGCTTGTCTCGATCGATGATGCCAAAGAAATACCATATAAAGAGCTTTCCCTGCCAATCGACCTTGAACCTGTGCTCCACAAATTCACTGTGAAATACAGCAAAACTGGAGACGTGGTCACAAAATTCATAAACGTGTCATACAAGGAAACCTCGGTCTTGGAGTTCAAACAGGGTGAACCAGTCGAAATAACAGTGAATTGCCCTCTGCCATGCAAAGTAAGGATAGGCGGGCAGGAAGCTGGTGACACAAGGCAATCAAATAAATTCAACACGATGGCAGGAAAAAGGATTGTCGAAATCGAGACACTTGGCTTTGGGATCAAGATGTCGAAAGAGATTGAAGCATCTACGAGTACTACTGTAGATTTTACACCCGGCGTTGATAGAAATACTGGTGCCATCTATGTCCAGTCAAAAGACAAAAATTCTAAATTTGACATCTCCCCAAACCATCCGGCCACTTCAAATGAAGGCTCGATATTTGCGCAAAAACTCCCTGAAGGGGCTTACAAAATAACGGAAAAATCGACACCAGGTGTCGAACACTGGATCAATGTCAAAAAAGGGTCGATTTCAAAGATCATTTTTGATAAGAGCTTACCTCCAAGCAATACTCCCCATGAATTGAAAGTTCCTGCCAGATCAAGGCTGGAGCTGTTCACCAATTGGGAGGACCAGGGGGCAACGGTATCAGAAATCACAGAAAAATTTGATGACAACGCCCTATATACCGCAACCCCATTCCTTCCTTTTGGAATGTCGCGCTTTGAAGGTATTTCATACATAAAAGCAACCCAGGGCGAGAGGTTCGGTTTTGCAACCATCTATGGAAGATTCCCAAAAACAATCGAAATCAGGCTGGAGGGTAAAAATCGTCAATCCCTGATGTCGCGTCCTTCGCTTGCCTCTTTGCAGGAGTTTTCCCTTTCGTCGCCTGATGGAACATACTATTACGATAAGAGTGCGATCATCACTGCCGGTGGATTTTATTACGGCATATCAGACTATGCCCCATGCGACTGGGACATGGAAAATGAAAGAGTCCTTGTAACAAGAATCAACAGGGACTGCAACCAGATTGAAATCAGGGAGGCTCCCCTCAAGTCATCAGCCCCATGGTTTTTCCCAACCTATCTGCCCAAAAAATCACTACCCAAAAATCCGCAGTTTGAGTTTGCCTATGCATTTTGGCTCGATAAAGACAATGTTCTCGGGGTCTACGGCAACAATGAGTCGATCAATATCTGGAAAACCGGTAGGGATAGCATGGAAAACCCGACAGTTTTACCTATTCCAGCTGCATCATGCAGTCTGATAGGAAAAAAATATCTAGCTGTAAGAAAAAACCCGTCCAAAGATTCTTCCTATTACCTGGTAGACATAACCACAAAAAAGGTTAGCAGTGAACTCACAAGACCAGTTTTGACAAAGGACAGCCTTTTTGTGACCACGCTTTCTAAAAAAGGTGCCTGTGCCGGCGCCCTTATAAAATGGTCAGGAAATTCGTTTGAGCCAGTCTTTGCCGGCCTGTTTCTCCCCTAGCCAAGAACAATATTGTAAAGGGCAAGATAGATTAGGATATTGGCGAAGAGAAGCACCATTATTGAGGCTACAAGATAAATAAAATAAGCAGATACAATGTATCCCCAGGATGCTTTTGTGGTCAATTTTAGTGTAAAAAATTGGACCACTAAAGAAAGAGGAATGCTCAAAGCCAGCCATATTCTAGTTGCATCAGGAACAAATCCTGAATATTGAGTAAATTCCGGCCCTATAAAGTAAAGTGTTGTAAAACCGCCAACAATAAGGATCCTTGACACAAGTACGATGATTGAATAAATACCCATAGTTATAAACACCGGGTAAGCAATGGAACCTTCAATGTCATCTCCGGCTACCACCCTCACCACACCATGCATTATCAGTACCTGCAGGCAAAAGGTAAACGCAAACTCATAAAAATGGGCCAGCACAGGATTATTGTAAACATTGGCGCCGGACCACATCACAAGACACCCTGTTATAAAGGTTATTCCTCCCCAGACCCATTCAAAAATACCCTCAACCATCATAAATCTCTGCTTGAGGCCTCTTATTTTGCCAAAAACACCATTTGCAAGATGTTCAAACCAAGAAAGAAGTACTCCTTCGGCCACATTCCCCTCCTAAAAGCAATCTCGTATATGTTTTGTATTTTTTGACACCCAGGCTCGCGATTGGTTTATCTGGAAATGAGCTGGGCCTGTTCGGCAATAAAATTGCCACTCCAAAAATTCTGTCTTGCAGTAACTTTAATAATTGAGCCAGGAATGAAATCAAGTTTAGACAAGATCTGTTCATTAAAATAACACAGAGTTGGTCCGTTAGGAGATGATAAAAGCAGCTGCTTTGAATCCCTGTCACCCTTTAAAACCTCGGCGACCCAGCCTGTCTGTGGGAGTTCAGCAAATGGAGTTGGCATCGTCACAACATAAATCTTGCCATCATAATCGGCCCTGCAGGATATTTCAGCGCCCAGGTAGATTCCGGAAGCATCATCAGTCTGTCTAAGGTTGGCGTCAAAAACCATGTCACCAGTATCAATGGTCACCGGGCCAAAAATGCCTGCAATTTTAGTTACAGTGCCATAAATGACAGGACCCTGGCCTGCATGTGCTGGGAAGAACGAAATTAGAAATGTCAAAATAATCACTGGAAACAGGATTTTTTTCATTTTTTGCCTCCTTAGGACAGAAAGATCGCTCCTATTATAGCACCGCCCACAACAACCAGGAACGGGTTTACCTTGAAATAGAGGGCAGCAAACGAAACTGCTGCAATAGTTATAAGAATCCAGTCGGCCTTCACGAAAACACCTTTGCCAAGGCTGTAGCCAGCATAAGCAATCATTGCAACAGCCACTGGGCCAAGTGCTTTTATGGTGCCTTTTACATGACTGTTATCTCCATATTTCAAAAGGAAATAGAAAAGCAACATCGGGAAAAGCGCTGATGGTATGACTATTCCAAGCACGGCGGCTATGGCGCCCGGGATGCCTGCAACTTTCTGGCCGATGAGAGCGGAACCAGAAACAGCAATTGGTCCAGGGGTAAAACCCGACACATAAACAATTTGCCTGAACTGGTCGCCATCAAGCCAGTGGTTGACATTTACAACTTCGTGTTCGATGAGTGTTAGTATGGCCCAGCCTCCCCCGAAAGCCAGAGAGCCAATCTTGAAAAATGAGACAAAAATCTGAACAAGTGTGGCCATGCACAAATCTTATGCAAATGTCCATTATTTGACAAGGTAAAGCTTGACCTTGGCAAAACACCAAATAGAATTTGCCCAATGGACAATTTTGGGATAAGGGAACTGGAAGACGACGGGATAACAATCAGGATACCAACTTTTGACAATGTCCCGATAACTGGGTCTGTCCAGAAACTCATGGACACACCACAATTCCAGAGACTAAGAAAAATAAGGCAGCTTTCTCTTGCACACCTGGTATACCCCGGGGCAAACCATACAAGGTTCGAGCATAGCCTTGGCGTATACAGCCTCATGAGGGCCTATGTTTCGCACCTGCTGAATACCGGCTTGACGGATTTTGCATCAAAAGAGGATGTACTGTCGCTGCTTGCAGCATCACTCCTCCACGACATCGGGCATTATCCATTTGGCCACATAGTTGAAGGGATGGCCACAGGGCTCGAATTTCACGAAACAAGGGGCCAGCAGATCTGCCAAAACCTGACAATGGTAAATCTGCTCTCAGACATGGGTGCAAATCCTGAATTGACAGGCAGACTGATCTCTGGCGATGATGCGGGACTCCCAGACAACAGGAAAAAAACTTTCAGACTACTGCGCGATTTCCTGGACTGCGCAATAGATGCCGACAAAATGGATTACCTTGAAAGAGACTCGGTCCACTGTGGCGTGCCTTATGGCAGGTCATACGACAAGGAAAGGCTCATCAATTCACTGATAATCTCGCAAGATGGCAGGCTGGCGCTAACAGAAAAAGGCAAGGCAAGCGCCGAGTACGTTATCTTCTCAAGGTATGTGATGCTGACCGAAGTCTACTGGCATCACACTGTCAGATCAGCCTCCGTGATGCTCATAAGGGCATTCCAGGAAGCACAGGGCTCCAGCCATTGGGGTGATTACCTGCACAAACTGCTCGAGAATTTTGGTGATGAAGACGCGCTTGAAGCGCTCTCGGCACTGGTCAGGGACGATCCCGATCTCTCGGTCCTTGCCAGTGGCCTCAGAATAAGACAGTTATACAAGAGGATAAGGACGTACAGCCCGCTCGATCCTGATTCTCAAAAGGTCTTTGGCACACTCAAGGGCCTTGAAGGGCCAGCAGATGGCAGGGCATTGTCAATTTATGTGGAGAAAGAACTTGGCCTCCCAAGAGCAAGGGTGCTGGTTGACATAGTTCCTGCAAAATCGCTTGCAGGCGACATGATGGTTTATTACCCAAAACGCGGCCAGTACAGAAAACTCTCAAGCGTTTCTCCGATAGCATCTTCGCTACATGAGGCCTGGGGTTCCCTGACCGGCATCATCAGGGTATATGCCCACCCAAGCTACGCCGAGAAGCTCGCCTCAATGGGAAACGAACTTGACATGATAATAGAAAAAGCTGGTTCTGATTTAAGGACAAAACCAAAATGAACATCCTGGACACGGTAGGAAATACACCCCTTGTCGATCTAACAAATTCTTTCTGCAAAAATCACGGCGTTTGCATAATGGGCAAGCTGGAGGGCGCAAATCCGGGTGGCTCGGTAAAAGACAGGCCGGCCCTCAAAATGATAAAAACGGCAGAACAATCTGGCGAACTGAAACCTGGAAAAACCATACTGGAGCCAACATCAGGAAGCACCGGTATAGCGCTGGCCATGATAGGTGCTGCAAAAGGCTATCCCGTTAAACTGGTCATGCCGGAATGCGTTAGTCTGGAGAGAAGACTCACCCTTCAGGCGTACGGCGCAGAAGTCATCCTGACCGGGGCCTGCGAAGGGACCGACGGGGCGATAAAACTGGCCAGAAAAATGGTCGAAGAAAGGCCGGATGTATACTACATGCCAGACCAGTTCTCAAATCCAAACAATCCCCTGGCGCACTACGAAACCACTGGCCCGGAAATAATGCGCCAGACAGATGGCAAGATAGATGTATTTGTTGCCGGGCTTGGGACAACCGGAACACTCATGGGGACCGGAAAATATCTCAGGGAGAAAAAATCTGGCGTAAAAATCGTTGCCGTGGAGCCAACCATTGGCCACAAGATACAGGGCCTCAAAAACATGGCAGAGTCCATGGTGCCGCAAATCTATGACAAAAGCTTCCCAGATGAAACAATAATTGTCGGGGATGAAGAGGCTTTTGAAACAACGAGGCTCCTCGCAGTAAAAGAGGGTATTTTTGTCGGGATGTCCAGCGGTGCAGCGCTCTGGGGCGCCATCCAGGTGGCAAAAATAATGTCTGGTGGAATGATTGTTGTCATTCTCCCCGACAAGGGCGACAGGTACCTGAGCACAAACCTCTTCAAGTCTGTTTGCGCCAAATGCCCGCCATGATGCAAATCTTCAAAATCAATTGACAAAATTGTAATTTTATTATCATTGGTACAGATAGAATCTTTGAGTGGCTGTAACTGGTTTCATGGCAATTGCTATCCACCAGCAGGGTATGGTTGGGGTGATGGAACAATTTATAGTGGTGATTTTTGCCCATGAGGAGGCAACAGATGAAAATAAGAAGCATTGCAACATTGATTGTAATATTTGCCTTTTTACTCTCTGGTTGTGGCCAGGTAGCCCCACCAGATAAGGGTGGGGATGGTGGAGACAATAAACAACCACAAAATACCGAAAAAAGAATATACTGGTTTGATGATAACGTAAAAACAGAGACCAAAAATGGGACCATATATAGCGTAAATCTTGACTATAAGGACATGCGACAGGAATTCGAGATACCAAAACCAGAACCGCAATCAGATTATGTTTTAAATGCTGGCCTCAAATTCTATCCTCGCAGCCATCTCATCTCCATCTCCAAAAACAAAAAGTTCATCCTTTTTTCAACGGAATTTGTCAAAGGTTTTGACATCGAAAACGGCGAAACTTACCTTGTTGATGGCAAGAAAGTTGTTTCAATAAGCGTTAGTGAATACTCCATTTACGAGCCTTCAACAAAGGAATTCCACTATATTGGTGCCCTTTGCAGATATGAATATAGTGCCTTTCTCCCATGGACCATCAAAGAAATCGGCCATAAATACTATCCTGCTGGCTGGCTGGATGATGAGCTCCTGCTTGTAGAAACCACCAAGGATGAAAAAATATACACAGAGGACCAGGATGCCGCAGTGAAGGTGAGTAATGATGCTGACGAAGTCCCATACGCAACCGCAAAGGCAATGTCCTTCTCCCTGAAGGACTTCACGCTTTCCCCAACAGACAAGTTCAAACCTCTGAAACCCTGGACTTCATATTCTGACACAAATACAGGCATAGTCGGCTACTTCGATCCTTTCTACCCATTCAAAAGGTCCCTTTTTATAGATTACCCAAAGTATGGTTCAGCTGTTACCACCCTGACAGACTTCAAGGGTGAAAAGACCTATGACCTTTATGAATTGGCCAAAGAGGCCCTCCCCAAGGATTATGTATTGGGAGATTCCAGTTTCTGTGGTGCAATGATTGACAAGGATGGCAGGAGAATGTGCTACTACTGCATGCAAGGATACCCAAAAGAAATCCTCAAATACAAACCCAATGACCCTGTCTGGAGAGAAAGCTATCCACCCATCCCCAGAAGGGAATATATCATATTTGGGCTTGATTTTGACACAGGCAAGATAGAGAAGTGCATGGACACTGACAAGATAAACTCTGAGGTACAGAAGTATGCCAAACTTCCAATTAAGACTGGCGATCTGGTTACAGTAGCTCCATACATTCTTGATGGTTTTACAAAAGAGTCTGGGCCGATATTTTTACTCCTTTACGTCGTAACCCACTTTGATGAAAATGGCATGCGGTTAGATCTGGAGGAAGAATTTTACTTCCTGGCACGTGGTTCCAAACCAGACAAGCTCGAGAAGGTGGAAATTCCTATTCCCATGATGTTTAAACAAGAGTTTATTAGATGATGTTTCAATATTAACGCTGAATTCATTTTGAAACCACCAAGGGAGGCCAAGATGAATCTAGGGTATCATCGGGCAAGCTTTAGGGCCAAACCAGACGGGCAAAAGATACCTTTAAACTGCTTTTGCCCTTGAGGAGGCAACAGATGAAAACAAGAAATAGCATTACCAATAGTGCTACTGTTTTGGCTTTGCTTGCAGTTGTTGCAGTGTTGTTCTCCGGTTGTGGCCAGCCAACCCCGCCAGGTAAGGGTGGGGATGGCTCAGACAGTGGAAAACAAGCAGAGAATGCCGAAAAAAGAATATACTGGTTTGATTACAACGCAAAAACAGATACCCAAAGCGGAATTGTGTATAGCATAAATCTTGACTGCAAGGACAAGCGACAAGAATTCGGGATACCAAAACCAGAGCCGCAATCAGACTATGTTTTGAAAACTGGTTTTGTGCTTTATCCATATGTAAATATTGTCTCTATCTCCAAAAACAAAGAGTTCATCCTTTTTTCAACAGAGTTTGGCAAAAGTTTTGACGTTAAAAACGGCGAAACTTACCTTGTTGATGGCAAAAAAGTTGAAGACATTGAAGTAAATGAATATTCCATTTACGAGCCCTCAACAAAAGAGTTCCACTATATAGGTGCTTCATGCATTTATCATCTTGGGTATGTTGAAGATTTAAAGGAAAAAATCAAAGAAGTCGGTCACAAATACCATCCTGCTGGCTGGCTGGATGATGAGCTCCTGCTTGTGGAAACCACCAAGGATGAAAAGATATACACAGAAAGACAGGATGCTGCAGTGAAAGTCACAGAAAGTAATATCGAAGTCCCATACGCCACCGCAAAAGCAGTCTCCTTCTCACTAAAAGACTTCACGCTTTCCCCAACAGACAAGTTCAAACCTCTGAAACCATGGACTTCATATTCTGACACAAATACAGGGATAGTTGGATATTTCGATCCTTTCTATCCATTCACAAAAGCCCTGTATCTCTACTATCCAGAAACCTATGGAGAAATGCGTTATCCAGGTTTTAACACAGTCATCACAACACTTTCTGATCTCAAAGGCACAAAAAACTATGATCTGTACAACCTTGCCGAAAAAGCTCTTCCAAAAGATTATGCTCTTGGGAGGTCCTTTTTTCTTGGGTCGATGATTGATAAAAACAACAAAAAGATGTGCTACTACATCATGGAAGGCCATCAAAAAAACATCAAAAACAATGAAAAAGCAAAACATGAATACATCGTTTTTGGGCTTGATTTTAACACAGGCAATATCAAAAAATATATGGACATGAACAGGATAAATGCCGAGGTCAAAAAGTTTGTAAAATTTCCTGACAAAATAACCGATATAACCATATCGCATGCCTACACCCTCGATGGTCTCACTTTCACAAAAGAAACTGGCCCTACTTTCTTCTTCAGGTGTCTTGTCAGGTATAAGGACACCGTCAATCCTAGCACAAAATATATGGAATTTCTAATTTATGGCCCAAACCTCGACAAGCTCAAAAAGATGGAAACCAGCTTTCCATTCCGTTTTGAATATTACTGTATCAGGTGATGTGAATATTGGAGACACACTTGAACTGACAAAGGATAACAAATGAAAACAAGAAACGGCATAGCGGCGTTACTCGCGATTGTTGTTATACTAATTACTGGATGCGGACAAGCGGTATTACCAGGAAAAAGAATATATTCATACGATTGTATTTCAAATTATATAATTAGTACCAATCTTGACTTTAAGGATAAACGGAAGGAATTCAGAATACCGGAGCCAAACCCAGAATCAAATTATGTTCTAAATTCTATTTTCAAATTTTATTCTTCAAAACCCTCTTTTCGTTCAATCTCTGAGGACAAAAAATTCATATTTATTTCAACAAATTTCTCTACATCAAGTAATGAAAATGCCAACAAATTAACTATTAATGGCAGGAAAGTTATATATCTTCGCGTCACCGAGTACTCCATCTATGAACCTTCGGCAAGAGAATTCCATTATATAGGTGCTTCATGTTTGTATTATCTTGAACAAAATGACAATGGCATGAAAAACATAAAAGAAGTCGGCCATAAATACTATCCTGCTGCCTGGATGGATGATGAGCTCTTGCTTGTAGAAGCCACCAAGGATGAAAAGATATACACCGAGGGGCAGGATGCTTCAGTAAAGATCGATGAAGTTATGTCACTGGAAATCCCATATGCAACCACAAGGGCAATGTCTTTTTCCCTAAAGGACTTCGCACTTTCCACAACAGACAAATAAATTCAAACCATTGAAACCCTGGACTTCATATTTTGATACCCAAACCGGAATAGTCGGCTATTTTGATCCATTTTATCCGTTTCAAAAAACTATCATTAATAGATATCCTTCTTATTATGATCTTACCGTCACAACTTTAACTGATTTGAAATGCACAAAGACCTACGATCTCTTTGGGCTTGCTAAAAAAGTTTTTCCAAAAGACTACATTTTGACAAACTCGAGATTCTGTGGTGCAATGATTGACCAGAATGGCAGAAGGATGTGCTATTATTTTATGGAAGGGTACCACAAAGATATCCTTAAATATAACAATGAAGGCTTAGGATTTCCAGAAGATAAACTGGTTATTTTCGGACTCGACTTTGATACGGGCAAAATAGAAAAATATATGAATGAAGAACAAATTTCTTCTAAAATACGAGAGCTTTACAAGGACAGACACAAAATCAAAGGGGCATCGGCATCAACTATAGGAGATATCGTAAATGGGATAACAATGGAAACTGGGCCAATAATCATTGTCTTCTGCACAATTATCCACTATCAACATGACCGTGATCCAGCTGACAATCGTTATGATGCATCAGGCTATTTTTGCAAACTTGTCGGTCAAAATCTTAACAAATTAGAGGAATTGGGGCCAGAAGCAGAAGATATAAATCCACCCCTGTTTATCAGATAATAAGATACTACCTCCCATATCTCGACCTCAATACAAAAATCAGCCTTGGAGATAAACATGAAAACAAGGAATAGCATAGTGGCGTTACTCGCGATTGTTGTTGTTTTGATTGCCAGGTTTGACCACTTGCCAGAAAAAAGGATATATTCGTTAGATCATCACGATAACGCAGTGGTCAGTACCGACCTCTATTTCAACAACAAACGCAAAGAATTTGATATGCCCAAATTAAAACCAGAACCAAAATCAGACTATGTTTTGAAATCTGGCTACGATTTTCGTAATCTTGGGTCCTCAATTCTTTCAATATCCGGTGATAGAAAATTTTTTCTCATTTCAACAGGCTTCTACATATCTGACAACTACAAACTGATTATTGACGGAAAAAGAATCAGGTCTTCCTCTGTGACTGAATACTCCATTTATGAGCCTTCAAAAGATATTTTCCACTACATAGGTGCATCATGTTTATATGAAGTTGATTATTACTATGAACCAGATGACCATGGAGAAACCATAAAAGAAGTTGGGTTCAAGTATTACCCTGCTGACTGGTTATGTAATGAACTGCTCCTCGTAGAAACCAAAAAAGATAACGTTTTCTATTATAAAAATCAGGATCCAAAAGTAAGTTGCAATGGGTTCGAAGTTCCCTATGCTACCGCAAGAGCAATGTCCTTTTCACTAAAAGATTTCAAGCTGTCACCAACCAACAAATTCAAGCCTCTGAAACCATGGGTTTCATATTCTGATGCACAAACAGGAATAATTGGGTATTTTGATCCATTTTACAAATTCCCCTCCCAATATTTTACAAAACCAAGTTTTCCGCAATCATACGACAATAAAGCAGCTATCACCAGCCTGACAGATCTGAAATGCACAAAAACCTATGACCTTCTAGACCTTTCAAAAAAAATTCTCCCAGAAAAATACACTCTGGTTCATTCCAGTTTTTGTGGGGCCATAATTGATGACATGGGCAAGCGGATATGCTACTATTGCATGACAGGGTATCCTGAAGATTTTAATTTTGGCACCGAACAAGATGGTTTGCCATCGCTTCCCAAAATAGAACAAATTGTCTTCAAGCTCAATTTTGACAGTGGTGAGATTGAGAAGTGCCTCACAACAGACCAAATCCACTCTGAAATTCGCAGGCTTTATGGAGACACACATGACACCACAAAAACATTCTCTTTTTTCTATGAATGTGTTGCAGATGGAATAACAAAAGAGACTGGCCCAGTGATGATTATTATTGGTGCATTTCCAGACCAGAAAAAAGAAGTTGATGATTGGGCATTCTTTTTCTGCAGAGTCGTGGGTAAAAACCTGGACAAGCTGGAGAAAACCGGGCTTGATGATAAAACAAAATTAAACCCATCATTTTTTATCAGATAACTTAAATGTTTTGACCTGCCTCAATAATTCTTCTGTTTTGCTGTCATCTATTGCCAAGCAGTTGCTGGGGGGATATTATGTGAGAGCACCAGTTAAACAAGGAGGGTTTTATGAGGAACAAGGTTCTGGTTTTTCTTATTTCTTTTTCTATTTTGTTTACGATGGTCCCGCTTGGGGGTAACGCCAAATCGGTGACCCCAAAATCATGGCCCCAATACGCTTGTGACCCGGCCCACAGCTCGGTCGCCGCAGATGTCTGGGACTACGACACATACGATCACGAAGCATGGAACTTCACCATGCGCGGGGCAAAGGGCTGGTCAAGAAACCCTGTTGTTGATCAGGGAAAACTTGTAATCGGAGACGCTGACAGCACTTATTGTATCGATGTTTCAAGTGGCAAGGCACTATGGACAAAGGCCATGGACGACGAAGTCGCCTCAAGCTGTGCAATAAGCGGCGACATGGTTCTTGTGCCCACAAAATCAAATCTGGTTGGTCTTTCTCTTGCAAATGGCGATGTGAAGTGGAAAAGTCCTGTGACCGGACAGAACATTTCCTCACCAACAGTTATGGTTGATGAAAAAGGCAGCAATTGGCTATACCTGACAAGCTCGCAGGTCTCTGGTCTGGCCTGCAAGTTCAACCTCGACCTCAAGGCCGAAGTCTGGAGGCACCAGACTGACAGTGCATGCGTCGGCGGAACAGCCATAAATGTTGACACCGGAAGGGTTGGAGTGGCCGCCCACAACAAGATAGACCTTGTGGCAGACACAGATGGCAAAACAACAGATTCCTTTGCAATCCAGGCCCAGACGTTTGCTTCGACTGTCTCATTCAAGAAATACTGCGTGTTTACAATGCAGACCGGCGAAGTCATCGTGCTGCCAAAACCTTCCCAGGTAAGCAACTCAAAAATCCTGCAGATGGGTGGAGTGACAAACTACCCGCCGGCAGTCGACGGTGATACACTCATTCTGGGTAGCGAGGCAGGCAGGCTAGTAAAATTTGACGAAACCGGGACCATTATCTGGGACAAAACCATGCCAGGCCCGATAACAGCAGGTTGCACAGTGATGGGTGAAGTTGTCCTGGTGCCGGTCGGGAGCCTTGACAACCAGGATACTTCCGGCGTTTACGTCATCAAAGCAGCGACGGGTGAAATCATCAAGAGCATCCCGCTTGACGCAAAATACGTCTTCCAGCCGATTGTTGCATGGAATCGCCTGTTTGTAGAATATGGCGACAACATCGATTTCAAGAAAAGAACTCTCTCCTGCTATGGAAGACCGCCGGACCCTGTGGATGTTCCGCAAATCAGGATGGAAAACAACAACTTTACGGCAGAAGTCCCGTACAAGAGCAGCATCTACAAGCTTGTGAACATCTACAACACCGGCAAGACCGACCTCATGATGACGTTCTCAAGCGACCCGTTCCTCTCCACCACAATCAACCAGGTCTCACTGAGGCCCGGAGAAAGGTTCACGCTGACAATCCTTGTCAGTGCCGGCAACAACAAACCTGGCAACTATACTGGACAGATAATAATTACAAACACTGACTCAAAACTGGGAAGCCAGCAACTTGGAATCGTAACTGCCAACATAACCATCAAGGAAAAACCTCCGGAACCACAGCTTTGTCTGGACAACAACTACTTCAATGTGGAACTCCCCTATGGTGGAACAGTCTATGAGTCCGTTTCACTGTACAACTGTGGACAAACACAACTTGACCTGCACTTCTCGTCTGATCCATACCTTTCGCCAAATGTCTCAAGAATCTCCCTGAGGCCAGGCCAACACTACGATCTGAATGTACTTGTAAATGCCGGCTCGCAAAATCCCGGCAAATACCATGGATTGCTCAACGTCATCAACAACGATTCAAATTATGGCGAGAAACAGCTTGGCCTGATTTCTGCAGACATCACCATCAGGCAACAGGACGTGCCGCCGTATCCTCCTTACAACACCCAGGCCACATGGGCCAGCGACCACGTTCGCATCAGCTGGAGCGCGCCACAAAGAAGCCCGACAGAAATCGTTGGATACATAATCTACAGATATGTAAACACTCTCACAGATAGTGGTTCGCCAACAGGCCCCCAGGTGACAAGGTATTCCTATGACGATTATTCCATACAGCACGGAATGACCTATGCTTATTATGTTGTTGCAGTTGGCAGGAACGGGAAATATTCAGATCCATCAAATGTAGCAACCGTAACGATCCCGGTCGACCTCCCGCCGGTCAGGAACCTTACCGCAAGGGTCATGGGCTTTGGCAACGCACAAGTTGTTTTAAGCTGGGAGTATGACCAGCCGGCAATGTTCAGGATAGAGCTGAATGGTATGGTCATTGGCACCACAATGGATAACAGCTTCACAGACCACAACCCCGGCGCTACAAAACTCAGGTACACGGTATACCCAACCCAAAGCGGGACCACTGGCCCAGGAAGCTCTGTGGAGGTCGACTTGACACCGGCACCTGTTGAACTCGGCCCAATAAATAATCTTACAGCAAGGGTCATGGGGCTGGGCAGCGCATCGGTCGTCCTTACTTGGCAATATAGCTCGCGAGACAATTCAAGAGTTGGCTTCAGGATTGAGCTTAACGGCATGATGATCGGAACAACATACGACAATTCCTTTACTGACCACAACCCGCCAAGGGAAAGGAACGTCTACACAGTGTACGCGTTCAAGGATTCCAGGACAGGCCCGCCATCAGACGTTGTTGTTGACCTTTCTGGTGGTGGTGGGGAACCACCCCCAGGCGGAGAATTCCCAATGTCCCGCCGACCAATACATCCATACTGGATGTAAACCTTTTAAGGAACAGATTGGCCAAAAGCGCCCCCAATAAAAAGAGGGCGCTTTTTTGTTTTGGAAAACAAATCTGCAAATTTTGGGTATAATGTTGCATGAAACACTGGAGGGGATGAATAATGGCCAAACAAAAGATCATCGTCATTAGTGGCACGATGATTGTTACTGCTGTTATAGCAGTGTTGCTTGTTGCCAGATTGACTCAAAATGGCAAACTGGTATCTCAATCAAATGGCAGCTATCTACCTGTAAACCCCAAAACAGCAATACCTGAAATTGCAGATAATCTTGTTGACAGCGATAAATTCAGCTTTACCATGTACCAAAGTATCCAAGATGCAGAAAAGCTTTTTTATATAGGATGGGAAGGAAATAATACTGCTTTTGTTTTAAAAAGATACGACATACCGTCGAAACAACTGACAAACCTCACAAACAGCGATTCCAGCATCCATAAAATTGCATATCCAGGTGGAAACAGGATTTATCTCTCAAAATATACCAGCAAAAACAAGCTATATGATCTGTATTCGTATGATCTGTTAAATCAGCAGTTAACTAATATCACCAACTCCGAAAATTATTCTGAAATAATAATTGGATATACAAATGAATATGTGTTGCTTGATATAGCTAACCTAGCAACAAATGCCGATCCAAAACATAATAAATATTCAATATATAAAACTAGCAACAACACGTTTACAACTTTTCTCGATACTACAAACACAGTGCATGGCATGGAAATCAATGGAAATAAGATTGTCTGGAGCGAGGGAAAAAACGGCAACAGCGACATCTTCATGTACGACATAGTAACCGGCCACACATCAACAATATGTGACGATCCTTCCAATCAGGAATACCCTGACATCTCCGGTGATTATATTGTATGGTGCGACCATAGAAATGATTATCACGATTATGGCAAACCACGATCCAAAAAAGATGGCACCAATTCTGGAGACATATACGCACACAGAATTTCAACAGGTGAAACATTCCCTGTTGAAAACACAAATGATTCTTCGATATACCCTCAAATTTCAGGCAGCATCGCAACATGGCACATGTCTAAAAAGGGTTCTGTGGGTGAGTTGGCCACAATCATGGTGGCAGACCTGTCTATACCAAAAATCACCCCAATACCAGCCAGCAGCCAGATTTCGCACAAGTACCCTCCTCTGATTGATGGAGACCTGGTTGTCTGGATGGACATGAGACAGTACAAGCTTGGCAAAACGAATATCTATGGTTATAGAATCAGTTCCAGAACTGAAATTCAACTCACAAATACAAACGGCAGGGATAAAATCGAGTGGCTATCTTCCCCATACCTGGTCTACAACCACAATACCGACATCAAAAACCAGGATGGAAGAGGAGATTTGCACATCATCAAAATTCGCTAGCCAGCCCAGATCCCCCTTGACTTCAGCCATACAAGCGAAGTTGCGGGTTCAGCCTCTATTGACCAAACAGCCATCGGAGCATGCTCCTCAAGCGCAACAATGACCCTGTCCAGGTCGATGCTCCCCTGGCCAAGTGGAAGGTGCTCGTCTTCCTCACCATTATTGTCGTGGAGATGGACGTGGGTCAGCCTGCTTCCATACGCTTCAATCCACTTCCAGACTGGTATTTTTGAAAAGATGTTTGCATGTCCAATATCTAGCGTTATCCCTATTTTTGGGTTTTCAAGTTTTTTGGAGAGCGACAGGATGTCATCCGGCCTGTCATCATAGACGTTTTCAACGTGGATCGAGAACCCTTCTGGGCAGATTCTGGAAAATTCTGTCCAGAACTCGACCGACCTGTCCACATAATCCCATCTTCTCTGGGCCTTGCAGTTCATCCCGAAGTGGGCAACCATCCTTGAACAGCCAAGTTCCTGGGCAACAAAAAGCGCTTGCGCCATCCTTTTTGCCGTTACCTGTTTTATCTGGGCATCCATGCAGCCGGGCATGAGACCAACAAATGGCCCGTGCAGGCACTTTTCATCAGAGAAATCCGAGAGTGCGGCCTTGTGTGATTCCAGCATTGCCTGCGAATTGTCCAGCGCAAGCGAGAGGAAAAAGGACTGTATTTCAATCCCAGTGCCGGCCTGTTTTATTGCTGGCAGCCTCTCCTCAAAATGCGTCATGTCGGACACGAGAAGGTTCTTCATTTATCTGGGCTTTCTTGCTCTGATGTGAAGGAAGAGGCTCACAAGCCTCGCGTCAGCAAGAGAAGGATATTTTTCGCAAACTTCCTCTGTTGGCCTTGGCTCTCCAAGTTTTTCTATCATAAAACCAGTATCAATCAAAAGATTTATCCATGAGCCAAGCGTTTTTCTGAAGCACGGGGTCTTGAATTTTGGATATTTATCTTTCAGTTCCTGTGGCGTGACGGCGAATATCCATTCCAGAATATCGCCACCCAGTTCATCAAAATACCCGCTAACGGCAAGTGCTTTTTTGTTACCATCTTCATCAAACACCCAAAACCTGACAGGTGCGTCAAAACATGGATGTGTTATTGAAAACTGAAGGAATCCTCCTGGCTTTAAGACCCTGAATGCCTCAGCAAGGACCTTTTCTGGTCCTGGAATGTCCATAAAGCTCATTGTTGCAACACAGAAGTCAAAGGAACTGTCCTCAAATGGGAGATCGAGAGCACTCCCCAAAACATATTTTATGCCAAGAGGTTTTTCCTGCTCCATCGCTTTTGCGGCCTCAATAAAAGTTGGCGATATGTCCAGGGCAGTCATGGAGGCACCCAGCGAGGCAAAAATCCTTGTGTTATTGCCTTCGCCACAGCCTATGTCCAGCCCCTCAAGACCCCCAATTTCTGGAAGCATGGCCACAAAACCCGGCGTATTGAACTGGTCACGACAAATGTCGTAGCCAAGCCTGGAAAGGTCCGTCCACGCCCTGGCGTTTTCATCCCAATATTTTCCAACTTCCTTGTCATCCATGCAACTTATGATATCCCAACCATAATCATTAGGTAGTCTCACGAATGAGATTTTCCTTAATCTCACTTCTCTATGCTTCAAAAATGACCCAAAGCGTTGACAAATGTAAACGGAACACATATCAAAATGCTTGAGGATCTTTGAAAATTTCCTCAGGAGGATAAGAGATGAAAGAAAAGACCTGCACTGTATGTTCCGCATCCGAAAACCACATGATGCCTATGTCAATGCTCAGGAAGCCAATCATAGATCTTATAAAAAAAGACCACCCGGATATTAATGAAAACGGATACATCTGCACCGAAGATCTGAACAAATACAGGGCTAAATATATTTCCAGCCTCCTGGAAGAAGAGAAGGGTGAACTCTCCAGCCTCGAAAAACAGGTTGTAAAAAGCATTGAGGACCAGGAAAATATCACAAAAAACCTAGGTGAACAAATCAGCAGAAAGGTAACTTTTGGTGAAAAAATTGCTGACAAGGTGGCCGATTTTGGCGGGAGCTGGACTTTTGTCATAATATTTTTTGCATCAATCCTGACATGGATGACCATAAATATCATAGCCCTCAGAAACCCGTTTGATCCATACCCATTTATATTGCTCAACCTCGTCCTCTCCTGCGTAGCCGCAATCCAGGCCCCGGTAATCATGATGAGTCAGAACAGGCAGGAGGCCAGGGACAGGATGAGAGACGAAAATGAGTATGCAATAAACCTCAAGGCAGAAATCGAAATAAGACACCTCCAAGACAGACTTGACCATTTCATCATGAAGGAATGGCAAAGACTCCTTGAGATACAAATCGTCCAGACAGATCTTATAGAGGAATTAGCAGAAAAAGATGTATTGGGGGAAAATTTTGGAAAGCCAACCCGAAAGTAAGTAAAAGGTGAAGTAATCAAAAAAATCAGATAAATTACAATTTGAATTTAAACTACATAAACTGACACATATACAACCATTTAATTAAACGGGACCCTTTGTAGGCTCTCCACAAAAGAATTTATCAAAGAAGGTTTGTGGTCACAAGACATATAAGCGTTTGCATTTGTTGAATCAAATTGATACAATCGTATTAGGGGATTTTTGCACAAAAAGAGAAAGGGTTTGTAGTGGCTAGAAAAAAAGACCAAAAAAGATACTACTACGACCACGAGCCATACTACGCAAAGATTTGTTGCGAGGGTGGCACTGGGTGGCCAATTGAATCTGATGTATCTCAGAGGTTCCTTCTCAAATGGGCCAGGGAGCAAATCTTTCCTGAATATGCCACCATTCTGGAGGTTGGTTGTGGTGGCGGGGAGCTTGCAATCGAGTTGGCAAAACGGGGGGTAAAAGTTGAGGCCTGCGATCTTTCTGAAACAGCAATAAGGATATGCCAGTCCAAAAATCCACCAGAAAACCTGGCTTTCTTTGCTGCAAATGCTATGACACACAAGGGATATCCAAACCCTCCCTACGACTGGATCATAGCCAACCAGGTCCTCCAAAGTATCATAGGGGGAGACAGGGTTTTCCTCCTGAAAAGAATGCGCGAGAACCTCACAACAACGGGCACAATCGTGGTGGCTACAATGCTTGGGGTCCCTGAAAAATTCAAGGAAGAGTTTAACCCTATAACTTTCGTAAACAAAACAAATACAAGGTTTTTTGCTGATTTGCGGATGTTCGCAAAAGAAATTGCAGAAGCAAGACTAAGAGTGACACGCCATATAAAAATCGACGACCATTACAGGATATTTTTCCTGGAGAGGTTACCCTGATAATTCCTTCTTGGAATTTCCTACAATAATGAGGGCAAAATGGACATAGAGCGCGGCGCAAAACCAGGGGACATCCCAGAACTCATAAAACTCCATAGATATGGCGAAGAACTTCTTGAGGGCAATCGTTCACAGTTTCTCATGGACCCAATGATTATCACGGATGAACAACTCGAAGACGATTTCAACGAATGGCTTGAAAATCCGGAAATTGGTTTTTTTGTGGCAAAAGAGAACGGAAAACTGGCCGGTTTTGTTCTGGCGATGATAATAGAAGAACCGGACGATCTAATCAATGTTCCATATGTGAGTATCAACGAACTGGCTGTGAGCAAGGAATTCCAGGGTTCCGGGGTTGGAACTACCCTGATGAAGAGAGTTGAGGAGTGGGCACTGGAAAATGACATAAATATTGTCCAACTGAATGTTTGGGAATTCAACCGGAAGGCAAAAACCCTCTATGAAAAGCTGGGTTTCAAAACAATCCAGTGCCAGATGGAAAAGATTTTGAGCAAAAGATAAGAGTTTATTCCCCCGCAATCCTCGCAAAAATTAAAAAAGGTCGCAAGAATCTTGCGACCTTTTTATTTGTTGTGATTAAAAACAATCAATCTATGAAAGCGCCTCTTCAATAACTTTCGCAACCTTCGAACCATGGGCCCTGCCATAAAGGGACTGCATTGCCTGGCCCTTTGCCCACCTTGTCTGAGCCTCTTTTGAAGAGAACTTGAGCTGCATTGATCTGTCTACAACACCCTCGACAATGAATTTTATTACCGAGTCTGTTGCCATTGACTGGGTCTTTGCAATGTAATTGGAATCGGAAGCAAAAGCCTTGAGCTCGTTCTTGATTGCTTCTTTTGGCAGACCCTTTTCCTTGGCTTCCATCATGACTTTTATAACAGTGTCATCAGTCAGCCTGGAGACAATCAATCTTTGTCTCTTGAGATCAGTGAGCCAATCTACAATCAATTCTGCGGCAAGCTTCGGCAAAATACCCAAATCAACAAGCTTGTCAAACAGCTTTGCTCTCTGGTGGGTCGCCAGCTTGTCGGAAACGCACTTGGAAAGTCCCAGTTTTGCATATTTTTCTTCGCGCTCCCATGGGCGCTGGGCCATGTCTGCCCTTATGCGGTCAACCCTCTCCCTGGTCAGTCTGACTGGTGGAGAATCGGTGTCCGGATACATACGGTCTGGTCCAGGCAAGACCCTTTCGAAATCGGTCCTGTAGCCATCCTGCATATGTTGCCTTGTTTCTTCCGGTATTCCCCTGACTGCTTCGTCTGCCCTCAGTATTACTTCATTAACGGCAGTTTTCAGGTCAGCCTCTGGGCCCCAGACAAGCACTATTTCGTCTGTTGGATAAGCATTCAGTTTTTGTGCGATCGGTTCCCAGTCACCAGGATAAAGGAGCTTGCCCGATCTGAAGGTGAGATTTGGCATCTTGTCGATGCAGGCGATGACCCTGACCCTCGCGCCAAATTCATCAGCAAACTGCCAACCGGGCTGGAGCTCTGCCGATAATACTTCATGAAACTGCGGGAGCTTGACTGCCCAAATCTTGTCACCCCTTGAGATCGCATTTTTGACCTGCGGGGAAGAAGATTTCAGGAGCATGTCTGTCACGTCTGTTACATTTGAATTTCTTATCTTTTCAAGCTCAACCTGACGCTCTTGCTCCCTGAGCGAAGAATCCAGCTTCTGGTTTGGAACAAGGCCATAAGAAACAAGTTTTTCCTTTATCTCAAGGAGTTTTCTCTGCCTCTTCACTTCAGTGTCGAGCATTTTGGGGATGTACCATGTTTTCGGAACACCCTTAATTTCAATTCTAGGTGCTCCATTTATCGAGCTGTTGACATCCTGCCTGACAGTCCCTATACCTCGCCTGACAAGCCCTGAGGCCCTCAGGAGCCTGCCAAGGAGCTCGTCGACCTCTGCACACTCCCGGGGTGTTCTCATGTCGGGATAAGTGACTATCTCAATGAGTGGGGTTGAGAGCCTGTCAGTTTTGAAAACTATCCTGTGGCCAATATCGGAAACTTCCCTGCAGGAATCCTCTTCAAGTGCCAGTTGCTGTATCCTTATTTTTCTGCCTTTGTATGGCACCCAGCCATCAACACCAATGATGGCGGTTCTCTGGAAACCGGTTGGTATGGAACCATCCAGATACTGTTTTCTTGTGATATGGACTTCGTCCACCAGCTGGCAGTTGAGCATGAGCGCGATTTCGATTGCGTAATCAAGTGCCTGCTGGTTTATCGGGAATGGTGGCGTATCATCCATCTCGTATGTGCAAACATAATCACGATAAAGAAGGTACACAACTTCTTTGTGGGTTTTGAACTCCATCAGTGCCGTGCCGTCGTATGTGCCCATTTCGGAGAGCGTTGGCCTCATGTGACGAACAATCCTGGCGTCCGGCTCCACCTTCTGGTAGCCAACCGGGCAGTGGCAAAACAGCTTTTTCTGGGTATTTAGCTGTTGATGAATCTCAAGTCCTGATTTGAAACCCAGGTTTTGGTAGTAATCAAGATCGTCGTAGTTCATGTATACCTCCAAAAATCGGATTCTAAGGTTTTGAAGGCAAAATCACAAGAAAACTTCTGGTGTTTTTATGAGAAACGCCCAAAAATTATTTGTTCAGCTCTTGTTTCACCTTTAAAAACAGATCTTTGTTCTCAGGCCCTATTTCTTTTATCTTTGCCCACACTTCACTGCATGAACTATCAATAAGACCGATGGACAATCTTATGGCCATGTCCAATTTTTTTCTGTCCTGTTTGTTCAAAGGGTCGAGATCAGTCTCCACAAAAAGATGGTCAAGATGTCTCAGGTAGCAACTCATGTTGTGATCTCCTTTGTCAAGGTTCTAGCTCTACTCAGGCAAAAATCACTTGCCAAGCCATGCGTCCCAGAAAGCATCCCAGTCTGCCATGTCGATTTTCCCATCGGGGACAAGGTCAGCAAGCGGGTTCCAGAAATCTGGCGCCTCTTTGCCTTCGGCATTTGTACCTTCTGCGCCAAAGCATGTGGCCATTTCTATAGCATCGGCATAATCAATATCTCCGTTAAGATCAAGGTCGGCAAATACAGCAGATTCAAGGAACCTGGCAATATGGGAGACAGTCTTGAGTGTTATCTCATCTCTTGATGGCCGGATATTTTTGCCAGAAAAACCATGGCCACCGTTTTTGACCTTTATCAATGCACAAGTAACATTGTTTTCATAAAGCTTTTTGGCAAGCACGACCGATTGTGAGTATGGAACGGTGAGATCTTTGTTGCCATGCTGGATTAGTATTGGTGGATCATTTTTATCAGCATAGGTGACCGGCGATGCCTGGGTTGCCTTGTCTGGACAATCGGAGGGGTAGCACCCAAGAAAATCCTTTATGAGCTCCACGCCTGGGAGTTTTTTGTCATTGATTTCTTTTGTCATAAAAGTCAGGTCAGACGGGCCAAAATAGTCAACAACGCAAGACACTCTGCTCGAAATTCCTTCAAGTCCCGGCCCTTCGAGCCCATCGCCATCATTTGCAAGTCCCATCAGCGCAACCAGATGGCCACCGGCCGAACCGCCATGTATTCCAATCCTGTCAGGATCAATCCCAAATTTCTCCGCATTTGCCCTGAGGAACCTTATTGCCAACTTGCAATCATTTATCTGGGCTGGAAAAACATACCTTGGCGCAAGCCTGTAATTGATCGAGGCAACGGCAAAACCAAGCTGGAGAAACATCCTTGGCTCGGCAGAATCTATGCCACCCTTTTTGTCTCCGGCCCTCCAGGCACCACCATGCACATGAACAACAAGAGGCACCTTCTGGTCGTGACACAATTTTGGTTTTGCAAAATCAAGCTTGAGCTCAACATCGCCAGCCTTGCCGTAAACAATATCAATCTGTCTGTCGGATTCGGGAGCAGATGCTTTTGGGTCTGGTGGAAGCGGGCCAGGCACTGGCCTATCACCCAGCATATACTGACTCCTAGCAATTGAGATTACAGGAAAACTCTGCAGGATTGGCGATACAACAAGAAGAATGCACAAAAAAACGATTCCCTTTGTTTTCATTTTTTCCACACCGCCTTTTAACAGATGATACGCAAGGCGAATGGATATTGTCACAGGAACAAAAAAGGCAAGTAGACTACTTGATTGCCTCGTATACACCCGAAGCACCAAAAAGCATCGGGTGGTAATTGACCTCTCTGAAACCTGCACCTGTCAACAATTTTTCCAGTTCAGAAGGGGAATAGTATTTTATCGTAGACTCCGAAAGATACCTGTAGGCCGGCTTGTTTCCAGACACAATCACACCTACCCAGTACACATAATATCGCATGTACAGGTGATAGAAGAAGCGGACAAATGAAGATCTTGGCTGGCTCGACTCAACAACAACAAGCCTGCCACCTGGTTTAAGCACCCTCAATATCTCAGAAAGGTGTTCTTTTGACTGGGGATTATTGTATGTCAGGTTGCGGAAGCCAAACGAGTTGCTCACGCAATCAAAGTGCCCATTTTCATACGGCATCTTTGAAGCATCACCCTGATCAAAAGCAATAGTTTTCCCTTTCAGAGAAGAGGCCTTCTGGGCAGCAATCTCAAGCATTGGCTGGCTGAAATCAAGCCCCCTGATTTCTATTGGATAATCCGCCAGCCTGGCAACTGTCAGGGCCAAATCCCCAGTTCCACAACACAGATCAAGCATTCTCTGTGGTTTTTTTGACAAACATTTTAATGCCGCGGCTTTGCGCCACCTTTTGTCCAGCCCCCATGTTATGAGATGATTTACAAGATCATAATGATTTGGAATGTCAGTGAATATCTTGTGCAAAGGTTTTCTCACATTTTGTTTCTTTTCTTTTTCAGCCAAATTCGTCCTTGCCTTCTTAATTAGATAGTTATAGCACTGCTGCCAGAATATAGCCAACCCCAATGAGCGCCTGGGTAAGCAAAACTGCCATGACGTTGCTCCCCATTGCAGGCAATATCTTGTTCAAGTCCTTGTAATTGAAAGAACCTCTTATGGCATGTATGGCAAACGGCAGGGTCAACAGGGCAATCAGGCAATAGACTGGCATCTGGCCAAATATTACTGCTCCTATGACCCAAAGGTAAACGAGGATTTCAAAAGCGGAATAAACTATTGCTGCATTTTTCCCGCCAATCCTTATCGGGAGGGTCCTCTTGTTGGCAATCTTGTCAGCTTCGATGTCCGGAAATTCGTTGAGGAGGAGCAGGTTCAGGACAAGGAGACCGGATGGAACAGACGCAATGAGTGCATGCCAGGAATAAAATCCTGTCTGGACAAAATAGGCGCCCAAAACTGGAAGAATGCCAAGCCCTACCCCAGGTGACCACTCCGGAAAATCAATCTTCAAAATGACTTGCGTATAAAGAAGGACGCAAATGGCACCAAGAGCAAGCAGTGGAAGAAGCTGCCAGCCTTTTATAATCGAAAAATACACGCCTATTGGCACTGCAAGCACAAAACAAATCAAACCGTACCAGAGGGCCTGTTTTGGTTTCAGCAGGCCAGCTGGAAGTATTCCACTACCACCGCTAAAAGGCGTCTTGATGGTTTTGAGATCAACACCACTTTTGTAATCAAAATAATCATTTAGGACATTCACGCTGACATGACACAAAACGAGGCCAAGAAGCGCAAGGATGGCATTACCCATATGCAGCATGCCATCATTTTGCCAAGCAACTGCAGTGCCAACAAAAACCAACACTACTGGCAAAAGCAGGTATTGTGGTCTTGCCTCCATAAACCAGACCTTCAAACCTGAAGCACTTTTTCTTTTCGGTTCAACAGTTGCTATTTCCATGTTTGCCCCCTATTTTCACTTTCCAAAATTGCAATGATTCATATTCAGACACTAGTATATTTTATTATCAATAAGACTCTTGATAACTAGCCTAGTTACTTAAACAGATGTGAAATTGCCGCAAATGGATGGTACAAAAGCATCCTTGGTCCCGCATATTTCATTACTTTGCGCACCTTTTCTCTCATTCCCTTTTCATAGCAATGGACTTTGCACCTCTTGCACGAGGTCTTTGAATCGCCAAAAGGGCACTTGGAAAGTTTCTTATTTGCATAATCAAGCAATTGTTTGCACTCAGGGCAAAGATTATCATGTATTTTGTGGTTTCCATGACAATAAATTTCCATCATAAAACCAATTATCTGCTTCTCTCTTTTTATGGACATAATTTATCCCAAACAACTTTCATGGGGATATTTTACAATTATCAGAGAAACCAAAGGATAAGATAGGATTATTAAATGGCTATATAGGAATGCAATTTGAGAAAAAATGGGAGAGTTTTTGAATCTTTAGATGGTGTTCTTTAAAAAAACCCTAGAAATAAAAAAAAGACCTTGGCAACGTCTTACTCTTCCGGAGGCCTGCGCCTCGAGTACCATCAGCCCTGCAGGTCTTAACTTCCGTGTTCGAAATGGGAACGGGTGTTTCCCCTGCGGCATTGTCACCAAGATCTTTTTTTAAAAAACATTTTTCAAAAACTTGGGATCAACACTAAGAAAACTATGTAGGAATTTTTTTAAATAGCTAAGCCTTCGACCTATTAGTACACATCACCTCAACGCATTGCTGCGCTTACAGCTTGTGCCTATCAACCCGGTAGTCTTCCGGAGGTCTTATGCCTTCTAGAGGCGGGAGAACTCATCTTTGGAATGGCTTCACACTTAGATGCCTTCAGTGTTTATCCAACGGAACATAACTACCCAGCGCCTACCACTGGTGTGATAACTGGTACATCAGAGGTTCCTCTGCCCTGGTCCTCTCGTACTAAGGGCAGCATCCATCAATTCTCCAACGCCTGCGGCGGATAAGGACCGAACTGTCTCACGACGTTCTGAACCCAGCTCACGTGCCTCTTTAATGGGCGAACAGCCCAACCCTTGGGACCTTATACAGCCCCAGGATGAGACGAGCCGACATCGAGGTGCCAAACTGCCCCGTCGCTGTGAACGCTTGGGAGCAATAAGCCTGTTATCCCCGAGGTAACTTTTATCCGTTGAGCTCCGGCGCTTCCATTCGCAACCGTCGGGTCACTAAGCCCTGGTTTCCCATCTGCTTGGTCCGTCGACCTATGCAGTTAAGCCTGCTTATGCCTTTGCACTCTTTGCGTGGTTTCCAAACACGCTGAGCAGACCTTTGGGCGCCTCCGTTACCTTTTAGGAGGCGACCGCCCCAGTCAAACTGCCCGCCTGGCATTGTCCTGACGCCTGATTCAAGGCTGTCAGTTAGAAATCTAATGTGAAGAGAGTGGTATCTCAACGTTGGCTCCACCGAAGCTAGCGCTCCGGCTTCAAAGCCTCCCACCTATCCTGCACAGATCAAATCAAATTCCAATGTCAGGGTACAGTAAAGCTCTACGGGGTCTTCCCGTCCTGCCGCAGGTAGCCCGCATCTTCACGGGCACTGCTATTTCACCGAATCTCTGGTCGAGACAGCAGTCAGATCGTTACGCCATTCATGCGCGTCGGAACTTACCCGACAAGGTATTTCGCTACCTTAGGACCGTTAGAGTTACGGCCGCCGTTCACTGGGGCTTCGATTCAAAGCTTCGCTTGCGCTAACCTCTCCTCTTAACCTTCCAGCACTGGGCAGGCGTCAGCCTGTATACGTGGTATTCCTACTTAAGCACAGACCTGTGTTTTTGTTAAACAGTCGCCTGACTCTATTTCCTGTGACCCCATGCTAGATATGGAAAGAGACCTTTCCACACCCCTGGGGTACCCCTTCTTCCGAAGTTACGGGGCTTTTTTGCCTAGTTCCTTGACCAGAGTTCTTTCGAACGCCTTGGGAGTCTTCTCCCTATCTACCTGTGTTGGATTGCGGTACGATCACCAGCTGTCTGGCTAGAAGTTTTTCTAGGAAGCATAGTTGGGTCACTTCACCTTGCGGCTCCCCTCACGCCCTCAGTTATATCCAAGTGGATTTTCCTGCCTGGACAACCTACGGCGCAGGCCGAGGGATAACCAATACCTCGGTTGACTTACCTTTCTCCGCTACTCCATCGCTCATAACGACAACCTGTGGTGCAGGAATATTAACCTGCTTGTCCTTCACCTACGCCTTTCGGCCTCAGCTTAGGATCGACTAACCCTGGGCGGACGAGCCTTCCCCAGGAAACCTTAGATTTTCGGCGGCAAAGATTCTCGCTTTGCTTTGCGCTACTCAAGCCAGCATACTCACTTCCTGTCAGTCCAGCACTCCTTACGGTATACCTTCACTCCAACAGGAACGCTCCCCTACCACTCATTACTGAATCCGCTGCTTCGGTTACAAGCTTAAGACCCGTACATCTTTGGCGCAGAATCACTTGACTAGTGAGCTGTTACGCACTCTTTAAATGGTGGCTGCTTCTGGGCCAACATCCTAGCTGTCACAGTAATCCCACTTCCTTAATATCACTTAGCTTGTATTAGGGACCTTAGCAGGCGGTCCGGGGTGTTTCCCTTTCCCCTACGGTAGTTATCTATCGCAGAGTCACTCCCGACGTAAAATACATGGTATTCGAAGTTTGGTAAGGGTTGGTACCCTGGTGAGGGCCCTAGCCTTTCCAGTGCTCTACCCCCATGTATCAATTTAGTCGAGGCTGCACCTAAATGCATTTCGGGGAGAACCAGCTATCGCCGTGTTCGATTGGAATTTCTCCGCTACCCACAGTTCATCGGATGTGTTTTTTCCCACAACCCGTTCGGTCCTCCATGGGGGGTTAGCCCCACTTCAACCTGACCAAGGGTAGGTCACTACGGCTTCGGGTCTATTCTATCCAACTCACGCCCTATTAAGACTCGGTTTCCCTTCGGCTCCGGGTGATCCCTTAACCTTGCTGGATAAAATAACTCGCTGGCTCATTCTTCAATAGGCACGCGGTCACACCGTCAGATTGCTCTGACATGGTGCTCCCACTGCTTGTAAGCACACAGTTTCAGATTCTATTTCACTCCCCTTCCGGGGTTCTTTTCACCTTTCCCTCGCGGTACTTTGTTCACTATCGGTCACTGAGATGTTTAGCCTTAGGAGATGGTCCTCCCGGATTCCCACAGGATTTCACGTGCCCCGTGGTACTCGAGGACAACAGAGAAGAGTCTGACTTTCACCTACAGGACTGTCACCTTCTGTGGTTGGCTTTTCCACGCCATTCGATTAATCAGAACCTTTGTAACTTCTCTTTGGCATTGCAGTGCCAAAATTGTTGCCTCACTACACCGCTTATACTAAGTCTGCAAACCGCATGCATAAACGGTTTAGGCTGTTCCCTTTTCGCTCGCCGCTACTGGGGGAATCGCTATTTGCTTTTTTCTATACCGGTTACTAAGATGTTTCAGTTGGCCGGCTTACCTTCCTCACGACTATTTATTCATCGTGGGATAACAACCTGAAAGGTTGCTGGGTTGCCCCATTCGGACACGATCGGGTCTATGGATGTTTGCTCCTCACCGATCACTTTCGCGGGCTTGCTGCGTCCTTCTTCGATCTCAAGTGCCAAGGCATCCGCTGTGCGCTCTTGTTCGCTTAGCTACCTGCATTCCTACATAGTTTTCAAAGTGCTGATCTTGCCGTCACAGACTCAACTGAGTCGTAACGAAATCCTATATTAGCAAAAAACTCCCCCCTGTCAACCCCTTTGATTAAGGGAGACAATGACAGCTAGAGGAGTTAGTATTTATCGTTATTTTATAGGTTACCTGGTTTTGTCCCAGATCATCAGGTTTAAACTTTTGATACCCTTATAGGCATGCCTCCCTCGATATATTTCGATGTTTTAAAACACTCTCTGTGGCTATATTTATTCGTACATGGGAAAGCTCATAATCAAAAACTGATATGAGGCAAATTTTGGGGTTGTTGGTTTTAACCATGAGTCGGGGTGGTAAAAATGACAGGCCAATCCTCAATTGAGATCTCCCGGAAGGGAGTTCTTGGCAAAACTTCTTCAATCAGCTGCTCCTGGGCAGATTGCCAAAAAACAATAGATTTGCAATATAAAAGTGTGTTTTATGGATTCCCCAGAGCTGTTCTTTGATGTTTTGTGATTGTTTTGAGTTCTTATTGAATTTCTTGTGGCAAAAGATATGTTTTCAAGCACAAGTTTGTATTTATACATTTTTGCTGGTTTGTCAATACCCCAAGACAAGAAATAGCTCGATTGCCACTAGCAAAGCGCATGAAAACAACATTTTTAATGGTCCAATTTTCACATGACAGTTGTTTTAAATCGTACTTTGCTGGTTCTTATGGTATTGCAGCATATTCCACAAAATTTATTATGTTGTCAAAAGGCACAAAACAAATATAATTTCTGGCGATGAAACCGGAACTTAAAATAAGTATCGCTGATTTGGGAAAGCTCTTTGCGGAATATTGTATGTCTCAGGGAATCATAGAGGATTTCGATGACAATGAAGTCTCGCTCACTGAGAAGGGCATTGAGGCACTCCAAGGCGCTCCTTACTACTTTGATCTCGAAATCGGAAGAGATGAGGGAGCGATCGCGGAAGACTACCTTGAGTCTGAAACCACCTTCACATGGTATCAAAAAAATTTCCAGCCAGGCAGGCGAAGACTACCAATGTCAGATGACAGGCAAAGGCGTTCCGGCGGAAACGAGGACATGCTCAGCTGGAGGCCTGGTATCTCATCGCCACAGCGCGAAGAATGGCGACCACCACAAGACAGGCCCCAACAAAACAGGTATGGCAACCAAAACAAAAAATACTTCAAGGGGAAACAGGGTGGACAACAACACCAGGGTCAGCAACAAAAACCCCAGCAACACCATCAGCACCACCAACAAAAACAAGACCTCAAACCAATAAAAATGGAGGTCGATCTTCCACCAATCGCCAGGACAAATTACAACAAATACGGGAAATTCAACAACAAACCAAGAAACAATAACAAATAAATTTTTCGCCAAAAAAATCTGTTTCCAATTTATCAGAACAATTGATTTTTATTATATCTTCTAAGGAGTAATCCTGTAGATGAAAATAAATCTTGGCGAACAAATCTAATGTTCCCGTCACTGGTAATCCTCATTGGAGTAAATACCGATAGTAAACCAAAACACAATCAGACCAGGGATGAGGCAACAGCAAAATAAGCTGCCTCGTAACCCGCGCTGGTAAGTGCAACAGGTCTCGTCATTCTCACTTTGGAAAGGGCCTCCTTAGGGGCCATGCCACGATGCCGCACCAAAAAACAAGCGATTGCCATCCCCGTCCTGTCCATTCCGGCATGACAGTGAACAAGCACGGGAAGCCCTTTTGAAATCTGTACGTCAATAAAATCAATAGCACCAGGAAGGAGTCTTTTGTATGCAGAAATACTGTTGTCGTCAGGCGGTATCTCGTCAGGCATTGGGGCAAGGAGATATTCAAAACCAAAATTTTTGATCTCTGCCGGATCAACATTGTTTTCCAGGGAGAGTATTGCCCTGAAACCAGCCCCATATATCTCCCCCAAATCCCACGGCACCTCATCAGGGCCTGGTCTCCCGGCAAGCCTGTTTTCAAGCACCCAGAAAATATTTTCCATAAGAATAATAATAGCGACGCACTGGCAATACGAAATTAACTTCTACTAATAAAGTTTAGATTCATTCTATAAGCAAACAATCCATAAGAATAAACTCGAACAAAAAATATTTACATACAATCAATTTACATAATGATATAATATTTTCTCGTAGCAATCAGGTTTCTGTTTCCAAGAGTTCTGGATGAACTCCCTGTTTATGTTCACTTGAAGACTTTGAGACCAGGAGTAAACTAGAGAACCAAAGGAGGATTGGAATGAGGAAGTTTTTTGCTCTTTTTCTTACATTGGTGTTTACCCTTACGATACCCGCCGTTTATGGTCTTCCACAAGCCGGGGCGGTCCCCTTTACTGTTCTGAAAAATACCATCTGGTCAGGAACAGTCATTATGCCAGAAGGTTTTTATATAGCCCCTGATGCCACCCTGACATTAATGCCAGGGACAGTGGTCAAACTGGGTGGCAATATTGGCGTAAAAGGCAAGATAAAAGCCATCGGGACTCAAAATGAGCCAATCATATTCACATCGCTCAAGGATGATGTCAAAGAGGATTCAAACAAAGATGGCGACGTGTCAAAACCTTCGCCAGGTGACTGGGGTAATGTTGAATTCCCGGACAACTGCGGCATCTGCGAGCTTTATCAGGTGCAATTCCTCTATGGTGGCAAGGGTGGTTTTGGGACACTCAAATTTTCATCCGGAAAAGGCTCCGACGACAGAATAAGAGTCTCCCACTGCACAATATCCAAATCGGCTTCAATGGGCGCATGGTTTGCAAATTCCACATCGGTGCTGAGGGAGTGCGTCATAACCGACTGCCAGGACCCAAAGACAGGCGCAGGCATCTGGATACAGGAAGATTCAAACCCATCAATCTCCGGTTGCACAGTTGAAAGGTGCACCATTGGCATCCAGATCGACCTTTCTTGCTCACCAAAACTCCTTGGAAACATCATAAAAAACTGCGGTACAAACGGGATAAAGGTTATCACAGGTTCCCTGGACAAGGAAGTAGTCTGGGACGCCTCTATGCCCTATGTTTTTGACAAGTTTGTAATCGGCAGCAAAGGGTTCCTCAGGATACAGCCAGGTGTCATTGTAAAAAGCACCGGCCAACTCGGGGTTTCCGGTCGCCTGGAAATCAGGGGAACTGCAGAAAAACCAGTCATTTTCACATCTCTTACCGATGACAGTGTTGGCGGTGACACAAACAATGACCAGGACAAAACTGCGCCACAGCCGGGTGACTGGGGTGGAATCGAGTTCACTGGCGAAGCCGGAGCATGCACGATAACATACGCAAAATTCTCATGGGGTGGCGGTCAGGCAGAAAAAGGTGGCGGCTACGCCATCCTGAAGTTTGGCGCTGCAGGTGGCGTTGACAACAGGGTCAAACTGTACAACTGCACAGTGGAACACTCGGAAACTGCCGGTCTTTACATGCAGGCATCAAGCCCGAGCATCTACAACTGCAAAATAACCGACAACAAGAACGACAAGCTGGGGGCATGTGTCTGGCTCCAGAGCAGGAGCAAACCAATCCTTTACAACTGCGAGCTCACAGATTCCGAATGGGCAATATATTGTGACGGGTACTCATACCCAAAATCGCAAAAACTCACCATCTCCGGCAACAAGTACAACAACATCTATTTTGAGAGCCCACTCCTTGAAGAAGATGCAGTTTGGGGAGCTGATCTTGTCCATTACATCCCAAAAACGGTCGGCATCAAACCAGGCGTGACACTTCACCTCCTCCCCGGCGTCATCATCAAGTACGGCGAAATGATAAGAGTTGACGGCAAGCTAATAGCAATCGGCACAAAAGACAAGCCAATTTATTTCACCTCCTTGAATGATGACAGTGTGGGTGGCGACAGCAACGGTGACAGTGGCGCCAAGGACCCTCTCCCCGGCGACAATCAGGGTATACAGCTGACCGAGTCTTTTGGCAGATCTGTAATGAAAAACTGTATCGTAAGATATGGTGGTTCGGGTGGCAACGGAAACATATACCTCGGACAGGCAACCAACACAAAAAACGAGCAGATAATTGAAGACACCATAATCGAGAAATCGCTTGGTCAAGCAGTGAAAGTAAGGGGTGGTCAGGTCGACCTTATAAGGTGCTCCCTCCTCGACTGCATGAACAAGCAAAATGGTTTCGCAATTATTGCAGAGGCAGGCGCAAAGATAAGACTCGTTGACTCACTCATTCAGCGCTGCAGACACCTCTTCAGTATCACCCCTGAAGTCGAGCTGAAAACGCAAGGCAACACGGCAAAAAACATTGGTGTCGAGCTGGAAGAGAGTTTTGCCGGGATCCACATCTACAAGGGTAGGCTAAGGGAAGACAAGGTCTGGGATTCTGAATTCCCGTACATCATCGAGGACGACTTCACGATAGACAAGGGGGCCAACCTCACTGTTGCGGCCGGAAACGTCATCAAGGTCGTTAAGGGCGCCTTCTATGTGAACGGTTCGATGTCCTGCAAGGGAACGCAAAACAATCCTGTCTACATAACATCATTCTCCGACGACACCATTGCTGGTGACACAAACAACAACGGGCAACTGACAAAACCAATGCCTGGCGATTTTGACGAGATCGAGTTTGAAGGGTCAGTAACGGCATGCACCTTCGAGCACACTGTCATCAGGTACAGCGGAGGAAAAACCAGGCGCATGGGCTCGGTCAAATTTGGTGCATTCGCCGGTGTTGACGGAAGGGTAAAATTCATCAACTGCACCATAGAAAACAGTAACAGTGCCGGCCTCTACATGATAAATTCTTCACCCTACATAAAAGACTGCATCATCAGGAATTGCAAAACCACCGACAGGGGCCATGGCATCTACCTCACCGGCAAATGCAACCCGGAGATCCAGGGTGTCACATTCCAGGACTGCGACTATGCAGTCTACAACAACATGCAGGGAACAGAAGCCGTTCTTGGAAACTGCTATTTTGGCGATGCATCAGGGCCAAAGGATGAAACCGGCAACCCGAATGGAAACGGTCTAAAGGTGTTTGGTCCAGTCAATTACAACCCGTTCGCACAGGAGCCAAACCCGACAGGCGGAGCAGGCGGAAAGGGTGGAGAACTGCCACCGTACAAGAGGCCGGAAGTCAGCTTCCCGTCGCCAACAGGTGCTGCAGTCCTTCTTTCCGTTGATCCCACTTTTGTAGAGCTAAATGTTGGCGAAACTTTCGAGATAACAGCCAACGATGGAACTGCACCCTACAAATTCGTCTCGATGGACGAGAAGGTCTGCAAGATGGTTTCCCAGAATTTCAACAAAGCCACATTCACCTTGACAGGGCCTGAGGCAACAACCATAAGAGTAATGGACAATGGCGATCAAGAAGTGCAGGTTTGGGTCGTCTCAAAGAACTTCCAGCTGCCGAAACTGCCACTTATTGTCAATCCTGCGGCGCTCCCCATAAAGGTTGGCACAACAGGGACAATCCTTGCCAGCACCGATGAAACCATAAAAGCAACACTGACACCAGGCAAATCGGCAATCGTCAAAAATATTGATGACAATGAGGTCTTGGTCTACGCATTTGCACGCGGTGAAGAATTGTTGACAATCACCTCGCCATCAGGCGAAACTGCGACCTGCAAACTGTTCTGTTTTGCCGATGATGGACCAGAGTCCCAGTCAATTTACGATTTCCATGCAATACCAGGAACAAAATCAGCAAGGCTGGTCTGGAAACTTCCAAATGTCCAGCGTGACTCTTTCAAAGGACTTTCAGTAACTCTGGATGGAAAAAAACTCACCGAGCTTGGCCCCGATGCTGCATCACTGCAGGTAACAGGTCTTGCAACTGGCGTAACATACAAATTCGAGATTGTCCCGCAAGGGAGCCAGAAGGTTGCGGCATCATGCACGACTGGCCCACTGGATGTCAAGCTCGAGCTCTGGATTGGAAAAACCGATGCCTACATAAATGGCAAAAAAACCAAACTGGCCGTCCCTCCGCAAATCCTTTCAAACAGCACCTATGTACCATTCCGCTTCCTGGGAGAGGCATTTGGGGCCGATGTTGGCTGGGACAACTCAAAGAGGGAAGCCTCATTCTGGACGCCAAACGCCTTCCTGCAAATGACCGTTGGTTCAAAAACCGGCTACAACTTTGGCGCGCAAGTGACGATAAGTCCTCCACCACAAAATGTGTCCGGAAGAGTGGTTATCCCACTCAGAGCGGCATCTGAGCTCTTGGGTGCAAAAGTGGCCTACGAAGCAAAAACAAAAAAGATTACAATCAACTACAGGAAACCATGGCATCTCTGGTGGTAAACACACTATAAGGAGGCAAAAATGCTGCTGGGCAAAGGCCAGATTATGGTCATCGATGACTCAAAGCCGGTGCTTGAAGTCGTCACGGCGATGCTTGAGGGTGCAGGATATGAAGTAAGGCAATTCCTCAGGGCACGGGATGCACTCATGGACCTTATCAATGGCAATCCCGACCTCATCATTTGCGACATACTCATGCCAGAGATGGACGGTTTTGAATTCAGGAGGGCGCTCGTCGAAGACCAGCGCACCTCGCACATCCCATTTCTTCTTTTGACAGGGAAGGACGACCTTATGCTGATGATCGAAGGTCTCTCGGCTGGAATCCAGGACTACATCATGAAACCGATCCAGCCAAAAGAGTTCCTCAACCACGTGGGAAGGATAATGGACAACATTTATGAGGCCAGATTCAAGCTTCTGGACAGGGTCCTCATTGAAGGCACCCTCGACAACATCGAATTTGAAAAAATAGAGAAAGTGCTTGATGCAATAAAATTCACAGGAAAGCTCATCCTTGGCTCTGAAACAAGAGAGCCCCTAAACATTGTATATAAACGGGGTAGGGCAATAGCCGCAGAGGGTGGCCCAATGGCCACAAAAGGGCACGAGGCATATAAAACAGCATCAACCATGTCCGGGGAATTCGAGATAATCGCAGAACCTGTGGACAAAAAACCTGAATTCTGATCAAGGTTTTTATAGAAGTCAAAAAAGCTCCGTTTTTTCGGGGCTTTTTTTATTTTTCAGTTGTGATTTTGAACAATTTTAGCCTGAGGGCATTCATGACAACGGTTATGGATGAAGCGGCCATCGCTGCCGAGGCAATCATAGGATTGAGCTGTATCCCGATGGGATAGAGAACGCCTGCCGCAACCGGAATGGCAAGTGTGTTATAGATGAAGGCCCAAAATAAGTTCCACTGGATATTTTTCTTCGTCGCCCTGGCCAGCCTCACGGTCTGGGGAACAAGCAGTAGGTTCTCATTCATCACGGTGACATCAGCGGTGTCCAGCGCCATACCGGTGCCCTGTCTTGGTGCAAAGGAAGCATCGGCCATCGCCAGCGCAGCAGCATCATTGACACCGTCACCCATCATGGCCACAAAACCATCGGCCCTTAGCGCTTCAACAATCTGCACCTTCTCCTCCGGGAGAGTTTGCGAATAAACCCTCTTTATGCCTAACTGGGACGCCACAGATTCACAAACTTCCTTGCGGTCTCCGGAAACCAGAACAGGCTCAATGCCCAGCTCGATCAGCTCTTTCATGGCCTGAAAGGCCTCCGGTCTCAAGGGATCAGAAAGTCCAAAACCACCAATTATCTTGTTGTCCAGCGACACATAAAATGCGGCTTCTTCAGGCCTGAATGTACCTAATAACACAAGCGGAATTTTCATCCCAAGTTTCTCCACCATCCTCGGCCCGCCAACAACCAGCTCGCCGCCAGCAAAGGTTGCCTTTACGCCAAGCCCAGGTACAGCTTCAAAACTCTGCGGACTCTCTATGGGGATGTTTCTTGAAATGGCAAGATTTTTTATGGCCTGAGCAAGTGTATGTTCGGAACCAGACTCGGCCATCGCTGTTAATTTTATCAGTTCATCCTCTGAGACCGATTCCGGGTGTATGGATGTCACTTCCGGTTTGCCGGCTGTCAGGGTGCCTGTTTTGTCAAAAACAAATGTTTTGACCTCTTCAAGCGCCTCCAGCGACCTGGCATTCTTGATGAGCATCCCGGATTTTGCCGAAATACCCAAAGCTATGGAAATTGATGTAGGAGTGGCAAGCCCAAGCGCACAGGGGCAGGAAATGACAAGCACAGAAATTGCCGAATTGATGCCAATGTTTGTGAAACCAAGGAGAAACCACACTACAAAAGCTGTGACTGAAATTGTTATCGAGGTAGGCACAAAAATTGAGGCAATCCTGTCAACAAGTCCCTGTATTTTCGGCTTTGTCTGTATGGCGGCACCGATCAGCTCGATGACCCTTGAAAGGACAGTGCTCTCACCAACCTTGTCGCACTTTGCTTCCACAAGCCCGAATCCGTTGATTGCTCCAGCATAAACGCTGTCGCCAACACTAACCGGCACAGGCATACTCTCGCCAGTTATATGGGCATTGTTGAATTCGGATGAACCTTTCACAATGGTGCAATCGGCAGGTGCCCTTTCAGTGGCTTTTATTTGTACAATGTCGCCTGCCGCAAGCTCAGATATTGGAACATCCTCCACAACACCATCTTTGATCCTGTGGGCTTTTTCAGGCAGGAGAGATGCAACATCAAATATCTCCTTCATGGCCGACAACTCGGCCCTGCCTCTGAGGTAGTTTCCAAGCAAAACAAGCATTACGATAACAACAGAGCCATCCAGATATAGCTGGTGTTCACCAATCCCAGGGTAAAGGATGGCAACTATCGAATAAATAAAAGAGGCAAGCACTCCAAGTGCAACAAGGGTGTTCATGTCTGTCTGCCTGTGGAGGGCAATCTTCCAGGCAGAAATGAAGAAATGCCAGCCGGTCCAGAACATTACAGGGACAGCGGCAGCAACAAGTGTCCAGACAAACCACATTGGAAAATGGTAGAACATCATGAGCATGGTTCCAACTGTGACATAGATGGCGAACGGAAGCCCGATGAGAAGGTTATTTCTGATCTTTCTTACATCAGATTCTTTTGCCAGCCTTGCCTGCTTGAGGGCGGAGGCCTGATCGGTGGCCAACCTTGCACCATATCCAATGCCAGAGACTGATTTGACTATGTCGCCAATTGCAACCTTCGATGGGTCATAGGCAACATCAGCAAGCCCGGTTGAAAAATTGACCCCGATGTTTTTTGTGCCCTCAAGGTCCTTGAGGGTATTTTCGATATTCAGGGCGCAACCAGTGCAATGCATCCCTGTTATTATGAGTTTGGTGTGTACCTCTCCCCCTTTTTCCCGGTCACTGGAACGAATTTTTTTGGGAGCAAAAAATATCCATAGCAATGCGAGGAAGACAATTGAAATACCGACAACAAGAACCTGTTGCACCATCATGACCTCCTTGCGATATTTTACAATGTAACTTTCAAACCACAATGGCCCAACAAAATCATAATCCAGCAATTGTGAATTTTTTCCAAATATAAAAACAACATTTTAGCTAATGGGCCAATCCCGCTTGTTTAATATGCACGATTGGCCCGATTTCTTGACGTGCCCCAAGGTTGGGGATATTCATTCTTATTGTGGAAAACATCCCGAGCCATCCAGCAAAAAGTGGGGCAAAACTCCCTAAAATCAATCTCGGTGAAACATTTGTAGCACTTAGACACAGAAACTACAGGCTTTTTTTCTTTGGACAACTTGTATCACTTATCGGAACATGGATGCAAAACGTTGCCCAAAGCTGGCTCATATATGACATTACAAATTCAAAGGTGTATCTTGGATACGTAAGTTTTGCTTCATCCATTCCAATATTTCTGGTGTCTCTTTGGGCAGGTGTTCTCCTGGACAGGCTCCCTAAACGCAAGGTAATCATATACACCCAGGTTGCATCAATGATTCTGGCGTTCACCCTGGCGTTTGACGTGTTTTTCAAAACAATCCAGCCGTGGCACATTATTGTCTTGTCTTTTCTTCTTGGATGTGTCAACGCCATAGACATGCCAGCAAGACAGTCATTTGTAATAGAAATGGTCGACAGAGAAGACCTTATGAACGCTATCACCCTCAACTCAACGATATTCAATACCGCAAGGATTGTTGGCCCATCATTGGCTGGTTTGGCTCTGGCCTGGCTAGGTGCTGGGTGGTGCTTTGCGTTGAATGGTTTTAGCTTCATCGCTGTCATTTTTGCACTCATGTCCATGAAGCTTGAAGATCGCATCGCCGAACCAACAAGGGCACATCCATTTAAACAGATAGTTGAAGGGCTTGTCTATGTAAAATCAAACAAGACGATAAGCATGCTTATCCTGGTCATAGCAGTGTCCAACCTGTTTGCTTTCTCCTACTCAGCTCTGATGCCTTCTTTCGCAAAAGATGTTCTTAACGCTGGCGAAGTGGGGTTTGGGCTTCTACAAAGCTTTGTGGGCATTGGGGCATTGATGGGTGCGCTATTGATGGCATCCGTAAAATCCACAAGCACAAACAAAGGTTTTATGCTTACGCTTGGCAATATTGGTTTCCCGCTGGCCGCACTCCTGTTTTCGTTGTCAAAATACCTTCCCATTTCAGCTTTTCTTCTGATATTTGTTGGCATGGGCTTTATGATACAGAATGCAACTATCAACACCCTCATCCAACTAAACTCAGAAGACTCCAAGAGGGGAAGAGTGATGAGCATATATACGCTTGTTTTCCAAGGTTTCTTTCCAGTGGGCTCATTACTTACAACATCATTTGCTGAAATAGTTGGAACACCGATTGCCTCAATAACAGGCGAAGCCATAGCATTAGTTTTCGGGGTTATATGGTTCCTGAAAGTGCCTTTTGTCAGGAAGCTTTGATTCTTACTTGTTCATCTCTTCCTGGGTGAGTGGCTCGCCACCCTGATCCATGCGACGCAAAATGCCACTTTCTGACAAAGCAAACAGGTAAGTGTCTAATATCGCCGCACCAACAACTGGTGATTTGAAGTTATTGTGCCACTGCCAGTTGCCATTCTTCACATCAATGACATACAACTTGCCATCATCTGCCGCGAGAAAAGCTGACTCCTTAGTAATTATTGCACTTGATGTCACTGGCTTGTTCGTGCCAAAGCCCCAGACTGGTTTAAGATCTATCTGCCTAACAACAACAACCATGTTGTTGCTCAGTCCAATTGCCACCATGCTTACATATACAGATGGAGGGGAGACTATGTCCACCTTATATTTTTTGTCTTTCGAACCTGTATCAAATTCATAAGATTCTACAATTTCACCATTGAGGGCATTTATTTTAAGAAGTTTTCCGCTGGTCACTAACAATTCGTCTCTCACACACACAGCAGGACCAATTATTGGATATTCCAGCTTCTTACGCCATACTTCCTTACCATCCTCGGGAACAACCGCAATGATTGTGTCAGATGCAACAAGGTTGATATATCTCTGGAGCGAAGGGGTTTGCGTCAGCTGAACTCCATAGCTTTTTTTGAAGATTTCGGTTCCCTGGGCCTCTTCAAGGCAATACAGATCATCTCTGGTTACAACCCAAACCCTATCACCATCAATGGTTGGCCAGCCAACAACTGGTGAAGAAAGTGTTTTTGACCAGACCTGTCTACCATCTGCAAGGTTTAATGAGTAGAAAAAACCACTTTGGTCACCAAACAAAACCCTTCCTTTGGAAATTACAGGACTTATCTGGCCAACATAAAATTGTTTTTCCCAGACATGGTTTCCATTTTCACCATCGATGCAGTAGACAACACCCTTGTCATCTGAGAGAACAACCATTCCACCTGCGGCTACCGGATTGCAATGTGTCTGGTTGGGGATTTCCGTTTCCCAAACAACCTTGAGTGGTTGCTTTGGGGCAAGCATCGTACCGGAGTTATTGTAGAAGCCACCTCTTGGTGACTTCCAGCTTGGCATTGTCTCAGTATCAATTAACGTAGCGCTCTGGCAGCCACAAAATAAAACCAGTGTTACTAATAATGTGGCCATAGATATAATTTTTATGGATTTCACGGATCAACCTCCAACTATTCTGGCAAGTGAGGTGGCAAGATACTCCATATCGGATACCGTATTGAAATAGCCAACCGATGCCCTGAGCGTGCCCTGCGGGTAAAGATTGAGTGTCCTCATAGCACCTTCATTTGCAAAGAGACCATTTCCAACCACCAGCCCGTATCTTTCTTCTAACAGCCTGGCCATGGTGTTGATTGGAAGGTCGCCTGCAGAAAAAGACAATATACCAATTCCATCCCACGTTTCAGGCGCAACCACCTTCACTTTTTTAACTGTCTCAAGCGAAGTCACCAAACTTTCTCTCAATAATTTATGGTGACACCATATCTTCTCAACACCTTCCATATCAACAAATCTCGCTCCTGCCAGTAGCCCATACAATCCAGCCATGTTGGGTGTTCCAACTTCCAATATTTGATGGACAGAAAGGTTGGTCTTCGAGAGTTTTGTCAATTTTTCCGAGAGCCTTGGGGAAACATAAACACCCGCAGTTCCTGTCGGGCCATAAAGACCCTTGTGGCCTGAGAAAATTATTGCATCTGCTTTTACATGTTTCAGGTTTATTGGACAAACGCCTACTGTGTGGGAAGCATCAAGAACAAGCATTGTATCAGCTTCCTGGCATACTTTTGATATCTCACCCATCGGTGCAAGGGTGCCAGTGATGTTTGAAGCATGGGAAACAAAAACGGCCCTTACTTTCTGGGCAACCTTTGCGAGATGTTTGGGATTAACAAAAAGCTCATGATCAAAGGGAAGCCTGGCGACAGTTATACCCTTCTGCTCCAGTTCTCTTGCCGGGACTTGAATAGGCCACGGATCACCATCACTGATGGCAATCTTGTCACCAACTTCCACAACACCGCGCATAATTGCAGAAATGGCCTCACTTGCCGATTTGCAAAGATATATCTGTTCCGGGGTTGATCCTGCAATGAGTCTGGAAAGTGCTATTCTGCATTCATTTACAATTTCCATTGCGTTGGCATGTGGCTTGCAGGCATAGCCTGTCGTTGGTACACCACCAACATTTTTCATGTAATCGGTTACCTGATCCAGTACTCCCTTTGGCTTGGGAAAGCTGGTGGCTGCATTGTCAAGGTAAATTGGCACTGCTCCCCTCCTTGAGGACAGAATGAACAGTGAAAATGTTTGTTCTAAACACGACTAGATCGTACCAAAACTGCCAAACCTAATCAAGCATTGATTGAAAAGCGGCCAGGCCCTAAAATGCTTTCTGATGTCCATTAAGTCGGTAAAAATAAAAGGATTCAAGACCTTTGCCGAAGGCGTTGAAATAAGGCTTTCCCACAGATTGACCGCCGTGGTTGGCCCAAATGGCTCCGGCAAAAGCAACCTTGTCGACGCTGTAAGGTGGGGGATAGGAGAGCACACGGCAAGGCTGTTGAGGATATCAAATCCTACCGACATAATTTTTGCTGGTTTCGGAGCAAGAAAGCCCCTCGGTATGGCCGAAGTTGCAATATCGCTTGATAACAGGGAAGGAAAATATCCGATTGAACAATCACTCGTCCAGATAATCAGAAGGTGCTACAGGGACGGGGAAAACGAGTATCTGATAAATGACACAAAATGCAGGCTGAAAGACATTGAAGACCTCTTCAGGGGAACCGGACTGGGAAAACAGACCTACTCGGTCGTTGGCCAGGGAGAAGTCGAGCAGGTAATTTCAGCAACACCTGCCGAAAGGCTGAAAGTGCTCGAGGAACTCGCCGGAGTTGATGTCCTCAGGACGACAAAACGCTCTGTCGAATCAAAACTGGACCAGGCCAAAATCCAGATGGAGAAAATCTCTGCCCATGCAAGCGAATCGGAGTACCAATACGAAAACCTTGCCCGCCAGGCGGAGGTGCTGGAAAAATACCAGGTTCTAACAGACAGGCTGGGCCACCTCAAACTCCAGCTCCATCTTGTCGACCTTAGAGAAAATGTCTTTGAATCAAACTCGCTTGAGTCTAAATCAAAGGTGCTGGAGCTGAAACGCAAGGAGACCCAGGCCGAGATAGACAAACTTGAGGAAGTTGAGGATTTTTCTGCAAAACTAGATGAACTCGAGAAGGAAAGGTCTGCGGCGCTGGCAACAAGGGAAAGTGCCATCGTCAATTCAACCAGGGCAACAGCCCAGCTGGAACATATGAGGGCAAGCCTTGCCACAGCGCAGGAGACATTGCGCAATTCCACCCTCGAAGAAGAATCGCTGAAAAGGCGTGAAAAACAGCTCGTTTATGACCTTTCACAACTTGAGGAGGAAATTGAGAAACGCTCTGTCTACCTCGCAAAATGCGAAAAAGAACTGGAAGAGACCGAAAAAGCCAGGCCAGAACTGACAGATTTTAAAAAGGAACGCCAGAACATTCAGACAAAACTTGACCAGTCAAAAAGGCAAGCCGACGATGCAAGATCAAGGCTTCAGGAGATGCAATCAAAACTGGTACTGTTCACCGAACGCAAGAGGCAGGCACAATCAAGAACAAGGGAGCTTGAAGAAACAACCTTCCCGCAGACGCAAGATGACAGAAACCTTGACAGGGAGCTTGAAGAAACAAGAATTTCAAGATCAAGGCTGGAGGGCCAGCTTGCATCATTCGTTGATAATGCCCAAAAAATACAGGGTGAACTGATGTCTGTGCAGGCTGAAAAAACCCAGACAGCCAAAGAAGTTGAGAAATTAAGAAAAATACTTGACGGGATGGCCTTCAAACCATCAAAACTTGGAAAACCCATTCTCTCAAAAACAGCAGATCTCTCGGGGCTTTCAAAGGAGGATGCGGACCTCGCAAGGTCTCAGCTGGACTGGATCATCGCCAGCAAGAATAATCTGCTTGAGGTGGCAAAGAAACTACCTCTAAATTCTGGGGCAACAATAGCCATCGACAACAAAACAGTTTCAGTTTCAGAAAATGTCCTGGATGCATTTGGAAAGGACTCCGACATAGTGGTTTCAAGAGACGGGTTTATATGTTTTGGAGGGACATATTTCCTGCAATTCAGCGAAAAGACCAGCGAAGCACAAATAGAGACCCAAATGCAATTTTCAGCTGAAAACCTGGACAGGCTCTCAGAAAAGGAAACAGCACTGGAAACCAGCCTCAAGGAGGCCAGGGAAAAACAGAAACTTGCCCAGCAGGAAATGGCCGGATTGTCCAAGAAAGAGCTGGAGCTGTCCAGCCAGATGGCAGCACTCAGGGCAAAAAAAGAGGCCGAGGCAAGGCAGGCCGAGGCAAGGGCTTCCGAGCTTGCAAAACTGGCAGAGTCCCTCACCCAGTACGAAAAAGAAATGGCCACATGCGAAAAAGACAAGGAGGATTTTGCCGAAAGACTCAGGGCCTGCGTCGAGGAGACAAGGGCCAACGGTGCAAAACTCTCCGAGTTTGACGCAACAAGACTCAGGACTCAGGAAGAACAGGTTGAATTTGAAAGAAGGCTTGCCGGGGTAAGAGAAACCAAAATGCAGGCCCAAAAGAACCTTGAAGACTCCCAGAGAGAAAAAGAAAAACTGGTATCAGAATTTGATCAAGGAAAAACAAGGCTGCTCAAGCTTTCAGAATCCACCACCCAGGCAGAAAAAGATGCAAGGGAGCTGGAGACTGGAATAATCGAGGCTGAAAGGGAACTCAACACCGCAAAAATGACCATCCTGCACACAGAAAGTATTGAAAAACAGATACAAAAATCAAAAAGTGAGATACTTGAAGAGCAGGAAAAAAGGCAAAACCAGACAAAAAATGTTAGGGCAAGACTGGCAAGATACAACAACGACCTTCACCAGATAGAGCTCTCACAGGTGGAGCTGAAAGTAAGAAGGGAAGACCTCCTCTCAAAAATAGCCGAGTTGGGTGGAAAACCATCTGATCCCATTGATGATTGCGATATTGAAGAAACCAAAACCGAGTTGTCAATTACAGCACAAAAACTCGCCCAATACGGCGCCGTGAACATGGCCGCCAAGGACGAGGCGGTGAAAGCCAAAGAAAGACTGGATTTTCTGAACGGCCAGCTCTCCGATCTCGCACATACCGAAGCAAACCTGAGATCGTCGCTATCCGAAGTGGAAACGAGGATAAAAAAAACTTTTGAAGAGACCTACCGCTCGGTGGAGAGCCATTTCAGGACGCTTGCAGACGTACTCTTTGCCGGTGCAATAGGCAATCTGCGCAGGATCACCGGGGAAAACGGACAAACCGAGGGGATTGAGGTCGAATTTATCCTGCCAGGCAGAAAGCTCAAGACACTCCACGCCCTTTCAGGGGGTGAGAAAACCCTGGCCGCCCTTGCATTGCTGTTTGCCTTCTTCAAGACAAAAAGCTCGCCGTTTTGCGTCCTGGACGAGGTGGATGCGGCCCTTGATGACAGCAACATAGAAAGATTTACGAGGTTGCTCCGGAATGAGGCAGAGCAAACGCAGTTCGTTGTCATAACACACAACAAGGAAACCATGCGCTGGTGCGATGCGCTTTACGGCATAACGCTTGACACCACCGGAACCTCAAGGGTCGTTTCAGTTAAGCTTGATGGTGTCGAAAACAGCTGATCACAGTTTGCTGGCTTGCAAAAAGCCAAAAGATGCTATCATTTGACTTGATGAAGTCGATAAAAAGGGAAGGGCTCGTTGATCTGGTTGCCAGTCTGTGCATCAAAGCGAATCTCGTGCTCCCAAAATACCAAAAAGAAAAACTCGAATGGGCACTTGAGAATGAAACATCCCCGCTTGGGAAAAAACTCATATCGCAGATAATCGAAAACTATAAGATCGCTGAAAAAACCGGGCTGGCAATCTGCCAGGACTGTGGACTTGCAGTTGTTTTTCTTGAGGCAGGCAGAGATGTTCACCTTGATTTTGACATCTATGAGGCAATAAAAGATGGCGTTGCCAAAGGGTATAGCGAAGGCCATTTGAGGCCATCTGTCCTGCATTCGTGCGTTGACCGAACAAACACAAAAACCAACACTCCAGCAATAATCCACACACAAATTGTTGATGGTGACAAAATAACGCTCACTGTCACACCCAAAGGGGGTGGCTCCGAAAATGCAAGCAGGTTGGCAATGCTCAAACCATACGAAGGAAAGCAGGGCATCGTCGATTTTGTTGTCAAAACAGTCAGGGAGAATGGTCCTTCGGCCTGTCCACCAGTAACAGTCGGGATAGGTTTCGGTGGAACAATTGAAGAGTGCGCCTTGCTGGCAAAAAAGGCCCTGCTGGCAGAGAACCGATCTGAAGAATTGGGTGACATGGAGAAAGAGATACTGGAATTGTGCAACAATCTTGGCTTCGGCCCGGCGGGGCTTGGCGGCAAAATTTCAGTTCTGGATGTGCACATACTATCAACAGGCTGTCATATTGCGACAATGCCAGTTGCAGTAAACATCCAGTGCCACGCCGCAAGAAAGGCAACGGGTGAGATATGAAGGAGCACAGACTAACAACCCCGCTCTCAAAAAAATCCCTCGCCAATCTTGCCTGTGGTGATGAAGTTCTGATCACTGGAACAATCTACACAGCCAGAGATGCGGCCCACAAAGCCATGCTAAAAATGATGCAGGAAGGGAGGGAACTCCCGTTTGATCCAAGAGGGGCAATAATCTACTTTGCAGGCCCGTCACCGGCACCACCAGGTTTTCCGATTGGATCCTGCGGGCCAACAACATCTTCAAGAATGGACCCTTTCACAAGAACAATGTTCGAGCTTGGCATTGCAGCACAGCTCGGGAAGGGGCCAAGGGGGCAAGAGGTCACAAAAACCCTTGTTGATTTCGGTGGTGTTTATCTCGTGGCACTCGGAGGGGCAGGGGCACTGCTTGCAAAAAAGGTGAAGAAAGCGAAACTGCTTGCATTTCCAGAGCTTGGTCCAGAGGCAGTCTATGAACTGGAAGTAGAGGATTTTCCAGCTATAGTTGCAATAGATAGCAAAGGAAACAATATTTTCAAAAGATAATATTTCCTTCAAAAATAAAAACGGGCCAGCACAAAACTGGCCCATCTTATTTTCTACTGGTTTTTTTTATTTGCTACTTGCCAAGTTGCTCAATCAGCTGCGTAAGGGTCTCAACACAGTCCCCGACAATGCCGTAGGAGGCTACCTTGAATATTGGCGCATCCGGATCACGGTTTATTGCAACAATGACATCAGATGTCCTCATTCCGGCGAGGTGCTGGTCAGCACCTGATATTCCACATGCAATGTAGAGCCTTGGAGAGACAACCTTGCCGGTCAGACCAACCTGGTGAGAGGAGTCTATCCATCCGGAATCAACGACTGCTCTGGAGGCACCATATGCAGCACCAAGTTTTTTGGCAAGTTCTTTTATCAGCTTAAAATTCTCCGGAGATCCCATACCCCTGCCGCCCGAAATAATGACTGGTGAGTCAATGAGCGCCGGACCTTCAGAAGAGAGTGGAAGTACCTTCTCAATAACCTTCTTGATATCAGCTTTTGATGTGGCGGCCTCCAGCCTTTCAAGTGTTGCTGTTATATCTGCTGGTCTTGGTTGGCTGAAAACCCTCTTGTGGATTGTCACAACACACTCTGCCGGGAGGCTGATCATTGCCTTGTTCTGGCCACCGAATGAGAGTCTTTCAATAGTTATCATGTCTTCTGTGGCATCAAGTCCAACCACGTCAGTGACAAGAGGATAATTCAGCCTTGCTGCTACTCTAGCTGCAACATCAGAGCCCCAAACTGTGCAAGGGAGTGCGATAATCGATGGTTTTCTGTTCTGGGCCAGATCAGCAACTTCTCTGGCGACAATTCCTGGCTCGAGATCAGCAAGATCATCCGATTCAATGAGGATGGTAACCGGTTGGCCAAGCCTTCCAAAAACCGAACCATGCATCAGTAGGTTGGAACCAACCAGAACAAGATTAGATTCTGCAAGCTGGTTGTCCTGCACCGGGGAGAGACACCCTAAAACCTCTGCTGTCGCTTCAGAGAGAACGCCATTCTCAAACTCGCCTATCGTCCACATGTACTTCACTGGATCAACCCCTTTTCTCTAAGCGACATCAAAAGCGCGGCAGCTTTAATCTGCGATGTTTCACCTTCAAAAATCTGGGTGGTTATTTCCCTGGTGATTCGTTTTGAACTTATAATATTGCCGGGTTGCAACCTGCCCTCCGGCAAACTTTCTATTCCCAAACTTTGCAGGTCATACATCACTATTTCAGTCTGCATCGCTTTGGTCATTCCCCTAAGTGATGGGAGTCTTGGCGTGTTGATGTTTTTTGTAACAGATAAAACACATGGAAGCTCAATTTTCCAGACCACCATCCCAAGGTCGCCTGGCTGGTAAGCAAAAAGTTTTCCATCCACGAATTCGACCTTCTCACATCCTGTGGATGAAGGCAACCCAAGCATCTCTGCAAGCATGGAAGGAATGGAGGCATTTCCGGCATCTGTGGATTGCTTGCCACAGATTATTACATCAAAAGGCCCCCTCTTTTTGATCGCTGCAGAAAGTGCAATGGTGGTTGAGAGCAAGTCAGCCCCTTCAAGCGCTGGGTCTTTGACGTGGACTGCTGATGACGCGCCAATCGAAAGCATCTCTCTCAATGCTTCCTTGGCGCTCTCCGGACCAACAGTAATTACCTCCACCGGGTCCTGGCCAGCTAGCTGGAGAGCAAGTTCCAGCGCATTCTTGTCAACTGGATTAGTAGTTTTTGGATATGAATCTCTCGAAAGTCTCCAGTCTCTTTCAAAAGAGCCTGCCGAGAATTTTTCAGGATCAGGGACCTGCTTTATGCAAACTACGATTTTCATGAAGCCTCCAAAAAACTTTGTGTTGACCACAACGACACCGAGGTGTATAAAATGCTAGCGGTGAGCAAAGAACCGAAGAGATTTCATTTGGCCACGGCGCTTATCATTGCTGTGTTGTCAATCAACGCTACCATAGCAAATGCTTTGCCTGATGGCAGCATAGCTATTAATATTGGCAAATTTGCCAATACTTTTCAAGCCCCCCTGAATTCCAAATCCACAAAATGCACCTACTGCATACATCCTGACCTGGACTTCATAAATCCGCAATCCCAAATATTCATAGTACAAGTAAGAACCATGGAAAAAGACCCTCCACTGTGCACACTCAAGCTATCGGCTGATGGAGGGAATATTACACCTACCACCGCAAACACAGGAAAAGGAAATTTTAGGACTGCTTTTGATAAAAACGACGTCCCTTTTGGGAAATCCATAATCAAGGCCCAGGCAATCGATGATTCTGGACAAATCATTGGTGAAGCAGATTTGTACGTGAAAAGAACCAGATATTACATCTCAGTGGACAAGATCATCCAGGAATGCGATACTTGCAACGATATAACAACTATTCCCCTCATTGTTGATTTCGAAAACACAATACCAGCATCGCAGGTTTATGCGAGTATCATCGCAACAAATAACACCGAATCCGATATTTTCTTTACTGCAAGTTCAAGCCAGCCGTGGGTAGTCATTCAAAATGGCCCCCAGTTCTCTCTGCAAGCAGGTGGGTCAGTTGCAATAAAATTCGGTATCAACTGGAATTTCGCCAAACCAAACCAGGTGGTCCAGTCAAGAATAACCCTGTACGGCAAGGGAATAAAACACGAATTTCCTATCGGGGCAACGATCCTGGCTGATGTACCGGTTTGTGCAAAATCCTTACCACAAAATATCGATTTTGGATACACTCCAAGGGGAACCTCTTTCACAAAAAAACTGATTTTGCTTGGTTCCCCAAAGTTTGAGATGGTATGCAATGACGGTTGGCTAAAATTTGATCCAAAATCCACGGAAGAGGGCAGGGAGATTTTGGTAACCATCAATGCAAGCCTCCTTCCATATGGCAAATCACACAATACAAAACTGGTTGCACTCCCCAAGGGTGCTTGCCAGCTCGTATTTGTTCCTATTTCTGTCAGTACAGATCCAAGCATTTCAGTGTCGTTGGTTACCGGATCGAAACAGGCAACAATAAATTCAAAAGCCTTTCAGCTTGATTCACCAGCAAAAATAATAAGCTCCAGGGTCATGGTCCCGCTCAGGTTCATTTCTGATGCTTTCGGGGCCAGTATTGTTTGGAATCAAAAAACAAAAATGATAGTTATAACAAGGCTCTCAAAAACGATTACTATGAAGCTCGGGGAGAACACGGCCACAGTGGATGGCAAACAGGTGAATCTCGATGTGGCACCAACTGTGATAGACGGGAGGACGCTTGTCCCAATAAGGGCAATATCTGATTTCTTTGGCGCAACAACTGGCTGGAACAGCCAAACAAAAACTGCCAAAATTGACTGGGACCCGGATTGATTGACACCCAAGCGTTTTCAAGAGGTTTTTTCTCGGTTTTCATCAGGCGGCACTTTAAAAAGTGATTAAAACAGTTTTCACGAGTTTAATTGTGTCATACTTCCCAAACTCAGATGCGCAGTATTTTGCAAATCGTTACCAGTTTCACAAATTCAAGGATTCACAGCGACATTCAATAATATATTTTTGTCAATGCCCATAAAATATTTAACATAAAGTACTACAAGGCATGTACAATATTTATGTAGAAGGTTTACAAAAGAACCATTTGCCAACAAAATAGGCCTTGACTCTTTGTACCATTGGACTAATAAAGATTCGGGTTTAAAAGGTATCATTGCCTCCAAAGAAATGAGGGGGCTAAAATAAAAAAGGAGTTGTAAAATGTCAGAGAAGGGTTTCAATGCATTCAAGATGGCCCAGGAGCAGTTTGACAAGGTAGCCGACATGCTTGATCTGGATGAGGGCACCAGGCAGCTTCTCCGCTTTCCGCAGAGAGAGTACCACATCCGCATTCCAGTCCGCATGGACGATGGTTCAGTCAAAGTTTTTCAGGGATACAGGGTTCAGCACAATGATGCTCGTGGACCATGCAAGGGTGGAATTCGCTTCCATCCGCAGGAAACTGCAGACACAGTAAGGGCACTTGCCACATGGATGACCTGGAAGTGTTCAGTTGTAGATATTCCTCTTGGTGGCGGAAAAGGTGGAGTCATCTGCGATCCACACAATCTCAGCATGAGGGAACAGGAACAGATTTGTAGGGGCTGGGTTCGCCAGGTTGCCATCAATATCGGACCGCTCCAGGACGTCCCGGCACCAGACGTGATGACCAATGGTCAGCACATGCTCTGGATGATGGATGAGTATGAGAAGATCACAGGCGCCAGGTATCCGGGAGTCATTACCGGAAAACCAGTTGGCATGGGCGGATCAAAGGGCAGAACCGAAGCAACAGGTTATGGCGTTGTATACACAATTAGGGAAGCCCTCAAGCTCATGGGAATCGACCCAAAGAACACAACAGCAGCAGTTCAGGGTTTCGGAAACGTTGCCCAGTACGCTGTTGATCTCTACACAAAACTCGGCGGAACAGTCATCTGCGTTTCCTGCTGGAGCCAGGAAGACCAGACTTCATACACTTTCAAAAAGTCAACTGGTGTAAGCCTTGATGAACTCAGGAAAATCACCGACAGGTTCGGCGGAATCGACAAGAAGAAAGCCCAAGACCTCGGGTATCAGGTACTTGCAGGTGATGCATGGATCGAACAGGAAGTTGACATACTCATCCCAGCAGCACTTGAAAACCAGATCACTGGCGAAAACGTAAATAGGATTTCCAAGAAAGTCAAAATCATCGGCGAAGGCGCCAATGGCCCAACCACTCCAGAAGCAGACAAGGTCATCCACGAACGCGGCATTTTCGTGATCCCGGACTTCCTTGCCAACGCCGGTGGAGTCACCTGCTCCTATTTCGAACAGGTCCAGTGCAACATGAACTACTTCTGGGAAAAGGATGAAGTCCTCAACAAGCTCGACACCAAGATGACCAGCGCATTCCACGAAGTTGCATCGCTTGCCTCCAAGAAGAAAATCTACATGAGAGACGCAGCCTACATGATCGCTGTCTCCAGAGTCGCTGAAGCCTGCAGGCTTCGTGGCTGGGTGTGATAACCTCCCCCAAATAAAAATTTAAGCAATCAAAAGCCGCTCCAAAAAGAGCGGCTTTTTTATTTTCCTGTATTCATTTCATGCCGTATGATAGAAATACTCAAAAACTTTTTCAGGCCAGAGAGGGAAAACTGCAATGAACGAGAGCGAAATAAACATTCAAAGAATCACGGTGTCAGATAAAAATATGGTATCAAGGATATGCATTGCCTCACCGGCGCCAGACCCAAAAGTTGACGGTACCATTTACAAGAGAGATACAGCCATCACAGGCATCCAGCTGATGGACTGCAACGGGAACGAATTGGGTGGCATCGGTGTTATGGATAACCAGAGAGCGGCTGTGTTTGCATTGGACTATTCGAGGCATGAGGCGGTTGGCATGTACGCTTTTGATACACCAGAAGCTGGTGGGGCTTGCATCTTTATCAATGGCAAGGATAAAAAAGCAGAAGTAATGGGATCAAAAAAATATAGCAAGGCAGAGCTTAAAATTGAGAATGACTCACCTGTTCTCACATTTTCAGGAAAGGATGGCAGACCAAGGATAATCATTGGACTGGACGAAAACGACAACCCTGTCATTCAGATCCTGGGGAAAGATGGCCGAATGAGGAATCTTATCGAGTAAACTCCTCAAAATTTCTCCTTCCCTTCCTTAAAATTTTTGGCTGAATGTTTGAAATTGTTTATTGACATAATAAAAATGCCATAATTTTATTTGTCGACAAATTATTTTATATAAAACAAAGGAGGTCGAATGGCGGAATACGACCAAAACAATCTTGAATGGCTGCTTCGCGTATTTGACCGTATGCATCACACTTACCTAAAATCGGCGCTAGAAAAGCAAGGACTCAAAGTAACCCACCCTTACATCCTAGTTGCATTGCACAAGATAAAGGGTATGAAAGCTTCCCAAAAAGAACTTGGCGATGCCATTGGAATCAGCCCACCCACTGTTGCGATCTCAGTCAAGCGCATGGAAAAAGCAGGGCTGTTATGCAAAATATCAGATGAAAAAGATCTGCGGCGCAATGTTATTACACTCACAAAAAAGGGTGTGGAGTATATAGAAGAATGCCTCAGTATATTCGACAAAACAGACAGGAGCGTATTTGATGGGTTCTCGGAACTGGAACGGGAACAACTTAAAAGGTTTTATCTTCGCATGATCAAGAACCTCGAAACAATGGGTGCGCGATTGCCTAACCAACTAAAAAGGAAGGAGTGAGCAAGGGTGATAAAAAGGCTATACGCTTATGTCGGGCAGTATAAAAAGAACATCTTGTACTGCTTTTTGGCAGTGACGGTTGATGTGGTTTGTGAAATGATGATACCGCTTTTAATGGCAAAAATCGTGGACAATGGCATTCCGCAAAAGGACATTGGCTTTATTGCCGGAATGGGTGGGATTATGGTTTTGCTTGCAGTGGTTGCTATTGGATTTGGCATAATCAACATGAAATTTTCAGCTGATGCCAGCCAGGGGTTTGCAGCAAATCTCCGTAAGGCATTATTTGACAAAGTGCAATCTTTTTCATTCTCCAATATAGATGAATTCAGCACCGCCTCTCTTGTGACCCGCCTGACCAGTGATGTGACACAATTGCAAACCACGGTATTGATGACTCTGCGCATGTTGCTTCGTGCACCATTGATGTTAATTTCAGCCATAGTTTTTGCCACGAGCATCAACTTTAAGCTATCAACCATCATTTTTGTGGCAGTTCCAGCGCTAGCTTTTGGCGTCATACTGGTCTTCAGGTCAGCCGACAAGCTATTCACCATCATGCAACAGCGCCTTGACGCCCTGAATGGCACTGTCCAAGAGAACCTGATTGCAATTCGTGTAGTAAAAGCTTTCGTTCGTGAAGCTCATGAAAAGCTAAAGTTTAAGAAAGTAAACGATGACCTCACAAAAGCAGCTATGAAAGCTGGTTATTTAATAAGTCTGATTATGCCAATCATGATTTTCATATTAAGCTTTGCCACCATAAGTGTTATCTGGTTTGGTGGCAAGATGGTTGGCACCCATACCATGGGAGCAGGCGAACTAATCAGCTTTATTAGTTATATGATGCAGATCTTGATAAGTGTAATGATGTTCTCGATGGTTTTCATCCTGTCTGCCCGTGCAGAAGCATGCGGGAAAAGAGTCTTAGAAGTCCTCGATACAAAGATTGACATTGTAGACAAACCAGATTCCTTAACAGATAAAGTTGCTCCTGCCGTATCTAGAGGCAAGATTGAGTTTAGGGGTGTCGATTTTCGATATAGCGCCGTTGGAGAGGGCAAAGACGTCCTCTCAAACATTACCTTTACCATTGAGCCTGGTGAAATTGTTGCCATCGTGGGTGGTACAGGTTCAGGTAAAACCTCGCTCCTCAGCTTAATTCCGCGCCTTTACGATACGACAGCTGGACAGGTGCTGGTGGATGGAAATGACGTTCGGGATTACAGCCTGAAAACACTCCGCAATGGTATTGGAATGGTGCTCCAAAAAAATGTGCTATTTTCCGGAACCATAAGAGAGAACCTTCTTTGGGGAAACGAAAATGCCTCACAGGCAGAGATTGAGGAAGCCGCTCGTGACGCACAAGCCCATGACTTCATCATGGGCTTTCCAAATGGCTATGAGACAGAGCTTGGCCAGGGTGGTGTAAATGTATCAGGCGGCCAAAAACAAAGATTGTGTATCGCAAGGGCAATGATGAAAAAACCACGCATTTTGATTCTTGATGACAGCACCAGCGCCGTTGATACCGCAACAGAGGCAAAAATCAGACAATCGTTCTATAAAAATCTGAATGGGACAACTGTTTTGATCGTAGCACAACGCATCAGTTCGGTAAAAGACGCCAACAAAATTATCGTGCTTGATGATGGCAGAATCTCTGGTATAGGCACACATGAAACGCTCTTTGCGACCAACACAATATACCGTGAAATATGCAATTCTCAACAAGAAGGGCTGGCATCGTAATGGCAGAACAAAAAAGATCACCCAATATGATGAGAGGCCCAGGACCAGGAGGCCCCGGTCCCAGAGGTTTTGAGAAACCCAAAAACCTTAAAAATACAATTGCCCGTATTTTTGGGTATCTTGGGAAAAGCAAACTGCTTATCGGGGCAATGCTGATCTTTCTCCTGCTCAACTCAGCAACCATGCTCGCAGGATCATATTTCCTTAAACCACTGATCAACAACTATATACTGCCTGGAAACTTCAAAGGCCTAGCAATCGCACTGGTTTTCCTTGGAATGATTTATCTGGTTGGAATTATCGCTTCTTACCTGCAAAACCGGTTTTCGGTCCAGATGTCACAAAGAACCATAAATGCAATACGCAAAGACCTGTTTGACAAAATGCAGGGGCTAGAACTGCGTTATTTTGATGCGCATACGCATGGCGAATTAATGAGCCGCTATACAAACGACGTTGACAATGTGCAGTTGATGCTTGAGCAAAGCCTCATACAGCTTTTCTCAAGTGCAATCAACTTTGTTGGCACAATCATAATAATGATTGTACTCAGTCCAATTTTGTTTTTGATCACGGCTGTCGTACTTGTATTGATGATTTTTATCACGATGAAAATAGGTGTTAAAAGCCAGGCACACTTCAAAAACCAGCAGATCATACTAGGCAAACTCAATGGAAACATTGAAGAGACCATTAGCGGACTGAGAGAAATAAAGGTATTCAATCATGAAGGGGCCGCCAAACAATCGTTTTACAAACTAAACGAACAGTTCTACCATACAGCATCAAAAGCGAATTTTCTTGCCGGCATCATCATGCCAATAATGGTGAACTTGAACAATGTCTGCTACGCTGCGACAGCAGTTTTTGGCGGAATACTGACACTCATGAACATGTTTGATATCGGCTCTCTCGCCGCCTTCTTGCAATATTCCCGCCAGGTTGGTCAGCCAATCACCATGATCACAAGCCAAATCAACAATGTTCTAGCGGCCCTCGCAGGCGCAGAGCGAATCTTCGAAGTTATGGATCAGAAACCAGAAGTTGACAATGGTCATGTGACCCTGGTCAATGCTCATCGTACAATAGATGGGGCCATTGAAGAATGCCAGGAACGCACTGGTCTCTGGGCATGGAAATATCCACACGAAAACGGCACGTCAACTTATACCGAATTGAAAGGAGATGTGCGATTCTTTGATGTAAGTTTTAGTTATGAGCCCAATGTACCGGTACTCAAAGACATAAGTCTTTACGCAAAACCTGGCCAAAAGATTGCATTTGTTGGTTCGACAGGTGCTGGAAAAACCACCATTACCAACCTCATCAACCGCTTTTATGATGTGCCTGAAGGAAAAATCCATTATGATGGGATCAACATAACTGAAATCAAAAAGGCTGACCTGCGCCGCTCCCTCGGGATGGTATTACAGGATACACATCTTTTTACCGGCACAGTCATGGACAATATCCGCTATGGACGACTCGACGCAACAGACGAGGAATGCATTAAGGCCGCAGAAATTGCAAGCGCAGACTCTTTCATCACCCGCTTGCCACAAGGGTACCACACCATGATTGAAGGAGACGGGGCCAATCTCTCGCAGGGGCAAAGGCAGCTTATCGCCATAGCCCGTGCCAATGTGGCATCCCCTCCAGTCATGATCCTTGATGAGGCAACCAGCTCAATCGATACCCGCACCGAAAGACTGATCGAAAAAGGACTGGACGCTCTGATGGAAAACAGGACAGTCTTTGTGATCGCCCACAGGCTCTCAACAGTCCGGAACTCCAAAGCCATTATGGTCCTGGAGCACGGGGAAATTATTGAAAGAGGCAACCACGAGGAACTCCTTGCCTTAAAAGGAAGATACTACCAACTCTACACTGGGCAGAACCAGCTCGAATAGGTTCTGTCTTAGAATTGCTGTGGGCTTAGCGGCCCACAGCAATTTCTTCCAGGTCTTTCAGCAAAAATAATTAATATCCAGCATTTCTCAAATCATTGCCAAAAAAAGACAAAAAAGCTAAAATGTCTCCATGCCGGAAAGAAAACCAGAGTGGCAGGTAATTATCGACCTATTGAGGGCCACAGACTCAAGGGAATTGAACCGCATCTCCAGGAAACTCCTCAACAAGCTGGTGAGGATGGAGGTCAAAGGAGCCATCGACCTTCTTGAGCGTTTTGATCAGGCATATATGAACACAAGGGGTGATGAAAACCAGCCATCACAAAAAACGAATCTTGGCGAAATAGAACTTATTTTTGAAGAAACATTCAAGATAGCCAAAACATGCCTTAGCGAAGATGAATTGTCGTCAATGATAATGAAGTGGGTGTCAGAGGGCAGAACAATGTTTTTGACCCTCGCGACTGAAAAACAGGGCATCTCGCTCTTGGAAATAACCGAAAATCTCAACCGCTTCTGCATGTTGCCAGAGAATGAAAGACTACTCTCAGAAGCCGAGGAAAATGGTATAAGGGTTTCGCTGGTCAGGCGCTTCCTCACAGACAGTCCGCAATTCATCAATGTCGCAAAAAAGTACATAAGAATTGGCGACATTTCCAAGATGATCCAGAAATCCATCGGCCCAGGCAGTGGAACAGGCAGACTTGGTGGAAAAGGATCAGGGCTCTTCCTGGCACGGAGAATAATCGAAGAGGCCCAGAAGAAATATCCTGTCCTGCAAAACGTCAGGGTGCCAAAAACCTGGTATTTACTCTCCGACGGAATACTAGATTTTCTCCACTACAACGCCCTCGAAGAAATAATAAACCTCAAATACAGGACACTTGATGAAATAAGGCAGGAATACTCATATTTCCAGCAGGTCTTCAAACAATCACAGTTTTCCTCGGAAATAATGCAAGGTTTGAGCCTTGCGCTTGATGATCTGGAGGGGAAACCAATAATAGTGCGTTCTTCGAGCCTCCTTGAAGATAGTTTTGGCGCGGCCTTCTCTGGTAAATACAAGAGCCTCTTCCTCGCGAACAAGGGAACTAAAAGGCAGAGAATGGAAGCGCTCATGGATGCGGTCGCCGAGGTTTATGCTTCTACATTCAGTCCGGATGCCGTCCAATACCGTATTGAACGCGATTTGCTGGACTTCCAGGAACAGATGGGCTGTCTTATACAAGAAGTCGTCGGGGTCGAGGTCGACGCAAGATACTATATGCCAACCTTTGCTGGTGTGGCTTTTTCAAATAATGAATTCAGATGGTCACCAAGAATAAAGCGAAGAGATGGTGTAATAAGGCTAGTGGCTGGTCTCGGAACAAGGGCTGTTGACAGGGTAAGTGACGACTATCCAATGCTCATTGCACCAGGACAGCCAAACCTCAGGGTCAACACAAATCCTGAGGATATTGTCAGATATAGTCAGAAACACATCGACGTCATAGATCTTCATGAATTAAATTTTAAGACGCTTGTATTCAACGAACTCCTGCGCGAACATGGCGAGGAATACCCAAGCCTTACAAAGCTCGTCCAAGTGTATGATCACGGCCAGCTCCTTCCACCTTCGGTGGCAAGCTTTGATCCAAAAAAATCAGATCTGCTGATAACTTTTGATAATCTTCTGACCAGAACACCCTTCGTGGAACAAATAAAATTGCTCCTGCAAATACTTTCCGAAGCGCTTTGCGTCCCGGTGGACATAGAATTTGCTTCAAATGGACTACACCTCTATGTTCTCCAGTGTAGGCCACAGGCCCAGCCAAGAGACAGGGCAAATATAAGCATCCCGGATGATGTGCCAGATGAAAACAAAATTTTTACCGCCCACAAATACGTCAGTGATGGCCTTGTTGATGTAAAATACATCGTTTACGTTGATCCTGCCGAGTACGATGCCCTTGAAACCATTGAGGAAATGACAGACATTGCAAGGGTCGTCAGCGCAATAAATTCAACCCTTCCAAAAAACAGCTTCATACTGATGGGCCCCGGGCGATGGGGAAGCAGGGGGGACATAAAGCTTGGCGTCAGAGTGACATACAGCGATATCAACAGGTCATCGGCACTTATCGAGATTGCAAGAAACAAGGGCGGGTATGTGCCGGAGGTGAGTTTCGGAACGCACTTCTTCCAGGACCTCGTAGAAACAGGCATCTACTACCTCCCGTTATATCCTGACGACAAAAGTATCATCTTTAACGAGGAGTTTCTGAAAACCAGCCCCAACATGCTTTCAAAATATGTCTCCTGGGCCGAAAAATATGAAAGGGTCGTGCGTCTGATTGATGTCTCAGAAATCACAGGGGGCAAAATCATAAGGCTGATAATGGACGGTGATGCAGGGAAAGCCCTGGCGTACCTTTACAATCCGGACGAAGTGCCAGGCGAGGAAGAATGGGAAGCCCCACCCTGCAAAAAATAGCGCACCTTTAACCGCAAAACCGGAAAACCCAAATACACTTTGCCACAATGACGCGCAAAGAGACTAAACTCGATGGCAAAGGCAAATACTACGCCTTCCTGGCGCTTGGCGTGCTGTCGATGTCATCTGCGGCGCCTCTGGTAAAAATCGCATCGGCAGATACCGGACCATTCTCAATGGCTTTCTGGAGGCTCCTGATTGCCTCCATAATCATGGTCCCCTTTGGCGCGCCGTGGAGAATGTTCCATGACAAAAAAACCCTGCTCTGGTCAGTGCTGTCTGGGTTTTTCCTAGCGATGCACTTTGCTGTATGGATAAGCTCCTTCCACTACATATCGGTATCGGCAACAGCAGTCCTTGTGACCACAGCGCCAATATTCATCGCAATGCTCGAATATATAATCTGGAGGAAAAAGCCAACCCCCTTTGCAATCCTTGGCATTTTTCTGGCAATAGGCGGTGCGGCAGTGATTGCACTCTGGGGAACAAAGATGGAAGGAACAATGCTCGGCGTCGTCTTGTCACTGCTTGGCGCATTGTTTGGCTCGTGCTATCTGATCACATCAAAGATAGCCCAGGAAAGGGCCCCTCTCCTGCAGACAGTTTCTGTCTCTTATCCAGTCGCAAGCCTGCTCCTGCTTGCAGGCGCTTTCCTGACAGGCGAACAGCTCTGGGGCTATTCTGGAGCATCCTGGCTCTCCATCGCCGGCATGGCGCTTTTCCCGCAGGTGATCGGCCACACCGCGCTGAATATGGGTGTCAAATACCTGACGCCGATCATCACGACAACCACAAACCTCTTTGAGCCAGTCGGGGCATCGATCATCGCCTGGGCATTCCTTGGCGACCCGATAGGACTAAACGTGCTTGTTGGCGGACTGCTGATTTTTGCCGGGGTTGTAGTGACGGGGTTAAAAAATAATTCTCATATATGATTTTTGTATATTTTCAAATCTTTCTTTATTCAAGTAAAATTTGTCATTAAATCGAGCTTCCATCTTGCTAAAATCAAGATTATTCTGCTCACAAAAGTTTTTAAGAAAAACATCTACATAAGTTCTATAATCTAGATCAACTATTTTGGAATCTATCCCATTTTCATAAAGATCACAAAGGTATATTGCATAACCAATTGGGAAATTTATCGATTCATAAATGGATTTATATGTGTAAGATTTTTCAAATGATTTACTGTAGTATTTATGTAGATTAATTAGCATATATAATAATATATATTTATAATATTTGAAATCAAATAATTTACAACATAAAGAGTATTTAAATATTATTTCTTCTAAGCTTATTTCTCGATTAATTAGACTGGCTTCTGTACAATTATAAATATTATTAAACCCTTTCTTGATTTGCTCTAAATACAAAAAAATTGTTTTTAATTCATCTTTAGTCAAATCAATCATGTAATCTGTTTTTTCAATATATTCAATTATATTAAAAAATGTTATGCATAAGTATTTAATATAATTTTCTAATAATTTATCATTAATCTTATTTATTATATTATTGTTTTCAAATAAATATCGTATAACATCGTCAACGATAGGTAACAATGCTTCTAAATCTATAAGCTCATAAAATCTGAAATTGGCTATTTGTAAACACCTTAAATAATTTAAAAATTCACTCAATACAAAAATATATTTTTCTTGTTTATTAATCATGTAAAAAGATAGATTACCTGTAAATTCTGAAAATATCTTACTTATTTTTTTTATATTAATTTTATCAACCGCATTCTCTTCAAAACAAATAGCGATATTATCAACAAGAAACTTTAGTAGTATAAAAAAATCACCACGATAATAACTTATATTATAAGGCATATTCAGTTTATCTGGATTATTCGGGTCATATTTGGTCGCTTCTTTTATCGTTTCAATAATATTCAATCTTATTCTATACTGATTTTCTTTAGGATATTTACATATTCTTGAAGTAAATGCAATGTTTAATTCTCTTAATAGATTGTAATAATCCCTAACTTTGCTGACATCATTTTTATAATCACATCTTATTATCAACAAAGCTTCGCTTAGATAATATTTGTTAGAGTCTGCAGATGAAATAAATAATGTATCAACTAGGAATCTTTTATACTCTTTTTCTGATATACTGCTTCTCTTTTTAAGGAGTTCTCTTTGTTCCTTGTAAAGTTCGATCGGCTCAAAATAGAGAGGAATTCTTACTGTAACAAAATACAGAAGCAAAGTGATTGACACAAGCCCCAAAACCAAACAAAGAATGCCAAGAAGGAGCATTACTGTTATGTTTAATAAACTGCCTGAAGCATAAATCATCAGTAGGCAGACCACCGACCCTAGAATGCAAAACAAGCCGACAAGAGCTGCGGACATAAAATATCGGTCAGACTGAAGGTAGCTCCTGGCATAATCTATTGTGGGATTTTCGGGATTTGACCTCATGTTCGCATATACAGCAAAGAAAACTGCGAACACAATCCCCAGGATTGCGCCCATTGTCTGGGCTATCGTGGAAAACAGGTAAAGCGCAGGTGTGGAATAATCGCCATCAGGCCGATTCAATGATTGGGCAAAGATTGGAACAACAACTATCACGCAAAGTACAATTAAAACACCGGCAACAACAAAAAACCTGTTTTCTTTTGTCCAGCTTGCGATTTTTTCTGCCCTTCCCATGGATTGCCATTATACCCGAAGGACACATGGATGCAAACAGCGTACCAGAATTCAAAAAGAGGTGCTGGTACTATTTGATTTTCTTGTTTCCGCTCCTTACCAGCCTCACAAAATTGTTTATCCTGACAACATCGCCCTGCGGGCCGCGGCCCTTTGGGAAATCAGCCGGGTTGCCGGCCTTCGGGTCACTGCGCTGGGCACCGGCCCCGTGTACATCCACACACCTGTAGTTGCCAGACCCTGGTGGCATCTCCATAAAGCCCATCGCCCTGCCAAAACAAACATAAACAGCACCCATATTGTCCAGGTGGGTGGTGCCTGTCCAGTAGAACGGGTAGTCCCTGTCGCCCTTTTCATTTTTGATCTGCGTGCATTCAAAGACTGGGGCAATCGAAGGCGAGTCCGTTCTGTCCGGGCACCTTGAATAATCGACGATGCTCTGGAGTTCCTTTGCGTTGGGAAGCCGCCAGTCATCATGACCCAGATATTTTTCGGTGTTCTTTTTCTGCACCCATTTGAGGGCCTGTTCCCAATTCATTCCTGTGCCACTGTCACCCTTTGACCACACAAGGCCAGTCGCCCTGTCTGCCACTGTGCCATCACCGTTGTCGATGAAATCATTCTTGCCATATTCGGGGTTTCCACGGACATATCTGGCATAGAGCCTGTTGTCACCAGCACCTTCCCGTCTGCGCACCTGCTTTGGATAGCCCTTGATGCGGCCATCTGCAAAATTGACACCAAAAACCGAGGCGTCGTTGTTCATTGTTGTGGAAAGATATTCGGTTGCAGACCAGTCTTGACAGTCGATCAGGCGTTCATTGCCCGTCCCGCTGCCATATTTGAAGCCAAAATATTTGGTGTCGATGTAGGGCACTGATTCAGATTCTGTTCTGGCCTGTCGCCCCGTGAAATTTATCAGCGAGTACAATTCCTTGATTGTTGGCATGCGCCAGTCGGTGTACCCGCCAATCCGGCAGGCAGGAGCACCAGAAATTGCATCTTTCCAAGTTACTTTCTTGCCCCTTTCCCTGACCCACATCAGGCCGGTGTTCAGGTCTGTGACTGTCCCGTCGCCATTGTCCCTGTAGCTGGGTTTGTTGCCTTTGTTTTGCGCATCCTGGCCATAGAATGGGCCGTCTCTGGATGGCTCCCTGATTTCCCTGCTGTTGTCGTAGCATTTCTCCTGGCCAGTGTCCACGATGCAATATTTGGGGTCCTGCTGGTCTTCAATGCTTATTGCAAGGCAGGGCGAAATGGCAACAAGCGAAAGAACAAAAATAAGTGCTAGAGAAGTTTTGTTTCTAGTCACCTTATGACCTCCGGACAAAAAATCCATTTGGCTAATTGTACGAAGAAAATTGTATTTTGGTCAGCGATTTTCAAAAAAAATAAAAAAGCCTGCCTGGGGAAAACAAGGCAGGCTTTTTGCGATTTTGTCAGGACAATTTGGCTTTTTCCGGGAAAAGCGCAAGCCCTGTCAGAAGCATTGCAATGGCCATCATCACCATAAAGAGCCCGATGCCTATCATCGAGAGTGAAACGCCAAGGGAGAGCATTCCAACATAGAGATAGTTTTCAAGGTTGATTGCCTGGGCGTATGTGGCGTGCTTTGGATTTGTGGGGTCAAATTTGCCAGTTCCGAGGAGTTCCTCATAGGTCTTTGCAATACCCCTTCGGTGCTCCCTGATTGTGTCTGCAGCCTTTTGCATCTCCGACATGGTGTCAACGACATTACCATTTTTGATTTGATCCTCAGTCATTCCAATCTGGACTTTTTCTTCAGCAGCCATGCTGGTTATCTGGCTGTATTTTGATGCACCCTGCCAGATGTAAATCGCACCAACAATAAGGCTGATTACCGAGAAGATGATTAGGATCACCGCTGAAAACTTCTTTATCATTTACCCTTTTCCTCCTTTGGCACCTTCGGTGCGTGTTGTGAAAATAATAACTATTTAGGAGGCCAAGGCAATAGTCCAAGGCAAGCCAGTCGAATAATTTTTATTCTTCCCTGTTTTTTGTCTGGTGCTTTCTGGCCCAGATCTTGTTGAGTTTTCCGTCCCTTGCGGCACGAAGAAGTGGAGGCAAATCAATCCCCTTGATGATGTGGGTGGCAAGAACAACGAAACCGGTTATGTTTGCGTTCCCGCTTACACCCGTGGACTCGATCCTCTCAAGGAAACTCTGCTCACCAGGAGGTGGTGTTGTGGCAGCCCAAACCAAGGTTTCTTCCCAATCCGAAAGTATGTCTTCTTTGCAAAGGCTCGATTGGAGGTATTGCAAAGATCTATTCTGGAGTTGTCTTACCCGTTCCCTGGTAAGACTCATGACATCCGCAATTTCCTGAAGTGTCCTTATATGGGCCCGCCTCAGGCCAATTCTTTCCGAAACAACAAAAATGCCTCTTGGAGGGAGTTTTGCCAAATAGAAACAGATGCTTGTCCTGCCATTATCTTCTTCCTGAAACGATGATATCACTTCCTCCAAGAATTCATCAGGACCTTCCAGCTTCAGTCTCATGCATTCTATGATGTCTTCTGGTGGACGGCCTTCCTCCATTACACACTGGTTAAGAATATCAAGCCTTCTTTTGAGTTCAAACAGGGATTTCTGGCCAAAATGGTAGACGGAGAGAAGATCAGATTCGGTAAGACCGGCCAGTTGTTCAAGGCGAAAAACGCCAAGCGATTTTAGTCTGACCATTGCCCTATGGGGGACATCAAGAATCTCTATCGGATACAAATAAAGTTTTTGAGAAACAAAAATTCTTTCCATACGCAAAATGGCCGGTGCCCATTCAAGGGACGCCGGCCCACCTCCTGAAAATAGTTGGCTTGTTCTTCAACACTTATTTCTCAATTTCAATCTTCTTCGGCTTCACCTTTTCGCTCTTTGGAAGGGACACCTTGAGGACCCCATTCTCAAATTTTGCTTTCACCTTATCCGGATCAACGGAGATCGGGAGCCTGACTGATCTCATGAACTTACCATAAGAGACTTCAGTTACATGAACGTTCTCTTCTTCAGAGCTTCTCTCTTCTTTCCTCTCGCCGGAAATTGTCACTATATCATCATGCACTTCGACATTAACATCTTCGGATTTCATTCCTGGTAAATCAGCCTTTAGGGTGTAGGCGTCCTGGGTTTCGGAAAGATCAATGGATGGTGCCCAAAATTCGCCCATCTCACCAACTTTTTCCACTTCACCCCTCATCATCTTCCTGAATTCTTTTCCAAAATCATCCCAAAACAATTCTTTCATCGGGTTCCATCTTACTATCGCCATACTACCGTTTTGGTCCTCCTTTCCCTATTTTTCTTCATACAATGCACTTATACACCCTCTTGACAAAATTTCAAGTGGCAAGTTTTAAAGAATTATGTATAGCTGATTTTTGAAGGGTAGAAATATTTTTGTAAAGAGAAGGTCACCTGTTGATGAGCTTGAGGGAAAGCATCCTTTTCCTTTCAGCATCCGTAAGGTCAGAAAATGTCCTGAAAACAAAACCCATGTCTCTGAGTCCCTTAATCACCTCGGGAAGGGCGCTGATAGTTAGCCCTTTTCCTGCAGAATCATGCATCAGGACGATTATAAAATTGTTTGCCTTCGCCTTGAGTAGCACGTTCTCAATCATGTAGTTTCTGGTGTGTTTCTTGAATGTTGAATCATCCATGCTGGCATTCCATTCAACATAACTGATACCACGATTTATCAACCCTTTTTTGCATTCATCAAAGGGTTTTTTCCTTGGATACTGATTGTTGGCACCACCCGGAAGCCTGACATAAGGCAGCGGCCTTTTACTTGTGGCATTCATTATCGAGGACATCGCCTTATCAATGTCCTCAAAGAATTTTGGCGGATCGTTGTAGAGGTCATATCTGTGGCTATACCCATGGGAGAGGACACAATGCCCCTCCTCTACGGTCTTTCTGACAATTGACGGCATATCGTCAACCTGCAAGCCAAGCGTAAAAAAGGTTGCTTTTACACCATTTGCTTTAAGAATATCCAGTATTCTAGGCGTTGTGCCTGACGGTCCATCATCAAATGTCAGGAAAACTGTTCTATTCGAAAGTGGCCTCAACTCTAAGGTCCTCTTTGAGAGCCAGAGAAAATCCTTTGCACTTTTTGATTCACGCTGCTTTGCCAGCCAGTCAACCTTCTCCTGAAGCCTCAGCCAATACCTATCAAAGACTTCAATGCGTTTCGGAGGTTCTTCATTTACGCTTGGAAAAAAGAGCAACTTTGCAGAGATAACCAACAAAATACATGCGCAGACAAACAAAGATAGGGCGACAATCCTCCTCAACATTCTTGCCGTCTTTTTTCTCAACACGACCCCAATCTTATCCAGCTAGGCAATAATAATCAATAATTTTGGTATTACCTAGCAATCTTTTTATTAGTTTAGCACTTTTGCTGCAAGATCATTCACATACTGGGCCAATTTTGTCCTCACAGCCTCATCAGAAAGGGCAACTATCCTGGCAGCAAAAACAGCAGCGTTTATGGCACCTGCAGTCCCAATGGTCATTGCGGCAACCGGAATTCCTGAAGGCATCTGCTGAGCCAATAAGGCATCAAGGCCATTGAGCGGTGATCCAGAAAGAGGGACGCCAATCACCGGAAGGTTGGTAAGCGCAGCAACAACACCTGGCAAATGTGCTGCATAGCCAGCCATGCAAATAATGACCTTGTGGCCCTTTCCCATGGCTTCTTTCGCTATTTGGGTCGTTCTATCCGGAGTTCTATGGGCTGAAGAGACAACCTGTTCCCAGGTAACTCCAAGCTTATCCAGCGTTTTCGTTGCCTCAGATGCTACCTCTAGGTCTGATTTTGAGCCTAAGATCAACAATACTTGTCCTGCCTCTGGCATATCTTCCTCCTATGTCGCCTCTAAACTGTTTTCCCTTAAAATCCACAATGCCCGCAAGTGAATATGCCCTTCCAAGGGCCATTCTGAGAGTGCTACCAAGCCCAACGCACGAAACAACCCTTCCCCCAGAAGTCACCAGCTTGCCGGGTTCTCCACCAATTCCAGCCGCAAAAACCAGCACATTTTCTATAGTTTGCGCCTTGTTGAAACCACCAACAGGTAATCCCACCACAGGTTTACCTGGGTAACCTTCAGAAGCCAGCACAACACATGCAGCAAAGCCTTTCTTTGCAACAATTGGCAAACGTTCTAGCTCACCCTCTTTTACTGCCTCGACAACTGCTGAAAGCGGGGTCTGGAGCATCGGCAAAACAACCTGGGCCTCCGGATCGCCAAACCTGCAATTGTATTCAAGCACTTTTGGCCCTTCCCCAGTAAGCATGAGACCGCAATAGATAACACCTTTATAGTCGATACTCTCCTTTTGAAGCCCGACAAGCGTTTTTTCAACAATATCTGTTTTTATTTTTTCAAGAAGCCCGGGATCAGCGTCCGGGACAGGGCAATAAGACCCCATCCCCCCGGTCATTGGTCCCTTGTCACCATCTTCAAGCCTTTTGTGATCCCTTGAAGGTGGGAGCATTTTTATAACCTTGCCATCAGTGAAGGCCATCACAGTCAGTTCCTTGCCAACAAGAAATTCCTCAATAACAATCACCCTGCCGGACTCTCCATATGTTTTCTCGGAGAGTATTGCTTTTATCGCGATCTCGGCTTCTCTCAGGTCTTCGACAATATGGACGCCTTTTCCGGAGGCCAAACCATCGACCTTTATAACTAGGGGGAATGGGTGCTTCGACACAAAATCCATCGCCTCTTTCTCATTGTCAAAGGTCTGGTGGTCGGCACAGGGAATGCCGTTTCTCTTCATGAAATCTTTTGCAAAAGCTTTTGAACCCTCAAGCATCGCACCCTCTTTTGATGGTCCAAAAACAAAAATCCCCTCACTTGCAAGGGCATCAGTTATCCCTTCAACCAACGGGAGTTCGGCACCAGCGAAAACGGCAGAGCAGGAAAGCTTTTTTGCAACACTGGCCACTTCCCCAAAATTCATTGGGTTGCCTGAAACAATATCAGCATCAAGGATCATCCCGGGATTACCAGGCATCGCATGCACATCCGAGTTTTTTGACAATGCCCAGCATATTGCATGTTCCCTCGCACCATTTCCCAGCACGAGATAGTTCATTTCGGCCTCCTTTTCGCTTTTGCCCAATCCTGTTCGAACTGCCTGACAAGATTATACGCATGGTCAGGGGATGACATCAACAAGTCGACCTCCGCGTTCTTTCCAAAGCCACTGTAGGTCCAGTTTGTTGATCCTATCCATATCCATTGTTCATCCACAATCGCAAACTTACGGTGGAACATTCTTGGTGTTCCCTCAAATCTGACATCAAATCTGGCTTTGGCAAGGGCTTCGTTTTCCGGGTTGTCATCTACTATAACCCTAACATCCAAACCAGCCCTCTTTTTTGCTTCAAGCTCCCTTATCACATCACCATGAGTGAAGGAGTACATTTCGACAAAGATTTGTCTCTTTGATGTCCTTATCAAGTTGATGACCTGTTGCAAAGCGTTCTTGTCAAAAAAGAAACTGGACGAATCAAACTGCTTTGGAACATACAAAAAAGTACTTAAACCAACGATTACGAATGTTATTATTAAGAGCAGGGCCTTGGCCGGGGTCTTTATTCTCACGCAAGGATTTTACACAATACAACGCTTCTGTATGGTTAAGTTAGCACACTCTATTGTCGTGTTACTTTTTGAAGGAGGGAGAAAATGGCGTCAGTAAAAGTTTTGGACTATCTTGAAAAAATGATGAACACATACAAGGAACTTAAAAAGAAACTGGAAATGTTCTCAGCGTCTACGATCAAAATAAAAGGCATGGATGGAAACACAAATAGCAGAACTGCCATACTAGATAAACTTCTGGAGATAGATGACATGCTCGAAGGACTCGATGTGAAGGAAGAGAGTCTTATAAGGCTGATTTATCTGGAAGGAATAACCTTTGATAAAGCATCTTCAATGGTAGGTATTTCAAGGGCAACTGCTTTTAGAATGCGTGACAAGGCAGCAACAAAGATCTATGAAAAGAAGGGGAAAATCTGTGTCCCTATTCGAGGATGCGTATAATCATGTCTTCCAGAACTCTTCTTGCAGAACTTTTGTCTTTGCCGGAAGCCTCCACAAAACCAATTGAAGGATCAGTATCTAGATACGCTTGAATGAACTCCAATGGGAGGGTATCCTCCAGATCAGATTTATTGGCGACTACAACCATTGGAACTACAGTCCTTGATGTATAAAAATCGATAAACTTCTTGGTTTGCATAACAGAGCGCCAATCTGATCTATCAAGAAGAACTATCAGTCCATGAGAACCTACTATCATATCTTCCCAGATGAATTCAAAACGATCCTGGCCAGGGGTCCCAAAAAGATATATCTGAACATCACTTGAAATCTGTATTTTTCCAAAATCAAGGCCCACGGTTGTGGCCTGCTTGATCTTTGCATCCTCACCCCAGACTCTTTCCTCGGTCTGGACAGTCACTATATCTGAAAGCGCATTTACAAATGTTGTTTTACCCGAAGAAAAAGGCCCGGTAATCAGAATTTTTAGTTTTGTCATGAACCTTTTAGGATGCCTATGAACCGCTTGAGTGCTTCTGTAATAGCGTTCTGGGTCATTCTCTCCCTTTGCGCTTGCGGTCTTTTTCTTTTAATAAGCCCGCTTTGCTCGAGTGAATAAATCATCCATTGCAATCTGGCAATACCGATTTCCAGTCTTTCAGATAACTCTTTTAAGGTTCTTGATTCAGAGAGTGCGGCTATTATTCTCCATTCTTCCACATTGAATGTCAATCTGCCAATGTCAGAAATGGGCTTAAGCTCAAATAGCATGTTGGGTTCATACAACTTTGGATCTGAAGGTTCTCTTCTAAATCTGGTAAGTTCCAAAAGGAATTCCGATACGTCCTGACTGACTACCACAACTTCATCCTCATTTAATGAATGACTCTCTTCAAGACTGAAATATCCGTCCTTTAGATCAGCAATATAGGATTTGTAATGATTTCTTACTTCGAAAGGAACAACGACACCAGTGATTTTGCCAAAAGACAGCACGATTTTGGCCGACTTTTTGCCAGTTATCACAAGCACTCCACTTTTTTTCATCGTGGTGATGAACCTGATGAAATCAATCAGGTCAAAATCATCAAGATATCCTGTAAATATCACGGTAAAATATTTTACATTTTCGAAATATTTGTGTCAACAATTATTTAATATTTCCGACAGAAACGATCTATTACTTGTCAAAAAATTGCACGCAATTATTATCATGTCCATGAAGAAATTAATATGTTTGCTGGTTGTTTTTTTAGTTTGCTCATGTGGATCGTCCACCAATACGCCTGACAAAGAAACGATTATTCCAGTTAAAGATGAAGTTAAGGATTTTTTGCCATACCAGTATTTTGTGCCGCAGGCAAAACAAGATGAGTTTGGGTTTGGTATCAGTATACCCGATGGATTTATACTCAGTAGCAATGATTACAAGGCATCCGGAAACATAACTATTACGTCAAAAGATGGAGCAACAAAGATATCAATGGAATGGAAAAATATTAAAGGGCATACGGATGCAAAAACTTTTCTCGAGCTGGATATGATAAAAGATTCCATGAGCGGTTTCTCAATAAGTGGAGAGGAATCAATCGAACCCTGGTCAACTCCATTTCCTGGAGAAGAAGACATCACACCATGCCAAGCAACTTTTGCCCAGGTGCAATACGATAGGGAACAGGACGGACAAAAGTTTGAAGGCAGGGTGATGGTATGGTGGTATGATGTTCCTGAAAAAAACGGCAAATCTGTGGGTTTGGTGGCAATAGAGGAATCAAAACAGCAATATTTTGAAAGCATCTTGCCCAAACTTGAAGAAATAAGAAGAAGTTATCTACGTCTCCCATCATACAATGAGATAGCAGGAAAGGCGCAGAGAGCAAAAGTAGAACCAGCAAAATTTGATTCTTTTGGAAAAGCGGATGTCGAAGACAGGCTCTTGCAATACAGTGGAGGAACTCAGCCAGGACCAGGTTTTAATACCCTTTTAAAAAATCTCACGCCGGCATACGACGAGGAAACTGGAGACAACTATCTGGTCGAAAGACAGGAGACACCTTCTGGCCTGCTTCCAAACCCAAAGCGCCTTGGAATGACTGTTAAACCAGGTATCCCAGCAAAAATATACTCGTATCTCCTGCTGAAACAAAACTAAAGACCATCATAAACCATTTTCCCCTCTGGAGGGTTCAACGCTTTTCCCAAGATGGACACCGCTTCGGAAATACCATCTGGGTCTTCATCTATGAGCGAGATTCTGATTGCTTGCAATCCCGCTCCCTCTGGAACGAAAAAAGACCCTGGCGAGACAAGGAGACCCATTGAAGCAGCCCTCGCGGCAACCTCATCACCAAGCATGCCAGGGGTTTCTATCCAGACTGTCGCTCCTCCAGGATTGCTCCAAATCCTTACATTATGCTTGAGATATTTTGATGCAGCAGCGAAGAACGCAGCCTGTCTCTCGGTGAGAATTTTCTTCATTAGATGTATGCTCTTGTCTAGCTGGCCGGATTCAATGTATTCATAAAGTCCCATTTGAGAAACAAACATTGGAGGACCAACAAGTATTCTGTGAAGGTTCTCAAGTTGGACCGTGACCCTTTTGGGGGCACAAACAAAGCCAAGCCTCAATCCCTGCCAGATAACCTTTGAAAAACTGGAGGTTGTTATGACCAGACCACTACGATCGAGAGCGGAAAGCAGGGGTGGTTTTGGTGATCCTATATGTAGGCTATACTGATAGTCGTCCTCCAGTATTGGGATTCTGTATTTTGATGCTATAGAGATGAGTTCTTTCCTGTGTGCTTCAGAAGTGGTGACACCTGTCGGGTTGTGCGATGTCGGAATAGTGTAGATGAGTTTAGGTTTTCCGGTCTGAAGGGCTATCTTTAATGCCTCCAGGTCCATTCCGTCTTCCCTCATAGGAATTTCAATGAGTCTGCATCTTGCCCAAACAAGCCACCTAAGAGCCGCAAAGTGCGTAGGGCGTTCAACAATGATCGTATCACTCTCTTCAAGGAGGAGTGAAAAAACAAGGGTATTTGCAATGCTGGAGCCTGGTGTAATCACAAGGCCACGCGGGTCCATGTCCACACCCTCAAGAGAGAGCCTGCGGCCAATCTCCTCAACAAGTGGCGGGAACCCACTAACATTTCTGAAACCAACAGTTGAAAGACTCTTCCTCCTAGTGATCCTGGCTATTGATTTGATTATCGGTTCCGAAAAAAGCTCCGGCGGAGGGTAATTATTGATCATCTTGTAATGCCTGCCAATTGATTGGGGAAGATGTGGTATCTGGAAATGGACACCAGCCTGTGGGTTCCTTACAAATTTCTCTCCCCATGGGAAAAAAAGATCATTCAATTGGTTCTTTTTGTTTTCATACCCATGGTTATGGTCGGATATGACGATAGTTCCCTGACCAACTTGAGAAACAACATAACCTTCCTGGGAAAGCAACTCATACGCAGCCACCACAGTGTTTCTGTTGACTTTAAGGGTTTTTGCCAAGTCCCTTGTTGAAGGAAGCCTGGAACCTTTGTGAAGATCACCGGAGGCAATAAGATTTATTACGCCCTGTTTTATCTGGTGTACAAGACTGAGTTTTCCATTCCGTTCAAGAGGAATGAACATCAGATTTTTTTCTTCTACCCAAAATTGCTATCATTGTCAGGATGATGGCCAATGCCACCAGAACAAGCCCTACCACAAGGGCAATATGCGGGCCCAACTGTTTTTCATCATCTTTCGCGCCAAGAACTTCAAGTTGGCGTTGACAAAAAGCTTTTCTATCAGAGAACTTGTCTGCAAAATCTTTTTTGCCTAGGCCATCATACAATGCTGCAAGGTCATCATAGCACTGTATTGCTTCATTATAGGAACCTGATATTTCAGTGCCTACCTTGAAGTCACCCCAATTTACAGTTTCCATCCCTGTTGCTTTTGTGAACTGTCCTGGCATAAAAAATATGTGCTCGAACCTTGCCTTGTCAAAATTGACACCATCAAGCCTTGCCGATACAAAGTATGTTTCCTTGCAAAGAGAACCTTTGAAGCTTGAGCCATCAAGCCAGGCACCAATAAGATTGCATTTGGTAAGGTTGGCATTGTCAAAATTTGCGTTATAGGCAAACGAATAGCCAAAATCTGATTTCTCAAGGTTTGCGTCGCTAAAGTTACACTCAAGCAACACTTTTGATGAAAACATGGCATAGCTAAGGTCTGCCTTTGTGAAATCTGATTTTGACCAGATCATCGAGTGGAGCGTATAATAGCTTAGATCAACACCATGAAGGTGACAGCCAATCATGGATGAGTTAAGTGCGTCTTCAGCTTTGATAAGGGAGAGCTCATAGTTTTTCTTACCATCAACATGTGAATGTAGTGCGCAATAGTCAATATCTCTGGCCACTCTCTGGCATTTGTAATGAACCACGGAAGTCTTTCCGAACTGGTCCATAGACATGTAGTCTGATTCATAAATGCAAGTTTTTGGAAGAGCAAAAGCAAATTGAATAAAGTTGGAAGAAACAATGGCAAGCATGACAGCAAATACGACTACAAATTTGGTTCTCAAATTATTGCTCCTTGAAGACGTTGGATTCGCAACTCATTGTGCATCCAGCGCAACCAACATCATTTGACCGTCTTTGCCTCCACCAGGCAAGAAGGGGTATCGCTATCAAAAGTATCCAGCTCCAGGAAAGAGCCGTCATGAATTTTTCATAAAACTTGGATGGTTCCCAGATCGCAAGAACAGCAATCATAGCACCATAGGAAAGAATGCTGGCAATGGTGGTAACCAGCCAGGCCTGCATATATCTTCTCAGTGAAGCATATGTGGCCACAAACACGAAAGCTGCCGGTATGCCTATGAAGCTGTTGAGGCACGGAATAAAAAAGAAATAGAAAGCTGAAGCAATAATGTTGATCAAAAGGAGTTCCCAGGCAGCATAGTGCCTGACGCCTGACAAGAAAACACCAACAGCAATGGTTCTCAAGATACAGCCGACATAAGGAATGATATTATCAATAAGAGGGCCCGTGAAGATATAGACAACAGTCACAGCAGCGGTCACAACGCCAAGCTCTGCTATCCTGTCGGTTGGAATTTTACTTCTTTTTTTCTTGGCCATTCTCGTGATGGACGGAGATTGAATTGTTTGTTGATTTGGCTGTTCAGAGATCACGGCTTTTCAACCTCAATTTCACCATCCCAGGCCTTCATGCCACCAACGAGATAGCCTGTATTGTAAAATCTCCACTTTTCAACAATATCATCGCCAATCTTGCGGTAGTCTTCATCACCATTACCAACGATTATGATCGGGGTCTTTCTGTTTACAGACCAGATATCTTCCTTCAATGTTGGAAGTGGCATTGGCAAGGCCCCCGGGATGTGCCCTTTCTCGTATTCATCAACAGATCTGATGTCTATAATCATCGGCCCAAGATCAGTCTTTCTGAGCAGCGATTTGATGTCTTTTGAATCATACCTGTGGAAATAGCGATTTATAACAGCAGCACACACATCGCATTGGGTACAGGCTATTGCGACCCTTGCTCCGGCAGGTGTGTCATCAAATCCGAGCATCTGAAG